>Ga0070739_10003819_pt1 | contig 18380 bp, 14 predicted proteins | sample Coa_R1_7_FD_66445 | JGI IMG/M metagenome (GOLD analysis project Ga0070739, IMG submission 66445) | Surface soil microbial communities from Centralia Pennsylvania, which are recovering from an underground coalmine fire - Coalmine... | ecosystem: Environmental > Terrestrial > Soil > Unclassified ... | reverse complement strand
GGGGGAGTTCTTGGAGGAGGTGGGAGGGCCGACTAGAACTATTCATCGGTGGCCGAGCGGAACACCAGCAGGCAGACGCTCCCTCTCGCCGAGGCGGCGGCCTATCTGAGCCTGCCCGTCGATGCCGTGCTCGCCCTGTCGGCGGGCGGCTATCTCGCGCCCGACGACGGACCGGGCGGCCCGAGCTTCCCGATCGTCGACCTCAAGGCGTTCCTGGCCCGCAACGCCGACAACGGCTCGGGCAACCTCCTCAACCTCCCCGCCGACGACCCCGACCCCCAGGCCCTCCTCGACGACCTCGACGCCCGGTCGGAGGAGATGGCCAGGCGGGCCTTCGACATCTTCGCCTCGGCCATCGCCGAGGCCCGGACCTGGTCGCTGTCTGACCGGGCCCGCTTCATCTCCCAGGCCAAGAGCCGTTTCGAGGCCATCCTGGCCGTCACCGGCCAGGGGGCCGAGGTGGACGAGGCCCTCGTCGACGACCTGCAGGAGGTGGGTGCCGCCGCCGCCTGGGCCCAGTCGCCCCTGCCCCAGCTGCTGGTCGTGCTGCGCATCTCGAGGGATCTGGTGGTCCAGACGGCGGTCGAGCTGGCCGAGGAGCGGGGCGGGCGGTGGGGCCTCGCCCTGTCGCTCCTCCTCACCCGGGTCCTGCCCGCCATGGACCGGCTCACTGACGCCCTGGCCCAGGGCTACTGGTCGGCGGTGGTCAAGCGGGAGGAGGAGGCCAGCGCCCGCTACGCCAACGTGGTCGAGCACTCCTCCGACGGGGTCTGGGAGGTCGATCTCGACGGCCGCATCCAGTACGCCAACCTGGCCCTGGCCATGACCCTGGGGCGGGACATCGACGACCTCGACGGTCAGCTGCTCACCGACGTGCTCTCGCCCCAGGACCCGGCCGTATCCCTCGAGAGCCTCACCCCCGCCTCGGAGGTCCAGACCGCCCCGTTCGAGCTCAGCATCCGCCGGCTCGACGGTGTCCGCCGGGTGGTGGCGGTGAGGGTCAGCCCCCGGGTGCACGAGGGCGAGATCGTCGGGTTCCAGGGGGTGGTGCGCGACACCACCGCCCTGCACGACCTCGAGCAGGAGAAGAACGAGTTCCTGGCCCTGGTCACCCAGGACCTGCGCAACCCGCTGTCGACCATCGTGGGGCTGGGGGCGACGCTGGAGACCCACGGGCACGAGCTGACCGGTGACCGGGTCCGGCGCATGGGCCAGGCCATCAGGCGCCAGTCCGAGCGCATCTCCCGCCTGGCCGACGACCTCTACGACGTGAGCCGGCTGGAGGCGAGCTCGCTCCTGCTCTCGCCCCGGCCCGTCGACCTGGCCCAGGTCGTCAACGCCGCTCTCGACTCGGTCGATCCCGCCGCCGCCGACGTCTCCGCCGACGTGAAGGTGCGCATCCCGCCGTCGACCGTCGTGCTGGCCGACCCCCGCCGGCTGGAGCAGGTGGTGGCCAACCTGGTGGCAAACGCCTTCGAGCACGGAGCGCCGCCGGTGGTCATCGAGCTGGTGCCCGACCAGCCCAACGGCGACGTGTCCTTCACCGTGTGCGACCACGGGCCTGGGGTGCCCGATGCCGTGGCCCCGGTGCTGTTCAGCCGGGTCCACACCCTGTCCAAGAAGCAGCGCCGGGGCGGCCTCGGCGGCGGGACCGGGCTGGGTCTGTTCCTGGTCAAGGGTTTGGTCGAGGCCATGGGCGGTCGGGTGCGCTACGAGCGCTCGGACGGATCGTCCGGAACGACCCGGTTCCGGGTGGATTTGCAGGCTCCCCGCCGCCCCGCCGGGCTCACCCTCTAACCGGAGGCGACGCCGACGCCGGCCGTTCCGGCCGGGCGGCCGCGGACCGCCGAAGTACCTTCGATGCATCCATGGAAGGTCCGGCCAAGCACCTGCGCCTCGAGCGCAGCTTCCCTCCCCGCCCCGACGCCTGCCCCAAGGTGCGGGAGTTCGTGCGCCAGGCGCTGACGGCGATGGGACTGGCTCGACTGGTCCCCGACTGCGAGCTGCTGGCCGGGGAGATGGCGGTCAACGCCGTCTTCCACGCCCGCACCTACTTCAGCGTCGTCGTCGAGCGGCCGCGGGCCCGCACCGCCCGCATCGAGGTGCACGACCAGAGCCATGACCTTCCCCGCCGCAAGCCGTCGACCGACGGGGACCCGCTCATCCTGGGCCGGGGGATGCAGATCATCGCCGAGGTTCCGGACCGGTCCGGAGTGGAGAGCACCGCCAGCGGCAAGTGCGTGTGGGTCGAGGTGGACGGGTGACCGAGCCGGCCCGGGTCGTCCTGAAGGCGGTCGACACCCGCGACCTGCTGGCGATGATCGGGCATCTCGACGAGACCATTCGCGAGCTGGCCCTCATCGCCACCGGTCTGGCCGAAGGCGTGGCCCCCACCGTCGACCTGCACATCCTGCGGGTCATGGACCGGACCCGCCCGGTGCTCTTCGCCGCCAAGGAGTCGATATCGCGCCAGGCGGCCGAGGCCTGGGACGCAGGCCGGCCAACGGTCGACGTCGTGATCGAGTTGCCAGCGGGGTCGGCGGCCAACGTCATGGAGGTGCTCGAGGCGTTGGAGGAGGTGGACGAGGTGTCGAGGCGAGACGACGCCCTGCTGCTGCCCAAGGCCTCCGTCCGGGTGGCCGAGTTCCGGCGCTGGTTCTTCTGCCAGGTGGCCGACGAACTCTGGCGCCGCGCCGGGTCGCGGCCCTAACAATTCCCGAACATCCGGTTCACCGGCGCACCACATGTGGGGCCCATTCTGGTCCCATGACCAGCTTCAACGATCCAGCCCCGACTCCACGCCGGGGCCGCCTGATCCGCTCCCGCCGGATCCGTACCGCGGTGGGCGTCACCCTGGCCGCCGGCGTGCTCACCGGTGCGGCCTTCGCCTACGCCGCCGGCGACGCCTCGGCGCCCCTGGCGACGGGGACGGGGCCGACCACGGCCGACCTCACCGCCAGCGCCGGCGGCACGGCGGGGGCGGCGGCGGGAAGGCCGGCTCGGGCCGGTGCCGGAGGCATCGGGGTGATCGGGCGGGTGGCCTCGGTCAGCGCCTCAGGTGGCCGTTTCGGCGCCGGCACCATCACGGTGACCGTGCCTGACGGCAAGACGGTGACGGGCGACCTGGGGCCCAAGGCCAGGGTGGTCGCCTACCACGGCCCCGGCGACAAGCCGACGGCGGAGTCGCTGACCGACCTCAGGACAGGCGAGGTGGTCGTGCTCCGCTTCCGGGCCGGGCGACGGCCCAGGGGTGCAGCCGGCGCCGGGGTCAACGGGTCGGCGTCGAGCGGGGCCTCCGGCTCCGGCGGTGCCAACGCCCGGATCGCGGGCGGCCCCGGCCGGGCGGCCGTGCTGGCGGCGGCGACCTCGACGAGCGGCACCCAGGCCGCCCGGGTGGTGTCGCTGGTGATCGACACCGGCTTCGCCGCCGGCTGAGGCCCCTCAGTCCGAGCCGGGGGCCCCGGCGTGGCCGGCCGGGCCCTCGTCCGGCTCGTCCGGCTCCTCCGGGGCCCCGCCCAGGGCGTCCTCGATCCGCTCCAGCATGCGGGCGGTGCAGCCCGACACCTCCACCAGGGGCAGGGCCTCGGTGACCACCCGCTCGGCGACGCCTTCGAAGGCGACCCGCACGGGCGAGCCGGCCAGGTCCGGGTCGGTGACGACCGGACGGCCTGCGTCCCCGCCGGCGGCCACGGCGGGGTCGAGGGGGACCGAGCCCAGCAGCGGTGCCCCGACCGACTCGGCCAGCCGCAGGCCGCCGCCCGAGCCGAACAGGGCGTAGCTCTCGCCGTGGTCGCAGGTGAAGGCGCTCATGTTCTCGATCACTCCGGCCACCCGCAGGTAGCCGCGCCGGGCCATGTCGGCGGCGCGGGCGGCCACCTTCTGGGCGGCCAGGGCCGGGGTGGTGACGATGACCATTTCGGCCCGGGGCAGCATGCGGGCCAGCCCCATCTGCACGTCGCCTGTGCCCGGGGGCATGTCGACCACCAGGTAGTCGAGGTCGCCCCAGGCCACGTCCTCGAGGAAGTGCTGCAGGGCCCGGTTGAGCATCAGGCCCCGCCACATGATCGCCTCGTCCTCGCCGGACAGGAAGCCCATGGAGACCACCTTGAGCAGGCCGTCGCCCACGGGCTGCTCGAGGGGGATCATCTTGCGGGCCTTGGCCGGCAGCCGCCCTTCGAGGCCGAGCATGCGCGGCACCGAGAAGCCCCAGATGTCGGCGTCGAGGACCCCCACTGTCAGCCCCCGGGCGGCCAGGGCGGCGGCCAGGTTGACCGTGACCGAGGACTTGCCCACACCCCCCTTGCCCGAGGAGATGGCGGCCACCCTGGTGCGGGCGGGGATGTCGGTCGCCGGGGGCGCCTCCCGTGCCTTCCAGCGGGCCCGCTGCATCAGGGCTGACTTCTCGGCCGGGGTCATGGTCGCCATCTGCACCTCGACCCCGCTCACCCCGGCCACGGTGGCGACGGCCTGGCGCACGTCCCGCTCGATCTGGGTGCGCAGCGGGCAGCCGGCCACGGTCAGGGCCACCCCCACCGTCACCGCCCCGCTCGGGTCGACCTCCACCCGGCGGACCATGCCGAGGTCCACGATGTTGTCGCCCAGCTCGGGGTCGACCACGGCCGCCAGCGCCTGACGCACGGCGTCGGCGGACGGGGCTCCCACGCCCGGAATTCTACCGGCCTGGCCCGGTAGTATTGGGGCCGTGGACCGCCTCGCCGTTCACAAGGCCCTGGGCGACGACACCCGCTACGCGCTGTACGCCGAGCTGGTGCGCTCGGCCGTCCCCCTGTCCACCTCCGAGCTGGCCCAGCGGCTGGACCTGCACCCCAACACCGTGCGCCCCCACCTCGAGCGCATGCGGGAGGTCGGCCTGCTGGAGGTGGACTCCGACAGCCGGGGCACGGTCGGGCGGCCCCAGCACCGCTACCGGCCGGCGCCGGGGGCCCGGGGGGTCGGGATCGACCCACCGGCGGCGGTCTCCCTGGCGGGGATGCTGGCCCAGGCCCTGGCCGACACCCACCCCAAGCCTGGGCCGGTGGTGGCGGTGGGCCGGAGTGAGGGCAAACGCCTGGGGGCGGAGCTGCGCCGGCGGGGCCTGCGCCACCGCTGCGCCGAGGCCCTGGCCGAGGCCATGGGCGCCCTCGGCTTCGAGCCGGTGCTCACCGTCGGGCCAGGAGGCGAGGCCACCGTGAGCTTCGCCGGCTGCCCCTACCGCGAGCTGGCCGAGGCCCACCCCGACGTGGTCTGCCAGCTGCACCGGGGAATAGCCGAGGGGGTGGCCGAGTTGGTCGGTGGGGGGGTGGTGGCCGAGTTCGCCACCCTGGCCGACCCCCGGCCGTGCCGGGCCGAGGTGGTGCCGGCGCCCGGATAGCGGGCCGGAACCATCGGCGTTACGGGTAGAATCGGACCCGAGGACCAGGAGGACCACGACCCAAGTGACCACCATCAGCGCAGTCAAGATCGGGAAGAAGCCGGCGCCCGTCTCCCTGACCGACGGCGCCGCCCAGAAGGTGGCCGAGCTCCTCCAGCGGGAGGGCAACGAGGCTCTGGCCCTGCGGGTCGCCGTCCGCCCCGGCGGGTGCTCGGGCTACAGCTACGAGATGTTCTTCGACACCGACATCGCCGAGGACGACATCAGCCGCGAGTTCTCCGGGGTCAAGGTGGTCGTCGACCCCATGTCGGCCGAGCTGCTCAACGGGTCGACCCTCGACTACAAGGACGGACTGCAGGGGGCGGGGTTCCACATCTCCAACCCCAACGCCACCCGCACCTGCGGCTGCGGCAGCTCGTTCAGCTGATCCCCCGCCCGGGCCGGGCCCGGGCCCGGTTCCCGTCCTGCTGAGCTTCACCGTCGACGGCAGCGCCGTCGAGGTCCCCGACGACGGCGCCTCCCTCCTCGAGGTGCTGCGCGACCGGCTGGGCCTGCGCTCGCCCAAGGACGGCTGCTCGCCCCAGGGCCAGTGCGGCTGCTGCACGGTGTGGGTGGACGGGGCCGCCCGGGTCTCCTGCGTGACCCCGGCCCGCCGGGCCGCCGGCCGCACGGTCACCACCGTCGACGGCCTCGCCCCCGACCAGCGCCGGCGGTGGGCCGACGCCTTCGCGGCCGCCGGCGCCAGCCAGTGCGGGTTCTGCACCCCGGGCATCATCATGCGCCTGGCCGCCCTGGAGGCCAGGGCCGGAGGGCCCCCCGCCCCGGAGGCGGTCGAGGCCGCCCTGGTGGCGCACTTGTGCCGCTGCACCGGCTGGAGGACGATCGTCGAGGCGGCCGGGCTCGCTGCGGCCCCGACCGCCGCTGGCGGGTCCCCCGCCGGGCCGGGGCGGGATCTGGGGGCGGCCGCCACCAGGGCCGGCATCGAGGGCGGCACCCCCCAGTCGGTCGGTCCGGACACCGCCCTGGGCCGGGGCGGCTTCGCCGACGACAGCGCCCCGGAAGACGCGCTGGTGGCGGTGCCCGACGGCGCCGGCGGCTGGGCAGTGGGTGAGACCCTCACCGAGGCCAGGCAGCGGGCGGGCAAGGTCCAGGGCCGGCGCAGCCCGGCCGAGCTGACCTGGCCCCTCGATGTGCCCGAGCCCGGCCCGGGGACGGAGTGGGCGCTGCGCCTGCGCACCACCTGGGTCGAGCCGGCCTACCTCGAGACCGACGCCTCGTGGTGCCGACCCGGCGGGGAGCCGGCCAGCCCCCTGGCCAACGGCGGCGCCTTCGGAGCCAAGCGGTCCACCCCGGTGAGCGCCGCCGCCCGCCGCCTGGCCGACCAGCACGGGCGGGCGGTCAGGGTGCTGTTGTCCCGCGAGGACGCCGTGCGGTGGGGCCCCAAGCGGCCCCCGGTGGCGGCCGGCGTGGGCAGCGACGGCAGCGGGGTGATGCGGGTCGTGCGCACCGACGGGATCGCCGCCGTCGTCGACGGCGTGGCCGCCGGCCTGGTGGTCGAGGAGCTCGACGTGCCCGGCCCGCCGACCAGCGTTGACGTGAGGGCGGCCGGGTGGGCCGAGGCCGCCGTGCTCGGGGCCGTGCTGGAGGCCCTGGCCGGCGCCGGGGTGAGCCCGGCCCGGGCCCAGGCCGACCCGGCCCCGCTCACCGGGCTCTGGGCGCTGGTGCGGTCGCCGGCCGGGGCCGAGGCCCGGGCGAGCATCGGGGCGGACGGGACGGTGCGGGTGGCGGTGTCGTGCGGGAGCCCCCTGGACGAGGTGGTGCTGCGCAGCTACTGCATCGGGGCGGCCCACATGGCCCTGGGCTGGGTCCGCTCCGAGGGCATCGCCGTGGACGCCTCCGGCGAGGCGCACGACCTGACCATCCGCTCCTTCGGCATACTGCGGGCGCGCGACATGCCGGCGGTGGAGGTCGAGGTGGCGGCGGGGGATGGTCCTCCGGTCAACGGTTCCGACGCCGTCTTCGCCGCCGTGGCCGCGGCGGCGTGGATGGCCGAGGGGCTGCCCGAGCGCTGGCCGACACGAAGGAGTGAGAGATGACCACACCCGTTGGCCCCTACAGCCCGGTCCGGCGGGCCGGCGACTGGCTGGTGTGCTCGGGCCAGGTCGGCATCGTGGAGGGCCGCCTGGCCGACGGCGGCGTGAGGGGCGAACTGCGCCAGGCGCTGGAGAACCTGGCCGCCGTCCTCGAGGGGGAGGGCGCCTCCCTGGCCGACGTGGTGAAGACGACCGTGTTCCTGACCCACATGAGCGACTACCAGGCCATGAACGAGGCCTACGTCGAGGTCTTCGCCGAGCCCCGGCCGGCCCGCTCGGCGGTGGGGGTCAGCTCGCTCCCCCTGGGGGCGCTGGTGGAGGTGGAGGCCTGGGCCTTCGTGGGGACCGAACGGCGCCGGACCCGGACCAGGTCGGCCGGCGCCTAAGCCGGGCGGGTGGCGCCCCTCCGCCGCCACACCCGGGCCTCGTTGACGATCTCCACCAGCCGGGCCACGGCGTCGTGCTTCTCGTGGCAGGCCACCACCCCCAGGTCGTCGGTCGACAGGTCCTGGGCCGGGAAGGCCGACATCAGCACCACCACCGAGTGGGGGGCCTTCTGGCGCAGCTCGGGCAGGGTCGACAGCCCGTCGCGCCGGGGCATGAACAGGTCGAGGATGATCACGTCGTGGTGGCGGGCCAGGGCCGCCTCGACGCAGGCGTCCCCGTCGCTGGCCTCGCTCACCTCAGCGCCGGCCGACTCCAGTACCACCCGGCACGTCCAGCGGGTGCGCTCGTCGTCGTCGCAGACCAGCACCCTGGTGCCGTCGAGCGGAAGGGCCACCGGAACGGTGGTGGGGCCGGGCAGCGGTGAGGCCGGCGTGGTCGGGGGCAGCAGCAGGCGGGTGACCCTGGCGGCGGCCTCGGCCTCCCGCTCGGTGCGCGACAGAGTGTGGCGCAGCCGGACCAGGTCGGCGAACTCGGCCGCCGGCTGGGGCCGCGAGAAGTAGAAGCCCTGGCCGGTGTCGCAACCGATCTCCCGCAGCGCCGTCACCTGCTCGTAGGTCTCGACCCCCTCGGCGGTGGACTCGAGGCCGAGGGAGTGGGCCAGGTCGACCACGGCGGCCACGATGGCCCGGCTTTCGGCCGAGCTGCTGACCGAGTGCACGAAGGAGCGGTCGACCTTGAGCAGGTCGACGTCGAAGCGGCGCAGGTAGCTGAGCGAGGAGAAGCCGGTGCCGAAGTCGTCGACGCCCAGCTTGAGCCCCAGGGCCTTGAGGTCGGCCAGGGTGGCGTCGACGGTCTGGACGTCGTCCATGATCACGCTTTCGGTGATCTCCAGCCCCAGCATGGACGGCTCCATGTCCGAGCTCTCCAGGGCCAGCCGGACGTCCTCGACCAGGGACGGCTGGGTCAGCTGGCGGGCCGACAGGTTCACCCACAGGCGCATGTCCGCCAGCCAGGGGCATTCCCGCCGCCACCTCTGGTGCTGGATGCAGGCGGCCTGCAGCACCCAGATGCCCATCGGGATGATGAGCCCGGTCTCCTCGGCGAGCTCCAGGAACTCGGCCGGATCGAGCAGGCCCCGGCGGGGGTGCTGCCAGCGCACCAGGACCTCGGCGCCCACGATGCGGCCGGTGTCGAGGTCCACCTCGGGCTGGAAGTAGAGGCGCATCTCCCCGCGGGCGATTGCCTTGCGCAGCTCGTCCTCGGCCTCGAGGAGGCCGGCCGGACGGCTGCGCAGGCCGGGGGCGTAGACCTCGATCTTGCCCCGGCCCGAGTGGCGGGCCCGCTGCAGGGCGGCGAGGGCGTCGGCCACGATCTCCTCGGCGGAGGTGCGCCCGGAGTGGCAGATCGACATGCCCATGCTGGCGGTCACCACCACCTGGCGGCCGGACAGGACGAAGGGGCGGGCCAGGGCCTCGGCGAGGCGGGCGGTCAGGACGTTGGCGGCCTCGTCGTCCTCGAGGTCCTCCGCCAGCACGACGAACTCGTCGTTGCCGTGGCGGGCGAGAGTGTCGGCCGGGCGCAGCACGCCGTCGAGGCGCCCGCCGATCTGGACCAGCAGGTCGTCGCCGGCGGCGTGGCCGAGCTCGTCGTTGATCAGCCCGAAGCGGTCCACGTCGATGGTGACCACCGCCAGCACCCGATGGGTGCGGCGGGCCCGCTGCAGGGCCTGGCGCAGGCGGTCCGACACCAGGGCCCAGTTGGGCAGCCCGGTGAGGGGGTCGTGCAGGGCCTGGTGGGCGATCATCTCCTCGGCCCAGTGGCGGCGCAGCCGGGCGGCGATCACGTCGGCGACCGTCTGGCAGAACTGGCTGAACGGCGCCAGGTCCACCTCGGACCGGGCCATGACCGCCAGGACGCCGAAGCTGCCGCCGTGGCCGGCTATGGGGCAGCTGATCACCGAGCGGACCTGGTTGAGCCGCAGCAGCTCGGCGGGCAGCTCGTCGCCGGCCAGCCGGTCGTACTCGTCGCCGTCGTAGCGGTCCGGCTCCAGCCGCAGCGGGATGGTGCCGGTGTCCTCGGTGAGGCCCGTGCCGGCCCGCAGGGTGAGCTGGTAGTCACCGGCGTGCTCGAGGACGGCGACCATCTCCACGCCCAGGGTGCCGGCCACCAGGGCCACGGCGTCGTCCAGCAGCGGGCCGGGCTCGGCGGCCGACAGGGCCCGCTGGCCCAGGTCGGCCAGGGCGGCCTGCTGGCGACCGTGGTTGGCCAGGTCCAGGGCGGCCTGCTTGGAGTCGGTGATGTCCTGCACCGTGCCCCGCATGAGGACGGCCTTGCCGTTCTCGGACTGGAGCACCCGCCCGATGGTGCGGACCCAGCGCCCGGTGCCGTCGGGGCGGACGATGCGGTGCTCGTGGCTGAAGTCGGTGAGCTCCTGCATGGCCCGCACGGAGACCTCGACGAAGCGGTCGCGGTCCTCGGGGTGCTGGATGCCCAGAACCCGGGTGTGGTCGGGCTCGTAGGGGAGGGGGTCGAGGCCGACGATCGAGTAGTACTCGTCGGACATGTAGAGCCGGTCCAGGGTGAGATCCCAGGTCCAGCTGCCGACGTGGGCGAGGGCCTGGGCCTCGGCCAGGGCGGACCGGCTTTCGGCCAGCACCTGGCGGCTCTCCCGCTCGTTCTCCAGCAGGCGGGCCCGCTCGATGGCCAGGTCGGCCGACTGGGCCAGCAGCTCGAGCAGGTTCATCTCGTCGTCGCCGAAGAAAGGCGTCTGGGCGCTGGCCCGCACGATCAGGTAGCCGGCCCCGCACGGAACGGCCAGCACGCCCGGGGCGGGCTCGCCGGCGACATCGGGGGAGATCATGGAGACCAAGAGGGTCAGCTCCTCGGCCTCGCTCTCCTCGAGCCCGAAGCGGGCCAGGGGCCGCCCGACGTGGTCGGCCACCACCGCGCCGCGCCCGCCGACCACCGCCACGGCGTGGGGGACGATGGTCTCGCACACATCGACCAGGGTGACGGCCCCGATGAGGGCGGCCTGGGCCCGGTGGAAGCCGGCGAGGTCGCGCTGGCGCCACAGGGCGCGCATGAGCCGGGGGGTGGTGAAGGCCAGGTAGAAGACCCCGATGCAGATCACGGTCAGGCACGACTGGACCAGGGCGAAGCTGCTGTCCTGGTTGCTGCTGGTGTTGGCACCGGCAAGGACGAGGATGGCGGCCAGCGACGCGGCGCCCACCGCCAGCATGCGCATGCGGCGGCGGGAGATGGTGGGCTGGGCCGCCCCCGCCTTCCAGTAGAGGCGGACGGTCGGGACCGACAGGGCCACCCAGTAGGCGATGAACGACCACACGAACACGGTCAGGTTGAGGTCGCGCTTGGTCGAGCCGACCTGGAAGTCGAGGAACAGGCACCAGGCGCCGATGGCGAGAGCGCCGATGGTGGCGGCGCGCACGTGCCAGCGGCGGGTCCGCCCGAAGCTCATGGACGACCGCAGCAGGAAGTAGGGGAAGGCGACCAGCCCGACCAGCAGGAAGCGCACCACGAGCTTGGGCGGGTTCAGCACCCCGGCCAGCTGGTAGGCCTGGCCGATGGCGACGATGGCGAGGAGGGCGGTGAAGCCTCCGGCCAGCCAGGCGGCGGAGTCGCTCTGACGCGACCGCCACAACCGGTAGGTCGACACGGCGATGGCGAGGATCACCACGCCTTCGACGCGGCTCAGCCAGGTGATGGCCTGATGGACAGCGGAGTGATCCAACCTTCTCCTCCCGGAACGGCTCCTACTAGTCGGCCGTCAGGTCGGATTCATTTGCCTTGCAAACAAACTTAAGGGTCTCGAACTGAGCCCGTAACCGCCCGGTCGGACTATTTGACCCGGCCTGTTCGGGCCACCCCGGAACCGGAGGAGGCCGATGTCCTAGGGGTGGCGGGTCAGCCCGGCCAGCGGGCCTGGCCGAAGCGGTAGCCGACCGAGCGGACGGTGGAGATGAGGTGGGCGTGCTCCTCGCCCAGTTTCGCCCGCAATCGGCGGATGTGGACGTCCACCGTGCGGGCCCCGCCGTAGTACTCGTAGCCCCAGACCCTCGACAGGAGCACCTCGCGGGTGAACACCTTGCCGGGGTGGGTGGCCAGGAACCGGAGCAGCTCGTACTCCATGAAGGTCAGGTCGAGGGGACGCCCGGAGATCGACGCCTGGTAGGTCTCGAGGTTGAGCAGCAGGGGTCCGTGCTCGACCAGCTCGGGACGCAGGCCCCGGCCGGTGCGCCAGAACAGGTGCTTGAGCCGGGCCTCCAGCTCGTCGGCCCGGATGGGGGCGAGAACGAAGTCGTCGAAGAGGTCCTCCCGCAGCTCGAGGGCCCCGAGGCGGGCGGGGTCGACCACGACCAGCAGCGGCTCGAGGGGCAGCTCCTTCTTGCGCACCGCCCGGCATAGAGAAAAGGCGTCGTCGGGGCGGGCGTCGGCACAGACGATGGCGCCGGCCCAGCCGTCGTCGGGCTCGGCGTCGCGGGCCTGCTCGGCCACGCTCACCGGCTTCCACGCGTACCCGGCCCGGTCCAGCACCATGGCCAGCTCGGGCGGGGGCGGGTCGGGGAAGACGAGGAGGGGTTCCATCTGCGCTTCAGAGCCGGGTCAGGTACCGCTCCAGCTCGAAGCGGCTGACGTGGGACTTGTAGTCGGCCCATTCGGCCCGCTTGTTGCGGATGAACCACTCGAAGACGTGCTCGCCGAGGGTGTCGGCCACCAGCTCGGAGCCTTCCATCAGGTCCACCGCCTCGGCCAGGCTGCCGGGCAGGGACCGGATGCCCTCGGCGGCCAGCTCGGCCGGGCTCATGGTGTAGAGGTTGGCCGCCGCCTCGGGGGGGAGCTCGTAGCCCTCCTCGATCCCGTCGAGGCCGGCGGCCAGCACCACGGCGAAGGCCAGGTACGGGTTGCAGGCCGGATCGGGCGAGCGGTACTCGATGCGGGTCGACTCCGGCTTGCCCTTCTTGGGCACCGGCACCCGCACCAGGGCGGAGCGGTTGTTGCGGGCCCAGGACACGTGCACCGGGGCCTCGTAGCCCACCACCAGGCGCTTGTAGGAGTTGACCCACTGGTTGGTGATGGCGGTGATGGCCCGGGCGTGGTGGAGCAGGCCGGCGATGAAGGCCTTGGCCGTCTTGGACAGGCCGTGGGGGTCGCCCGGGTCGTGGAAGGCGTTGCTGTCCCCCTCGAACAGCGAGAAGTGGGTGTGCATGCCCGAGCCCTGCACCCCCTCGAGAGGCTTGGGCATGAAGGTGGCGTGCACCCCGTGCTCCTGGGCGATCTCCTTGATCACCAGCCTGGCGGTCATGACCGTGTCGGCCATGGTCAGGCCGTCGGTGTGGCGCAGGTCGATCTCGTGCTGGGACGGGGCGTCCTCGTGCTGGGCGTACTCGACCGGGATGCCGATCTCCTCGAGGGTGAGCACCGTCTTCTTGCGCAGGTCGCCGGCCAGGTCGGCCACGGTGAGCTCGAAGTAGGAGCCCGAGTCCAGCGGGGTGGGGACGCCGTCGGCCCGGGGTGAGGCGAAATAGAAGTACTCCAGCTCGGGGGCGGCGTAGAAGGAGAAGCCCTTCTGGCGGGCCCGGTCGAGGGCCCGGCGCAGCACGTTGCGGGTACAGCCGGCGAACGGGGTCCCGTCCAGGTTCAGGATGTCGCAGAACACCCGGGCCACCGCCAGATCGCCCTCCCGCCACGGGAGGATCTGGAACGTGGTCGGGTCGGGCTTGGCCAGGACGTCGCTCTCCTGGATGCGGCTGAAGCCGTCCACCGCCGAGCCGTCGAAGGTCATCCCCTCCTCGAGGGCGTTCTCCAACTCGGCCGGGGTGATGTTGAAGCTCTTGGGCACCCCGAGCACGTCGCTGAACCACAGCTGGATGAAGCGGATGCCCCGCTCCTCGACGGTTCGCAGCACGTACTCCTGCTGGCTCTGCACCTCTTCCTCCGTGGTTGGACCGCCACCAGTCTCCCAGGTGGGGACGGGCGCGCCACCTCCGGTCGTGAACGGCGGGTTAAACGTCCCCGCCGTAGAACAGCCTCTCCACCACCCGCCGGGCCCGCCTGGTCACCCGGCGGTAGCGGTCCCGCAGCGCCTGGGGGGTCAGCTCGAGGCTGCGGGCCAGGGTCGCCAGCCGTTCCGGGGCGGTGGGCAGGGAGTCGCCCGGGGTCCCCTGCACGAGGTAGAGCCGGTTCCTCACCTGTTCGCAGAATCGGTACGAATCGCTCAGTACGCCGGCGTCGCCGCTGTCGACCGCCCCCGCCGCCACCAGGTCGGCCAGGGCGGCGAGGGTGGCCGGCCCCGCCACCCGGTGCTCGAGCTGGAGCAGCTGGACGGTCCATTCCACGTCGGTCAGCGAGCCCCGGCCCAGCTTGAGGTGGAAGTCGGGATCCTCGCCGGCGGGCACCCGCTCGGTCTCCACCCTGGCCTTCATCCGCCTGATCTGTCGTCGCTCCTCCTCGCCGAAGGGACCCTCGAGGGCGACCCGGCGGGCCAGGGCCATGAAGGCCTCGCCCAGTGCGGGGTCGCCGGCCACCGGTCGGGCCCGCAGCAGGGCCTGGCGCTCCCACGTGCCCGCCCACCGCCGGTAGTAGTTGTCGTAGCCCTCGATGGTGCGCGCCAGGGCGCCCTGCTTGCCCTCCGGTCGCAGCCGCAGGTCGAGGTTGTAGATGCGCCAGGCCGGGGTCTCGCCCAGGACGAATCCCAGAAGCCTCGTGGCCGCCGCCTCGGTCTCGACCACCCCGGCGTCCGAGCCGGGGCCCGCCACCACCAGGACGTCCAGGTCGCTGGCGTAGGACAGCTCGGCCCCGCCGAGGCGGCCCAGACCGATGACCGCCATCGGCACCGGCGGCTCGACAGCGGCCAGGGCCGCGCCCAGGGTGGCCTCGGCGACGTCGCTCAGGCGCCTGCCGACCTCGGCCACGCCGGCCTGGCCGAGGATGTCGGCCGCCATGACCACCGCCTCCTCGCCCAGCTTGAACAGGCGCAGGCCCCGCTGGCGCCGCCGCACTTCCGACCGCCACTCGGTGATGGCCCGGGCCTGCCCCACCAGGGCGGCGCGGCTCCGGCCCGCCAGCCCGCCGTCGGCGACCAGCCGGCCGACCAGGCCTGGGTCGCGCCGTACCGGCTCCTGCAGGAGGGGGCTGGTGCCGAGCAGGGCGCACAGGCGGCGGGCGGCTTCGGGCGACTCGCGGAACAGGCCAACCAGCTGGAGGTGGTCGGAGCGAGCGCTGCCCATGAGTCGTCGGAGGGAGAGGAGCCCGAGGTCGGGGTCGGGCGACTCGGAGAGCCACTCCAGCATCAGCGGCAGCAGGGCCTGCATCATGCGGCTCGAGCGGCTGAGCCCCCGGGTCAGCTCGACCAGGGCGGCGCGGGCCCTGGCGGTATCGGCGAAGCCGAAGGCGGCCAGCCTCTCGCCGAGGGCGTCGGGCGAGAGGGTCGGCACCAACCGCTCGGCTCGCACCGAGGCGAACGCCTCCAGCAGGGGACGGAAGAACAGCCGCTCGTGCACGGCGCGGGCGGTGCCGCGGTGACGCCGCAGAGCCTCGTCCAGCTTGTCGGTCGCCGACGAGCGGGGGTCGTCGGCGAAGCCGGTCACCCGGGCCAGCCAGTGGCGGGCGGCCGGGTCGGCGGGCACGGTGTGGGTCTGTTCCTCCTCGGCCATCTGCAGCCGGTTCTCCACCGCCCGCATGAACCGGTAGGAGGTCTCGAGGTCGGCCGCGTCGGACCCGGCGATGTACCCGCCCCCGGCCAGCTCGGCCAGGGCGTCGAGGGTGGCCGGCGCCCGCAGCCTCGGGTCGGTGGCGCCGTGGATCATCTGCAGCAGCTGGACCGAGAACTCGACGTCGCGTATCCCGCCCGGACCCCGCTTGATCTCGCGGTCGGCTACGCCCCGGCGCCGGACCTCGCCCTCGGTGCGGGCCTTCATGTGACGGACCTGACGGAGGTCGTCGGCGGTGAAGGGACGGCCCCACACCACGGCGGCGGCGGCCTCGGCGAATCCCCCGCACAGCTCGGGTGGCCCGGCCACCGGACGGGCCTTCAACAGGGCCTGGCGCTCCCAGGCCTCGGCCCAGCGCTCCCAATAGGCGGCGTAGGACTCGAGGCTGCGGGTGAGCGGGCCCGAGCGGCCCTCGGGCCGCAGGTCGACGTCGACCCGGAAGCACCGGCGGGCGATGTCGAGCAGGACGCGGGGATCCCCCTCGCCGACGAGGAGGACGTCCACGTCACTGGCGTAGTTGAGCTCGAGGGCCCCGGCCTTGCCCATCGCCACGACGGCCAGGCCGGCCCCGGCCCCGCCGGCCGCCGCCCGGGCCTTGGCAAGGACGGTGTCGGCCATGAGGGCCAGGTTGAGCCCGACCCCCTCGAGGGGGTCCAGCCCCGCCAGGTCGCGGGCGGCGATGCGCAGCAGCTCGCGGCGCTTCCAGGCCACCAGGGCCTCGGCGCCGTCCTCGGGCTCAGGCGGAGGCAGGCCGAGCTGGCGCAGGACGTCGATGGCCGCCGGGTCGGAGCGCAGCAGCCGGCCGAGGGCCGGGCTGGCCGCCAGCACCAGGACCAGGACGGAAAGCAGGCTCGGTGGCCCGCCGGCGCCGGCGCCGCCCGGGGGTCCTTCGGCCGCCAGCTCGACGCCGAGCTCCGGGACCGTCTCTACCAGCCACTCGAGCGCCGGGCGCACCGCCCGGGGGCGAGCTGATCGCTCGATGGCCCGCTCGGCGGCCGGCGGGAGGGCTACCACGGGACGAGTTTGGTCGATGGGGCCGGTGGGCCGGGATCCGGCCGGCCGGGGTCGTCTAAGGTCCGGGCCGGGTGGCGGGAACGCCCGCCGAACCGGCCGTTCACAAATCTGGCAGCGGGACAGCACACGGACCACGTCCGGCCTGTTTCGCCGCCGTTACGACGAGGAGGCGCCAGCCGTGCAGGAACGCACGCCCGACGACGTGCTCAGGTACGCCCGCGACGAGGGCGTCGAGATAGTCGACTTCCGCTTCTGCGACCTCCCCGGGCTGATGCAGCACTTCTCTGTCCCGGTTAAGGAGCTCAGCTCGGACTCCTTCACCGAGGGCCACGGCTTCGACGGCTCGTCGATCCGGGGCTTCCAGGAGATCCAGGAGTCGGACATGATCCTGGTCCCCGACCCCGACACGGCCGTCCTGGACCCGTTCCGGCAGCACAAGACCCTCAACATCAACTGCTTCGTGCTCGACCCGGTGACGGGGGAGAGCTACTCCCGCGATCCGCGCTACGTCGCCAAGAAGGCCGAGGACTACCTGGCGTCCACCGGCATCGCCGATACCGCCTACTTCGGGCCGGAGGCGGAGTTCTTCATCTTCAACGACGTGCGGTTCATGCAGGACCAGCGGTCGGCCTTCTACCAGGTCGACTCGATCGAGGGCATCTGGAACTCGGCTCGGGACGAGAACCCCAACCTGGGCTTCAAGCCCCGCTACAAGCAGGGCTACTTCCCGGTGCCGCCGATGGACCACTTCCAGGACCTGCGCTCCGAGATGACCCTCACCCTGCAGAACATGGGCATCGAGGTCGAGGTCCAGCACCACGAGGTCGGCACCGCCGGCCAGGCGGAGATCGACGTCCGCTTCGACACGCTGCTGACCATGGCCGACAAGCTGATGCTGTTCAAGTACGTCATCAAGAGCGTGGCCCGCAATGCCGGCTACACGGCCACCTTCATGCCCAAGCCCCTCTTCCAGGACAACGGCTCGGGGATGCACACCCACCAGTCCCTGTGGAAGGGGGGCGAGCCCCTCTTCTACGCCGAGACCGGTTACGCCGGGCTGTCCGACATCGGCCGGTGGTACATAGGCGGCCTGCTGGCCCACGCCCGGGCCATCCTCGCCTTCGCCGCCCCGACCACCAACTCCTACAAGCGGCTGGTGCCCGGCTACGAGGCTCCCGTCAACCTGGTGTACTCGCAGCGGAACCGCTCGGCCTCCTGCCGCATCCCGCTCTACTCCAAGAGCCCCAAGGCCAAGCGGGTCGAGTTCCGCTGTCCCGACCCGTCCTGCAATCCCTACCTGGCCTTCGCCGCCATGCTCATGGCCGGCCTCGACGGGGTTCAGAACCGGATCGAGCCGCCCGACCCGGTGGACAAGGATCTCTACGACCTTCCGCCGGAGGAGCTGGCCCGGGTGCCCCAGGTGCCGGCCTCCCTGGACGAGGCTCTGGCCGCCCTGGAGGCCGACAACACCTTCCTCCGGGCCGGCGGCGTCTTCACCGACGACCTCATCGACACCTGGATCGCCTACAAGCGGCTCAACGAGGTGGACGAGGTGCGCCTGCGGCCCCATCCGTGGGAGTTCTACCTCTACTACGACATCTAGGATCTGGGGCATAGGCGCTCTGACGAGGGTGCCCGCCCTCGAAACCGGTCTGGGGCGTCCCCGCGTGTCAACGGCCAAGTCGCGGTCCACGCTGATGGCCAAGTAAAAGTCCTCACCCCCGGTGGAGTAGTCAGGTCTTCCTGGGGCGGGGACCACCTCCCTTCTGTCGGGCCTGGCGCATCCGG
>Ga0070739_10003817_pt1 | contig 18385 bp, 19 predicted proteins | sample Coa_R1_7_FD_66445 | JGI IMG/M metagenome (GOLD analysis project Ga0070739, IMG submission 66445) | Surface soil microbial communities from Centralia Pennsylvania, which are recovering from an underground coalmine fire - Coalmine... | ecosystem: Environmental > Terrestrial > Soil > Unclassified ... | reverse complement strand
CCGGTCGCGATCCACTACAAGGGCTCGGGCTTCTACACGACCGACTACGGCAAGGGCAAGGGCGCGAAGAAGGACGGCGAGTCCGGCTCGTCCTCCGGCGAGTCCTCCAAGGGCGAATCGAAGGGCGACTCGAAGCCGGCGGAGAAGAAGGCCGCGGCCGGCGGCGACTCCTAGCCGCGGGGGTGGAAGTTCGTCAGGCGCTCCACGCGCCGGACGAACCAGCCGCCCAGCAGCGGCTGCTCGGCGCGGCCGGCGACGGCGAACGAGATCGCGTTGCAGAAGGAGGAGTAGCCGCGGTTCGCCGCCACGGAGGCCCGCGCGAGCACCCGGCCGTCGGCGTCGCGGAACACGAGGTGGAGGTTGGGCCCGAGCACGGCCGGGCAGCCGAAGATCCCCCGCGTCGGCTGGTCGACCGGCAGGGCGTCGAGCCAGCGGACGATCGTCCGCACCTTCGCCGGCTCCACGATCCGCCGCGCCGAGGCCGGCGTCGTGAGGTCGATCTGGCGGACGCCGCCCGGAACGACCTCGGAAGGCGGCCGCTCCACGGTCCAGACGACCTCGGCGTCGACGCGGACGCCGGTCGAGCCGTCCGGGAGCGGCGCGAGCGTCAGGGCGAGCCGGCGCTGGTAGAGGCTTCGCGTGCGCGGTAGGTCGAACAGGAGCCCGCGCGGCTCCGGGCTCAGCTCGCCGCTGTCGAAACGGGATCCGCGCGGCCGGTGCGCCCGGAGAAACGCCGCGACCGCGTCGAGCGGAGCATCGACGCGCCAGAAGCGCGCGCGGTCGACGACGTTGGCATAGACCGAGGTCTGCCAGGGCCGGCTGAGCAGCCCGCCCGCGTCTCCCGGCGCGCCCGCGAGGCGGCGCGACCGGGCGGGGAGGACGACCCGTTGCAGCAGCGCCGCCGCTTCGACGTGGGCCGAGATCCGGTTGGCCGCCGTCGTCGGGTGCGCGAGCGCCGCTGCGAGCAGGAGGGCGACGACCATCTCGTCGAGAGTACGGCGCCGCGCGGCGCGGCGTCACTACTTCATCGTCGCCGAGCCGACGACGCAGCCCGGGGCGTCCGGGTTCGACGAGTCGGGCGGCTGCGGGGCCGACTTGCCGAGCACCTCGTCGATCACCTGGATGTTCTGCTCGTTCCCGATCACGACGTCGCCGAGCGAGTCGCTGTACGCCGTGCCGCCGAGCCGGCAGTGCAGCGCGTTCCCGTTCGACGCCCGGAACTTCACCCAGCCGAGCTGGATCAGCTGCCAGGTCGAGAGGTCGGTCGCGATCGGCTTCAGCAGCGAGCTGCCGCTGAACGGCAGCTTGAAGAAGAGCAGCGGGCTCGCCAGCTTGGCGAGGGTCGCCTGCTCGACGAGCTGCTGGTCGTGCTGCCGGTCGAAGTCCGTCCACGACGGGTCGAGCCTGTTCTCCCGGATCCGGGAGAAGATCAGCGCCCGGTGGCCGTTCATGTGCGTCGGCCCCTTGTGGAAGCGCCAGCCCTGCCACGACGAGCACTTCGACGCCGGATAGGGACAGTCGAACGAGTTGGAGAGGATGTTCTCCGGCACGTCCACCGTGATCCCGCCGACGGCGTCGATCAGCTTCTCGAACTGCGAGAAGTCCACGATCACGACGTGGTTGACGTGGAGCGAGCTGCCGAGCAGCTGGTTCACCGTCTCGACGGCGAGCTTCGGGCCGCCGAGCTGCATCGCGGCGTTGATCTTCTGCTCCGAGTAGCCGGGGATCGAGACCTGCAGGTCGCGCGGGATCGAGAGGTAGACGAGCCGGTGCCGGCCCGGCTCGGTGCGCAGCAGCGTCATCGAGTCGGAGTGCTGGTCGGCGGAGCGGCCGACGTTCGCGCCGGCGTGGTCGGTCCCGAGCAGCAGGATGTTCGTCGGCGTCGAGTAGAGGAGCCCGTCGTCGGGGAGGAGCACCCCGCGCACCGAGTTGGGCAGGCGCCCGTTCGCGTCGCTCACGCCGCTCGAGACGGAGATGTAGCCGGCGACCGCCCAGATCAGGAAGAGGACGATCAGACCGAGGATGACGAGCAGCACGGTGCGCCTGCGCGGCACGCGGCTGTTGCGCCGCTGCACGACTTTCTTCGGGCCGCCGCCGTCGCTGCGGAAGGACCGTCTGCCCTTCGGATCGCGCCGCTCGAGCGGCACCTTGCCCTTCGCGCGCCCGCCACGGTAGACGCGGTACGGCTTCTCCCCGGCGGTCGTCATGCGGAGGTTTACGGTACCCGCTGTGGAAGCCCTCCACGCCATCGGGGTCGACCTCGGCGGCACGAAGATCCTCGCCGGCGTCGTCGCGCGCGACGGGAGCGTCGTGCGCCGGCACGAGCGGGCGACGCCGCAGGACTCGCAGGAGCACGTCGTCTCGGAGCTGGAGGCCGCCGTCGCCGAGTTGCTCGACGACTCGGTCGGCGCTCTCGGCTTCGGCGCTCCGTCCCCGATCGACCAGGAGCAGGGCGTCGTCGTCCGCTGCGTCAACCTCCCGCTCGAGGACGCGCCGCTGCGCGACCACATGCGCGAGCGCTTCGGCCTGCCGGTCGGCCTCGACAACGACGCGAACGCCGCCGCGATCGGGGAATGGCGCGCCGGCGCGGGACAGGGCGTCGACGACCTCGTGATGCTGACGCTCGGCACCGGCGTCGGCGGCGGAGTGATCGCCGGCGGGCGTCCCTTCCGCGGCTGGAACGGCGCCGGCGCGGAGCTCGGCCACGTCGTGATCGTCCACGACGGACGGCCCTGCCAGGGCGCCTGCACCGGCCGCGGTCACCTCGAGGCGTACGTGAGCGGCAGCGCCGCCTCGGCCGCGGCTCGGGAGGTGTTCGGCCCTTCGGCGGACGCGCACCGGCTCGTCCGGCTCGCGAACGAGGGCGACCCGAAGGCGGGGGAGATCCTCCGCGAGCTCGCGTGCCATCTCGGCTCGGGCCTCGGCTCGTTCGCGAACGTGTTCGGGCCGCAGCTCCTCGTCCTCGGCGGCGGGTTCGGCGTCGCCGCGTGGGACTACCTGCAGGGCCCGGCCGGGGAGGTGGTGCGGCGGGAGGTGCTCGAGCCGATGCGGAGCACCGTCCGGATGGCGAAGGCGGAGCTCGGCACCGCCGCCGGCCTGATCGGCGCCGCGTTCGTCGGCTTCGAGGCGCTCGACGCGGCGTGAGCCCGGGCGACGCCGTCCTCTTCCGGAGCATCTACCGCGGAAACGTCCGCTGGTGCTTCCCGAGCCGGTACGTCGGCGACTGGAACGGGCGTCACGGCCTCTACTGCGGGCCGGGCAACGTGGGCAAGGGAATGACGCGAGGCCCCGACGGCCGCTATCTCGAGGACTGGATGAACGGCGTGCCGCCGGTCGACCTGGTCTGGGACAAGGGCCACGTCCTCCGCTTCGTGCGCGCGGGCGACGCGCACACCATCGAGCTGTGCTGGGACCACGACTGGAACCTCCGCTGCTGGTACGTGAACCTGCAGGCGCCGCTCACGATCCGCGGCGACCGCTTCGACCAGACCGACTGGGCGCTGGACGTCTGGGTCGATCCCGACGGCAGCTGGCGCTGGAAGGACGAGGACGACTTCGCCGAGGCGCAGGAGCTCGGCATCCTCGACGCCGCGGCGGCGGCGGCCGTGCGCGCCGAGGGCGAGCGCGTGATCGCCGAGAAGCCGTGGCCGACCGGTTGGGAGGACTGGCGGCCGCCGGCCGAGTGGCGGCCGCTGCCGCTTCCCGAGGACTGGTATGTCGTCTGAGCTCCGGCACCACCTCGTGCTGCGGCGCCTCGAGACCGCCGCGCGGCTCCCGTTCCGAGGCGCCTGATGCCGCTCGCCGTCTGTGCGACGCCGATCGGCAACCTCGAGGACGTCACCCTGCGCGTGCTCGCCGAGCTCGCCGCGGCCGACACGATCCTCTGCGAGGACACGCGGCACACGCGCGGGCTGCTCGAGCGGCACGACCTCCGCGGCCGGCTCCTCTCCTACCACGAGCACAACGAGGCGCAGCGGACCGCGGAGCTGCTGCCGCGGCTCGAGGCGGGCGAGCGAGTCGCGCTCGTCTCGGACGCCGGCATGCCGGGAGTCTCGGACCCCGGGGCGAGGCTCGTCCGCGCCGCGCTCGACGCGGGGCTGGAGGTGACCGTGCTGCCGGGCCCGTCGGCGGTCGAGACGGCGCTCGTCGCGTCGGGCCTCGTCGCCGAGCAGTACCGCTTCCTCGGCTTCCTGCCGCGCGGGGAGCAGGCGCTGGCGCAGCTCTGGGAGGAGTTGCGCGAGTGGCCCTGGCCCGCGGTCGCCTTCGAGTCGCCGCGGCGGCTGCCGGCGACGCTGCGCTCCCTCGCCGCGGCGGATCCCGAGCGCGAGGCCGCCGTCTGCCGGGAGCTGACGAAGCGGTTCGAGGAGGTCGTACGAGGGACGGCGACCGAGCTGGCGGAACGCTTCGCGGAGCCGCCGAAGGGCGAGATCGCGCTCGTGCTCGGGCCGTCGGCCGCGGAGGCGAGCGACCACGTCCCGCTCGCCGCGGTCGCGGAGCTCGTCGTTGCGGGCGTGCCGCGCCGTCAGGCGGCGGACGTCGTCTCTCGCCTGACGGGCGTGCCGCGCAACCGCCTCTATCGCGAGTCGCTGTAGGCAGATTTGACAACACCGCCACGCCGCGCTACTCTGCGCGCTCGCTCTGTTGCTGAATCTGACAACAAGGTGGTGATCGAGATGGCGTTCGTCGCGAGGCGGCTCGTCCCGCTGGTATTCCTCGCCCTGTTCTGGACGCCGGCCGCGTACGCGTGGAGCTGGCCGGTGCAGGGCCCGGTGCTGCAGCAGTTCTCGTTCGACCGCGCGCACCCGTACGCGGCCGGGCAGCATCGCGGCATCGACATCGGCGCCGCCACCGGAGCGACGGTCGTCGCTCCCGCCGGCGGGAACGTCACCTTCGCGGGCAGTGTCCCGAGCAGCGGCGAGTCGCTCACGATCCTGGCCCCGGACGGCTACTCGGTGACCTTGACGCACCTCGGGACGATCGCGGTCGCGCGTGGCACGACCGTGGCCGAAGGGGAGGCCGTCGGCACCGTCGGCCCGAGCGGGGTTCCGGAGCTCGAGACGCCGTACGTGCATCTCGGAATCCGCATCGCGAGCGACCCGAACGGCTACGTCGACCCGCTGGGACTGCTGCCGTCGGCCACGCCTTCCTCGACGCCGGCTCCCTCGAGCGCAACTGCCGAGTCCGCCGCGCAGCCTGCGCAGACCGCGCCGGCGCCTCCGGCGACGGCGCCGATTGCGCCCACTCCCGTGGCGAGCGTCCCGGACTCCGTGCCGGAGACGCGCGTCCCGGCGGTGCCGCATCCGCACGTGCCGACGAGCGTGCCCGTGGCGGCCGAGCCGGTTCCACGGCCGACAGCAGCGCAGGTCGCTCCGCCGGAACAGCCTGCGCGTCCGGAGCCGGCGCGCCCGCGGCCACGCGTCGAATCGCCGCCGCAGCCCAAGCCGGTGGCGCAGGAAGCGGCCGGAGGCGCGCACGCAGGCTGGCAGCCGCAGCCGGTGGCCGCGATCTCGACTCCGGCACCGCATCGCCCGGTGCCGGTGCCGGCGCCCACGCGCGAGTCGCCGGCGGTGAGGGAGGTGCGCTTCCCGCTCGCCCCGCTCGCGCTCGGCGCCGGAGCGCTGACGCTGGTGCTTGCCGTCCTCGGCGGCGTCCTGCGGCTGCGCCGCCGGACGGCGCTGCCGCCCGAGGGCGGGGCGGTCGTGATCCCGCTGCCGCGGCATCCGAAGCCGCTCGAGGCCCGGCGTGTTGCCTGATTCGACGCCACGGGCCTCCGTATCATGGCCTGATGCGCTTCTACCTCACCACGCCGATCTACTACGTCAACTCGACGCCGCACATCGGGCATGCGTACACGACGGCGATCGGCGACATCCTCGTCCGCCACCAGCGGCAGCGCGGCGCCGACACGTTCTTCCTCACCGGCGTCGACGAGCACGCGACGAAGGTGTGGCGGGTGGCGCAGGAGCAGGGACTCGAGGCGCAGGAGTACGCCGACCGCATCTCGGTCCCCTGGCGCGAGCTGCCGCAGCGGCTCAACGCGTCGGTCGATTTCTTCATCCGCACGAGCGACGAGGGGCACAAGGCGTTCGTCCGCGACTTCCTGCAGCGGATCTACGACAACGGCGACGTCTACGAGGACGTCTACGCCGGCCTCTACTGCGTCGGCTGCGAGGCGTTCAAGACCGAGGAGGAGCTGACGCCCGATGGGCTCTGCCCGGACCACCTCGTCGCGCCGGAGTGGATCGAGGAAAAGAACTGGTTCTTCCGGCTCTCCGCCTACCAGGACAAGCTGCTCGCGCTCTACGACGAGCGGCCCGATTTCGTGCGGCCCGACTTCCGCTACAACGAGGCGCGCTCGTTCATCGCCGGCGGGCTGCGCGACTTCAGCATCTCGCGCGCGGGGCAGCCGTGGGGCATCCCGCTGCCGTGGGACGAGAGCCAGGTCGCGTACGTCTGGGCCGACGCGCTCGCCAACTACCTGAGCGCGCTGACGTACGCGCGTCCCGGCGAGGACCTGCTCGACGAGTTCTGGCCCGTCGTACATCACCTGCTGGCGAAGGACATCCTTCGCTTCCACTGCGTCTACTGGCCTGCGCTCCTGCTCTCGGCTGGCTACGAGCCGCCGAAGCAGCTCTTCGTCCACGGCTACCTGCTGCTCGACGAGCGCAAGATCTCCAAGTCGCTGGGGAATGCGGTCGACCCGCTCGAGCTGATCGACGTCTTCGGAGCCGACGCCGTCCGCTACTGGATGGCGCGGGCGATCTCGTTCGGCCAGGACGGGAGCGCGTCCGTGGACGGGATCCGCGAGCGCTACGACAACGAGCTGGCGAACGACCTCGGCAACCTGCTCTCGCGCACGACCGCGATGGTCGCCCGCTACCGCGACGGCCGGCTGAAGCGCGTGGACGCGACGCCGGCCGTCGACCTCGGCGCGCTCGCGGCCGACGTCGCCGCACGCCTCGACCGCTTCGACGTCACCGGCGCGCTCGACGCGCTCTGGGACGGCGTGCGCTCGCTCAACCAGTACGCGTCCGCGGAGGCTCCGTGGCAGCTGGCGAAGGACGAGGCGAACGCCGACCGGCTCGACGCCGTGCTCTACAACCTCGTGGACGGGCTGACAGCGCTCGCCGTCGCGCTCGCGGCGTACCTGCCCGAGACGGCGCCGCGGATCCTCGCCGCGCTCGGCCAGGACGACGACCTCTCGTGGGAGCGCGTGCGGAACGGCGTCGCCGCGGAGGCCGACGGCATCGTCGCCGCCGCGCCGCTCTTCCCGCGCGTCGACCTGCCGGCCGCGACTGCGTGATCGACACCCACGCGCATCTCACGGCGCTCGACGATCCCGCCGCGGCCGTGCAGCGGGCGCACGACGCCGGCGTGGAGCGGATCCTCACCGTCGGCACCGACGTCGCGGACTGCCGCCGCGCGCTCGAGCTGGCCGACGCGCACGAAGGCGTCTACGCGATCCTCGGCATCCATCCGCACGAGGCGCGGACGGCCAGGGCCGACGACCTCGCGCAGCTCCGCGAGCTGCTCGCGCATCCGAAGGCGGTCGCGGTGGGGGAGACGGGGCTCGACTGGTACCGCGACTACGCGCCGCGCGCCGACCAGCAGCGGCTGTTCCGGGCCGAGCTCGAGCTCGCGGCCGAGCTGGAGAAGCCTGCCGTGATCCACACGCGAGCCGCGGACGAGGACACCCTCGCCGCGCTCCGGGAGGTCGAGGGCGCGGTCGTCCTGCACTGCTTCTCCTCGCCGCATCTCCTGCCGACCGCTCTCGAACGCGGCTGGTACGTCTCGTTCGCGGGGAACGTCAGCTTCCCGAAGGCCGTCGATCTGCGCCTCGCCGCGCGGGAGGTCGCGCCCGAACGCCTGCTGGCGGAGACCGACAGTCCGTACCTCGCGCCGCAGCCCGTCCGCGGCAAGCCGAACGAGCCGGCGTACGTCGTCCACACGCTCGCGGCGCTCGCCGAGGCGCGCGGCGAGGCCGCCGAGGAGCTCGAAGCTCGGATCGAGGCGAACGCCGCGCAATGCTTCGGGCTGTGAAGAAGGAGTACGGCCAGCACTTCCTGGCGGACCGCAACATCCTCGGCGTGATCGGCCGGCTCGCGGAGCTCGCACCCGAGGACGTCGTGCTGGAGATCGGGCCGGGCGAAGGGGTCCTCACGCGCTTTCTCGCCGAGCGCGTCGCGCGCGTCCACGCCGTGGAGATCGACCGCGAGCTGGAGCCGCGCCTGCGCGACCTGCCGGCGAACGTCTCGCTCGAGCTCGGCGACGCCCTGCGGGTCGAGCTGCCGCAGGAGGCGACGAAGCTCGTCTCCAACCTTCCCTACAACGTGGCCACGCCGCTGCTCGTCGAGAGCCTCGACGGCCTGCCGAACGTCGGCCTCTGGTGCGTGATGGTGCAGCGCGAGGTCGCCGACCGGCTGTTCGCGTCGCCCGGGACGAAGGCGTACGGCGCGGTCTCCGTGCTCGTCCAGCTCGCGGCCGAGCGCACCGGCTTCCATCCCGTCCCGCGCACGGTCTTCCGGCCGCCGCCGAACGTCGACTCCTCGCTCGTCGCCTTCCGCCGGACCGAGCTGCCCGAGGACTTCGCGCGCGTGAAGGACGTCGTGGGCGCGGCCTTCGCCCACCGGCGCAAGACGCTGCCCAACTCGCTCGCGCTCGCCGGCCTCGCCTCGCGGGAGGACGCCGTCGCGGCGCTGGCCGCGCTCGAGCGCCCCGCGGACACGCGGGCCGAGGCACTCGCGCCCCGGGAGTTCGTCGCGCTCGCGGAGGCGCTGCCGTGACCGGGGAGCACGAACGCCGGATCGGCGAGCTGCTGCCCGGTGCGGCCGTCCATCTCGGCGGAAGCGCGCTCGTGACCGGGGAGCCCGCCGACTACGACCTGGTCGTGCTCGTCGACGACGTCGCGGGCTCCGCAGCCCGCCTCGCGGACGTGTATCCGCCGCTCTATCCGGAGGAGTGGCGCGACGACTGGGCTGCGTTCCGCGATCCGGGGCCGCCGCAGGTCGACATCGTGCTCACCGTGGAAGGCTCCGACGGAGACCGGCGCCACCGGCTCGCGTGGCGGCTTCTCGCCGCCGATCCGCAGTTGCTCGCCGAGTACCGCGCGGCGAAGGAGACGCCGGAGGGCAAGCGCGAGTTCTTCGCCCGGCTGGCGGCCCGGCTGTGAGTCGCGCGCCCGCACCGGCGAAGATCAACCTCGCGCTCGTCGTCGGGCCGCTCCGCGACGACGGCAAGCACGAGGTGCTGACCGTCCTCCAGCGGATCGACCTCGTCGACCGGATCGAGCTGGCCCCGGCAGCGGCGCTCGCGGTCGAGGGCTTCGCGGGCGACACCCTCGTCCGGCGCGCGCTCGAGGCGCTTGCCGAGCGCACGGGCGTCGAGCCGCGCTGGCGCGTGCGCATCGAGAAGCGGATCCCCGTCGCCGCCGGCCTCGGCGGCGGCAGCTCCGATGCCGCGACGGCGCTGCGCCTCGCCAACGGGACCCTGCCGGATCCGCTGCCGGCCGGAGAGCTGCACGGGCTCGCGGCCACGCTCGGCGCCGACGTCCCGTTCTTCCTCGCCGACGGCCCACAGCTGGGCGCGGGCGACGGCAGCGAACTGGAGCCGCTGGAGCTGCCGCAGGACTTCTGGGTGCTCGTCCTGCTCCCGAACGGCGTGACGAAGGCCTCGACGGCCTCGGTCTACTCGGACTTCGACGCCCGCGGCGGCGCCGATGGCTGGGAGGCGCGGCGGCGGGCGCTCCTCGACGGCCTCGCCGCCGTGGAACGCCCGCGCGACCTCGCCTCGCTGCCGCCGAACGACCTCGCGAGCTCGCCGCTCGCGGGCCGGCTGCGCGAGGCCGGAGCCTTCCGCGCGGACGTCTCCGGCGCCGGTCCCGCCCTCTACGGGCTCTTCCATCACAGGAGCCACGCCGAGGCCGCGAAACGCTCGCTGCGAGGGGTCGGCCGAGGCTGGATCGCGGCGGCAGCGTGGTACGGTTGACCCGTGCTCGAGAGCCATCCGCACGCGGTCGAACCGGAGGCCGGAGGCTGGCTGCGGGCGCGCCGCGCCCGGATCGCGCTCTGGATCGCCGCCGCCGAGGGCATCGTCGTCGCGATCTCGCACGACCTCACGAAATGGACGGTTCTGGCGCTCGCCGCGATCTCGCTCGTCGTCTGGTGGGTGGGCCGCCACAGCAGCGCGAAGATCGTCCGCAACGTGATCTGGATCCTCGCGGCGTCCCAGCTGCTCGCGCTGCTGCTCGTCGTGCTCGCGGTGATCGTGAAATGGGCGCTGATCCTCGGGCTCGTCGCGTTCGCCGTGCTCGGCCTCGCCTTCCTCTTCTTCGACCGCCGTTAGAATCCGGATCGCCCTGGGGCGTGGCCAAGTGGTAAGGCAACGGGTTTTGGTCCCGTGATCCCAGGTTCGAATCCTGGCGCCCCAGCCACCTCTCCCTGACATGGACGAGCTTGCAGCAGTCGTGATGGCCGGCGGGATCGGCACGCGCATGAAGAGCGCGACGCCGAAGCACCTGCATCCACTGCTCGGCCGGCGGATGGTCGACTGGGTGGTCGCCGCCGCGCGCGAGGCCGGCGTGGGGCGACTGGTCGTCGTCGCCTCGCCGCAGACCGCCGAGCTGTTCGACGGCGTGGAGGTCGCCGTGCAGGAGCAGCCGCTCGGGACGGGCGACGCCGTCCGCTCCGCGCACGGCGCGCTCGGGGGCTTCGACGGAGACGTGCTCGTCCTCAACGGCGACGTCCCGGCGCTGAGGGCCGAGACGCTGCGCCGCCTCGTGCAGACCCATCGCGCCGCGCGGGCCGCCGCGACCCTCCTCGCGTTCGAGCCGGAGGACACGCGCGCCTACGGACGCGTCGTACGCGACGGCGAGGGGAGGCTGGCGCGGATCGTGGAGGCCGTCGACGCGTCGGAGGAGGAGCTCGCGCTGCGCGAGGTCAACTCCGGCATCTACGTCTTCCGCGCCGAGAAGCTCTGGCCCGTGCTCGACCGGCTCGAGCCGAAGAACGCGCAGGGCGAGCTCTACGTCACCGACACGCTCGGGCTGCTGGTGGCCGACGGCGAGACGTGTGCGGTCGAGCTCGCCGACGACCCGCTCGAGGCGGAGGGGATCAACACGCGCGTCGAGCTGGCGGACGCCGGCGCGCGCCTCCGCGACCGGATCAACGAGGAGCACATGCTGAACGGCGTCACGATCGTCGACCCCGCCTCGACGTGGATCGAGGTCGGCGTCCAGATCGAGCAGGACGTCACCGTGCATCCGTTCACCGTCGTCCGCGGCGACGTGCGGATCGCCTCCGGCGTCGAGATCGGCCCGTTCGCGTACATCCGGCCGGGCACCACGGTCGGCGAGCGCGCGAAGATCGGGACGTTCGTGGAGGTGAAGAAGAGCACCGTCGGCGCCGGCACCAAGATCCCGCACCTGTCGTACATCGGCGACGCCGAGATCGGCGAGGAGACGAACGTCGGCGCCGGCAACATCACCGCGAACTTCAGCCACGAGCCGGGCGTCCCCAAGAAGCGCACGACGATCGGCAGCAACGTCAGGACCGGGGTCGACAATACGTTCCTTGCCCCTGTCGAGATTGGCGACGACGCTTGGATTGCGCCGGGAGCAGTCATCACGGATGATGTTCCTCCCGGCTCGCTTGCGGGCTTCGCGCCCCGTCAGATCACGAAGGAAGGATGGGTCCACGAGAAGCATGGAAAGCCCGACGGCGACTGAGGTAGCCCTGCCGGGGCTCGAAGGGGGTGTCGTCCTGAGCGACCCGTCTCCGCAGCACTTCATCGAGCGCGGCCCGCAGAAGCGGCTGATGGTGTTCGCCGGGAGGTCGCACCGCGCCCTCGCCGCGAAGATGGCCGAGCAGCTCGGCGTCGAGCTCGGCGACGTCGACCTGAGCACGTTCCCGAACGACGAGACGTACTGCCGCTACCTCGAGTCGATTCGCGGCGCGGACGTGTTCATCGTCCAGACGGGCTGCCCGCCGGTGGACAAGAACCTGATGGAGCTCGTCCTCATGATCCAGGCTGCGAAGCTCGCGTCGGCGAAGCGGATCACGGCCGTGATCCCGTGGTTCCCGTACTCGCGCCAGGACCGGAAGGCGAAGCCGCGCGAGCCCATCTCGGCGCGCCTCGTCGCGGACATGCTCCAGCTCGCCGGCGTCGACCGCGTGCTGACGATGGACCTCCATGCCGGGCAGATCCAGGGCTTCTTCACGATTCCGGTCGACCACATGACGGCGCTGCAGCTGTTCGCAACCCACTTCCGCGATCTCGGCCTCACCGGCGACGGGATCGTCGCGGTGGCGCCCGACGCGGGCCGCGCGAAGCACGCCGTCCGCTTCGCGGAGATGATCGAGGCGAGCTTCGCGATCATGCACAAGATGCGCGTCTCGGCCGACCAGGTCGAGGTGACGGAGGTCACCGGCAAGGTGCGCGAGCGGGTCGCGATCGTCGGGGACGACGTCTCGACGACCGGCAGCACCCTGATCGCGGGGGCGAAGGCGCTCAAGGAGCACGGCGCTTCCGAGGTGAACGTCTTCGTGACGCACGCGCTCTTCTCCGACGACGCGCTCGAGCGGATCGCCGACTCCGAGATCGACCGGATCGTCGTCACCGACAGCGTGCCGATCGACCCGCGCAAGCAGCCCGGCAACATGACGGTGCTGAGCGTCTCCGGCCTGCTCGCGGAGGCGATCATGAACGTCTTCGCCGACGACTCGGTGTCCGCCATCTTCGGCGGGGAGAATCAGCTCTTCTAGGCCGTTAGCGGGCGATTAGAGCCGCGGCGTACCCTGAGGCCATGTTCCGTCGAGCCCTCATAGCCGCACCCGTCCTCCTCGCGCTCGTCGCCGTGGCGAGCAGCGCCTGCGCCTCGTCCACGACGGTCTCGCCCTGCACCCGCGTGAGCATGCCGACCTGGTCGCCGGACGGCACGGAGATCGCGTACTACGGCACGCGCTGGCCGCCGCCGACGAAGGCCCACCGCAACCCGAACGACATTCTGCAGGCGCTCTGCACGATGAAGGCCGACGGGACGAACGTCCAGCCGCTCCGGTACACGGTCTGCAGCGAGAAGTGCGCAGACCCGCCGGGCCCGATCTTCTGGACGCAGAGCGGGATCGTCTACCTGCGGGACGGAGCCGTCTACCGCATCGTGCCCGGGAGCAAGCCGCAGCGGATCGCCCAGCCGTTCGCGGTCGAGATCGCGGTGAACCCGGCCGGCACCCGCATCGCGGCCGAGAAGTACTACCCCGGCTGCACGGGCTGCGCGGGGCCGGTGACGATCCTCGACGCCCAGTCGGGAGCGGTCGTCGGCGCGGTGGGCCGGAAGAAGCTCGAGAACGTCAACCCGAGCCTCTCCCCGGACGGGACGCAGGTCGCCTTCGAGGCCTACGTGTCCACCGGCGCCGGCAAGCCGCTCGGCATCTGGACCGCAAAGACGAACGGCAGCCACCTGCGGCAGCTCGTGAAGGTCGGGGGGCAGCCGCTCTGGTCGCCCGCGGGCGCGAAGATCGCCTACGTCGTGCCCGCCGGGAAGTCGGAGGCGCTGCGCCTGATCTCCGCCGCCGGCGGCAAGAGCCGGACTCTCGTCTCGCGCGACGTCGAGTCCGTGTTCGGCTGGTCGCCCAACGGGCGCTACATCGCCTTCGAGAAGACGTACAACAAGCTCGCTGTCGTCGACACCACGACCGGCAAGGTGCGGACGCTCCTCACGCTCTCCTACTCGCCAACGGCGGTCTGGGCGCCGAGCTCGCAGGAGCTGCTCGTCAACACGACGACGACGATCAACAAGGTGACGAGGACCCCGCGCTGCTGGGCGACGTGGCGCGTGCCCGCCGACGGCTCCAAGGCGACGAAGATCTCGAGCTGCGGTAGCTAGGCCGCGAGGCGCCGGCGCACATCGCCGGCCGCGAGAACCAGCCGTTCTGACGCTTGCATCGGAGTCCGGGGGCGGCTTAGTATCGGTCCGCTCGACCGGTGGGGGTGTCGCCGGCACGGATCACCCGTGACGGTTTCGGCCTGGCACCTGAACAGCAGGAAGACAGGCTGGAGGACAACATGAGGGGAAGCACACGCCGGCGCGCCGTCGGCGCGCTCACGGGCCTCCTACTCGCCGCAGCGGCGGCCGTCATCTTCGGCGGGTCGGTCGCGGCGGCGGGGTCCGGCAATGTGGTCGCGGCGCGAGGCGCGCTCGACTGCAACGGGTGGAGCCCGATCCAGCAGACCATCAAATCCACGGGAGCGTGTACCGACATTCGCGGCTTCGCGGGTGTCACGAACAGGAACAACTGGGACTCGCGCTTCTACGACAACGGGCACTACATCGGTCACGACGAGCCCGACCTGACGTTCCTCTCGCACCGGCCGGGATCGGGGGACGACGTGACCTGGACGGAGACGCTCCCGCACGATCCGCTGGCGGCTCCGACCGTGAACACGCCCGGCAGCGACGTGACGCACTACTTCGAGCTCACGGTCGCCCCGTGGTTCTCGATGGCGCTGTGCAACCCGAGGTCGTACCCGCTGAATCCGTGCACGCCCAACTCGGACAGCAACGCGCCGCGCGGCCAGTTCACAGGCGGGGGAAGCTCGTTCCTCGAGGTGCAGTTCTATCCGCCGGGCGAGGCGCCGTTCTTCGACAACGTCAGCTGCGACAACACGCACTGGTGCGCCTCGCTGCACATCAACGACCTCGAGTGCACGTACAACTTCGACAGCTGCAACGCGAACTGCGAGGAGCCGACGAACTTCGCGTTCATCCAGAAGGACGGCGTGCCGACCGGCCCGCCGAGCCCGCAGAACGCGACCATCGCGACGGACACGCCGAACGCCGAGACGCTGCTGATGAATCCCGGCGACCGGCTGCGCGTCCATATCTTCGACGCGCCCGTTCCGGGAGGTGGTGGCAACGCGCTCGAAGTGCGAGTCGACGACCTGACCACCGGCGAGAGCGGGTGGATGCAGGCGTCCGCGAAGAACGGCTACGAGGCAACCGGGATCGCGGACTGCACCGGTAGGCCGTTCAACTACGAGCCCGAGTACTCGACCGCGGCGAAGCAGAACGTCGTGCCGTGGGCGGCCCTGCAGACCGATGTCAGCACGGAGTTCGAGATCGGTCACGCCACGCCGTGCTCGTCGCTTTCGGATCCGGCGACGGACGGGCTGCTCGGCTACACGGCCGGCGACCCGTTCTGGCTCACCTGCAACGGCCCGTACGAGGCCTCGTCCGACAGCGCGTCGGACAACGCCGAGGGATTCGGGGGTGATGCGTTCTGCTATCCGCAGGGCGACACGCACACCGCGCTCAACCAGTACGGAGTGGTCTCCGACCCGAACACGATGACCTTCTGCCTGGACGAGCTGAACGGCGGCGACCTCGACTTCGACGGGACGTCGTACTGGGCCGACTGGCCGACCGGGATCTCCCCGACGGCCACGAACCCCGGGAGCTTCGTCCAGTCGCCACCGTCGTCGGCCGGGCACGGGTACGAGCAGTCGTTCTTCCAGACCGACACCGCGCTGAGCGAGTCGACGTGCTCGGCCGGTGGAAGCGGCTGCACGATCCCGCCGCCCGGGCCGGGACACTTCTACCCGTACTGGAGCACGATCTCGCAGGGAAGGCAGTGCTCGATCCTCTTCGGGAACGTGTCCGGAGGCAGGGGAGTGAACGACTACGGCGGATTTGCGCAGTACGGCAAGGACCTGTACTCGCAGATCGGCTACGACGAGTTCGAGAGCAGGCCCGGCCCGGCGGTCTGCGGAGGCCGCTGAGCCGGACACACGGAGGGCCTGCGAGCGCAGGCCCTCCGTGACTCAACTCCTCCTGAGTCGCATAATCCGTCCGACCGGTCCCTCGGGGTAGGCCGCCTCGGGGGGCCGTCGTCGTCAGGGGCGCGCTTCGGCCAGGCGCCGGCGCACGAGGCGGTCGGCCGCGTCGGCGGGAGTGAGTCCCGCCTCGTCCGCCTCGCGGAAAAGCGCACGCAGCGTGTCGCCGATCCCGGCGAGCGCCTGCTCGAGCCGCGCGTCGTCCCAGTGCTCGTCCTCGACGCCGATCAGCTGGATCACGCCGCCGGCGTTCGCGACGTAGTCGGGCGCGTAGAGGATGCCGCGCTCGCGCAGCCGCTCCGCGTCGGCGTCCTCGGCGAGCTGGTTGTTCGCGCAGCCGGCGACGGCGCGGCAGGCGAGACGCGGGATCGTCTCGGCGTTCAGCGTCCCGCCGACCGCGCACGGCGAGTAGACGTCGACCTCCGCCTCGGTCACCCGCTCTGCCGGCACGACCTCGCAGCCGGTCGCGGCGGCGCGGCTCTCGTCCACGTCGCTGACGAGGACGCGTGCGCCCGCGGCCGAGAGCTCCCTCGCCAGCTGGGCGCCGACGGCGCCGACGCCCTGGACGAGGACGCTGCGACCCGAGAGCTCGGGCGAGCCGAAGACGTGCTCGACCGTCGCGCGGATCGCGTGGAACATGCCGCGAGCGGTCCCGACGCCGCTGTCGCCGGCGCCGCTCGTCGTCCCGTACACCCACGGGCAGGTCTCGGCGATCACGTCGAGGTCCGCCGGCTTGATGTTCATGTCGCCGGCCGTCCGGTACGTCCCGCCGAGCGAGGCGACGAGCTGCCCGTACCGGCGCAGCAGCTTCCGGCGCTCCTCTCCCTGCGGCAGCTCGGGCACCGCGAGCACCGCCTTGCCGCCGCCGCGCGGCAGGCCGGCCGCCGCCATCTTCCAGGTCATCGCGCGCGAGAGGCGCATCACGTCGGCGAGCCCGTCGGCGGGCGCGGCGTAGACGCGCATCCGCGTCCCGCCGCCGGCGGGGCCGAGCACGGTGGAATGGACGCACACGAACATCCACGCGCCGCTGTCGTCGTCGTAGCGGATGGCCGCGTGCTCGCCGTCCCAGCCAGCGAGCAGCTTCTCGAAGTTCACGTCCGGGAAGGTACACTCCGCCGCCGGAATGGCTGGAGAGCGCACCAAGCTGAGCGTCGAGACGCGGGAGCAGACCGGCTCGCGCGAGGCGCGCCGCATGCGGCGGGACGGGCTCGTCCCCGGCGTCCTCTACGGGCGCGGCGAGCCGGTCGCGATCTGCGTCCCCGAGCGGGAACTGCGTCGCGCGCTCACCGGCGTCGGCGGGCTGCACGCGATCCTCGACGTCGAGATCGGCGGCACCGGCAAGTCGCACGCCTCGATCCTCAAGGAGTACCAGGTCGATCCCGTGCGCGGCGGCGTCACGCACGTCGACCTGCAGGAGGTGCGCCTCGACCAGACGATCGTCGCCCAGGTCTCCGTCCATCTCATCGGCGGCGACGACGCGCCGGGCGTCCGCGAGGGCGGGGTTCTCTCCCAGCCGCTGCGCGAGCTCAACGTCGAGGCGCTGCCGCTGGAGGTTCCCGAGCACCTCGAGATCGACGTGTCCGGGATGGAGATCGGCGGCACGCTCCGCGTCGCCGACGTTCCGGCGCCGGACGGCGTGACGCTGCTCGACGATCCCGAATCCGTCGTCGCGACGGTCACCGCGCCGACGAAGGAAGTCGTCCCCGAGCCCACCGAGGAAGAGCTCGCCGCGCTGGAGGCGGAAGCCGCGGAGGGCGAGGGGGGCGCGGAGGGCGATGCCTCCGAGGGTGCTGCCGGCGAGCCGGCCGAGCCGGGGGCGGACGCCGCCGGCGATCAGGGCACCGTCGAGGGCTAGCCCTGTACCTCGTCGCGGGCTTGGGGAACCCGGGCCGCGAGTACGCGCGGAACCGGCACAACGCCGGCTACATGGTCGTCGACGAGCTCGCGCGCCGGCACGGCGGATCGTGGCGCTCGAAGTTCTCCGGCCGGCTCGCGGAGGTGCGGGCCGGCGACGAGCGGCTCGTGCTGCTGAAGCCGGAGACGTACATGAACGAGTCGGGCCGGGCGGTCGGGGCCGCGGCGGCGTTCTTCAAGGTCGACCCGGCCGACGTCCTCGTCGTCCACGACGAAGGCGACTTCGAGCTCGGCCGGCTGGAGGTCAAGGTCGGCGGCGGCCTCGCGGGACACAACGGCCTGCGCTCGATCGCGCAGCAGCTCGGCACGCAGGACTTCCTCCGCCTGCGCATCGGCGTCGGCCGGCCGGAGCGCGGCGATCCGCGCCCACTCGCCGACTGGGTGCTCGCCGACTTCAATCCGCACGACGACGCCGAGGCGCTCGTCGCGGCGGCGGCCGACGCCGTGGAGAAGGTCGTCGCCGAGGGCGTTCGGCGCGCCCAGGCGGAGGTCAACCGGCGCTAGCTCGCCTGGACGCAGACCCAGCGGCCGGCGCTCTGGTCGACGCGCCGCTCGCTGCACGAGCCGTCCGACGGAGTGGCCTGCTCGGTCGGGAGCCCGGCCGTGTTCGTGGCCCAGCCGGTGCAGCTCCAGCTGCCCGAAGCCG
>Ga0070739_10003815_pt1 | contig 18390 bp, 18 predicted proteins | sample Coa_R1_7_FD_66445 | JGI IMG/M metagenome (GOLD analysis project Ga0070739, IMG submission 66445) | Surface soil microbial communities from Centralia Pennsylvania, which are recovering from an underground coalmine fire - Coalmine... | ecosystem: Environmental > Terrestrial > Soil > Unclassified ... | reverse complement strand
ACGTGCGTCGCCATGCCGACCGCGCCGACGATGACGATGACCGCGACGCCGACCCAGATCAGCGCGCGCGGGCCGACCGTGAGGCCGATGCCGCCGAGGATGAAGCCGAGGACGATCACGCCCGAGGCCGCGTAACCGATCGGCCTGCCGCTGTGGCCGGCCGGGTTCTCCCAGGTCTCGGAAACGTTGGCCGAGTCCGTCAGCTTCTTCTGCTCGTGGCCCTGCGCGCCGCGCGCCTTCTGCGCCGCGTTGTACGTCTCCTGCTCGGCCTCTTCGACCTTGGTGTGGATGCGCGATTGCTCGCTCGGTTCCCTCAGGATGTTCCTGCGCGGTTCGTTGCTGCTCATTGCGAGCGCATACCCTTCAGCTGCGGCAGGATGCGCTGACCGTAGAAATCGAAGAAGCCGCGCTGATCCGGTCCGATCTGGTTGATGTAGATCTCGTCGTACCCGGCGTCGGCGTACTCGGCGAACCGGCGCAGATGCGCCTCCTCGTCGTCGCCGCAGACCAGCGCCTCGGCCACCATGTCCGGCGTGACCAGCTGCTGCGCCTGCTCGAAATGCGCCGGCTGCGGGAGCACCTGGGCCAGTTCGCCCGGCAGCTGCTCGTTGGCCCAGCGCTCGTGCGCGGTCTTGACCGCCTCGTCGCGGTCCCGGCCCCAGCAGACCTTGTAGCCGCCCTGGGTGACCTTGCCCTGGCCGCCGTTCTCGCGGAACACGCCGAGCAGTTCGGAGTCCGGCTGGGTGCCGACGTAGCCGTCGCCTATCTGTCCGGCCATCCGGGCGGAGGCGGGGCCGAAACCGGAGACGTACACGGGCACCGGCTTGTCCGGCAGCGTGTAGATCCGCGCGTTGTCGACGGTGTAGTACGTTCCGCGGTGGCTGAAGTTCTCGCCCTTCCACAGCTCGCGCATCACCTGCACGGCCTCCTCCAGCATTTCCCGCCGCACCTGCGAGGTCGGCCAGGGACCACCGAGGATGTGCTCGTTCAGCGCCTCTCCGGTGCCGACGCCGAGGGTGAACTTCCCGTCGGTCAGCACGGCGGCGGTGGCGGCCGCCTGCGCGACGATCGCCGGGTGGATGCGGATGGTCGGGCAGGTCACGGCGGTGCCGATGGGCAGGTCCACGGCCTGCGCGAGGGCGCCGATCGTGCCCCACACGAAGCCGCTCTGTCCTTGCGCGTCGTTCCAGGGATGGAAGTGGTCGGAGATCCAGAGCGCTTCGAAGCCGGCGTCCTGCGCCATCCGCGCCTGCTCGACCAGTTCGCGTGGTCCGAACTCCTCACTGGACAGGAAGTACCCGATCTTCTTGACCATTGCCTCTCCTCGATCTCGCTGCGCTCATGCGGCCGGCCAGCTGCGGGCCGGCCGGTGCGTCGCCCGCGTGTACCCACGATCGAGACGGGTAGTCGGCGCGAAAGGCTCATAACGCCCAAAGGACCAGGAGGCGCGACGGTGACGGAGAAGACGGAGCAGGCACTACGCGGAGTCGAGCAGGAATACACGCAAGGCGCCGACTTTCCGCTACGCAGCTACGTCGGCGCCATGGGCGTGTACACGGGACTGGTCGCCTCGCTCGCAGGCATCGCCAAAGCGACTCGGCGGCCGGTGCCGGACCCGAGCCCCTGGGATGTGGTCATCCTGGCCGGCGCCACGCACCGACTCAGCCGCCTGATCGCCAAGGACCCGGTGACCAGCCCGCTGCGCGCGCCGTTCACCGAGTTCCACGGAACGCAGGGGCCCGCCGAACTGAAGGAGGAGGTACGCGGCTCCGGCGCGCGCAAAGCCGTAGGCGAGCTGCTGACCTGTCCGTTCTGCACCGGCATGTGGATCTCAACCGGGCTGTGCGCCGGCTTGGTGTTCGCTCCCCGCGTCACGCGGCTGGCCGCGAGCGGCCTGACCGCGCTGACCGGCTCGGACTTCCTGCACTTCCTGCGGGCCAAGCTGATGTGAGTCGTGCCGGGGGATGAGACGGCCCGCCGGCTCTGATCGAGTCGGCGGGCCGGGTCGGTGGAATTCAGCCCTGCGGGTCGGTGGCATTCAGCCCTGTTCGAGCAGGGAGAGCATGTCTTCGGCGTGCTCCTCCTCGGTGGCGAGCACTTCCTCGAAGATGCGGCGGGTGGTGGGGTCGCCGTCGCCGAGCCAGGCGATGATCTCGGTGTAGGCGGCGATGGCGATGCGCTCGGCGACGAGGTCTTCCTCGATCATGGCGCGCAGTTCGTGCGAGGTGACGTACTGGGAGTGCGAGCGGCCGGTAAGCGTCTGCGGGTTCAGATCCGGCACGCCGCCGAGCTGGACGATGCGCGCCGCGAACAGGTCGGCGTGCTGCTGCTCCTCGTTGGCGTGCTCGAGGAATTCGGCGGCGACCGGGCCGGCGTTCAGGCCGTTGGCCGCGAAGTGGTGCTGGCGGTATCTCAGGACGCAGACGATCTCCGTCGCCAGCGACTGGTTCAGCACCTCGAGCACGCGGTCGAGGTCCGCGCCGTACGCGGAGGTTACCGGTCCCTTGTCCATCTGTTCACGTGCCTTGGCCCGCAGCGTCTCGATGTCGCTCAGAAAGGGCTGGGCAGGGTTCATCGTCTCGTCTTGCTCCTGCTGCATGTACGCGATCCTCCTCGTTTCGGCCGCAGACCGCTGACGGCTACCCCGAGTGCGGACGGTCAATCGAGCCGTCCGGCTAGTTCGGCGCAGGTACGCAGATCCGCGAGCAGCCCCGCATACGCGGTGTCGCGGTCCGGAGCGCGTAGCACGGCCGAGGGGTGCACGGTCGCGACCGCCTTGGCCCCCGGACCGGCGCCCTCCGGCGGCTGCCAGTCGACCGGCACCCCGCGGGACTTGCCCACCCGGAAGCCGGAGCCGAACAGCGACTGGCCCGCGGTGGCGCCGAGCAGCACGATCACCTCCGGCCGCAGCCGGGAGAGCTCGGCGAGCAGCCAGGGCCGGCAGGCGTTGATGTGCGTCGTGCCCGGCTTCTCGTGAATGCGCCGCTTGCCGCGGTCGGGGGCGCTCTTCCAGCGGAAGTGCTTCACGGCGTTGGTCACGTAGGTCTCACCGGGGTCGATGCCGGCCTCGGCCAGCGCGCGGTCGAGCAACGCCCCGGCCGGTCCGACGAACGGCAGGCCGCGCTTGTCCTCTTGGTCGCCCGGCTGCTCACCGATGAGGACGAAGCGCGCGTGCTCGTCGCCGCGGCCGAACACCGTCTGCGTCGCGTCGCGGTAGAGCTCGCAGCCCTCGCAGTGCGCCGCGGCCTTGGCCAGCGCGGTCAGGTCCCCGTCGCTCGGGACGAACTCCTCGGCTGTCATCGTCTCCTCCGCCGATCGCCACGAGCCGGCTCACGAGTTGCGCGACAGCGGATCCTGCCAGGTCTCGGCCGCTTCGGCGTCCTGCTCGCGGGTGTCTCTGACGTCTGCGTCGGCCACGTGCATCGCGGCCTCCTCGGCGCTGGCCGCGCCGCCGTCGACGCCCATGTCACGGGCGAGGTAGTTCGGGGTGCTCACCGTGTGCGCGCCCTCGTCCTCGGCGACGAGGCGGCCGGCGCGCTGGTCCGGCTCCAAGTCGTCGACCGGCGGGGCGTCCGGCTCGGCCTCCGGCCGGTTTTCCAGCGAGGCCGGTTCGCCGAAGTCGGGTTCCTCCTCGGCGAGGCGCTGATCCAGCGGGGCGCCGGTACGGGCCTCGTCGAGCGTGACGCCGTATTTCTCCGAGGCCGGCCTGCGCTCGGGCGGGCTGATGCCGGTGTCCAGCGGGTCGGCGGACAGGTCGTCGGTCTCCAGGCTGTCGCCGGGCTGCAGGACGCCGTCGTCCTCGGGGACATCCTGCGATTGGATCGGGCTTTCACCCGGGTCGGTGGTCATGGTTCTCACTCACTCCTCAGGGTCGGCTTGCCGCTGGGAAGGCCGTCGCGGTCCAGTTCCGACCGCACCGCGCGCACGATGTGCTCGGCGCTGAGGCCGGCGGCGTCCAGGGCTTGCGGGGTGGAGGCGGAGCCGGGCAGCGATTCGACGGCGAGGTGCGCGAACCGGGCTCCGGCCTGGCGCGGCCAGCCCTTCGCGATCACGGCGGCGACCGCTTCGCCGATTCCGCCCTCGGGGTGATGGTCTTCGACGACCATCAGCAGCCTGGTTTGCTGGGCGCAGCGGCCCAGGCTCTCGGCGTCGATCGGTTTGACCGAGTACAGGTCGACCACGCGGGTCGCGATCCCCTGGCGGGCCAGCTCGGTCGCGGCGCTCAGGCACTCGTGCAGGGTGACTCCGGCGCCGACGAGGGTGACCACGTCGTCAGGGCTCTCACCCCACACCTTGCAGCCGCCGATCGGGAATCGCTCGTCCGGTCCGTACAGGACCGGATATCCGCCGCGCGTGGTCCGCAGATAGCTGATTCCCGGCAGGTCGGCCATGGCGATGGTGAGCGCGGCCGCGCTCGGCGCGTCGGACGGGTAGAGGACGGTGGAGTCGTGGACGGACCGCATCATCGCGATGTCCTCCAGCCCCATCTGTGACGGTCCGTCCGCGCCGATCTCGACGCCGCAGTGCGAGCCGACGACGCACAAATCGGCCTGCGAGATGGCGGCCATGCGCAGGAAGTCGTGCGCGCGGGTGAGGAAGGCGGCGAAGGTGGCGGCGAACGGCCGGTAGCCGCGCACCGAGAACCCCACCGCGGTCGCGACCATCTGCTGTTCGGCGATGTACATCTGGAAGAAGCGCTGCGGGTGGTCCTTCTCGAACAGCTCCGTGTAGGTGGAGTTGCCGACTTCGCCGTCCAGGGCGACGACGTCGGGGCGCGCGCCGAGGGCGGCCAGCGCCTGGCCGAAGGCCTTGCGGGTGGCGATCTTCTCGCCGAGCTCGAAACGCGGCGGCTCGATCGGGGCGGCACGCTGGGCCGTGGCCGCGCGCTGACCGTCAGCAGCCTGCGATTGCGAGCGGCTGGGCGCGGAGGGGCCGCCGGTACCCGGCGACTGCTGCGACTCCTGCGACCCGAGCGACTCGGCGGATTGCGCGCCCTCGGGCAACGGGCCGCGCACGTGAATCGCGGTGACGCCGCCGAGCTCTTCGATCGCGCGCTGCGCCATGTCCTCGGGCAGCTGCTTGCCGTGCCAGTCCGGCTTGTTCTCGATCTCGGAGAATCCGCTGCCCTTGACCGTGCGCGCGATGATGACGGTCGGCCGGTCGGCCAGCTCCACCGCCTCGTACGCGGCGGTGATCTCGTCGATGTCGTGCCCGTCGATGGTCAGCGAGCGGCAGCCGAAAGCGGTGACCCGGTGCGCGTACCGCTCGACGTCCCAACCGAATTCGGTGGCGCCGGTCTGCCCGAGCCGGTTGACGTCGATGATCGCGGTGAAGTTGTTCAGCTCATAGTGAGCGGCCTTGTCCAGCGCCTCCCAGACCGAGCCCTCGGCCATCTCGCTGTCGCCGCACAGCACCCAGACCCGGTAAGGCAGCCGGTCGAGCTTGCTCCCGGCCAGCGCGACGCCGACGCCGTAGCCGATGCCCTGGCCCAGCGAGCCGGTGGCGACGTCAACCCAGGGCAGGACCGGCGTCGGGTGGCCCTGGAGCCGACCGGAGCGGCGGTAGGTGTTCATCAGCTCGTCCTCGCTGATCACACCGGCCGCGCGGAACATCGAGTAGAGCAGCGGTGAGGCGTGCCCCTTCGACAGGATCAGGTGGTCGTTCGCCGGGTTAGCCGGGTCGTCCCAGTCGTAGCGCAGATGCCGGGCCATCAGCACGGCCATCAGGTCGGCGGCCGACATGCTCGAGCTGGGGTGGCCGGATCCCGCGGCGGTGCTGGCACGTACCGAGTCGACGCGCAGTTGCCGGCCGAGGGCATACAGCTCGGCCCGGTCAGCCGCCGGTCCGACCCGCAGGTCGCTTCCGATCGCGTTCATGGTCTGTAGCTCCGTCCGGTCCGTCTGGTCCGTGTGCGTCGTCTTCGGGTCGAGCCTTTCCGGTGCGTCACCGACCGGCGCTACCCCGACATGCGGAATTGATTCACCCGAAGGGTGTGCGCACTTCGCGGCGCAGTGTCACTTCGGGCACAGCGTCACAGCGTCACGCGCACGAGGGCGGCGGCGAGCCGCGGCAGGTCCTGCTCGGCGACCAGCTCGGCGAGTTTTCGCGGGTCGGCCGGCAGCCCGGCCTTGCTCGCCCCCTGCGCGGCCCGCTTGTCGAACGTCGGACGCAGCTCCGGCCACAGGCCCTGCGCCTCGCGGCAGAAGATCTCGGCGCCGACCGGCCCGATGCGCGGCACCTCTTGGAGCAGCTCGCGGACGCGGCGCGGATCGTGGCCGGCCTCGGCGCGCAGTTTGCGCAGGTCGCCGTGCCAGCGGTCGAGAATGAGCTGCGCGCCCTCGCCCAGGGCGGTCGCGGTGCTCTCGTCGTAGCGCTTGTAGTGCGCGCGCCCGAGGGCGTCCACGCGCTGCTGCCAGCTGGCCTCCAGCATCTTCGCGGGAGTCCGGTAGCCGGCCGCGAACAGCTCGCGGGCCGCGTCCACCGCGATGTTGGCGCGGATGCGGATCGAGGACAGGACGCAGACGACGAGGAGCTGGTAGAGCGGCCCCGGCGTGTCCCGCAGCCGGACCCCGGCCTCGTCCGCGAAGGTCTGGCCGTGCTCTTTGAGCAGGTCACCGACCCGGTGGCGCAGATCGTCGGGTGCGGACATCGGTTCCTCCGAGGATCGGGAGTGCGAATTCCCCGATCGGGTACCCGGCTTCGTCCGACCTGCACTGAAGAAGGAGCGACTGTGTCTGAAGAAAACGGACTTCCGCATTTGGAAGACGCGGCGACCCCCGACGCCAAACACTCCGCCGACGAGCAGATCCGCGGCGAATGGCAGCGCGCCGGCGAAATGCAGCAGGAGAGCGATCACCTGCGCGAAGTGCTCGACGACGCGCGGCAGGCGGTACAGAAAGCCTCGGACGCGGACTCGATGGCGTCCGGCGGGATCGGCGTGCGGCCTGAGGATGTCCAGGACACCGGCTCGGGCGACGCCGAGGAACCCGACGAAGAGAGAGCCAGGGACGAGGAGCGGGCGCGTTCGGGAGGAGGCGGCCGGTAACGCGGCCTGAATCGGCTGGCCCGCGTTAGGCGGGTACTTGGTGGCGAATCGGGCCGTGCCCGTCAGACGCGACGTTTGTCACGCGACGCGGTACCGATTCGCCACCGCGCTTCGCAGCTCGAGGCCGATCCCGGGAGCGGTGTTGTCGCACGGGCTGATCGCGCCGCCGCTCGGGTCGAGGGTGCCGTCGAAGAACATCGACTCGATCCGGGTGTGGTCGTGGAACCACTCCAGATGCCGCAGGTTCGGCACGGAGGCGGCGACGGCGGCGTGCGCATGCGGCGCGCAGTGTCCTGATATCTGCAGGCCGAGCGATTCGGCGACGGCCGCGACCCGCTGCCAAATCGTGATGCCGCCGCACCTGGTCACGTCCGCTTGCAGGCAGTCGACCGCGTCCGCGTTCAGCATCCGCCCGAAGTACGGCAGGTCGTAGCCGTATTCACCGGCCGCCACGTCCGGCGTGATCGCGTCCCTGATCTCGTGCAGGCCCACCAGATCGTCGGAGCTGACCGGCTCCTCGAACCAGGTCACCCCGAGATCCGCGAGGGCGCGCCCGACCCGGATCGCCTGCTTGCGGGTGTAGCCGCCGTTCGCGTCCACGTAGAACTCGACATCGTCGCCGACGATGTCGCGCGCGAACTCGGCGCGGGCCAGGTCGCGGCGCTCGTCCCGGCCCCAGGACTCGCCGATCTTGATCTTGACGCGCGGGATGCCCTGCTCCTCGGCCCAGAACCGCAGCTGCTCTTCGAGCTGCTTGTCGTCGTAGGTGGTGAAGCCGCCGCTGCCGTATACCGGGACGTCCGGTCGTGCCGCGCCGAGCAGCCGCACCAACGGCACGCCGAGCACCCGGGCCTTCAGATCCCAAAGCGCGATATCGACCGCTGAGATGGCCATGGCGACCAGCCCCGGCTTTCCAGCGTTGCGCACGGCGCGGCACATCGCGTCGTTCGCCGCGGGCACGTCGAGCGCGCTGCATCCGCGCACCACGTCGGCCAGTTTGTCGGTGATCACGTTCGCCGCGGCCGCGAGGCCGTAGGTCCAGCCGATCCCGGTGACACCGGCGGCGGAGGCACGCGCCATCACCATCGTGGTGGAGTCCCAGGTCAAGGTGCCGTCGCCCTCGGGGCTGTCGGTAGGCACGGTGAACGCGGCCGCGCTCACGGCCTCGACCGGAACATCGGTGGCCGGCGGCGGTCCGCCGGAAGCGGAAGCAGGTGGTGGAGTCATGGCGGCTGCGGATAACCGGATCCGGTGATCGTGAAACACCGGCTGGGTGTCGCGGCTGCGCCTTGGCGGCCCCGAGCTCGTCTCAGCCGGCCTTGAGCAGGTCGAGGACGGCTCGTTCAACCGCGCCCTGTGTCGCCGGCTGACCGAAGCTCTGCTCCGCGCCGAGCGCGGTGAGCGCGGGCGCGATGGTGCGGCCCTCTTCATAGAGTTCGATGACGCGCGGGTTGATATAGGAGGCGCGGCATACGGCCGGGGTGTTGCCAAGGTATTCGGCCACCTCTTTGACCGCGCGGACCTCGGCCCGCTTACGCGCGGTCGGGGAGGTGCGCGCCGCCTGTGTCGACACGGCCAGGGCGACCGCGGCGAGCACGGTGGCGTGCCAGGTGCGGAAATCCTTCGCCGAGACGTCCAGGTCGCAGATCTCCTTGAGATACGCGTTCAGCTCGTCGCTGTGCACCTCGTGCCAGCCGTCGCCGTTACCGCCGTTTCTTCCAACGCTGCGGCGCTCGCGGTAGGCCAGCAGCCGGTCCTCGGTCTCGCGCTCGTGAAGCAGCGCGGCGATCGTCTTACGGGTCGGTTCATCCACGATCGCCTGCACCCGGCGTTTACCGCCCTTCGCCGGATAATCGAACGCGACCGTCTCGCGGTTGCGGCAGTCGACATGCAGGCACAGCACCGTGGTCAGACCGTATGTTCCGTTCGCTTGGACGTATTGGTCGGAGCCGACGCGGAAGAACCCGAAGTCGAGCAGCCGTGCCGCGCACGCCAGCACCCGCTCACGCACGAGGCCGCGCCGCGCCAAGTCCGCGCTGATGCGTTCCCTCGCCAACGGCAAGCGCTCGGCCATCTCCAAGACGTGCTCGTGCTTTGCCTGCTCTTGCTGCTCACGGAAGCGCGGATGGTAAAGATACTGACGCCGGCCGGCCGCATCGATGCCGGTCGCCTGGATGTGTCCGGTCGGCCACGGACAAATCCATACGTCGCGCCACGCCGGAGGAATGACGAGCTGGGTGAACCGCTGGCGCAACTCGGGATCCGTCACCGGCGCGCCCTGCAGGTCGAAGTACCGGAACCCGCGGCCGTGGTGCACGCGCCGGTATCCGGGAGCGCGAAGATCGCTCTGCCGCAAACGCACTGCGCACCCCTGTCTAGCCGTGTGCCGCTTCGCTTCCGTGCGCTCGCGCCAGAGCCGTCAGGCCATGGAGTTGTGGTCGTCGGACACCGACTCGACGCTCGACGCCGGATCAGCCTTCGATGCCTCCACGTAGACACGTACCGTGGTGCCGGTCTGCGGAGTGGAACGGATCTGCACCAGATCGCACAGCAGATTGGCAATCCACAGCCCCGCGCCGCCGCCGCCCTCCGGATTCGGCTTGCGCCGGCCGACCAGCGGGTCCGTGATTAGGCCGCGGTCATGCACCTCGCACACCACCTGCCCGCCCTCGCGCCACAGGCGCAGCGTGCCGGTGCCGCCGCCGTGCTTGATGCTGTTGCAGGCCAGCTCGTTCGCCACCAAGACCAGGTCATCGACGCGGCGCGCGGCGACGTGCTGCGCGGTGGCGCAGGTCGCCACCGCCTGCCGGATGCGCGGAAGGTCGGCCAGGCCGAATTCGGTGCGATACAGCTGCACCGTCGGTTCGGTCGGTTCGGGGAAGGCTGCAGAAAACATGGCTGATCGCGAGAACTCCGGATGGGGATAGCTGGCACTGCGGTACGCGCGGCCTGCGTCCATTACTCCCGGATGAGTTTGATGCGCCCGCGCGATGACATCCGAGTCGAGGCTTGTCGTGTCGTAAGGGCACAGCAGCCACCACGGCGGACCCTCGTCGAAGGCGAGGTTCAGCAGCGCCTCGTGCTGCTGGCACTCGATCAACTCGGACGGGCTGCGGCCCGGCCAGATCGGCTCGCCGATGCCGCGAAAGCCATGTGCCGAGCCCTGGTGCTTGACGACCCATTCCTGCCAGGCCGGGATGATCCGGGCCGGGTTGCGGCCGATCGCCGCCATGTCGATGAAGTTCACCAGCCGCGCGTCCACGCCGAGCTCGTCCCGCAGCATGCTGGCCCGCGGCTCGATGACCGCCACCATGATCGGCTCTTCGGCGGCGAGGGCGTCGCGCACGAACGTCGCAGCGCGGTGGACGAACTCGTCTGGTCCGCGATAAAGCATGGCCTCGTGCCTGAACCGGCCCCGCTTCGACGCCGCGGGCCGCGACTCAGGAAGCTGGTCGATGCTCATGTACTGAACTCCACGTTCGGGGCGGCGGCGTGCAGGTCGAGCAGCGACCAGGCGCGCCGCAGCATCTCGTTGGCGCCGTTCACGACGACGGGAGACCCGAGGGCGAGCGCGGTCTGAGCTATCGCCCGCAGTCCCGCGACGTCGATGAAGTCGAGTTCCCCGCAGTCTAGAACCAGCGCGACGCGGGATGCGCAGGCCGAATCCAAGGCGGCCCGCAGTGCGCCCTCGGCGTTCAGGTCGGCTTCTCCGGCCAGATGCCAGCAGCCTTCGCCAGAGGTCCACGCCCGGAAGCCGGAGGCGCCGTCGCAGACGCCGGATTCCGTGGCGCCCGGTGGGTTGACCGGCTGCATCGGCTGACCTCCTCCTCCCGTAGGCCTGACCACTCGGTTCTTGGGCGACCGGCTACCCGGATACCGCCACTCCATGCGATGGCGGATCGGGTGATTCAGCTGGCTCGTCCCGGCCGGAACGATGGTGCGGCAGCATCGTGCGGCGATGATCGCGCGAAGAAAATCAAGACACTTGTGCCAGCGAGTGGAAAAATGGACGGACCGGGTACTCACCGGGGACTGTCGCCCGAACCGCCGCGTCCAGGGCAGGCCCGGAAAGGTCCGGCGAAGGGAGCGGATCATGGGCCACGGCGCGGACCTCGGCACCGAGCTGGCCGCCGACCGGAAGCTGATCGAGCTGGTCGCGGGCCAGTGCGCGGCCGAGCAGGATCCGGCCAGGCAGCGGGCGCTGGTCAAGCAGCTGACCGCGGCGGTCGAGGAGCACGTCACGCTGACCTCCAAGTGCCTCGCCGGAGCGTTGCGTGAGTTCGTCCCCGGCGGCGGAGAGCTGTCCAGGCAGAGTGACCGGGTGCGCGACCAGGTCAGCTGGACCCTTGGCCGGGTGGCCGAGCAGAACGGGTACGGCGAGGCCGGACCGGAGCTGGTCAGCACGCTGGCCGGGCAGGCCCGCGGGCTGCTCGACGTGGAGCAGAACCGGCTGCTGCCGGCGTTGGAGCAGGCGGTGACCTGGCACGTACTCGAGGATCTCGGCGAGAAGGTCAGGGCCGCGCGGCACTGACCTGGCGTACAAGCGAGTCGAGGTGATCGCGGATGGCGAAAGACGCCACCTGGGCCGGCCTGCGCGCGATCGCCCCGATGCTGGCCACTCTCGGCCGGCTTCCCTCCGGCGCGCAGGACGGCCTGTTCGGCTACGAGGTGAAGTGGGACGGTGTCCGCGCGATCGGCTACCTGGGCAGGGACCGGTTTCAGCTGGTCTCGCGCAACGACCGCGACATCACCGCCGCGTATCCCGAACTGACACCGCGATCCGCCGAGCTGGCTCGGCTGGCCGGACGGCGCGGCCTGGTGGTGGACGGCGAGATCGTCGCCTTCGACGCGGCGGGCCGGCCCTCGTTCGGCGCACTCCAGCAGCGGATGCACGTGCGCGACGCGGCCCGGATCGCCAGGCTGAGCGAGCGGACGCCGGTGGCGTACATCGTCTTCGACGTGCTGCGCAGGGACGGACGCTCTCTGGTAGACGAGCCCTACCGCGAGCGCCGCGCGATCCTTGCCGCTCTCGATCTCGCGGCGGTGTCCAGCTGGCAGGCGCCTGATTACCAGGCGGGCGATGGTGCCGGGTTGTATGCGGCGACGCGCGCAGAAGGGCTCGAAGGAGTGATCGCCAAGCGGCTGGAGTCCACGTACCAGCCCGGCCGACGCAGCCCGGACTGGATCAAGATCAAGCACGTGCGTACTCAGGAAGTGGTGGTCGGCGGGTGGACTCCCGGCGAGGGCCGCAGGCGCGGGGCGATCGGATCGCTGTTACTGGGCATTCCGGTGGCCGGCGCAGGCGCTGGCGCTGGCACGAGCGGGGGTCGGGTGGGGCGCCGCGGTGGATCGGCGCATGACACGGCAGCGGACACCCTTGAGTTCGTGGGCCTCGTCGGAACCGGCTTCACCGAGCAGAGCCTCGCGGATCTCGGCAAGCGCTTGGATGCGCTGGCCACCGAGCGCAGTCCGTTCGCCGGCCGTGTGCCGCCCGCGATCGAGCGCGAGGCGCGGTGGGTGCAGCCGAAACTGGTTGGCGAGGTCGTCTACGCCGAGCGAACCCGCGACGGAATGCTGCGCACGCCGTCCTGGCGCGGACTGCGCCCGGATAAGGCACCGCGCGACGTTCACGCCGAATAGTGCGCGAGACGCGAATCGTGCATAAAGCGGTGCCTGATCAGCTCATGCAGCGACTCAGCCCACGTAACGGCGCGCGGTGGACGTGCGCTGCGGTACTTCCAGCAGTCGCATATTCGCTTCCACATTCGCGGGTACGACGCGCCGTTCCCTCAGTACCCACGGCAGGCCGCGCAGCGCATTGAAAAACCCTGAGGCCGAGGTCCTGTCCCGCGGAACCGAACCGGCCAGCCAGACGGTGCGGCGCAGCGCGCTCGTCACGGGTCGGCGCAGCCAAGTCGTCCACAGGGTGTTGCGAATGCCGTCGCGCCTACGCGCCGTGCTTTCACGTCGGGTGGAGGGTTCGTGGTGCACTATGACGTCCGGCGCGTAGCACAGCCACCAACCGCACGCCGCGAGATCCATCGCCAGCAGCTCCTCCTCGCCGCCCAGCCACAATCGCGGATTGAAGCCGCCGACCTGCCGGAATGCGGAGGTGCGCAGGACCGAGGCGCCGGCCAGAATGCTGCCGAGCGCGGGACCCGGCAGCCGCGCACCGGGCGGTCGCGGAATCGGCGAGTCGCGCAGCTCCGCCACGATCGGGTCGTCGCTGCCCTCCGGTTCGACGACGATGTGCCCGGTGATCGCGGCGACGTTGGCGTGCGAGTCGAGCAGGTCGGCCGCGCGGACGAGCGCCCCGGGCTCCCACCAGGTGTCGTCGTCGCAGAACGCGATATAAGGCGTCTCGACCCGCCGGGCCGCGAGGTTCCGGCCCACCGCGCCGAGGTTGCGGTCCGCCGCGATCAGAGTCATCTCAGGGTACTCGCGGCGGACGAAATCGGCCGTTCCGTCGCGTGACCCGTTGTCGACGACGATCACCGGCGGCCGAGTCGGCAGAGTCGCGAGCCGGTGCAGCGTCCGTGCCAGTTCCTCGCGGCGGTTGTGCGTAATGACCACGACGGTGACCCGCTTCTCGGCGGTGGCACTGTTCTCCGCGGCGGCACTGTCACGCGGCGATGCCATAGCGACCTCCGGCTTCCAGCATCCGCACCGCCGATTCCACGTTCGGCGGAAGTTTTCTGCGCCGCGGCAACAGCACCGGAAGGCGCGCCGCGGCCGACAGCGCCGCTTTTCGGGCCACCGGTTCACGCACCGCTGCCCGCGCCGCCCGCGCGCTCGATCGCAGCGCATGCTGCCAAGGCCTGCGCAGCCAGTCGATCAGCAGGTCGTTGCGCAGTTCCAGTACGCGCCGCGCGGCCGGGTCGCGAACCGCCGAAGGATGGTGGTGTGCGACAAGTCCGGGGGCGTAAACCAGCTGCCAGCCCGCCGCCGCCAGATCGTAGGCCAGCAGCTTCTCCTCCCCGCCGACCCGGATGAATTGCGCGAACCCGCCGACGTCGAGGAAGGCCCGGCGGCGGACCACCGCCGAGCAGGCCAGGAATCCGAGCACCGGGCGGCCGCCGGGCGTCGGCTCCTGCTCAGGCAGCGGGCTGCGCCACATCAACAGATTCACCGGATCCAGTTCGCGGCGCGGCCCGACCAAGGTGCGCGCGGCGATCAGCGCGAGCCGCGGCGAACCGTCCAGGATGCGCTCGGCCTCGGCCAGCGCGCCCGGCGCCCACCAGGAGTCGTCATCGCTGAACGCCACGTACGGTGTCGCGGCGGCAAGCACGCCGCGGTTTCTGGCGACCGCGCCCAGATTGCGCGGCATTCGCAGCACCCTGACACCAGGGAAGCGCGCCGCCAGCCGCTGCGGGGTTCCGTCGGTGGAGGCGTTGTCCACCACGATGATCGGGGGCCGCTCCGGCAGAGCGGTCAGCTCGCTGAGGGTGCGGTCAAGCTCCGCCGCACGATTGCGGGTGGCGATCACGACCGTGGTACGGCTCATCGGCGGGACGTTGCCGCACCCGCCGAAGGCAAACGACCGCCCGGCCCGATTCAGTCGTCTGTGGGATCGAATACACAGCCATGACGCGCGATGAGCTGGCCCGGAGAAACGTCTCGACGGGAAGTCGTTTTCGTCCGCAAGTGCCGGGTAGCCGACCGGTCACTCGACCAAGTGAAGCTTCAGTTAAGACAACAACCGGCCATCCGAGGACGGCCGTGGACGATCCGGGAGGTGCCACCACATGGCGGAAACCGCGCGCCGCTTCCATCGGGCCGTGGTCACCGGCGGGGCGGGCTTTCTGGGCTCGCACCTGTGCGAGCGGCTGCTGGCAGAGGGCACCGAGGTCGTGTGCCTGGACAATTTCCTAACCGGAGAACCGGACAATGTCGGGCACCTCATCTCCGACGGGCGGTTCCGCATGGTGCCGTGCGACGTGAGCGAGTTCATTCACGTGCCCGGCAAGGCCGACCTCGTGCTGCATTTCGCCTCCCCGGCCTCCCCCACCGACTACCTGAAATACCCGATCGACACGCTGCGCGTCGGCAGCCTCGGCACACTGCACGCGCTGGGGCTGGCCGCGGAGAAAGGCGCGCGGTTCATCCTCGCCTCGACTTCTGAGGTGTACGGCGACCCGCTGCGGCATCCGCAGTCCGAGGACTACTGGGGCAATGTGAACCCGGTCGGCCCGCGCGGGGTCTACGACGAGGCCAAGCGCTTCTCCGAGGCGCTGACCATGGCGTACCGGCACAGCCGCGGCCTGGACACCGGGATCGTGCGGATCTTCAACTCCTACGGGCCGCGGATGCGCCCGCACGACGGCCGGGCGATTCCCACCTTCATCATGCAGGCGCTGGCCGGCGATCCGCTGACCATCGCCGGGGACGGCAGCCAGACCCGCTCGGTCTGCCATGTCTCCGACACCGTCTCCGGGATCCTCGCGCTGGCCGCCTCGGCCGAGCCGGGACCGGTGAACATCGGCAGCCCGCAGGAGCTCAGCGTGCTCGATCTGGCCACCCGGATCGTCGAGCTCACCGGGTCGAGCTCCCCGCTCGCCTTCACCGAGCGGCCGGTTGACGACCCGACCACGCGCTGCCCTGACATCACCCTGGCCCGCACGCGACTGGGCTGGGAACCGAAAGTCGACCGCGACGAGGGCCTGCGCGACACGATCGCCTGGTTCGCCGAGCGGACCGAGCAACAAATGACCGCAGCCGCCGCCTGAACGGCGACCGCCGGCGGCGGCCGCGCTGGGGCTCAGGGGCGCAGCGGCCGCGCAACACGGAGTCGAGTTTCACGGTCGGGCAAACGGCCGCTACACCTTCTGCACGACGTTTTGGGGAAATATATGCGCGTTCTCGGCATCAACGCCGTTTTTCACGACCCCGCCGCCGCCCTGATCGTGGACGGCCGGATCGTGGCCGCGGCGGAGGAGGAGCGATTCAGCCGTCGCAAGCACGGCAAACGCCCGGTGCCTTTCTCCACGTGGGAGTTACCGGAGCTGGCCGCGGCCTGGTGCCTGGCCGAGGCCGGGCTGGGGCCGGACGATCTCGACGCCGTCGCCTATTCCTATGATCCGCGCGAGGCGAAATCGGCCGAGGAGCTCGGGCTCGGCGATCCGTGGGACCACTTGCGCCAGATGTACGCGCACCATGCACCGGGGTTCATCGCCGAGGCGCTTCCCGGCGTCGATCCGGAAACGGTCAGGCATGTGCCGCATCACGTCGCGCACGCGGCTTCGGCCGGGCTCGCCGCGCCCTTCGAGAATTGCAGCGTCCTGGTCTGCGACGGCCGCGGCGAGTCGGTTTCGCATCTGGCCGGACGGTATGGCGGCGGCGAACTGGAGATCCTGTCGAGTCAGTTCCTGCCGCACTCGCTCGGCCTGTTCTACGAGGAGGCCACGGACCATCTCGGCTTCCTGCGATCCAGCGACGAGTACAAAGTCATGGCCCTGGCCTCGTATGGCAAGCCGCGGTTCGCCGCCGAGTTGCGCCGGTCGGTCTATCCGCGCGGGGACGGCGGGTTCGTCACCGAGCCGGTGCCCTGGTCGACGCTGACGAAGCGCCGCGAGCCGCACGAACCGTGGACGGATCAGCACGCCGACTTGGCCGCGAGCGTGCAGTTGGTGCTCGAGGAAGTGCTGCTAGATCTGGTGCGCTGGCTGCACGGACGCACCGGGGACCGGGCGCTGTCGATGGCCGGCGGGGTCGCGCTCAACTGCGTGGCCAATTCGCGGATCGCGGCTGAGGGCCCGTTCGAGCAGGTATGGGTGCAGCCGGCGGCCGGAGACTCGGGAACCGCGCTCGGCGGCGCGCTGCACGTGGCGCGGGAACTCGGTGACCTGACCGATCCGATGACCGACGCCGCGCTTGGCCGGGGCTGGAGCGCGGAGGAACTCGAATCCTGGCTGGTCACCGCGCACATCCCTTACCACAGGCCGGAAAGCGTCGCCGAGGAGGTCGCGCAGGCGCTCGCCGAGAACCGGATCGTGGCCTGGTTCCAGGGCCGCAGCGAATACGGACCGCGCGCGCTAGGGCACCGCTCGCTGCTGGCCCACCCCGGGCACGCGGCGAATCTGGAGCGGCTCAACGATGTGAAGGGCCGCGAGCAGTTCCGGCCGGTCGCGCCGATGGTGCTGGCCGAGCGGGCGGCGCAGATCTTCGACGGTCCGACGCCGAGCCCTTACATGCTGTTCGTGCACCGGGTGGCGGCCGAGTGGCGCGATCGCATCCCGGCTGTAGTGCACGTGGACGGCACGGCGCGCATCCAGACCGTGGACAGGGCGCAGGAACCGCTGGTGGCCGAGATGCTCGCGGCCTTCGAGCGGCGCACCGGACTGCCGGTCGTGGTGAACACGAGCCTGAACACTGCGGGCCGGCCGATGGTGGACAGCCCGCGCGACGCCCTGGAGTGCTTCGGCTCCTCCCCCGTCGACGTGCTGGCGCTGGGCCCGTTCGTGATCAGACGCGGGGAGCTGGCGCAATGAGCACGAAGGCTGATACCGCCGAGCCGGCGTACGACACGCGCTGCGCGATCGTCATACCGACGATCGGGCGGCCGAGCCTGCAACGCTGCGTAGACGCGCTGGCCACGGCATCCGGGCCGCTGCCAGAGCTCGTCGTCGTGGTCGACGATCGGCCAGACACGCCCGATCCGCTTCCGCTCCAGGTGCCGCGGGCGCTGGCCGACCGCACCACGATCGCGATGACCAGCGGAGGCCGCGGGCCGGCGGCGGCGCGCAACCTCGGCTGGCGCACGGTGCCGGCGACCGTGCCGTGGATCGTGTTCCTCGACGACGACGTAGAGGTCGAACACTTCTGGCGGGCGCGGCTGGATCACGACCTGCGCGTTACGCCTGACGTTGGCGCGGTACAGGGCGTCATCCACGTTCCGCTGCCGAGCCAGCGCAGGCCGACCGACTGGGAGCGCAACGTCGCGGGGCTCGCCGATGCGCGGTGGATCACCGCGGACCTGGCGTACCGGCGCGACGCCCTGGTCGAGAGCGGCGGCTTCGACGAGCGGTTCCGCCGGGCGTTTCGCGAGGATGCCGACCTCGCGCTGCGGGTACAGGACGCGGGATGGCGGCTGACCGTCGGCCAGCGCCGCACCCGCCATCCGGTACGGCCCGCGGACCGGCTTGTCAGCATTCGGATGCAGGCCGGAAATGCCGACGACGTGCTGATGGCGCGGCTGCACGGCCGCGACTGGTACGACAGGGCAGAGGCGACTCGCGGCGCGCGTCGACGCCATCTGGCGGTTACCGCTCTCGGGACCGCGGCGTTGGCTGCCGGAGCAGCCCAGGGCATTCGGGGCCTGACGAAGTCTGCGACGGCTTCGAAGTCCA
>Ga0070739_10003813_pt1 | contig 18397 bp, 14 predicted proteins | sample Coa_R1_7_FD_66445 | JGI IMG/M metagenome (GOLD analysis project Ga0070739, IMG submission 66445) | Surface soil microbial communities from Centralia Pennsylvania, which are recovering from an underground coalmine fire - Coalmine... | ecosystem: Environmental > Terrestrial > Soil > Unclassified ... | reverse complement strand
CCTGCACCCGAGATCACCCCCGCCGCGCCACACCCCCGCGTGCAGCCCGCCCGCGCCGCATGCCGCCCCGCGCCGCGCCCGCCGACAACTATCGCGATGCGCACCGCACCGCCGAACCGGTACGCTTCCCCCGTTCGTCAGCGGGGTGTGGCGCAGCTTGGTAGCGCGTCCGCTTTGGGAGCGGAAGGCCGTCGGTTCGAATCCGGCCACCCCGACCCTGTGAGCAACACGTGGCGGTCACCTGTGCTCAGGTGACCGCAGTGACTCAGTCTCCTGCGATCGGGCGGGCTTCGTCTCCAGACCACCCGGGATCGGTACCGCTTCTCCGGCTGTCCACATGGGCCGTCGCCAGGCGGGTTCGGGCGGTCTTCGGCCGATTGAAGCGCGATCGGTGGCGGCGGGACGCGGCCGACCTGTGACGATCCGTCATGATCAGTCGTGATCTGCGCTTTTATCACCCGGCCGGGGTCGGCAAGGTACGATACCCGCGCAAGCGCGATGCGGCGCGCGTCTCGGTATGCCTGCCGCCGCCGCAACGCTTCCATACGGCGTGACCACACCCCGAGCACGCGCTTGCTACCGAGAAGTAGTCCCAGCGAGGAGATCACTGCTGTGAAGAGCGCCGTCGAGACCCTCGACCCCACGCGGGTCCGGCTCACCGTCGAGGTTCCCTTCGCCGAGCTCGAACCCAGCCTCGACACGGCGTACAAGAGGATCGCCGAGCAGGTGACGGTCCCGGGCTTCCGGAAGGGCAAGGTGCCACCGCGGGTCATCGACCAGCGCATCGGCCGCGGCGCCGTGCTCGAGGAGGCGATCAACTCCGCGCTGCCGGAGCTGTACGGCCAGGCCATCCAGGAGGCCAAGCTGGAGGTCGTCGGCCGCCCCGAGGTCGAGGTGACCGAGTTCGCCGACGGCGAGCAGCTGAAGTTCACCGCCGAGGTGGACGTGCGCCCCGAGTTCGACCTGCCCGACTACAAGGGCGTCGAGGTCGAGGTTGAGGACGTCGAGGTCACCGACGAGGACGTGGACGAGCAGGTGGAGGCGCTGCGCAAGCGCTTCGGCACGCTCACCGGCGTCGAGCGCGCGGTACAGGACGGCGACTTCGTGACCGTCGACCTGATCGCCACCATCGACGGCGAGGAGCTCGAGGACGGCACCGCCACCGGCGTCTCCTACGAGGTCGGCTCGAACAGCATGGTGGACGGCCTCGACGAGGCGATCATCGGCAAGAGCGCCGGTGAGACCGCGCAGTTCGTCTCCACGCTGGTCGGCGGCTCGCACGCCGGCGAGCAGGCCGACATCAAGGTCACCATCGGCGCGGTCAAGGCCCGCGAGCTGCCCGAGCTCGACGACGAGTTCGCCCAGCTGGCCAGCGAGTTCGACACGCTCGAGGAGCTGCGCGCCGACATCCGCGGCCGGCTCGAGCGGGCCAAGAAGTTCGAGCAGGGCGCCCAGGCCAGGGACAAGGTGCTGGAGAACGTGCTGGCCAAGGTCGAGGTCCCGCTGCCGGCCAAGGCCGTCGAGGCGGAGATCGCCTGGCGCAACGAGCAGCTCGACGAGCAGATCCAGCGCGCCGGGATGACCCGCGAGGGCTTCCTCAAGCTGCAGGACCAGGACGCCGACGCCTTCGCCGCGGACCTCGACAAGCAGGTGCGCGAGGGCATGAAGGCGCAGTTCGTGCTGGACCGGCTGGCCGACAAGGAAGAGCTGAGCGTCAACCAGGCCGAGCTCACCCAGCACCTGATCCGCCGCGCCTCCGGCTCCGGCCTGACCCCGGACCAGTTCGCCAAGCAGGTCGTCGACTCCGGGCAGGTGCCCGCGCTGGTCGGCGAGGTGCGCCGCGGCAAGGCGCTGCAGCTGATCCTGGAGAACGCGCAGATCAAGGACGCGTCGGGGAACACGGTCGACCTCTCGGAGCTGGACGCTCCGGCGCTCGGCGAGGGCCCGGACGCATTCGGGCGTGAGCTGGGGGACGAGCACTACGGGCACGACCACGCGTAGGTAGCGGGGAAGCGGCCAGCGACCAGTCGCCGAGCGAAGCGAGGCGGGCTGGGCGCAGAAGGCACTGCACTGCACGCCTAGAGCGAACAAGCGGCCCTAATCCGTCGTCACGTTAGTGGCACGGGTTAGGGTCGCTGTCAGTAGAACGGGTCTTCTGAAGCGAGACAGGTGGACGACGTGACGAATCCGTATTCGGACAGGGCTCCGCGCATGGCGGGTCTCGACGGCCCGGGCGGGCTCAACGACCAGATCTTCAACCGGCTGCTGCGCAACCGGATCGTCTTCCTCGGCGCGCCCGTGGACGACGACATCGCCAACACCCTGTGCGCCCAGCTGCTGCTGTTGAACGCGGAGGACCCGGAGAAGGACATCTGGTTCTACATCAACTCCCCGGGCGGTTCGGTCACCGCGGGCCTGGCGATCTACGACACCATGCAGCTGATCTCCAACGACGTGGCCACCGTCGCGCTGGGCATGGCCGCCTCGATGGGCCAGTTCCTGCTGACCGCCGGCACCCGCGGCAAGCGCTACGCCCTGCCGAACGCCGAGATCCTGCTGCACCAGGGCTCCGCCGGCCTCGGCGGCTCCGCCTCGGACATCAAGATCCAGGCCGAGCGGCTGCTGCGCAGCAAGCGCCGGATGATCGAGCTGACCGCGCTGCACACCGGCCAGCCCGAGGCGAAGATCGAGAAGGACTCCGACCGCGACCACTGGTTCTCCGCCGAGGACGCCAAGGAGTACGGCCTGATCGACGACATCTTCACCTCCGCAGCGCACGACCCGGTGAACAACCCGGTCACCACCTCCTGACCCGCCGCGACCAGACAAGGAATTCCGCAATGACTGAGAGCCAGTCGGCCGCGCGCAGGCACGAGGCCCGGTACGTCCTGCCCCACTTCATCGAGCGCACCAGCCAGGGCGTGCGCGAGTACGACCCGTACGCCAAGCTGTTCGAGGAGCGCATCATCTTCCTCGGCGTCCAGATCGACGACGCCTCGGCGAACGACGTGATGGCGCAGCTGCTGACCCTGGAGTCGATGGACCCGGACCGGGACATCACCATCTACATCAACTCCCCGGGCGGCTCGTTCACCGCGCTGACCGCGATCTACGACACGATGCAGTTCGTCAAACCGGACATCGTGACGGTGTGCATCGGCCAGGCCGCCTCGGCCGCCGCGGTGATCCTCGCGGCCGGCACCAAGGGCAAGCGGCTCGCGTTGCCCAACGCCCGCGTGCTGATCCACCAGCCGTACACCGAGACCGGCCGCGCCGACCTCAACGACCTGGAGATCCAGGCCAACGAGATCCTGCGGATGCGCGCCCTGCTGGAGAGCCTGCTCTCCAAGCACAGCGGCCGCACCGAGGAGCAGGTGCGTGACGACATCGAGCGGGACAAGATCCTGACGGCGGCTCAGGCCGTCGACTACGGACTGGTCGACCAGGTGGTCACCAGCCGGGTCGAGGGCATGGCCCGGCCCTCGCTCTGACCAGGGTGCCGGGTACAAGTCGAGGCACCAGGTTCGCTTGAGGCCGCGTCGCGCCGGAACGGACGGTGGGGGGCGCAGGGAAGCTTCCCGGCGTTTACCTGCCCCCGTTCCGGCCGCGAACGCGGTACCTTCTTCCATTGAGGGCTTTTTCGGCCCCGCCGGGCCGGGCGTCCGGCGTCGAGGCGAAGGAGATCCACCCCGTGGCACGCATCGGTGAGGGCGACCTGCTTAAGTGCTCCTTCTGCGGGAAGAGCCAGAAGCAGGTCAAGAAGCTGATCGCCGGACCCGGCGTGTACATCTGCGACGAGTGCATCGACCTGTGCAATGAGATCATCGAGGAGGAGCTGGCCGGCTCCGCCGAGCACCGGTGGTCCGAACTGCCCAAGCCGCGGGAGATCTACGACTTCCTCGACCAGTACGTGATCGGCCAGGACGCCGCGAAGAAGGCGCTGTCCGTGGCCGTGTACAACCACTACAAGCGGGTGCAGGCGGGCGACACCGGCCGCTCCTCCCGCGACGAGACCGTCGAGCTGGCCAAGTCGAACATCCTGCTGCTCGGCCCGACCGGCTCCGGCAAGACCTTCCTCGCCCAGACCCTCGCCCGGATGCTCGACGTCCCGTTCGCCATCGCCGACGCGACCGCGCTGACCGAGGCCGGGTACGTCGGCGAGGACGTCGAGAACATCCTGCTGCGCCTGATCCAGGCCGCCGACTTCGACGTGAAGAAGGCCGAGACCGGGATCATCTACATCGACGAGGTCGACAAGATCGCCCGCAAGAGCGAGAACCCGTCGATCACCCGCGACGTCTCCGGCGAGGGCGTCCAGCAGGCGCTGCTGAAGATACTGGAGGGCACCATCGCGGCGGTGCCCCCGCAGGGCGGCCGCAAGCACCCGCACCAGGAGTTCATCCAGATCGACACGACGAACGTGCTGTTCATCGTGGGCGGGGCCTTCGCCGGCCTGGAGAAGATCATCCAGGCCCGGATCGGTAAGCAGGGCATCGGCTTCGGCGCCCAGCTGCGCAGCCGCGCCGAGCTCGAGTCCCAGGATGTCTTCCACGAGGTCATGCCGGACGACCTGATCAAGTTCGGGATGATCCCCGAGTTCATCGGCCGCCTCCCGGTCATCACCAGCGTGCAGAGCCCGGACCGGGACGCGCTGCGGCGCATCCTGATCGAGCCGAAGAACGCGCTGCTGCGCCAGTACCAGCACCTGATGGCCCTGGACGGGGTCGAGCTCGAGTTCTCCGACGACGCCATCGAGGCGATCGCGGACCTGGCGATCCTGCGCGGCACCGGGGCGCGCGGCCTGCGCGCGATCATGGAGGAGGTGCTGCTCTCGGTGATGTACGAGGTGCCCTCCCGCCGCGACGTGGCCCAGGTGCTGATCACCGCGGAGTCGGTGAAGGAGCACGCGAACCCGACGCTGGTGCCGCGCGACTCGCCGCACCGGGCCAACCAGAACCGCACCCCGCGCGAGAAGTCGGCGTAGCGGGGCGGCGGGGACCGGTACGTTCCAGAGCGGTGAGGGATTCCTCGCCGCTCTTGGCGTATCTGGATCCGGGTGACGGGCTGGCCGGCTGCAGAGCTGACGCGCCGTCAGAGCGCTGGTGTGCGCCTCAGTGCTCGACGGCCGCCCGCAGGTCGAGCGTGTAGGTGACCATCTTGCTCTGGCTGACGCTGGGCAGGAAGTAGACCCAGCCGAAGCTGTCGTGGTCCACCCACACGCAGGAACGCACCGTGGTCCCGTCCACGTTCAGCTTGCCGCAGTCCAGCGCGCCGCCCAGTGCCCCGGGATTCTCCACGGTCACGTTCGTCATCGACGCGCCGTCGGTGATCTGCTTCATCACGCCCGTCGGGCCCATGATGCCGAGGCTGGTCTGGAAATCGGCCAAGTTCGCGGTGCTCTCCGCCAACAGCCACACGCTGAAGGAGCCCGCCGAACCGACCCGGTAGAAGCCGACCTGCGGATCCGGGTAAGCGCTGTTCGACTGGAGGTTCTTCTTCAGATCGCTGATTCGCTGCTGGGTGTCCCCGTTGACCACCAGGTGCAGCGGCCCCGCGGTCACCGGGATGATGAGCGTGTGCGAGGTCTGCGACCCGGCCGTGTCGGCGCCGGTCGGCGAGGGGTCCGCCGCGTTGTTCGGCGTGCTCGACCCGGACGCTGGAGTGGCTGTCGCCGTCGGCCCGTTCTGCGCGGCCGGTGTGGTCGGGCTGCCGCCGCTCATCGCCACGACGGCCGCCACGACTCCCGCGACCAGCACCGCGCCCGCGCCGAGCCCGACGTACAAGCCGGTCCGGCTGCGCTTGGGCGGCTGCGCGGTGCCCAGGGGAGGAGCCCCGAAGAACGGCGGCCCTGCCTGGTACTGGGGCTGACCCCAGGGCGAGGGGTTCGCGGCTCCCGGATTCCCCTGAGTCGCGTCCCACTGCTGTGTCGCTTGCCACTGAGACGGGTCCGGCTGCGGCGCGTACCACTGCGGGGTGTCTTGCTGCTGCGGGAAGGCCTGCGTCGGATGAGGCTGCGTGGGATGAGGCTGCGTGGGATGAGGCTGCGTGGGATGAGGAGGCTGCGTCGGATAAGGCGGCGGGAAGGCCTGCGTCGGGTGCTGCGGCGCCTGTTGCGGCAGGATCGGCTGGCCGTACTGGTCATAGCCCGTCGGCTGATCCGGTTGAGCCGGTTCCGAAGGCGGTTGCGCGTCCCATGACATGGCGTCAAACCTCCCTGCCCCGCCGCGGTGGCGAAGCGGGCAAACACTATCGAGGCGGCGCCGAATAAGGCGGGTACCTTTAGCTGCGCTCGAGCGGCCGCACCGCCCGCACGGCCGCGCGACGACGGTAATTGGGAACGGAGCCCGCTGCGCGATCCGTACAATCGGAGCGTGACCGATACCACTTCCCCTCAGAGCCAGGGCGCCCAGCTGGACGCCGCCGCCACCCTGCCGACGCAATACGCGCCCGCGCAGGTAGAGGGGAAGCTTTACGAGCGTTGGGTACGGGCCGGCTACTTCGAGGCCGACGCGAAGAGCGACCGCCCCGCGCACACCATCGTGATCCCGCCGCCGAACGTGAACGGCTCGCTGCACATCGGCCACGCCCTCGACATGACGATCCAGGACGCGATCACGCGCCGCAAGCGGATGCAGGGCTTCGAGACGCTGTGGCTGCCCGGCATGGACCACGCCGGCATCGCGACCCAGAACGCGGTGGAGCGCGAGATCGCCAAGGAGGGCCTGTCTCGGCATGACCTGGGCCGGGAAGCCTTCGTGCAGAAGGTGTGGGAGTGGAAGGCCGAGTACGGCGGCCGCATCCTGAACCAGATGCGGCGGCTCGGCGCCTCGGTGGACTGGAGCCGCGAGCGCTTCACCTTCGACGCCGGGCTCTCCCGCGCCGTGCAGACCATCTTCAAGCGCCTCTACGACGACGGCCTGATCTACCGCGCCGAGCGGATCATCAACTGGTGCCCGCGCTGCATGACCGCGCTCTCCGACATCGAGGTGAACCACGAGGAGGACGAGGGCGAGCTGGTCTCGATCCGCTACGGCGACGGCGCGCACTCGATCGTGGTGGCCACCACCCGGGCCGAGACCATGCTCGGCGACACCGCGGTGGCCGTGCACCCGGACGACGAGCGCTACAAGCACCTGGTGGGCACCGAGATCGAGATCCCGTTCACCGGGCGCCGGGTGCCGATCGTGGCCGACCGGCACGTGGACCCCGAGTTCGGCACCGGCGCGGTGAAGGTGACCCCGGCGCACGATCCGAACGACTTCGAGATCGGCCAGCGCCACGGCCTGCCCTCGCTGCTGATCATGGACGAGCGCGGCTCGATCACCGCGCACGGCCCGTTCCAGGGCCTTGACCGCTTCGAGGCGCGGCCGGCCGTGGTGGCGGCGCTGCGCGAAGAGGGCCGCATCGTGGCCGAGAAGCGGCCGTACCTGCACGCGGTGGGCCACTGCTCGCGCTGCGACACCGTGGTGGAGCCGCGCCTCTCGCTGCAGTGGTGGGTGAAGGTGGGCCCGCTCGCCGCCGAGGCCTCCGCCGCGGTGCGCGAGGGCCGGGTGAAGATCCACCCGAAGGAGATGGAGCCGCGCTACTTCGCCTGGACCGACAACCTGCTGGACTGGTGCATCTCCCGGCAGCTGTGGTGGGGCCACCGCATCCCGGTGTGGTACGGCCCGAACGGCGAGATGGTCTGCGTGGGCCCAGACGAGGAGCCGCCCGGCGCCGGCTGGACCCAGGACCCTGATGTGCTCGACACCTGGTTCTCCTCCGGGCTGTGGCCGTTCTCCACGCTCGGCTGGCCGGACGACACCGAGGACCTGCGCAAGTTCTATCCGACCAGCGTGCTGGTGACCGGGTACGACATCCTGTTCTTCTGGGTCGTGCGGATGATGCTGTTCGGCCTGTACGCGATGAAGGACCGCGGGCCGATCGAATCAGTGCCCTTCCGCACCGTCTCGCTGCACGGCCTGGTGCGCGACAAGTTCGGTAAGAAGATGTCCAAGTCGCGCGGTAACGGCGTGGACCCGCTTGAGTGGATGGAGAACTACGGCTCCGACGCCGTGCGCTTCACCCTGGCCCGCGGCGCGAACCCGGGCGCGGACCTGGCCACCAGCGAGGAATGGGCGCAGGGCTCGCGCAACTTCTGCAACAAGGTCTGGAACGCGACCCGCTTCGCGCTGATGAACGGCGCGGCCCCGGCCCCGCTGCCGCCGCGCGAGCGGCTCGGCGCGGCCGACCGGTGGATCCTCTCCCGGCTGTCCGCGGTGACCGCCGAGGTGGACGCGTACATGGAGGACTACCAGCACGCCAAGGCCTGCGAGGCGCTCTACCACTTCGCCTGGGACGAGGTGTTCGACTGGTACGTGGAGCTGTCCAAGGGCCCGCTCGGGCGCGGCGGCGACGAGGCCGAGGCCACGCGGGCCGTGCTCGGGCACGTGCTCGACGTGACGCTGCGGCTGCTGCACCCCTACATCCCGTACGTGACCGAGGAGCTGTGGCTGGCCCTGCGCGCTCAGGCGCACGAGGGCGGCGCGCCGGGCGAGCCGGACTCGATCGTGGTGGCGGCCTGGCCGGTGGCCGATGAATCCCTGCACGACCCCGAGGCCGAGGCCGAGATCGCCGCGCTCCAGCAGGCGGTGACCGAGGTGCGCAGGTTCCGCGCCGACCAGGGCCTGAAGGTGGGGCAGAAGGTGGCCGCGACGCTGGCCCTCTCCGGCCCGCTGGCCGTGCACGAGGCCGAGATCCGCACGCTGGCCCGGCTGACCGACCCCGGCGAGGGCTTCGCGGCCACGGCCACGCTGCAGACCGCGCAGGCCACCGTGCAGCTCGACCTGTCCGGCGCGATCGACGTGGCGGCCGAGCGGGCCCGGCTGGCCAAGGACCTGGCGGCCGCGCAGAAGGAGATCGCGGGGGCCGAGGCGAAGCTGGGCAACGAGGGCTTCCTGAGCAAGGCCCCGGAAGCCGTGGTGGAGAAGATCCGCACCCGGCTCACCGAGGCGCGGGCCGACGTCGACCGGATCACCGCGCAGCTGGAATCTCTGCCGCAGGGCTGAGAACGGCTCACCGCGACGACCGCACGCAGCGCGGCGCACGACCCGACCGGGTCGTGCGCCGCTTTGCTTCACTCAGCCCTGCGCTCTATCGGAGCCCTTATTCGAAACCGAAGTCCTCGGTCCACCACGGGCCGACCGAGTTTGATCCACTGGTGTTCTGCGCGCCGTTTGCCGGGGCGCTTTTCGACGGTCCGTCGTAATAACCGACCCCGGCCGCCTTGTATGAACAGTTCAGAATATTCTGTCGGTGCCCTGGTGAATTCATCCAGCCGTTCACGACCTCCTGCGGAGTGCGGTATCCCTCGGCGATGTTCTCCGCCGCCGGCTGGGTGTATCCCGCGTTCTGCATGCGGGTCCACGGAGTGACCCCGGACGGCGTATCGTGCGAGAAGTAACCGTTGACTCCTATGTCCTGCGAGTGCTCGTAGGCGGCGCTGGTCATGGCCAGGTTGACCGCCAGCGGCGGGCACCCGTTGGCGGCCCGCTGCTGATTGACCAGTTCCATGACCTCTTCCGCGTAGAAACCCCCCGCGGACTGCACATCGTGCACGGCCCCGGTCTCCGGCGGTGCCTCGCGCAGCATGGGCGCCGCGACCGGGATCTGATGAAACGCCAAGGGCATCGGCACGGCCAGCGCCCCCGCGCCGACAGCCGCCTGAAGTACCCGCCGCAGACTGCGCTCGCGTGCCTCGTCCGATGCCGGACGGCTTTCGTTGATCATGCGGAAGACCATATTCCGCCCGAACGGCGGAACAGGGTGCCCACGCCGAAGCGGAGCCAAACCTCCGAAAGGTAGCAACTCCTCTCCGGATTTGACCAGGGACGGGGTTGGTGAGACGCTAGAAGCCCGCGCACCTGTCGTTTTGCACCATCGGACGCCAGTGGGCCGCCGCGCTTGCCGGGGCGTACAAGAGTCGGCTTCAGCTGCACTACAGCCGGGCTCTTTACCCCCTTCGGCACCCCTCCAGCCCCAGCACCGATCACGCATGACGACGCCGCGCGAACCGACCTCACGTGACACGGCATACCAGACGCCGTGTCGGTCACTCAGCGTGGAGGACCCTGGAATGGCTAAGGCGCTACTCGGACACATCGGGGGGACGGACCCGCGCATGGTCGCCGAGATGCGGAGGCTGCAACAGCGAGTACGTGACCTCGAAGACCAGCTGGTACGAGTACAGGCTGAGAACGACTCGCTCGCCGCGGCAGTGCAGACCGCTTCTCTGGACCACGAGCTGTTCGCCACTTCGGTCGCCGAGCGGGAGCCCGCGCTGACCTGACCGGATTCTCCGGTCAACCGGAGGCGCCGGCCGACACCGACGGCACCCGAAACACTGTGAAGGGACGCGAATCCGCGTCCCTTCTCCGCTTCCCGGGCCCGTCCGCCCCGTAGCCGGACCTCAGCCCCGCCGGTCGAGCCCGGCGCGCCGGGCATCTTCCACCCCGGTACCGGTACGACTTTCCCCGCAATCCGGACGGCTCGCCCGGAGCCGTCACCTCGGCCGGGTACGCTCAAGGGATAAGCCTTCCCGCCCGGCCCCGCTAGGACTCCGACCGACGTGTACCTGAAGAGCATGACCCTCCGGGGCTTCAAGTCGTTCGCCTCCGCGACGACCCTGCGCTTCGAGCCCGGGATCACCTGCGTCGTCGGCCCGAACGGCTCCGGAAAGTCCAACGTCGTCGACGCCCTCGCCTGGGTCATGGGCGAGCAGGGCGCCAAGTCGCTGCGCGGCGGCAAGATGGAGGACGTGATCTTCGCGGGCACCGCCGGGCGCCCGCCGCTCGGCCGGGCCGAGGTCACCCTCACCATCGACAACACCGACGGCGCCCTGCCGATCGACTACACCGAGGTCACCATCTCGCGGATCATGTTCCGCAACGGCGGCTCGGAATACGCGATCAACGGCTCCAACTGTCGCCTGCTGGACATCCAGGAGCTGCTCTCCGACTCCGGCATCGGCCGCGAGATGCACGTGATCGTCGGGCAGGGCCAGCTCGACGCGGTCCTGCAGGCCGGGCCCGAGGAGCGCCGCGCGTTCATCGAGGAGGCGGCCGGGGTCCTCAAGCACCGCAAGCGCAAGGAGAAGGCGCTGCGGAAGCTGGACGCGATGCAGGCCAACCTCACTCGCATCACCGACCTGACCACCGAGCTGCGCCGCCAGCTCAAGCCGCTGGGCCGGCAGGCCGAGGTGGCCCGGCGCGCCGCGGTGATCCAGGCCGACCTGCGCGACGCCCGGCTGCGCCTGCTCGCCGACGACCTGACCGAGCTGCGCACCGCGTACGAGAAGGAGACCGCGGACGACACCGCGATCCGCGAGCTGCGCGCGCAGCTGGAGCGCGAGTACGCGGAGAGCCAGGCCCGCGAGACCGAGCTGGAGCACGAAGTCCAGGAGCTCGTACCGCACCTGGCCGCCGTGCAGGAGGCCTGGTACCGCCTCTCCTCCCTGCGCGAGCGGCTGCGCGGCACCGCGTCCCTGGCGGGGGAGCGGGTGCGCAACCTCAACCAGTTGGCCCAAGGCGCCGACGCGAACGAGCGACGCGGCCGCGATCCAGAGGACATGGAGCGCGAGGCGCAGCGCATCCGCGAGCAGGAAGAGGCCATCGCTGAGGAGATCGCCGAGGCCCAGCGCGTGCTGGCCGACGCGGTACGCCGCCGCGGCGAATCCGAAACCGCGCTGGCCGCCGAGGAGAAGCGCCTGGCCGCCGCCGTGCGCTCGGCCGCCGACCGCCGGGAGAACCTGGCCAAGCTGGCCGGCCGGGTCGACGCGGTCAAGTCCCGCTCCGGGGCCGCGCAGGCGGAGATCGACCGGCTGCACGCCGCGCACGAGGAAGCCCGCGGCCGGGCCGCCGCCGTCCAGCGCGAATACGACCTGCTCAAGGCCGAGGTCGAGGGCATCGACGGCGGCGACGGCCTCGACGCCGAGGTGGAGGCGGCCACCGAGGCTCTGGCCACCACCGAGGACACGCTCACCGCGCTGCGCGCCGCAGAACGCGACGCCGAGCGGGAGCGCGGCGCGATGGCCGCCCGCAAGGAAGCGCTCGAACTGGGCCTGAGCCGCAAGGACGGCGCCGGCGCCCTGCTGGCCGCCACCGACCGGCTCTCCGGCCTGCTCGGCTCGGTCGCCGCGATACTGACCGTCGAACAGGGCGCCGAGGCCGCCGTCGCCGCGGCACTGGGCCTGGCCGCCGACGCCGTCGCCGTCTCCTCAGCCGACGCCGCGGTCAACGCCATCCGGCTGCTGAAAACCGAGGACAAGGGACGCGCGGCCATCATCGTCGGCGGCGCCCCGGCCGACGACCGCTTCGCCGAGTGGCCGACGCTGCCGCCGTACGCGAAGTACGTCGTCGACCTGGTCACCGTCCCCGAGGAGATGCGCGCCTCGCTGCGCCGACTGCTGCGCGGCATGGCCATAGTGGACGACCTCGGCGAGGCCTCCTCCCTAATCGGCGCCCACCCGGATCTGATCGCGGTCACCCGGGACGGCGACGTACTCGGCCGACACGTCGCACACGGCGGCTCCTCCTCCGCGCCGTCCCTGCTCGAGGTGCAGGCCGCCGTCGACGAGGCCGCCGAGAAGCTGCTCGAGGCCGGCGAGCGGGCCCGTCGCCTACGCGCCGAGCTCGAAGCAGCCACCGAAAGCCAGCGCACCGCCAAGCAGACCCTTGACGCGCTGCTCGCCCAGCGCCGCGCCGCCGACGCGCAGAAGGCCTCGGTCGCGCAGCAGCTCGGCCGGCTCGGCGGCCAGGCCCGCGCCGCGCTCAGCGAGGTCGAGCGATACGCCAAGTCCATCGAGACCGCCGAGAGCGCTCGCGAGAAGGACCTGCAGACCCTGGCCGACCTCGAACTCCAGCACGAGGAGGCGATCGCCGCCGCCGAGGCGCTGGAGGAGGGCTTCGACCTGGCCCCGGACGCCCGCGACGAACTTGCCGCGGAGGCGAGCGCCGCGCGCGCCGCCGAGATGGAGGCGCGGCTGGCGGTACGCACCGGGGAGGAGCGCGCGCGCTCCCTGGCCGGCCGCGCCGACGCGCTCGACCGCAACGCCCGCCAGGAGCGCGAGGCCAGAGCCCGCGCCGCCGAACGTCAGCAGCGCGCGTCCCGGCAGGCCTCCGTCGCGCAGGCCGTGGTCTCCGGCGCCCGGCAGACCCTCGCCTGCCTGGAGGTCTCGCTCGCTCGCGCCGGAGCCGAACGGGAGGCGGCGGAGCGCGACCGGGCCGAGCGCGAGGCGGCGCTGCAAATCCTGCGCGGCCGGGTGCGTGAACTGGCCGGCGAGCTGGAGAAGCTGACCGACTCGGTGCACCGCGACGAGGTGGCCCGCGCCGAGAAGCGGATGCGCATCGAGCAGCTGGAGGCCCGCGCGCTGGAGGAGTTCGGCGTCACCGTCGAGGCGCTGCTCGACGAGTACGGCCCGGACAAGCTCGTGCCGCCGGCGGCCGCCCTCATCAACGCCGACAACCCCGACGACCCGCGCAACGCCCCCATCCCCTTCGTCCGCGCCGAGCAGGAGAAGCGGCTGCGGCAGGCGGAGAAGGACTACGCCGCGCTCGGCAAGGTCAACCCGCTGGCCCTGGAGGAGTTCGCCGCCCTTGAGGAGCGCTACAAGTTCCTCAACGAGCAGCTGGAGGACCTGAAGAAGACCCGCACCGACCTGCTCCAGGTGGTCAAGGAGGTCGACGAGCGGGTACAGCAGGTCTTCGCCGAGGCCTACGCCGACACCGCGCGCGAGTTCGAGGGCGTCTTCTCCCGGCTGTTCCCCGGCGGCGAGGGCCGGCTGTACCTCACCGACCCGGAGGACATGCTCACGACCGGCATCGAGGTCGAGGCGCGCCCGCCCGGCAAGAAGGTCAAGCGGCTCTCCCTGCTCTCCGGCGGCGAGCGCTCGCTGACCGCCGTCGCGCTGCTGGTGGCCATCTTCAAGGCGCGCCCGTCCCCGTTCTACGTCATGGACGAGGTCGAGGCCGCGCTCGACGACACCAACCTGCAGCGGCTGATCCGGATCTTCGAGGAGCTGCGCGAGTCCTCGCAGCTGATCGTGATCACGCACCAGAAGCGCACGATGGAGGTCGCCGACGCGCTCTACGGCGTCTCGATGCGCGGCGACGGCATCACGACCGTCATCTCGCAGAAGCTGCGCGACGCCGCAGCTGCCTGACGCGTCGTCAGATCACCGTCGGATCTGAGCTCTGCCGATCTGTCCGCCCCAGGCGATATCCTCCCGTCCCGTAACGTACGGGAGGACGTCGGCAGGGGGAATCGTGCCGGAAGAAACCGACAACGCCGCGATCAAGACAGCCGTCGTCAGGCCGGCTCCTATCAGAACGATGTCTGGCGTCGAACCGGCCGCCGTCATCGCACTCGTTGAAGCGTTGACGTCCGCCTCCGAACGCCTCGCCGGCATATCGGGCCGTCTCGAAGCGGCCCGCGTCCACGATGAGGCGTTCGGCAAGCTCATCGACGCGGCGAAGGTGCGCGACGCATACCACAAGCGGCTACCCGCGACCGAGCACAACCTCGGCGAGGCCCGCGCCGTCATCGAGCACTTACTCACCGAGTTCACCGCCGACGCCCCACTCGCGCAGACTCCCAGCTGCCCGGCAGATGCCTCGTGAGCCGCGCGCGTACCCACCACTGGACCCATCGCTACGACCGCGCCTGTGAGGCTGGGGCCGATCAATCGCCCGAGGCTTATCGAGACCACGCCCACGACCCGATCGACGAAGCTGCGCTAGCGCAGATCGGCCGAACGCATCTTTCGCACGTCCGCATCCCGAGCATCCCGGTGCCCGGCCTCGGCACGCTGGAGAAGAAGCTGATCTACTGGGTCTGCGAACACACCGGCGCGCCAAACCCTTTCCACGCGCTCGAACGGCTCACCGGCGACTGCGCCGAACTCCTAGCAGCCGAGCGGGCCTGGGAGGCGGCGTTCAACGAGATCGAGGCTGTCGCCGCGTCGATCCGAGCCGCGGCGCAGCCGGTTCGCGCCACCTGGACCGGCGCCGAGGCCGAGCGATTCGGCACCGCATTGGACGCCTATCTCGCTGAACTCGACGTCCTCGCCGGATGCGTGCGCACGACGCGGGATTGCTTGAAGGCGGTGCGCAGCGAGGCGCAGCTGGCGGAGAGCACCGTGCAGATGCTGATCAACCTGCTGCTCGGCTCGCTCGGTGGGCTGATCGTCGCGGAACTGATGACGGCCGGGACGGTGACACCGGTGGCCGCGGCTCAGGTCCAGATGGAGCTGACGTACGTCGCCAAGAAGATCGCGACCATCGGCGGCAAGCTCAGCGCGCTGTACTCGGACGTGATCAAGGTGCTCGACACGGTGCGCGGCTTCAAGCGGATCGAGGCGATGCGGTTCGTCTTCGACCTCGCGCCGGGCGTGACGTCCGCGCTGTGATCCTCCTCCCGAGCGCTTTACCTCCGCGCGCGGCCGGCGTGGCCCCGGCAACCCCCACGCCTTGAGAGAATGGCTTCATGGAGATTGTGATCATCGTCATCGCCGTCGTGCTCGCCTTGGCGGTGATCGGAGTGCTCGCCAACTACCTCGTGAGCGGGAGCCGCGCCCGCCGCCAGGTGCCGCCGCCCGCGGAGCCCGCGGCGCCGCAGGTCGAGGAGCGCCCGGCCGGGGGAACGTCGACCGCCACACTCGCCCCCGAAGCACCACCCGTCGAGGCGCCCACCGCCCCGCCGGTTCCCACCGCGCCGCCCGTTCAGACCGCGCCGCCGCTCGAGGTCCCGGAGCCCACCGCGGGCCGCCTGGTACGCCTGCGCGGCCGCCTCGCCCGCTCCAACAGCGCGGTCGGCAAGGGCCTGCTCAGCCTGCTGTCCCGGGACAAGCTCGACGAGGAGACCTGGGAGGAGATCGAGGACCTGCTGCTGACCAGCGACATCGGCGTCGCGCCGACCCAGGAGCTGGTCGAGCGGCTGCGCACCCGCGTCCGGGTCCTCGGCTCACGCACCCCCGATGAGCTGCGCAACCTGTTGCGCGAGGAGCTGCTGACGCTCATCGGCCCGGACACAGACCGCACGGTGCGCTCGCTGCGCCCGGAGGGCGAGGGACCAGCGGTCGTCATGGTCGTGGGCGTCAACGGCGTGGGCAAGACCACGACCACCGGCAAGCTCGCCCGCGTCCTGGTAGCCGACGGCAGAACGGTGGTCCTCGGCGCCGCGGACACGTTCCGCGCGGCGGCGGCCGACCAGCTGCAGACCTGGGGCGAGCGAGTCGGCGCGACCACGGTGCGCGGCCCGGAAGGCGCGGACCCGGCGTCTGTGGCGTTCGACGCGGTCAAGCAGGCCAAGGAGAACGGGGTCGACACGGCCCTGATCGACACGGCGGGCCGGCTGCACACCAAGGTCGGCCTGATGGACGAGCTCGGCAAGGTCAAGCGCGTGATCGAGAAGCACGGCCCGGTCGACGAGGTGCTCCTGGTCCTCGACGCGACCACCGGCCAGAACGGCATGGTCCAGGCGCGGGTCTTCCGCGAGGTGGTGGACATCACCGGCATCGTGCTGACCAAGCTCGACGGCACCGCAAAGGGCGGCATCGTCGTGGCGGTCCAGCGAGAGCTCGGCGTCCCGGTCAAGCTCGTCGGCCTCGGCGAGGGCGCCGATGACCTGGCCCCCTTCGAGCCCGCCGCCTTCGTGGACGCCCTGATCGGCCAGTAAGGCGCGGCTTCGCCGGGACGCTGGGCCGCTCCGCCTCGCCTGGCGGCTCGGCGTCTTCGCGCACGCCTGCGGCTGGCCATAACGCCTACGGCTGCCCGCCCTCCCGCCCCAGACGCTCCGCACCCTCGCTGACGCTCGGCCGCTCCGCTCCCTTCGCACTCGTCGTCAGTGAGGACGGTCTCGCTGGCGTCCGTAGTTCGAGACGTCGATCGGGACCTTCGCGCGCCCCTATTTATCCCAGCCCAGCACGTGAGCGAAGGCCGAGATGACTGTGGCAAGCGCAGCCTCGGGCGTCCCAGGATCCAAGGTCTGATGGCGCAGTTGGCTTTCCCAGTCGCCGCACGCCTGGCGGTCGAAATAGTGCGGCGTGATCTGGACGCCGGCGACGCGACGGTACAGGTCGGCCGCCTCGGACGTGATCGCGCCGAGATTCGCGAGAGCCGCGAGGTCATAGAGGTCTCGGGCCGTGCGGCGGTCCAGCCACGCGACGGTCTTCATCGCGACGAAGGCGGGAAGTGTCGGAACCGACATGGTTACCGACGTCGGCAGGTCGCTGTAACGGAGGCTGACTTCGCGCTGTTCTGAAGGCCAGGACCGCAGCTCATGGTGATCTCTGCTGTCGATGAGTTGGACGCGGACGCGCAATCCATCACCGGTCACCAGGCTTGCCGGCTCAAGGTGTTTGGTTCGGCTTAGCGCGGGATCCCAAGCCAGGCTGGGAAACTCGCGTCGCAATGCGCGCGGCAACGCCGAGTCGAGGTCCGATGCGAGCCGCGCGCGCTCCGGAGTATGCAGGTCGATGTCTTCCGACAGTCGGCCGCCCCGTGCCGGATCGGTGAGGTGCGTGCGGGCCAACGCAGTACCGCCGAAGAACGTAAGCGGCGAGTCGACGTGTGCCACTGCGCGCAGCAGGTGGCTGATGAGGTGGTCCCGGCGAACCTGATCCTCGGCGACGCCGAACTCGGCTGCCGTCTCGGAGAGTTCGGCGTCAGACAGCATCCGCAGTTCCGATCAGGTCGCGGACTGTGCGCAATGCCGATGGCCGGTGCTGTGAGTGGGCGAGTTCGGTGAGTAGATCGGCATCGGCGCGCGAGTTCAAGGCCCGAATGGCGTCGAAAGCCTCCGTGGCAGGTTGGCCTCCCAGTTCGGGTCTCGCGGCAAGATCAAGCATCGTCTGCTCTATTGTCGTGACCCAGCCAGCTGTCAGCTCGGTGGTGATGCGCTCTAGGTCGAGCTTCGCGGCATCGCGCTTGACGAAAACGACGTCGCCTGCGGTCGTGACGAGCCGGGGGCGCTGCTTGGGAACTGCTACGACGGCAGTCGCCAGAGCGCGGGGAATGGCGCCGTGGTGTCGCGCCGCGGTGACACCCATCAGCGCCACTGCGTCCCGGCTGTAATCGGCCTGCCCGATGCCGAGCGCCACAGCCTCGATCGCAGGCCGCCAGTGGTGATCGCCGAGCCGATTCTGCGGGTTCAGCACGTAGTAGCCGGTGGCGACGCGAGTGATCACACCGTTGGCGACAAGTCGCCTGAGTTCGGGGCGGGGATGCGCATAGACGAGCCCCGCTTCCGCAGTCCGCAAGATCCGATTATCCCGCCGCGCCAGCGCCGGAGGGAGTGCGGTCGCCGCTCGGGCCATCTATCACCACCGTAGGCTTGAACCCTACGCTCATTATAGTCAATGGGG
>Ga0070739_10003812_pt1 | contig 18413 bp, 19 predicted proteins | sample Coa_R1_7_FD_66445 | JGI IMG/M metagenome (GOLD analysis project Ga0070739, IMG submission 66445) | Surface soil microbial communities from Centralia Pennsylvania, which are recovering from an underground coalmine fire - Coalmine... | ecosystem: Environmental > Terrestrial > Soil > Unclassified ... | reverse complement strand
TATACGCTCGAGCCGCTGGTCGAAGTTCTCGAAGGACGCCGCTATGTTCACGTCCACTCCTACGTCTCCGACGAGATCCTGGGGATGCTGGAAGTGGCGCGCGAGTTCGGCTTCAAGGTCCGCACCTTCCAGCATGTGCTCGAAGGGTACAAGGTGGCGCCGGAGCTGGCGGCCGCCGGCGTCGGCGCTTCCACCTTTTCCGACTGGTGGGCCTACAAGGTCGAGGCCTACGATGCCATTCCTTACAACGCCGCGCTGATGACGGAAAAAGGAGTGATCGTCTCGATCAACTCCGACAGCGAGACCGAAGCGACCCATTTGAATCAAGAAGCCGCCAAGGAGATGCGCTACGGCGGCCTCAGTCACGATCAGGCCCTGCGCCTGATCACGCTGAACCCGGCTATCCAGCTCGGCATTGACAACCGGGTCGGCTCGATTGACGTCGGGAAGGATGCGGATCTGGTGCTCTGGAATCATGACCCGCTCAGCGTCTATGCCCGCGTGGAAAAGACGCTGATCGATGGCCAGGTGTACTTCGATCGTCAAAAGGATCTGGCCGAGCGGGCGGCGCGCGAGCAGGAACGGCAGCAGCTGCTCGAAAAGGAAAAAGAGCAGGAGAAGAAACAAGGTCCGCCGCGTTCGGGGCCGAACCGGCCGGGTTCGGCTCCGAACGAAGCGACGGGAGGTGCGGCATGAAGTTGCGGGGGCCTGGCTGGACTCTGGCAGTTCTGTGCGGTGCCGTAGCTGCCGCGGCAGTACAGAGCACTGCGGGGGGCGTCTATGCGATTCGCGGCGCTCGCGTATTTACGCTGGCAGGGCCACCGCTCGACCAGGCGACTGTACTGATCCGGGACGGCAAGATTGCCGCCGTCGGCACGTCGGTGGAAATTCCCCCGGACGCCACCGTAGTGGACGGGCGTGGCCTGCAGATCTATCCGGGCATTTTCGATTCCATCACGCAGATGGGGCTGGTCGAAATTCCTGCTGTGCGGGCGACGGTGGATACGGTCGAGCTCGGCGCGTTCAATCCGGAGGTCGTCGCGGCGGATGCTGTCAATCCCACCAGCGAGCACATTTTCGTCACGCGCGCTGAAGGGATCACCCACGTCCTTACGGTGCCGGGCCTGGGTGGCTTCGGGGGCAGACAGGGCAACCTGCTGGGCGGGCAGGCCAGCGCCATTGAGCTCGACGGCTGGACCAACGAACAGATGGTCCTGGAGCGTTCGGTGGCGCTGGTGGTCAACTGGCCCTCGCTGGAGAGCCGCAGTTTCAATCCGGAGACTTTCAATGTGACGCAGCGACCTTTCGCCGAGGTACGCCGCGAGTACGAACGCAGAGTCAACGAGCTGGCCGACTGGGTGGAGAAGGCCCGCCATTACGCGCAGGCCCGTGAGCAGCTGGGTCCCAGCGGGATCGAGCGCGATTTGAAGCTGGAGGCACTGGTGCCGTTCGTCGAAGGCCGCAAGCCCTTGCTGGTGGTGGCGAACAGCGCTCGAGATATTCGCAATGCCGTCGAATTCTGCCAGCGCCACAACCTGAAAATGATCCTGGCGGGGGGTGCCGAGGCCTATCAGGTGAAGGAACTACTGGCAAAACAGCACATTCCAGTGGTGCTGGGCTCGACGCTGGCGGCTCCAGCCGAGGAGGACGATCCCTATGATCGCCTGCGCACACAGCCGGCCGAGCTGCTGTCGGCGGGGATTCCTATCGCTTTGGCCAGCTTCAGCACTTCCGATTCGCGCAGGCTGCCGCAGTACGCTGGCACGGCGGTCGGCTTCGGACTTTCCTGGGAAGATGGCGTCAAGGCCATCACTCTGTATCCAGCGCAGATTTTCGGGCTGAGTGGCGAGCTGGGAACGATCGAGCCGGGCAAGCGGGCCAATCTGGTGGTGACCGACGGTGACCTGCTCGAAATTGCCCGGCAGGTGCGCTATGTATTCATCAACGGCCGTCCGGTGAGCCTGGACAATCGCCAGCTCGAGCTGTACCGCAAATACCGGGCCCGACCGTAAAGGTGTTGACCACCCCCGGCACCCGCCGCGGCAAAGTTGACCACGGGTGCCGATACAGTTGGGTTGCAATTTCGCCTCTTCCGGCGTCCAATAGGAACATCCGAGCCGGGCTGATGACCGAAGCGTATATCGTCAGTGCTGTCCGAACACCCGTGGGACGGGCCCACCGGGGAACCCTTGCTACCGCGCGGCCAGATGATCTGGCCGCACGCGTGCTGCAGGAGGCTGTGGCGCGCGTGCCCGGGCTTTCGCCTGCCGAAGTCGACGATGTGATTCTGGGCTGTGCCATGCCCGAAGGCGAGCAGGGCATGAACGTGGCCCGGATCGCACTGTTGCGCGCCGGCTGGCCGGTGAGCGTTTCGGCCATGACCATCAACCGTTTTTGCGCCTCTGGCCTGCAGGCAATTGCGATCGGCGCCGAGCGCATCATGCTCGGTCAAGCGCAGGTGATTGTGGCCGGCGGAACTGAATCTATGAGTCTGGTGCCGATGGGAGGGCACAAGATTGCCCCCAACCCATGGCTGATCGAGCACTACCCGGACGTGTATCTGAACATGGGGCTCACGGCAGAGAATCTGGCCCGCGAATTCGGTATTTCGCGCGAACAGGCCGACGCATTTGCGCTCGAAAGCCACCGCCGGGCGCTGGCCGCGATGGACACTGGAAAATTTGCCGGGGAGATTGTGCCCGTCGAAGTGACGCGCACCGTGGTCGAGAATGGCCGGATGCATACGCAAACCGTGCGATTGGAGCAGGATGAGGGGCCGCGACGGGACACGTCGCTCGAGGCCCTGGCACGGCTGCGGCCTGCCTTCCACGTGCGGGGTGTGGTGACGGCCGGCAACAGCTCGCAGATGAGTGACGGGGCGGCGGCCTGCGTGCTCATGAGTGCGGAACGAGTCAGGGAACTGGGCATCGAGCCGCTTGGGCGCTTTGTGGCCTATGCCACCGCGGGCTGTGAGCCCGAACGCATGGGCCTGGGGCCTGTCTTTGCCATTCCCCGGGCGCTGCGCCTGGCGGGGTTACACCTGGAAGATATCGCCGTGATCGAGCTGAACGAGGCCTTTGCCGTGCAGGTCCTCGCTGTGATCGCCCAGGCCGGTCTGGATCCGGCCCGCATCAATCCTAACGGCGGTGCGATTGCCTTGGGCCATCCGCTGGGCTGCACCGGCGCCCGGCTGACGGTCAGCCTGCTGGGTGAGCTGGCCCGACGGCGGGCGCGCTACGGCATGGTAACGATGTGCGTCGGTGGGGGGATGGGTGCTGCCGGGATCTTCGAATGGACGGGCGCCTAACTGGCTCTCCCGTTGCCGGCTGCGGTCATTCCGGCTAACATGAGGCGGTTCAGTTTCAGCCCCTGAACGAACAGAAAGCTATGCCGCAAACGGTCTGGTACTTTGCCTACGGCAGCAATATGAGCCGCGCGCAGGTGCGCTCGCGGGCCGGGGAGATCCTCGAGGAGAAGATCGCCCGGCTGGAAAACTACGAAGTCGTTTTCAACAAAAAGGCCCGGGGTGGGACCGCAACGGCCAACATTCGGCCGGCGCCGGGCAAGATCGTCTACGGCGTGCTCTACCGGCTCACCGAGGCGGGTCTCCGCGCACTCGATCGCTTCGAGGGCGTACCCGAACACTATCGCCGCATCGAGGTCACCGTCGTGGATGAAGAAGGCTGTCGCATCCCCGCCCAGACCTACATCGCCACCCGCGTCGAGAAGGGGCTGAAACCCGCCAGCCATTACCTGCAGATTATTCTGCAGGGGGCCGAGGAGCATCAGCTTCCTGCGGATTATATCGAGAGCCTCAAGCAAGCCGCCGGCAGCGGATAAGTTCCGGGAGCAAGAGCCTCCAGGAGGCCGGGCATGGCCGACAGCGGAGTTACGTATCGCGCCCTCAAAGGCGGGGAGTTTTTGCTGGTTTCTGTAGAGCCGGGTGAAGTGTTCACACCCGCCCACCTGAGCGAAGACCAGCGCTTGATCGGGCAGACGGCCGAGGAATTCGTCAAGCGTGAAGTGCTGCCGCGTGTGGCCGAGCTTGAGGAACACAGGCCGGGGTTGATGCCCGAGCTGCTGCGGCGGGCCGGTGCCATTGGGCTGCTGGGCGGTGGCATTCCCGAGGAATACGGGGGTACGGGACTGGACCGGGTTTCGGCCACGCTGCTGGCCGAGAAGCTGGCCGCGTACGCCTCCTTCGCTGTCAGTCATGGTGGCCATGCGGGCATCGGCACACTTCCCATCGTCTACTTTGGCACCGAGGAGCAAAAGCGGCGGTACCTGCCCAAACTGGCCACGGGCGAGCTGCTGTCCTGCTACTGTCTTTCAGAGCCGCACGCCGGTTCCGACGCCCTGGCCGCACGCACCCGGGCCGATCTATCGCCGGACGGTGCGCACTGGATTCTGAACGGGCAAAAGATGTGGATCACCAACGGCGGCTTTGCCGATGTGTTCATCGTCTTTGCCCGGGTCGGCGGGGAGCAGTTTTCCTGCTTCATTGTCGAGCGCGGAACGCCCGGACTCAGCGTCGGTCCCGAAGAGAAGAAAATGGGGATTCGGGGCAGCTCGACGGTGCCGGTGTTTTTTGAAAATGCGCGGATCCCGCGCGAGAACCTGCTGTACGAGATTGGCCGTGGGCATGTCGTCGCATTCAATATTTTGAACTACGGGCGGTTCTCGCTGGCCGCCTACTGCCTGGGCGGGGCCAAACACATTCTGGAAGCGGCTGCGCGCTATGCTCGCGAGCGGACAGCCTTCGGCCGGCCCATCGCGGAGTTCGGACTGATCCGCACCAAACTGGGCGAGATGGCCGCTTGCATCTATGCCGTCGAATCACTGATGTACCGCACGGCTGGCATGATGGATGCCGCACGAGCCGTCCTGGAATCTTCCCCTGCGGGCACCATGAAGGTGCTCGAAGAGTATGCCATCGAGTGCTCGATCGCAAAGGTGCTCGCCAGCGAGATGCTGGATGCCGTGGTGGACGAAGCCGTACAGATCTATGGCGGTTACGGTTTTCATGAGGACTACCCGGTAGCGCGAGCCTACCGCGACAGCCGCATCAATCGGATTTTCGAAGGGACCAACGAGATCAACCGGCTGGTGATTGTGCAGATGCTCATGAAACGGGCCATGGCGGGTACACTGCCGCTGGTGCCGGCGGCACTGCGGATTGCAGACGCGGTGCTGGCCGGCCCCGTCGAATCCGAGCCCGCACCGGGTCGGCTGGGGCCGGAGCGGCTGCTGGTGGAGCAAGCAAAGAAGATTTTTTTGCTTGCCGCCGGAACCGCTGTGGAGCGATTTCGGGAAGCGCTCGCTGACCAGCAGGAGATCGTCGGTGCGCTGGCCGATCTGGTCATGGAGATTTACGCCATGGAGTCGGCTCTGCTACGGGCCGAGCAGGCGGCAGAGGGCGGGCAGCCGCCGGCGGGACTTGAAGCGGCGGCGCGGGTCTTCCTGCACGAAGCGGCTGATCGCGTCGAGCAGCAGGCGCGGCTGGCCATCGTTGCGGCGACTGCGGGTGACGATCGGCGCACGCGACTGGCTCTGCTGCGGCGGCTGGCACGCCGTGAACCGGCCGATGTGGTGGCGCTGCGCCGGGAAGTCGCCCAGGCGGTGCTGAGCGGTGAACGTTACCCGTTCGAAGGCCACTAGCCGGCCCTCGCTTCCCTGGTGGTGCACGCTGGAAGTAGCCCGGTTGGCCCGGCCGTACCTGCGCGGCTATCGTCCCCGCACGGTGCACACGGCCGAGCGCATGGGCTGGACATTCGAGCGAGCGCTCGGCCGAGAGGCACGGGCTGGCTTCTTCCTCGGCTGCCTGCTCGGGGTGGGTCCGGATGCCAGGGCCGATGTCGCACCATGCGCCGCCGTCACTGTAGCGATCCGGCCTGAGTGCAGCCCGGTGTTCGAAGACCTGGTCCGGCGGCCGGAAAGCCTTTTGCGCTGGACGCACACCTACATTGGCTGGCTCACGCACCGCCCTCCGCGTTTCCTGCTGGCTCCGGAAAACGCCGAATGCCTGCTGCGCCTCTGCCCGCTGACGGCCTGGCCGGATGCCCGCCGCGCGCACTACGCCCGGAATTTCTTTATCGAATCGCTGGCTTTGTTGGTGCGGAGTGGGCTCGTCCGACGGCTGAACGCCAGAGCTCTGGCTCTTAACGCCAGTCGATAAAAAATTCACCTCGCCTGCGACTGCAGATCCTCACCGCCTGGTCCCGCATCTAAATAAAATGAATGGGGACTCAAAAAGATGAACAGCCAGAATCCTTCCTCGACCACTCTGGGTGTCTGGATAACCGCCGCGGCCATTCTTCTCTGGATGGCCCAGCAGCCGGGGTTTCTCTTGCAGCTGGGTGCGGCGTGGCTGCTATTCGCCCTGATCGCGGGGCCGTTGCTGACGGTGGCGATGGTGTTGGCACTGACCGCAGAGGGTCTGGAGCGGGCGATGCAGTGGGCTGAACAGCAGTGCACGGCGGCGGTGGCAGCGATGCGGCGGCAGGCGGCGTGGCTGGACTGGCACCGGTGGGTGGCAGGTTCGCGCCCGAATCCAGCGCACTAAAAGTCGCCTCTCTGCGGTCCCGGAGTGCGTAAACTAGCTGCCGGAGTTTCCGGGCATGCCGGTTTTCGGGAGCCGCCAGACGGGCGCCGGAGAAACGGCGTCGCAGCGGCCAGCGCCCCGCATCGTGCTGGCGATTGGCCTGCCCGGCTCTGGCAAGAGCACGTGGTTCCGGCGGCGCGGCCTCGTGCCGCTGTCCAGCGACCTTCTGCGCCAGTTGCTCTACGACAACGCGGCTGATCAACGCGATCCAGACCGTGTGTTCCGGCTGCTCCGGCGGCTGTTAGCCGAGAGGCTCGAGCTCGGTCGGCCGGTCAGCTACGTGGATGCCACCAATCTGACGCGCCGCGAGCGCGCTCCATTTTTTCGGCTGGCCCGGCAGTATGGCGCTAAGGTGGAAGCCTTATTTTTCGATACCCCTCTCGAGCAGTGCCTGCAGCGCAATGAGCAGCGCCGCCGGCGGGTTCCCGAAGGCGCGGTCCGGCGCATGGCGGCACGTTTGGAACCGCCCACATTCGCCGAAGGGTTCAGCCGCATCGTGCGGGTGCGTCCGCGAGTGGCTCCACGGCGGGAATCGAGTATGATAGGGGCGACAGGCGAACGAAGCGATGGGAGCGAGCATGACGCGGAACGGGGAACAGCAGGGGAAAATTCTGGTGCGGGTTCGGCCGCGCGGCTTCTGCGCCGGAGTGGTGCGGGCGGTGGACATTGTTGAGCTGGCCCTGCAGGCCTATGGACCGCCCGTCTATGTGCACCACGAGATTGTTCACAACCGCCACGTCGTAGACCAGCTCCGCCGCCGCGGCGCGATTTTCGTCGAGAGCGTGGAAGAAGTCCCCGAAGGGTCGGTTCTGATCTTCAGTGCCCACGGCGTTCCGCCGCGGGTGCGGGAGCAGGCCCGCGAGCGGCGTCTGCGCGTGATCGACGCCACCTGCCCGCTGGTCACCAAGGTGCACCTCGAGGCTCAGCGCTTTGCGCGCGAAGGCCGCACCATTATTCTGATCGGCCATCGCGACCATCAGGAAATCATCGGCACATCGGGGGAAGCTCCCGACCAGACCCTCATCGTGGGCAGTGTCGAAGAAGTGGACCGACTCGAGGTGCCCGATCCGAACAAGCTGGCCTATCTCACACAGACCACCCTCAGCCTCTATGACACGCAGGAAATCGTGGACCGCTTGCGGCAGCGCTTCCCGAGCATCGTGGGTCCCAAATCGAGCGACATCTGCTATGCCACCCAGAATCGCCAGGAGGCTGTCGAGCAACTGGCGCGCGAAGTCCAGTTGATTCTCGTGGTCGGTTCGGCCAACAGCTCGAATTCGAACCGGCTGGTGGAAGTGGCCCAGCGGTGTGGAGTACCGGCCCGGCTGATCGAAGACGAAAACGACCTGCAACCGGAATGGTTCGATGGGATCGAACGCGTCGGGCTGACGGCCGGAGCCTCTGCCCCGGAGATTCTGGTGCAGCAGGTCAGTGAACGGTTGGCACAGATGGGCTTCAGCGATCAGCGCGACCTGGCGCTCATTCGCGAGGATGTGCGTTTTACGCTACCCGCGGAGCTGGTCGCGCTGGCCTGATCAGGTTCGCTCTTGACGGAGCGGCCTGGAACCAGCGGTCGAGGCGGAGCTTTTGCAGGAGGTGGAACGAACATGTCGAGAAGGTCAGCCGGTGGAGTGGCAGTGGTGGTCGCATGCGTTCTCCTGGCGGGTGCCGCGCTCGCTCAGGCGCAAAAAGCAGCTTCGACTCGCAGCGCACGGCGCCCGGCAGAAGCCGCCGCGGGTTTCGGCGTCCGGGAGTCGCTCTCCGGGCGGATCCTGATGGTTGTCCCGGATCAGAATTTACTGATCGTGACTGGCCCGAACGATGTTCCCTACGACTTCAAAGTGACACCCAAAACGCAAATTGTCAGCGGGTCCTCGCACCCCACGCTCACCGAACTGAAGGGGCAGGAAGGCCGCGCCGTTGTCGTCGAGTTCGTACCCGAGCGCGACGGTAACTACGCACGACGGATTGAAGTCAGAGGCTGAAACCGAAGTTTCTGCATCCCACGGTCACGCCCACCGAGCTGGAAGAGTGTGCCGATCGCTGCCCGCGGTTGCAGTGACCTGGGAAAATCCCGTCGCAGTCGCTACAGGGATCAGCCACCGATACACTCGACTGCCCGGGTGCGGAACACGGGCCGAGTTGGTTCGTACCGGTTCTGCCTGACTGCTCGTAAGTCCCGGCCGGCTCGAGCAGTCGATTCTGCCGGCCAGGCTGGGCAGGTGTGAATCATGTCTGCGGAGAGACGAGACCGCCTGGACGCACGGCAATTTTTGCAATGCTCGAAAAGACCGCTTGACGAGCACACGCGGGGCCGGGCAGGAACTGACCGGGCCACCGCCGCATCGGAGCCGGGCAGCTGCGTGCCGACATACCGTCCTTAGCGACAGCCCACGAGACCTACGCTTCCCATGGACGAACGTTTGCCGAAGAAGCGGATAGGCAACTCAGGCAGGCTCCTCAGCACTGAATTGGCCGTCCGCCCTCGCCAGGTTCCCGCCAGCATCGTCGTCTGCCTTAAAATCAGCAAGGCCGTCGTGGTAGCGCCGGCACAGGCTCCAGCCGACGAAGCGTTTCTTTTTGGCCGGGCCCGGGTGGCGGAACGGCAGACGCGGGGGACTTAAAATCCTCTGGCCGACTGCGGCCGTGCGGGTTCGACTCCCGCCCCGGGCACTCCTCATTTGAGGCGGAGCGGTCCAGCTCCTCCTTTCCTGGAGCGACTCCGCAGCGGATCCCTAAAAAGAAGAAAGTCACTGCTGGCAGCGACGGGCTGCTGGCCGGGCCGAGGTGGGGAGCCTGCCCGGATGCCTTTTACCGGAGGCGGGCACCGATGCCGCCAGCAGGGAGAAGTTTCTTTGCCGCCTCACCATCTACAATTTCGAGGGCGGCTTTGTAGCGAGCAGCCAGGGCGGGCAGTACCGTGCGCAGATTCACGGCCTGTTGCGGCCCGCCACAGATGGCGCACGTGCCCGAGCCATCCGGTTCGAGCCACTGGCAGTGCGGGCAGTAGCGCACCTGAGGATTCCAGCTCCGGGCGAGGACAAGCTGCCAGGCCAGCCCCTGCTGGAGCTTTTCGAGGGTCGGTGCCAGCCCGACAACGGCACGTGTGCCGTTGCTTTCGTCCAGCAACCGTTCGACCAGCCGGGTCTCGTAGTGTTCTTCCCAACGCCGCAATTCCTGAGCGACGATTTCGCGCAATTCGGCCGGCGTGCGGTGCACCACGTCCTTGTCAATGTGGACCAGGCGATCGCGCAGGGTGCCCGAGGCTTCCTCAAGCAGCAATTCGGCGAGATCGGCAGCCCCGGCGACAAAAATCACCGGCAGGCGGTACCGTTCGGCCCATTGCGACAGGTGGCCTGCTTCCTGTGCCAGAAAGCGGATGTACTGCGCTTCGATGCGCCGCTCGAACGCATCCCGCTGCGAGCCGCGCACCTGCTCAATGCCGGGCTGGCTCGGGGGCATCAGGTCTTTGCGGCGCCATTGGGTGGTATCGAACGCGATCGCCTCGTCGTGATCCTCGATGAGTTCGCCGAGGCTGTAACGGAAAAAGCGCGCCCCGCTACGATCAACCAACACAAGCCCGCACGAGCGTTGTTCCTCGAGCAGACGAATCAACGGAGCCAGCTCAGGGGGCCCCCAGCTCAGCGTATCGGGAACTTCCACCTGCAAGACCATGCGCTGCCAGGTGGCAGGCCCGGCAAAAGCCACCAGGCCACGCCCTTCAGGCGCGTCGCGGAGCAGAGATTCCTCCAGGCGCTGAAGCTGTTCGCGGAAAAGTCGACGGTCAGGAGAGGCAAGTGTGGCCTCCAGCCGCCGTGCCTCATCCCGCAACCAGGCCAGGTAGCCGGGAGGATGGCTCTGGTTGCGTTCCAGAGCCGGGTTGATGTTGAGATAGACGCTCAGGACCGGGGCTGAGATGCGGGCAAGAGTTTCCAGTGCCGGAACCGCCATGGCTGACCTCCTGTGGTTCCCGTGACGGGGTGGGGTGTTTGGGCCGCCTGCGTTTGATCGGTCTGCACGGCGGAAGGACCGCGGAGGGTTTCCAGCAGGGCACCACGCTGAATGTTCCGAAGATACCCGTGGACCACGGCCACGACGATACCACCGGCCGCGTGCGTTTTCACCTGTGTGAGCTGCACGGCGTTCAGGTGCGCGCGGTCGGCCCTGCGGGCAAGTTTGCGCAGTGCTGCCGCCAGCGCAGCGCGCCGACTCCAGCCCAGACCGAGAGCACGGATCGCAGGCGGCAGAAGAAGAAAGTGCCAGCCTGCGTTTTCTAGGCTGCGCCTCAAGGCGTCGGCGTGGGGCACAGTCAACAGCATCCAGGTCGCACTGATGGGTTCTCCCTGGACAGCGAGGCCGGGGGGCAACGCAGTGTGACTGCGCAGTAGAACACGAGACTCGTTCACCTTGCGCATGGGAACCTCACGCCGAATGGTTCACAGCCGGGCCGGTTCGCGCCACTCCCCGTGTCGAACCGGCCACAGCGGCTGCCGGCTGGGAGCCGCTTTTACTCTCTGTCTATAAGATGAGCCCGCCTGCCAGAGGATGCACGGAACACGGTCGCCCCATTGCATCCTTTGCGTCCCCGGCTGCATCTATTAGCACGGACAAAAGGAGGGGCTGACGATGCCCGCGGCGGCTGAAATGGTTCAGAAAAAGTCGGCGACTTCGAATCGGTCCGAAGGCCTGCTGGCCGAACTCGAAAAGGAGCTGCGTGCCAAGCGGGATGAGTTGCGCGCGCATCTGCGGCGGCATCAATCGGAAGTGGCCGATCGGAGCGGGGTGCTCATCCCCGACGATATGGGGGCTCTGGCCAACGAGGATTTCTTGCAGGACATGACGCGGGAGGCGCTCGAACGCGAGCGCCAGCTGTTGCGGGAAGTCGAAGCAGCGCTGGAACGCATGCAGCGAGGGGACTACGGAATCTGCGAGAGCTGCGGCGAAGAAATCTCACCGCGACGTCTGCAGGCGCTCCCCTGGGCACGCTACTGCCTGCGGTGTGCCGAGCAAATACAAAGTCGGAGCGCTTCGGAGGCGAACTTCTGAAACGAGTGTTCAGTCTTGCCCGTGGGGTGTGCCCGACAGGGGCAGGCCCGTGAAGCGCACGCCGGCATCTGTAATCCTGTAGCGCACATTGAGGCGAATCAGCAGGGCTGTCAAATGTTCGAGTAAGCGAGCCCCATCCAGTCCCCCGGCGTCAATCGCACGCACGCCGGGGATTTTTTCTGCGAGCTGGCAGGTCAGCCGACGGGCCAGCGCGTGATCCGCGCACACCAGCACATCCGATTCAAGGGGTCCTTCCCCCTGCAGCAGTTCAGCCGACACCGTGTGGAAGGCGGCAGCCACCTGGACGGTTTCAGGAACGAGGCTCGCCGTGAGCTCAGCCGCCGAACCCTTCCAGAGGCTCAGCAGACGCGTCGGGGACCCGCCCAGGGTGGCCTCCAGAGGGACAGTGGTATCGACAAGAACCGCCGGACGGGTGAGAGCAGGACGGAGCTGCTTCAGAAGGCGGATGTGGGCAGGAAAGGGGACCGTCAGCACAACAATGTCGGCCTGGGCCACAGCGTCGGCATTGGATTGCCCGGTGATGCGAGCAGCCGGGAAGCGTTGCCGGATCGACTCTGCGCAAGCGGCGGCGCGAGCCGGGTCACGCGAGCCAATCACAACGGTTTCGCCTGCGCGTGCCCACCGCCAGGCCAGTCCTGATCCCTGGGCCCCGGTCCCGCCTATGATGGCAATCGTGCGATTCACAGTTGTCCGGTAACGGAAACACTCATTGTGCTGATCCTTGCGGGTACGTGCAAATCCTGTTAGCGGAACAGGTCCTGCTCGGGCCTTCGCAGGAGCTGGCGTGCGGTGCCCGGTTCGCCCAACTGCAATCCTTCGATCAGAGCAACGGGTCGGCGTTCGATTTTGCCCATGACGAGCTCGGCAGCCGCAGCCAGTTCGTCCGCGGTGGCAATGACACTGGCCTGAAGACGGCGTCCGAAAGGATCCTGGAGACCGCGGTAGTCTCGCAGCGGTGCCACTCCGGCGACGCCCAGCGCCACGTTGACCTGACCTTCGCGCCAGGGCCGGCCGAAGCTGTCCGAAATGATGACGCCCAGAGGAACTCCCAAAGCTGCGTGCAGGCGCTGGCGGAGGCGCTCGGCGGAAGCGTCGGGATCTGCTGGCAGCAGAATGGCACAGCCCGGCGGGGCGTTGGAGCTGTCCACGCCGGCATTGGCACAGATAAAGCCGTGATGGGTTTCAGCGATCAACACGCCTGCCGCCATGCGCACAATGCGGCGTGATTGTTGCAGCACCAGTTCGACCAGACGCGGGTCCTTGCCGCAGGCTTCGGCCCACCGGCGGGCCAGGGGCGACGGCTCGACGCTGTCGAGCGCAACAACCCGCCCTTCAACTTTGGAGACGATCTTCTGCGCCACGACGAAGACCGTTTCCGGCATGATGGTCCAGCGCGCGGCAGCCAGGGCCTGCAGGATCACCGCAGCCAGGTCGTCACCGGGCTGCAGTTCGCCCAGACCCGGCAGGGCGCGAATGCGCAGCTCGCTGCTCACAGTCATGGGTGGCCCTGCCGCACGGTGGCCAGGGCCGGAACGGCTTGTCGGGTCAGCGGGATCAGCTCGCGGAGGGCGCGCGGCAGCAGCGCGGTACCCAGGCAAGCGCGTGAGAGGACGAAGCTCAGATGCGCGGCCAGGCTGAAGGCGAGCAGACGCTCGGGACTCGCAAAGTGCCCAAAGAAGAAGATCCAGGCAGCCTGCGTCGTGCCCAGATGGGCCACGCTCACGGGAAGGGCGGCCAGCAGGAAGATGGTCGGCAGGCCCGCCAGCAACATGCCCAGCGGCAGATGCAGACCGAAGCAGTGGGCGCCCCAGTAGTGAAAAACGGCAGCGACCGCCACCAGCGCCGCTTTCACCAGCAACAGAAGCAGCCATTGCACGGGCCGGACGCGTTGAAACGTGTGCCAGAATTTGCTCCACCGGGCGGGAAGATTCTGCGGCACTTCTGCTTCGAAGCTCTTTTCCGGTCTGCGGTGGTGCTTCCAGAAAAACAGCGCAAGCCAGAGGGCTGCCAGACTTGCCGGAACCAGTAGCAGGATGCGCGGGATCAGTTCAGGATGAGCGAGCCGGCCGAGGGTCACCCAGGCGGCAAGCTGCGTGAATTCCAGAAGCGTCAAAAAGACGACGGTGCCGGCAACGCTCCACACCGAGTCGCCGGCCTGACGGGCCAAGTAAACTGCCGTGGTACCTCCGCCTATCTCGGCGTTTACCATGGCGGCCACGTAGGCGGCAGCACGCACCGGAAGTACATCGCGGTAGCGGACCGCACCGTGAAACCACCGGGTGGCCAGCGTGAGCACGGCCGTGTCCCAGAGAAAGTAGATGGCTGCGTTGGCACCCATCAGCAACACAAAGGGACCATAATCGGCCGTAGCGAGAACCACCGCCAGGCGGCGGAGCGAGATGCGGTAAAAAATCCAGCTCAACGCAAGCGCTGTACCGGCGTACGGCAGTGCGCGCAAGCCGAGACGGCGCAGACCGCTCCAGCGTGCTGGAGTTGGCTGTCGGGCTACCCCGGTGCCGTGCCCTTTGAGCACGGACCTATCTTAGCCCACAGGCACAGGTCGTGCTGTGCGTTGAATTGAGCAGCCGGAGGCCGGAGGCTAACATAGAGGATCGGAGCGCCAAGATGCCTTGGACAGCCTGGGTGGGACGCGGCGGTCGCTGGCTGCTGGTTCGGATTGTTCGTCCACTGGGGGCAGCTGGCGTCAATCCCAATGTTTTGACCTTCTTGGGTTTCGCGGTCACCGTGGCGGCCGCCATGGCATTCGGGGCAGGTCGCTTCGGACTGGCGGCAACGGGAATTTTCCTGGCTGGATTTCTGGACATGCTGGACGGGCAGGTGGCGCGCCGCGCCAACCGCGCCACCCCGTTTGGTGCTTTTCTGGACTCCACGCTGGACCGCTACTCGGACATTCTTCTCTACACCGGGCTGGTCGTGCATTATGCGGTCGCAGGGCAATCGTTCTATGTGGTGCTGGCGGCCGTCGCGATGGCCAGCTCGTTCATGGTCAGCTATACGCGCGCCCGGGCCGAAGTGTTGATTCCAAGCTGCAAGGTAGGCTTCATGGAGCGGCCGGAACGCCTGGTCCTGCTGATTCTGGGCGGCGCCTTCCGCCGCATGGCGGCCGTTCTGTGGGTTATTGCCGTGCTGGCCACCCTAACGGTCATTCACCGGATCGTGTACACACGGCAGGAGCTGCGTGCCGGGCGGCTCCTGATGGCCGACAAACCCTGAGCTGTCAACCCAGCTCGCCGCGCCGGGCGCGTTCGACGGTCTCGGCGATGATCGATCGCACCTGCTCGCGCAGTGCGGGAACATCGGCGCGCGTCAGGCCCTGTGTCTGGATCGGTTCGTGCAGCACCACCACGACGGTGGACGGGTACAGCATCCAGTCCCCTTTGCGATTGAACTCGAACGAGCCGGTGATGCTGACCGGGACGATGGGATAGCCGAACTCGATCGCCATGCGGAAGGCCCCGTCATGGAAGTGCCCCACGCGGCCATCACGGGTACGTCCGCCTTCGGGGAAGACCGCCAGGCTCAGGCCGCTGTCAAGGGCCTGCCGGGTGCGCCGCCAGAGCTGGCGTAGCTGGGCGGGAGTGGCGTTTTTCTGTACCGGAATGTTGCCGAAGCGCCGCGCCATCCAACCGTAGCCGGGGATGCGAAAATGCGATTCCAGCTCGAGTCCTCGCAGCGGCTGGGGAATGGCCGAAAACAGCACGAACGGGTCGAACAGATTGACGTGATTCGCCACGAACAGGTAGGTGCGGTGCGGGTCGAAGCCCGGTGCACGGCGCACCTCGAGCCGCACGCCGGCCACGCGCAGCACGTTGCGGAAAAACCAGCGCAGAGGCCGGTCGTTCCGCCGCGGATCCAGCGCCAGCTCGATCAGAAAGATCACCGGACTGAGCAGAAAAAAATGCAGGCCGCTGGCCACCCACAGCGCTCCGGCACGCAGGCGCAGCCAGAAGCTTCTCACACCAGCAGCCACAGCGCTCCTGGCAGCACGTCGAGCCGACGGCACTGCAGTTCCAGAGTTTCCCCGTCCACCATGACGTTGACCCGGCGATCGAGAAAAAAGTCGATCCGGCGCGCGGCCTGACGCGAGGCCAGGCGGTGACGGATGTGCTGCCCCGTGTAGAGTCCCGGAAGATTCCACAGCAACCGCAACCGGCCGATGGGTTCCCAGCGCACGATTTCGATCAGACCGTCGGTCGGGTCGGCCATCGGCGCGATCAGCATTTTACCGCCGGTAAAGCGGCTGTTGTTGAAACTCAGGAACAGGCAGGGGCGCGCATCGGTGGTCCCGCCGTCGGTTTGCAGGGGAAAGCTCTGTGGGCGAAGCCGGGCCAAACACGCCAGCAGGCAGGCCAAATAGCCGAGCTGACCTCCACGGCGGAAGTAGCGATTGCGGAAGGCGGCCACATCGGCCGCGAAGCCCAAGCTCAGCAGGTTGATGAAAAACAGCCTCCCTCCTGCATGTTCGAGTCGGAAGACATCGCAACGACGGGCGCGGCCCTGCAGGATGGCTTCGAGAACGTCCCGTTCCGGCTGGCGGGTGAAATCCCGGAGGAAGGAATTTCCCGTTCCAGCCGGTAACAGGGCCAGCTCGGGCGCACTGGCGGCCGCGTCTGGGAAGAGCCCGTTGAGAATTTCAAAGGCTGTCCCGTCCCCGCCGATACCGAGAAAGCGGCGGTAGCCGGCCTGATAGGCCGATCGAGCCAGCTCGGCGGCGTGCCCGGGGCGCTCGGTGCGATACAGCTCCAGAGCGACTCCGGCCTGGCGCAGCCGATCCAGCAGCCACTGCACACGACTCCAGCCGCGCCCGTTCCCGGCCGCTGGATTGGCGATCACGACAAACGGCTTCTGGCTCATAGCCAGATCACGGCGTCGCGGCTCGACCGTTCGGCAATCTGCCGGGCCAGTTCGTTTCTCTTGATTTTGAGCGAGGCCGTCCGCGGAAAATCCTGCTCCCAAAGCAGAAAGCCGTGCACGCGCTTGAAGTCGGGCAGGCGGCGGTTGTGCTGTTCAATCTGCACGCGGAGCGAGGGCTCCAGCCGCGCCGTCGGTTCTGCACGCAGCACCAACACCAGCGCTTCGTTGCCCAGAGCGCGCCGCGGCCAGAGGTAATCCGCCGCAAACACGCAGAATTCCTTCACCGGCAGGCCCTCGAAGGCGCGTTCGATGTCTTCAGGATAGACGTTCTTCCCCCCGGCGGTGACGATCATGTTCTTCTTGCGGCCCACCAGGTGCAGATGGCCCTGGGTGTCGAACCAGCCGAGGTCCCCGGTGTGCAGCCAGCCATTCACAATGGTTTCGGCCGTCAGCTCCGGGTCGTCCAGATAATGCGACATCACGGTTGGCCCGCGCACGATCACTTCGCCCACGCCCTCGGCATCGGGCTCGTGGATGCGCACCTCCAGTCCCGGCAGCGGCTTGCCCACCGTGTCAGGTCGAAACGGCTTGAGATCGTTCACGGTCACCGCCGTGCACGCCTCCGTCAGCCCGTAACCGTTGGCCACGGGGATGCCCAGGTCGTAGAAGAACTGCAGGGTCGAAGGTTCGCAGAATGCACCGCCAACGATCAGTGCGCGCAGCCTGCCTCCAAAGGCGCGGTGAATCTGCGGCAGCAGCAGGCGGCTGAGCCAGGGCCGCGGCCGTCGTCGGGTCAGCGCGCGGTTCACCGCAATCAGGGTCTGCAGCATGCGCTGACGGGAGGGCGGCAGGGCCTCGATGCGTTCGCGCAGGGCGCGCTCCAGGTTTTTCAGCATGAGCGGGACAACACTGGCGTACGTGATCCGGTAGCGTGTGAACGCCTCGCGAACATACTCCGGCCGGAGCGTGCGGAGGTGCACGACGGTGGCACCACAGACGAACGGACCGATGAAGCCCACCATGAAATCAATGGCATGGTTGGTGGGTAGAATGCTGAGGTAGCGGACTCCAGGCCAGAACGGATACCAGGCGGTCAGCGCGCGGCACTGTTCGAGGTAGTTGTTGTGGGTCAGGACGCAGCCCTTGGGGCGACCGCCGGTGCCGGAGGAGTAGACAATCGCTGCCCAGTCCTCGCGGCGCCGCGGCGCCAGAGGCAGCTCGGGACCGGCCGGACAGGTTTCCCAGCGTTGCGCGCCGTCCAGTGCAGCGCCGGGGGGCGCTTCCGTCACGAGCACCAGTTCGGGGAAAAACGCATCCGCGCGCCGGGCTTCACGCAGTGCCTTCCACAGTGGATATTCCACCACCAGCACCCGCGGCCGCGCGTGCGCCAGGAGAGCGAGCTGCTCCTCGGCCGTCAGCTTGTAGTCCAGAGGTACCAGCACGCCGCCCCGATGCAGAATGGCATAGGCTGAGATCAGCCACTTGGACTGGTTGGACATCAAAATCGAGGCGCGCTCGCCCGGGGCGAAGCCGCTCGCTTCGAGGGCTCGCATCACCGGGATGGCTGCGCGGCGGAAGTCGTCGTAGGTGAGCCGGGCGTTCTCGCGGTCGCGATCGGCCTCGATCAGACACAGATGTCGCCGGTAGCGGATAAGCGCGGCCTGCAGGGCCGCACCCAGACTTTCGTACCGCGTGAGGTCCAGCATACGGTTTCAGGAAGCCACCCGATGAGACATCGCCCTCATCCCGCCCGGTCGTGGATCCGCTGGGCGAGTGTGCGAAAATCGCTGACTCCCTGCAGCTCGTAGTCCGGGAGCTCGACGCCGAAGTGACGTTCCAGGCGCGTGAGCAGGTCGAGCGCCTGGAGGCT
>Ga0070739_10003809_pt1 | contig 18422 bp, 13 predicted proteins | sample Coa_R1_7_FD_66445 | JGI IMG/M metagenome (GOLD analysis project Ga0070739, IMG submission 66445) | Surface soil microbial communities from Centralia Pennsylvania, which are recovering from an underground coalmine fire - Coalmine... | ecosystem: Environmental > Terrestrial > Soil > Unclassified ... | reverse complement strand
CTCCTCGGGCGTCCCGAACACCAGCAGGCCGCGCAGGTCCTCCACCGTCCGCCACTCGCCGGACGGCGGCTTGATCCAGCGGCTGCTGCCCTCGGAGCTGGTGGACAGCGCGGCGACGTCGATCCGCCGCAGCGCCCGCGCGCGGTTGCGGTCGACGCAGACGACCGGGATCACCCCGGCACGGCAGTGGCGTCCCTCCGCCGCGTTCAGCCGGCGCAGGGCGTCGAGGCGGTGGTCGAGCGTGGCCATCGGCAGGCGGCCGGGCAGCCAGCCGTCGCAGTAGCGCACGGCGCGCCGCACCGAGGCGATCGTCGAGCCGCCGTACCAGGTCGGGATCGGCCCGAGCGGCTTGGGCTCGATCGTAACGTCCGCGAAGTGGAACTGCTCGCCGTGCCAGGTCACGTCGTTCTCGGCCCAGATGCGCTGGCAGATCTGGACCGTCTCGATGAAGATCCGCTCGCGGTCCTCGAAGCGGAAGCCGGCCCCGGCGAACTCGGCGGGGTTGAAGCCGATGCCGAAGCCGGCCTCGACGCGGCGCTGGGCGAGGTAGCTGAGGCTGGCGAAGTTCTGGGCCACCTTCAGCGGCCAGCGAATCGGGATCAGCACCGCGGTGCCGAGGGCGATCCGCCGCGTGGCGCCGGCCACCGCGGCGAGGGTGATGAAGGCGTCCACGAAGGTCATGTTGGTGCCTTCGATCCCGTGCGGGTGCCAGAGCAGGTGGTCGCGCACCCAGACCGAGTCGTAGCCCCACTCCTCCAGCTTCCGCGAGCCCTCGATCAGCCACTCCGGACGGCAGTACTCGCCGAAGTGGGGCAGTAGCATGCCGAACTGCATGGCCACTCCTACGCTCTCTGAGAGAGCCTTACGCGGACTCGACGATGACGTTCGATCGGCGCCAGAAGACGATGCGCCGCGCGGCCAGCTTCACCGCCTGGTTCAGCAGCCAGCCGACGAGCGCGAGCAGGATGAACGCGGCGAACATGCCCGGCGTGTCGACCAGGGCGTTGGAGAGCTGGATGAAGTATCCCAGGCCCTCCTTGGCGCCCACGAACTCGCCGACGATGGCGCCGACCACGGACAGCACGATGGCGACCTCGAGCCCGGCGAAGATCGACGGCAGGGCGTTGGGAAGTTGGACCATGGTGAAGATCTGCCAGCGCGAGGCGGTCAGCCCGCGCATCAGGTCGATCTGCTCCGGATCGGCCGCCTTCAGGCCCAGGCTGACGTTCACCAGCAGGGGGAAGAAGGCCACCAGCGCGGCGATGGCGATCTTGGACTGGAAGCCCAGCCCGAACCAGAGAACGATCAGCGGCGAGATGGCGACCTTGGGCACGGAGTTGAGGGCGACGACGTAAGGGTACAGGACGTCGTCGAGCAGCGGGTACTGCGAGATGAGGATGCCCAGCCCGATCCCCAGCGCCGCCCCCAGCAGGTAGCCGCCGAGGATCTCCTCCACGGTGATCAGCGTGTGATGCAGCAGGCTGCCGCCGACCAGCCCGTCGACCAGCCGCCCGAGGATCGTCGACGGCGGCGGGAGGACGTAGGCCGGCGTATCGGTCAGGCGCAGGCCCAGCTCCCAGGTCAGCAGGACGAGCGCGAGCACGCCGAGCGTCAGCGCCAGGCGCAGGCGGCGACGCGCGGCCGGTCGGTCCTCGGCCGCCGCGACCGGCGGCGGGGCGAGCGTCTCCGCGCTCACGAGTGGGCCGCCCGCGCCTGCTGGCGCACCTGCTCGGGGTCGAAGGCGTTGATGCGGTCGCTCAGCTCGTTGGTCATGAGCTGGGAGAGGTCCTGGCGGGCCTTGACCGTGCCCAGCTCGAGGCCCAGGCGCTGGACCTCCTCGTAGCCGTCGAGGGGGATGAAGCCCCACTTGCCGTTCTGGGCCGGGACCAGGTCCATGTTGTCCAGGCGCGCCTTGAGGACCAGCAAGTGATCGTCGCGGCTCTTGCCCCGCGCGGCATCGGGATACTGGGCCACGAAGTAGTCGACCGCGGCGCCCGGATTAGCCTGGGCGAAGACGATGCCCTTGAACACGGCGCGACCGAAGCGAGCGACGAGATCGGGGTCGCGCTGCAGCAGCTCGGAGCGGGTGAGGAGCTGGTCGCCCGGCACCTGGCCGGCGGCGGGGCGCGGCAGCCGCCGTGCCTTCGTGCCCAGCGTCTCGAAGATGGCGATCTGCGTGTCGGTGGTGACGATCCCGTCCACCTTGCCGGTTTTGAGGGCGTCCAGGGCGGGCCCGCCGGTCCCCGTGGTGACGAACTCGACGTCCTTCTTGGGATCGACACCGTTCTCCGCCAGCGCGGCCTGGGCCATCGGGTAGGCGCCGCTGGTGAAGGCCGAGACGCCGACGCGCTTGCCGCGCAGCGCCGCGTAGCCCTGGATCGGGCTATCCGGCAGGACAATCCCGTCGTAGATCGAGCGCGTGATCAGGGTGGCGAAGGCGCGCAGCGGCATCCCCTCGGCGATGGCGTTCAGGGTGTTCTCCGCCGAGCCGAGCGAGAACTCGGCCTTGCCGGTCGCCACCTGCTTCAGCGCCGCGCCGCCGCCATCGTTGGGCAGGATCTCGACATCCAGCCCCTCCTCGGCGAAGTAGCCCGCGCCCTGCGGCACGAACGCCCAGGGCTGGCCCTGGTCCGGCACGGCGACGGCGATGGCGAAGGTGACCTTGCGCGGCGCCGGCGGCTGGGCGGCGGCGCTCGACGCGGCTGCGCCGCTCGCCGGCGCGGCCCCCGCCGCTGGCGCCTGGCTGGGGCTCGCGGCGCGCGGTGCGCAGGCGACCGCCAACAGGCCGAAGATGAGCACGGACCGGAGGATTATCGGGCCGCCGCCCTGAAGGGCGGACCCGGGTGTCGGTCGCCTGGTCCGGCCTTCAGGCCGGCTCGATAGCAATGCCCGAAGCAGCAAGCGGAGGCTGGGAGTCATGGCATCCCCCGTCAAGACGCCGGGCGCGCGGCGGCTCCCGCGCGGGGCCGCGTCGCGCGCGGCTGGCTGGTCACGTTCAGGGCGATCAGCGCGTACAGCCGCGCCGCCTGCACGAGGTCCTCCACGCGCATCGTGAAGTTGCCCCGGCCGATACTGGGCCCCGGGCCGTACATCAGGCAAGGAATACCCGCCTCGGCGAAGGCGTTCAGGTCCCGCCACAGGCTGGTGATCGTCGGGGCGGCCAGGCCCGGGGGCGTGCCGAACAGGCGCTCGTGGGCGGCGGTGGTGGCCGCCACCAGCGGCCCGACGTGCTGGGCCTCGTAGCCGCGGCGGTAGGTGTACAGCTCTAGCTCGAAGCGCACGCCGCACTGCTGCAGGAACTCCGTCAGCTCGGCCTGCACGTCCAGCGGCTCCTGAGCCGGCGTGATGCGCACGTCCAGGTAGGCGCTGGCGTTCTGGGCCGTCTTCGTGATCTTGTAGGGCAGGCCGCTCCGGATCGCACCCACGTTGACCCGCGGGACGACCGTGCCGCCGGGCCCCTCGTAGCAGTGGCGGCGCTCGTACTTGGCGGCCCACTCCTCGAGGCGGGCGATCAGCCCGGCCAGCACGACGATCGCGTTCGGGCTGTCGAACAGCGCCGTGGGGTTTGGCCGCTCGACGAAGGCGACGTAGACCGGCGGCTCCTGCCCGAACACGGTCAGCTTGAAGAACACGTTGCCGCCCTCGACCCAGCCCAGGCGGAAGTCGGTCGCCTCCGCGACCAGCGCGTAGTCGGCGACGACGCCGCGGTTGATCACGTAGCGCGAGCCGGCCTCGCGCGAGGCATAGCGGGGCGCGGCGAACTCGTCGATCGGCTCCAGCTCGATCTCGCCGCAGACCGCGGTCAGCACCAGGTCGCCGGCCAGCGGCGCCGCGTGGTCCTTGAGCGCCTTGCAGGCCGCCAGCCAGGCCGCCATCTGGCCCTTGTCGTTGCACAGGCCGTTGCCGTAGAGGAGGTCGCCGTCGCGCCAGGCGGAGTGGTAGATCGGGTCGGCGGCGTGGCGCGTGCTCCACACCTCGTCGGCCGCCACCGAGGTATCGAGGTGGCTGTTGAACAGCAGCGAGCAGCCGCTGCCCTGGCCCGGCAGGCGCCCGACGACGTTGACGCGGCCGGGCAGCAGGCTCAGCCGCCGCGGCGCGAACCCCTCGCGCTCCAGCCACTGGTAGACGAACTCGGCCGCCTCGCCCTCGGCGCCGGCCGGGCTGTCGATGCTGCCGAGCGCTACCGCGAGGTCAACTACGGCGGCCTCGTCGAGGGCCGCAAGCACGCGCTCGACAACGGCCGGATCGACGGCGGCGGGGAGGTCGGTCGCGCTCATCGGCGGCCCCGCTCAGGCGCCGCCGGCCGGCGGCATGCCGCTGCCCGGGCGCAAGGGGCTGGCCCCTGGCGGGCGGGGCGTGACGTCCTCGATCTCGGTCGGGTCGTCTACGATGTGGAAGTCCTGGCCGGCCGGCGCGTAGATCTCGATCACCTTCGCCGGCACCTGGCCGGGATTGCCCGCGTAGTGGTGTAGGCCGGGCGGGATGAACGCCACGTCGTCCTTCTGGAGGTAGTAGCGCTTCCCTTCGACGACGGCCTCGACGATCCCCTCGAGGACGATGTAGACGTTCTCGGCTCGCTCGTGGTAGTGGTAGGGCCCGGTGCCGGAGCCCACCTTGATGACGTTGATGTGGACGTCGACGTTGCGGGCGCCGTTCTGCTCGCCGAACATGAGCTGCTGGAAGCCGCGGTCCCAGCGCATCGGGCGGGTGTCGGTGCTCGCCAGGTTGAAAACGATCGCGCTCCGGCTCTCCATAACGTCGCTGCTCCTCCGCGCCGGGCCCCAGACCCCTCTCGTCGGGCGTCGCCGAGCGGCCCCATCCGCTGTGCTACGTACGGTAGGCCCGGCGGCGACGCGCGTCAAGACCCCACTTTGACGACATCGAGTAGACGATGCTCTAATATCCGCGCTGTGAACTTGCACCGCTGCCGCATCTACTGCCTGGTCGTGGAGTGCCAGAGCTTCGCCGCCGCCGCCGAGCGCCTGCTCCTGCGGCCGGCCTCGGTGCACCTGCAGGTGCGCGCGCTGGAGCGGAGCCTCGGCGCGCGCCTGCTCACCCGCGAGGGGCGGCGGATGGTGCCGACCGAGGCCGGGCAGGAAGTGTATCGCGTCGGGCAGCGGATGCTGGTCGACGCCGAGCAGCTTGCCCTCACCCTCGGCGACCTGCGCGCCGCGCGGGCGGGGCGACTGGCCGTCGGCGCCAGCGCGTCGGCCAGCTACCTGCTGGCGCCGGTCCTGGCCAGCTTTGGCGCCACGCGGCCGCGGGTGCGCGTGGCGTTCCAGGTGGACCAGGGCGAGTCGATCGGCGAGGCGGTCCTCAGCGGCCAGCTCGACTTCGGCGTCGTCGCCCCGCCGGGCATTCCGGAAGGGCTCGGCGTCGAGCCGCTGTGCGAGACGCAGAGCGTCTTGCTGGCGGCGCCGGACCACCCGCTGGCGCGGCGCGGCTGGGCGACGCTGGCCGACCTGGAGCACGAGCCGCTGGTGGCGGGCCCTGAGGGGACCTGGCACCGTCAGTACGTCGAGCTAGCGATGGGGCGCGCCGGCCTCCACCGGCTGCCGATCGCCTGGGAGGTGAGCAACCTCGACGCGATCCGGCTAGCCATCCGCCTGGGCGCGGGGATCGGGTTTCTGCCCCGGCACACGGTCCAGAACGAGCTGGCGGCCGGGGCGCTTCGGGTGGTGGAGCTGCGCGAGGTGCCGCCGATCAACATCCAGTTCGTGCTGGTGTGCCGGCAGCGCTCTGCCCTCGGCGCGCTGGCTCGGGAAGCAATGGCCTTCGTTCGCGAGCACCTGGCGAGCTGCAGCTCGCCAGGGGTTAGTTAGTCATGATCTGAGTAGTGTTTGCGCGTGCAAACACTACTCAGATCGCCTATCCCAGTTTACTAGCCTGAGTGCGGGAGCGGCCCGGCAACCGCGCCTGGTAGGTAGGATGGTAGAGAAGACGCGGCGCCTGATCGTCAACGCCGACGACTATGGCCTGAGCCCCGGCGTGGTGGAGGGCGTGCTTGCCGCGCACCGCGACGGCATCGTCACCAGCGCGACCACGATGATCAACATGCCCTGGGCCGAGGCGGGCATCGCCGCTGCGCCCTCCTCGCTGGCGCTGGGGCTGCACCTGAACCTCACCGCCGGGGCACCCAGCGCCGACCCGGCGCGCGTGCCCAGCCTGGTCGACGCCGCCGGGCGCTTCCTGCGGCTCGATCGGCTGGTCCTGCGGCTGAGTCTGGGGCGGGTGCGGGTGGGCGACCTCGAGCGCGAGATCGCCGCCCAGCTCGAGCGTGCGCTGCGGGCTGGCGCTGCGCTCGACCACCTCGACGGCCACCACCACATCCACCTCCACCCGCGCGTGCTGCCGGTGGCCCTGCGCCTGGCAGCAGCCTACGGCGTGCCGGCCGTGCGCTGTCCGGAGGAGACCGCGCCGGCGCCGGGCGGCGAGGCGCTCCGCGACCGGTTGCGCCGCCTGACGGTGGGCGCGGCGGCGCGGCGCCTGCGACGGCGGGTGGGCGCGGCCGGGCTGGCCACCAGCGACCACTTCCGCGGCCTGGGCCTGGGGCTGGCCTTCGACACCGCCGCCCTGGTCGCCACGCTGGCGACGCTCCCGCCGGGCCTGACCGAGCTGATGTGCCATCCCGGCTACCCCGACGCCGAGCTGGCCGAGCGCACCAGCTACGCCGCCGGGCGCGAGCGCGAACTGGCCGCCCTCACCGCGCCGGCCGCCCGCGCCGCCCTCGCCGCGCACGGCGTCGTCCTGACCACCTACCGCGAGGCGGCCGCGGGGTAGAGCGTTGCCCGCCTGGCGCGGGCTGTGCTATCCCACTTACGGGAGGAGCAGATGCAGGTGCGGCTGCGCTTTTTCGCCTCCGCGCGCGAGGCGATGGGACGCTCGGAGCTACCGTTCGAGGTGCCCGACGGCGCCACGGTCGGCGCCCTGCTGGCGCGGCTGCGCGCCGACTACCCACGCTTCGCGGCGCTGCCGCCCGAGATGATGGTCAGCGTCAACCTGGAATACCGTCCGCCCGACTACGCGCTCGGCCCGGGCGACGAGGTGGCCTTCATCCCCCCGGTCAGCGGCGGAGGAGCGTCTACCATGTTCGAGATCACCGACCAGCCCCTCACGGCCGAGAGCGTGGCCGACGCCGTCCGCGCGCCGGAGTGCGGTGGGGTCGTCACCTTCCTCGGCACGGTTCGCAGCCCATCGCGCGGCCGCGAGGTGCTCTACCTGGAGTACGAAGCCTACCCCGAGATGGCCGTGCGCAAGATGGAGCAGATCGCCGCGGAGATCCGCGAGCGCTGGGGCCTCACCCACGTCGCCATCCGCCACCGCGTCGGCCGCCTGGAAGTGGGCGAGGCGTCGGTCGCCATCGGCGTCTCCGCGCCGCACCGCCACGAGGCGTTCGAAGCCTGCGAGTACGCTATCGTGCGCCTGAAGCGGATCGTGCCGGTCTGGAAGAAAGAGGTCTGGGCCGACGGCGAGCAGTGGATCGGCTGGGAAGGCACCGACGAGGAGCAGCCCGAGGGCGCCCCGGCCGGAGCGCACCCGTAGACGCGCCGCTCGGTCCCCTCGCCGGACGGCCGATCCCGCCGTTCCCGCCGCCGGAGGACTGGCTGCGCGTTCCGATCGCCGAGGGCGGCGAGCCGCTGGTCGCCCTCAGCGCCTACGCCCCGGACCGCGTCGCCGTCGAGCCGCGCTACTACCAGGCCGGCTACGCCGGCGCCCTGCCCGAGTGCTACCTGCGCGCGAGCGTCGCGGCGCGGCTGGCCGAGGCGGCGCGGGCGCTGCCGGCCGGCTGGCGGATCGTCGTCTACGACGGCTGGCGGCCGGTCGCGGTCCAGCGGGCGCTGTACGAAGAGTACAAGGCCGAGCTGCGCCAGCGCCTGCCCGACGCGCCCGAGGCGGTCCTCGACCAGGAGACCCGCCGCTACGTCGCCCTCCCCTCGCCCGACCCCGCCTCCCCCTCGCCCCACCTGACCGGCGGCGCCGTCGACCTCGCGCTGCTGGACGCCACGGGGCGAGCCGTGGAGATGGGCACCGCCTACGATGCTTGCGAGCCGGCCTCCTTCACGCCCTACTTCGAGCGCCGGCCGGGCGGGCCGGACGCGCTCGCGCCGCGCGAGGCGATCGCCCGCCGGCATCGCCGCCTGCTCTTCCACGTCCTGGTCGGCGCTGGGTTCACGAACTACGCCGAGGAATGGTGGCACTACGAGTACGAGCGCGCCCGCTACGGGCCGATCCCGACGCTCGAGATGGGGCTGCACGGCCCGCCTCCTCGCGGCTGGGCGGGCGGCTACTGGTATCGCTCACGAGACGGGCGCTGGTCCCAGCCCGCACCACCCGCGCCGGCGGGTCCAGGCTGAGCGGGACCACTCGGCCGTGGCCCTCACGGCGTCGCCCCGGCGGGCTGCACGAGCTCTTCGGCCACCCAGCCCGCGCGGCCCTCCCAGCGTACGCGCCGCCAGCCGGCGGTGGCGGCGCTCGCCTCCCCGCCGGCGGCCTGCTCGTCGACGAAAGCGCCCGGCGGCAGCACGGCCACGATCGGGCTGGCCGTCGTCGGCGCGGCGCGCAGGTTCACCCCCACCGTCGCCGCCACCACCAGCCGCCGCGGCAGCGGCTCGGCGGCCGGCTCGCCGGCGTCCGCGGGCTCGGTCGCCAGCGCCACGTCTTCCTCGGCGGGCTCTACCGTTGGCGTCCGCGGCCGGTCGGCGGTAGCGACCGGCAAAGGGGCGCCGGGCGGCGGCAGCGCCGCCAGCCAGCGTCCCCCGATCGCCACCAGCAGCAGGGTTATTACCCAGCTCACCAGCGTAGACAGCACCCGAAAGCTTACTGTGGGCACGAACCGTACCTCCTCGCCTTCATCGTAGAAGGCGGGGCGGGCCGATGGCGCCGGGTGCGCCATCACAACCGAGAAACAATCGCTGGATCGGCTGAAACGCGGTGGCCGATTTGCCAGGAGCCCCACCGAGCGGCTATGCATCACCGAGGGGACCGCAGAGGGACGCGGCCGCGCGGCGCCTGCCGGACCGAGAGGAGTGAGGATGACGAGATCGCGAGCGACCAGCCAGAGACAGCGGCCGGCGCGGCGCGCCTGGGCGGCGCTGCTGCTCCTGGGTCTTCCACTCACGCTCCTGGGCGCCCGGCCGCTGCCGGCGCAGGAGACCACGCCGGCTCGCGTCACGGCGGCGCTGGCCGAGCTGGACCGGCTGGCGGAGCGCGGCCTGGCCGAGACCGGCGTGCCCGGCCTGGCAATTGCCGTCGTCTATCAGGACGCGGTGGTGTACCTGAAGGGCTTTGGCGTCCGCGAGGCCGGCACCGACCGGGCGGTCGACGCCGATACGATCTTCCAGCTCGCCTCGGTGTCCAAGCCGATCGCTTCGACGGTGGTGGCGGCGCTGGTCGGCGACGGCGTGGCCGGCTGGGACGACCGGATCGTCGACCACGATCCGGACTTCCAGATGTACGATCCCTGGGTCACGCGTCAGGTCACGCTGCGCGACATGTTCGCCCACCGCAGCGGCCTGCCGGACCACGCCGGCGACCTGCTCGAGGACCTCGGCTACGACCGCGCCGAGGTGCTGTACCGCTTGCGCTACCAGAAGCCCGACAGCAGCTTTCGCTCGCACTACGCCTACACCAACTTCGGACTTACCGAAGCGGCGGTCGCCGCCGCGCGCGCGGCCGGCCTGAGCTGGGAAGACCTCTCGGCCCAGCGGCTCTACCAGCCGCTCGGGATGACCGCCACCAGCTCGCGCTTCGCCGACTACGAGGCCGCCCCGAACCACGCGCTGACGCACGTCCTGGTCGATGGCCAGTGGGTGCCGCGCTACGTGCGCGATCCCGACGCGCAGTCGCCGGCCGGCGGGGTCAGCTCCACGGTGCGCGACCTGGCGCGCTGGATGCGCCTGCAGCTCGGCAACGGGACCTTCGAGGGCCAGCAGCTCGTCGCCGCCAGCGCGCTGGAAGAGACGCACGTGCCGCAGATCGTCAGCAGCCCGCCGCGGAACCCGACCACCGACCGCGCCGGCTTCTACGGGCTGGGCTGGAACGTGGGCTACGACGGCCAGGGGCGCGTGCGCTGGGGCCACTCCGGCGCTTTCTCCCTCGGCGCCGCGACGACGGTCGGCCTGGTGCCGTCGGCCGGGCTCGGCATCGCGGTCCTGACCAATGCCGCTCCGATCGGGCTGCCCGAGGCGATCAGCAGCACCTTCCTGGACCTCGCCCTGGATGGGCGCGTCGAGCGCGACTGGTTCGCCCTCTACCGAGAGGCGTTCGAGGCGATGAACGTGCCGCCGTACGGCGGCGGCGTAGACTACGCGCGGCCGCCGGCCGACGCCTCGCCGCCGCTGCCCCTCGACACCTACGCCGGCACCTACGCCAACGACCTCTACGGCGACGCGGCGGTCGCGGTGGAGGATGGCGGCCTGGTGCTGCGGCTGGGGCCGCAGGGAACCGCGTTCCCCCTGCGCCACTGGGACCGCGACGTGTTCGCCTACCAGCCGACCGGCGAGAACGCCGCCGGGCTGAGCGGCGTGACCTTCCAGGTCGGCCCCGGCGAGGGCGGCGCCGGGCCGCGAGCGACGAGCGTGGTCATCGAGAACCTCGACGTCGACGGCCAGGGCACCTTCACCCGCGCCGCGCCCGCGCGCTGAGCGCCGCCCGGCCCGTTGCCGAGCGCCAGGGCGGCGCTCGTGGCGTGCAGACCCCTCGTAGCGCGGGGGTTGCAGTACGGGCGGTTACGGACTATACCCTGGTCCATGGAGCTGCCCAACCACGTGGACCGCGCCTTTCAGGACAAGGCCGCCGCGCTAGGGCCCTGAGCCGCCCGCACCGCGCGGACGTATACGTCGGCGCCGGACATCTGAATGGCTCCTCTCGGGGAGGGAAGCACGATGCGTTACAGATCAAGCTCCCGGGCCTGTGCCGCGGTCGGCGCCGCAGCGCTGGCCCTGCTCCTGGCTGCCTGCGCACCGGCCGCCTCCCCTGCTGCATCTGCTCCCCCCACCGCTCTTCCGGCTCCGGCGAGCAGTACGACGGTCCCGCAACCGCCCTTGGAGCAGGTGTCCTTCCGCCTGGATTGGGCGATCCAGGGGCACCACGGACCGTATTTCGCCGCGTTGGACAAGGGTTTCTGGCGCGAGCAAGGGTTGGAAGTGACGATCGGCGAGGGGAGGGGATCTCCCGTCACGGTCGACGTCGTCGCCAACAAGAGTGATACGTTCGGCAATGTCGACGCTGGGACGATGGCCATGCGCGTGAGCCAGGGAGCCAGCGTCCGCATGGTAGCCAATTTTCTGCAGAAGAACCCACAGGCGGTGATCTCGCGCGGGGATGCCGCGATCCGGACACCGCAGGAGCTGGTCGGCAAATCGCTGGGCGCCAACCCCACGAGCACCAGTGCCCAGCTCTTCCCGGCGATGCTCAAGGCGAGCAACATTCCCGAAGACAAAGTGACCATCGTCTCGATGGACATCGGCGCCTTGCCGACCGCGCTGATCCAGAAGCGCGTGGACGGGATCCTCGACTACGGGTTCACGGATGTGGCGCGGCTAGAGAGCCAGGGGATCGAGGCCTACGCCTTGCCCTACGGGATCACGAGCCTCACGCTGGGGATCATTACCAGCAACGACCTGCTGACGCAGAAGCCGGAGCTCGTCCGCCGGTTCGTCGCTGGGGCCGTGAAGGGCTGGCAGTACGCGGAGCAGCACCCCGACGAGACGGCGGCGATACTCAAGCAGCACTTTCCCGAGATCGACGAGGCGCTCTACCTGAAGATCCTCAAGGGATCGTTCGACTTGCTGCATACGCCGCGGACCGAGGGAAAGCCCCTGGGATGGATGGCCAAAGAGGACTGGGAGGAGACCCAGGAGATGCTGGTGCAGTACCTGGGTCTCACCAACCAGCTACCCGTGGATAACTACTACACCAACGAATTCCTCGCCCCCGGCTCTTGAGGCGGCGGCGCATCGATCGGGCCGCGGCTGCACCGCCTCGCCGATTGTATGACTGAGCCCCCATCGTGCCGGCGCACAACGATCATCCGCGGTCAGTCCGGCGGCACCGGCCAGTCGACGCGGACGTTGGCCTCGCCAGCGGCCTGGAAGTACTCCACCACGACCTGGTGCGGGCCGGCGGTGAGGGCGCGGCTGGCGGCGTAGGCGCCGGCCTGGGTGACGTGCCACTCGTCGATGAGCAGGGCGCCGTCCACGTACAGGCGCACGCCGTCGTCGACGCGCACGGCGAACGTGTAGCTGCCGTCGCGCGGCAGGGTCAGCCGGCCGGTCCAGCGGACGGAGAAGTTCTCGGCCGGCACGGACGGCGCCGGCGCGCCGCGGCCCCAGTCGAAGAAGATCAGCGGGTCGCAGCGCAGCAGCACCGGCGCGCCGCGCAGGTCGGAGTTGTCGAAGTACTCGCCCAGGAAGCCCTTCGAGCAGGCGTCGGCCAGCGGGCGCGGCGCCGCCGGCGGCAGGCCGGGCGCGATCGTCGTCTCCTCGCCGGGGCGGAGGGTGACGATGGTGCCGGCGGGGTCCTTGCCCTGGACGCTCACCTCCCCGCCGGTGTTGTCCGGCACGTTGGCCACGCGCGTCACGCCCTGCGGGTCGACCTGGAGGCGCGGCGCGGTGCCGCGCACGCGCGTGACCACGGCCGGCGTCTCGATGTCGAACTGGACCAGGCCGCTCACGGCCGGCAGGACGTGGCTCAGCGTCTCGCCAGCCGACTGGAACAGGCTGGCGACCAGGTTGCCGTCCGGGGCGCGGTCCAGGCGCTGCACCAGCAGGCCCGTCTCGGGCCCCACCTCGGTGACCGAGCCGTCGAAGTAGGTCAAGCGGGCGGCGGCACCGGCGCCGGTGCGGACGCGGTCGCCGACGCTGACCACTTGCTCGTCGGGCACTGTCTGCCAGCGCAGCAGCCCGACGGGCGACCATTGGACCTCCGGCCGCAGCGCTTGCAGTCGCGCCTGGTCCAGGTTGTCCTGCTGCGCGACCCCCGGCACCGGGACGACGACCGGGTAGGCGGCGTCGAAGGCCGGCGCCGCGGTGCCGGCTCGGGAGTGGGCGGCGCTGAAGGCCGGTGACGGCGCGGTCCCGATGGACCGGGCCGCGCTGGCGGCCGGCGGCAGGGCGGCGGCGATTGGCTGGGCGGCGCCGGCGGCCGGGGCGCTCGAGAGGAGCAGCGCCGCCGCGAGCGCCAGCAGGCCGACCAGCCGGCACGGGGAGCCGCCGATGAGCCTGGCGCGCCCACGCGAGCCGTTCATGAGCGTGGCAGGCCGGCGCCGCGCAGCGCCTCCAGCGCCGTCCGGGCGCGCTGGACGGCGAGCTCGAGAGCGGCGAGCCGCTCGCGCGCCCCGTCCACGCTGCCGGACCGCCCCAGCGCCTCGAGGTCGGCAGCCAGGTCCGCCACCTCGCTGACGTACAGCGCCTTCGCCTCGCCCTTGAGCAGGTGCGCCGCGCGGCGCAGCTCGTCGGCGTCGGCGCGCTTCACCGCCGCGCGGATCGCGTCCAGCCGCGCCGGCGTCTCGCGGTTGAACATGTCGACTAGCTCGGCGAGCAGCGCAGCGTCGCCGCCGGCCAGGACGGTCACGGCGTCGGCGTCGACGGCGGCCGGCGCGGCCGCCGGCGGCTCGGCGGCCGCCGGGCGGCGCGGCACCCAGCGCTCCAGGATCAGCGCGACCTCGTCCGCGCGCACCGGCTTGGCGATGTAATCGTCCATGCCGGCCTCGAGGCAGCGCTCGCGGTCGCCCTTCATCGCGTTGGCCGTCATGGCGATGATCGGCGTGTGGCGAGCCCTGCCCTCCCGCCGGCGGATCTCCGCGCTGGCCTCGAACCCGTCCATCTCGGGCATCTGGCAGTCCATCAGCACGGCCGCGTAGGGGATGCGCTCCAGCGCCTCCAGCGCTTCCAGGCCGTTACCCACGGCGTCGGCGCGGTAGCCAAGCTTCTTGAGCATGCCCAGCGCCACCTTCTGGTTGATCGGTGAGTCCTCGACGACCAGGACCAGCGCGTTGCTGGTCGGGGGCGCCGGCTGGACATCGGGCGGGTAGGGCGTCGCAGTCGCGGCGGCCGGCGCGCTGAGCGGCCGCCTAGCGGCGCGGGCGAGCGCGGCCAGGAGCTGGGCCTGGCGGGCCGGCTTGGTCAGCGCCGCGGCGAGTCCGGCCGCCGCAACCTGCTCGCGGTCGGCCAGGCCCACCGAGGTGAGGAGGATCAGGGGGATGGCGGCCAGGCGCGGGTCGCCCTTGATCGCGGCGGCCAGCTCGAGCCCATCCATCTCCGGCATCTGCATATCGAGGATGGCGGCGTCGTAGGCCGCGCCGGCGGCGGCCGCGGCGCGGAGCAGGTCGAGCGCCGTGGGCCCGCTCGCCGCGGCGTCGCAGGCGACGCCCTGCGCCGTGAGCTGGGCGACCAGGATGGCGCGGTTGGTGGCGTTGTCGTCGACGACCAGCACCCGCAGGCCGTGCAGGTCGACGCGCAGCCGCGGCGCCTGGGCGCCCTCGGGGGCGGCGTCGAGCTCGACGGTGAACCAGAACACGCTGCCCTGGCCGGGCTCGCTGCGGACGCCGATGCGGCCGCCCATCAGCTCGACCAGCCGCCGGCAGATCGCCAGCCCCAGGCCGGTGCCGCCGTACCTGCGGGTGGTGGACGTGTCGGCCTGGGTGAACGGCTGGAACAGGCGCTCCTGGACTTCGGCCGCGATGCCGATGCCCGTGTCGGCGACCTCGAAGTAGACGCGGACCGGCGCGGCGGCGCCGCCGGTCCGCGCCGGCGGGCGGTCGTCGGCGAGCCGGGCGCGGATCACCACCTCGCCCCGCTCGGTGAACTTGACGGCGTTGCTGGCCAGGTTCAGCAGGATCTGGCGCAGGCGCCCCGGGTCGCCCATCAGGCCCCGCGGCACGTCGGGCTCGACCAGGTAGGCGAGCTCGAGCCCCTTGCTCTGGGCTTGCTCGGCGAGCAGCCCCGCCACGTCCTCGACGACCTCGCCCACGTCGAGGTCGATCTCCTCGAGCGCCAGCTTGCCGGCCTCGATCTTGGAGAAGTCCAGGATGTCGTTGATGATCGCCAGCAGCGCCTCGCCGGAGCGGCGCACGGCGTCGGCGTACTCGCGCTGCTCGGGGCTGAGATCGGTGTCGAGGAGCAGGCCGGTCATGCCGATCACGCCGTTCATCGGCGTGCGGATCTCGTGGCTCATCGTCGCGAGGAACTCGCTCTTGAGGCGCGAGGTCTCCTCGGCCAGCAGCGCGGCGTCCTCGAGCTGCTGCACCGTGCTCTGGAGCTGCGTCGCCATGCGGTCGAAGGCGATGCCCAGGTGGCCGACCTCGTCGGCGCCCGCCACGCCGGCGCGGTAGGTCCAGTCCCCCCGCGTCCACTGGGCGGCGGCCGCCTGGAGCGTGCGCAGGCGCGGCGCGACGTGGCGCCAGAGGAGCACCAGCAGGAGGATGCCTGAGGCGGCGATGCCGAGGCTGAGGCTGCTGCGCTGGAGCGCCTCGAGGTAGATCGGCGTGTAGATGGCAGCGCTCGGGATGTCCACGATCACCGCCCAGGAGGTGTTCTGGATCGGGTTCGACGCGCGCAGGTAGCCCGAGAGCTGGGCCGGCAACTGGAAGGGCGCGTCGCGCATGACGATCTGCCGCATCTGGGCGGGCGGGATCGTCTCGTGGATGCCCTGCGAGCCGATGGCCGTGCCGAGCAGCGCCTCGCCCTGGCGCGTGTCGACCAGGACCATGCGGCTGCCCACGGGCAGCGGCATCTCGGTCCAGACCAGCGGTAGGGGGCCGAGCTTGAGGTCAGCGATGAGGTAGCCGACGCGGCCCGCCGGTCCCTCTTCCTTCACGGCGATCGCCACCGGCAGGATCGGGTTGCCGTCTGTGGCGGCGCGCTGCGCCTCGCCGGCGACGGTCAGCTTGCCCGCCGCCACCACCTCCCGCGCATAGGGCAGGTCGGCCACCGACGGGCGCGGGGCGCCCGGCGTCTGGTTGGAGGCGCCGTGGGTGCGGAAGTCTTCGGTGAAGTAGACCAGCGAGCTGAAGGTCGGCTCGGGGGCGACCAGCGCGGCCAGGATCGCGTCGCGGTCGGCGTCGGAGCCGTCCCAGAACCCCGGCAGGCGCGCGAGGATCCGCGTCGTGCGCTGGGCGGCGCGGATGCTCTCCTGCACCTCGTCGGCCGCGGCGCGGGCCACGGAGTGCGCGCTATCCAGCGAGCGGGCTTCCGCGGCGAGGACCTCGTTGCGCGTCTGAATCAGCGCCACGGCGAGCGGGGTCACGGTCACGAAGACAAACAGAGCTAAGGTCTTGGCGGCGATCGAGCTGAAAGCGCCGCGGAGCGGGAGATGGCCTGAGCGCGCGGCGCTAGCCCGGCCGCGCCGGAAGCGCCGCGGCGCCAGCCAGGAAAGCGCGGCCATAGGTGCACCCGCACGCCAGGGGCCGGATGGTCCCATCGTCCACCCGGCGATTGTCCCACGACGCGCGGGCCGCCATTACCCTCATTGGGATGTCGCGGATTGGATGATTCGCCGAGCGAGGGCGCCGCCGGCGACGCCCTCGCTCGGCGGCTCAGCCCGCCGCTTCGAGGAGGTCGGAGGCGACCTCGCCGATCATGATGCAGGTCAGGTTGGTGTTGGCGTGGGTCACCGTCGGCATGATCGAGGCGTCGGCCACCCAGAGGTTGTCCATCCCATGCACGCGCAGCCGCTGGTCGACCACGGCCAGCGGGTTGTCGGCCGGGCCCATCATGCAGGTGCCCACGCCGTGGTGGTAGCTGTCGTGGGTCGCGCGGGCGAAGCGCCCCCAGTCGTCCTTCGGTCCTGGCTGGAGGAGCGGCCCGTAGTAGCGCTGCATCGACTCGTGCTGCACCAGGTCGCAGACGAACCGCATCGCGGCGGTCATCGCTTCGACGTCGGCGGGGTGCTCGAGCATGTTCGCCTCCACCGCCGGCAGCGCGCGTGGGTCGGCACTCTCCAGGTAGACGCAGCCGCGGTTGGTCTGCTCGAGCAGGTGCAGGGAGATCGGCATCATCCGCGTCAGGCCCTGCACCTCCGTGGCCGGGCGGGGGATGATGTGGAAGTTGCCGCAGGGGCGGCTCGGGTCGCTCTTCACGATCAGGCGGAAGCGCGGCACGACCCAGTCTTCCTGGAAGTGCGTCGGGCCCTCGAAGGTCATGTAGACGACGGCGTGGTCCTGGTAGTTCTGGCCCACGCCCTCCAGGGCCTGCACGACCTTGATCCCGAGCCGCTCCAGCTCGCGCGCGGGGCCAATGCCCGACAGCATCAGGATTTGCGGCGTGTGATAGACGCCGGCGCTGAGCAAGACTTTATCGCCGGCCACAGTGTGCGCCTGGCCGTCGTGCTCGTAGCGGACGCGCTCGACGCGGTGGCCGGTCACGTCCAGGGAGAGCACCGGCGCTTCGGCGATCACCTGCAGGTTGGGCCGGCCGCGCGCACGATCCAGGTAGGCAACGGTGGTGGACTGCCGGCGGCCGTTCTTGATGTTGTAGGGGGAGGCGCAGACGCCGAGCGGCTCCGGCACGTTCAGGTCCGGGCAGAGCGGCAGGCCCATGCTCACCGCGCGGTCGATGAAGGCGCGTCCCAGCTCCGAGGTGGGCATGTCCAGGGTGAACGGCCGCTTGACGTACAGCGGTCCCTCCGAGCCGTGCAGGGGGCTATCGGGATAGTCCTGGTCGGACTCGATCCGCTTCATCACCGGCAGCAGCTTGTCGTAGGACCAGTCGGGGTTGCCGTGCGCGACCCAGGTGTCGAGGTCGTGCTTCATCGGGCGCAGGACCGACATCACGTTGACCGACGATCCGCCGCCCATGATCCGGCCGGCGAGCGAGTAGAAGACGCTCCCGTCGATCTGGCGCTGCGTGGGGTACATCTCGACGTAGGGCGACTCGAGCAGCAGGCGGGTCTGCAGGGAGGCATCCGCTACCAGCTCCGGGAGAGGCTGGGGGTCCGGCCCGGCCTCGAGTAGCAGCACGCGCCGCCGCGGGTCCGCGGACAGGCGCATCGCGGCCGCGCAGCCGGCCGAGCCGCCGCCGATGATGATGACGTCGTAGCGCTCCTGCATCTTTGTGCTCCTCACTTGCCCGGGTCGGTCCCCTCGAGCTGCGCCCGCAGTCGCCGCGTCGCCTCCTCGAGCATGAGCGTGGCCGTGGCCCGTAGGACCATCTCGCCGAGGATCGCGAGGCGGCCCTTGACCTGGACCGTCGCGCGGTAGGCGAGCGCCGTCTCCGCGGCGCCGAGCGGCTGGAGAGTCATCGCCACGTGCGCGCGCAGAGGGCTCTTGGTCACGGAATCGACACCCTCGATCTCGGCGGCCATCTCGGTCGGGGGATTGCTCTCGACGATGTGCGCGCGGAAGGAGAACTTGCCCGAGATCGGCCCAACGCTGGCGGCGATCGCCGCGTCGAACGTCCGGTCGTCGATCTGGGTCACGTTCTGCA
>Ga0070739_10003808_pt1 | contig 18425 bp, 13 predicted proteins | sample Coa_R1_7_FD_66445 | JGI IMG/M metagenome (GOLD analysis project Ga0070739, IMG submission 66445) | Surface soil microbial communities from Centralia Pennsylvania, which are recovering from an underground coalmine fire - Coalmine... | ecosystem: Environmental > Terrestrial > Soil > Unclassified ... | reverse complement strand
GAGCGTGTTATCGAGATCCAGGACGACGCATTTCACCACCAGCCCGCGCGACGCCATGGCCATCTCCACGATGTTGCGCGCGACGGCCGGCAGGTGTTCGAGAGCGCAGAACGATTTGGCGGCATCCCAGAAGCGGTCGTCGAACCAGTCGCGGCGGCCGATCCAGGAAGCCACGGCCTCGACGTCGTTGACCAGCACGGCGGAGCGTCCCCGGGCCGCCTCGCGGATGCGGCCGTTGAGCGCAGCCACCACAGAGGAAAAGCTGCCCGCGACCTTCTGATCGAAGTTGCCGAAGTGGCGCTCGTAGGGCGCCACGAAGTTGCTCTGCAGGATGGTGGCCGGGCAGCGGCTCTGAATGGCATCCCAGACCGCCGTCAGATCGCGCGCGGTATCTTCGAGAAAAACCTCCGCGTCCCCGCTCCGCCGCCCGAAAGCGGCGCGTAGTGCCTGGACGGAGTTCAGGATGACGACGAACTCCGGCTGGAACCGGTAGAGCCCGGAATTCGCATCCAGGGCTTCGAGCCGGATGCCGTCGAAAGGGCCCTCATACACCTGCGCATCGATGCCCTGCTGGTGAAAGAGCGTGCGCAGCAGCGGGACGAGTTGTTGCGTCGCGGCGTCGCCGAGGAGGGCGATACGGAGCTTCTGAGACGTGGCCGCGGGATCCAGCCGCCGGCTGGCTTTGACGAGGCTGGCGTAATCCATGGCAGTGGCATGCCGCTCGGTTTGCCGCGACGGGCTTGAGGTGCACCCCGCCGGCTGCGCTTGGGAATATTCCACTCCCGTTTAGTGCGCGAGCGTGGCGGCGCCTCTCAGTTTTTTGCTCAGACCCTATTCCAACGCTCGTGATGCCTGGTGGATCGGCCGTCGTCGTGCCTGGGATTGTGCCGTCGGCCGAAGAGGGGAAGATGCAACCATAATGGTATTAAGAATGCTGCCAGTATGGTATGCCCAACGTAAACGTCAGAGATCTGCCGGAGAACGTGTACAGCGCTCTTAAAAAAGAAGCGGCGCAGGCCGAAGGGCGGAGTCTCAACGGGTACATCGTGGCTCTCTTGAAGGCGAGTACTGACGAACGCGAGCGGCGGAAATTGATGCGGCAAAACAGGGCCGAATTCCGGGCATTTCTCGCGTCGCTGCCCAATATGGGCGACAGCACTCCGCTCATCCGTGAGGACCGGGAGCGCTGATGCCGCGGCGCACCCTGGTTGTGGACGCGAGCGTCGCAGTCAAGTGGATTCTGCCTGAAGAGGACACGGAACGGGCGCTGCGCCTGCAGGAGAGCTATCAGGACGAAGAGATTGACTTGATCTCTCCGTACCTGGTCGTCTCCGAGGTGGCCAACGTGGTCTGGAAACGCCAGCGGCGTGGCGATTTCAGCGCAGCCGTCGCGCAGCGTGTGTTCTTGCAGTTCCGTGAGCAAACGCGGCGCTCGGTCTTGCGGTGGCGCACGGCCGTCCTTTTTACAATTGCCTGTACCTGGCCTGGGCCTTGGAACAGCGGTCCGATCTCATCACCGCTGACGAGCGCTTCTTCAACGCCTTGGGCGCCACTTTTCCCAATATCCGGCTCCTGCGAGCTCTCGAATTCTGGATGCGGTTGATCAGAGCCGGGGCGAGCGGCGGCCGTTATCGCGCCGCGGCTGGACGCCGTCAGTTCTGCGCAAACGCGACGTCCACCCAGTAGTTCGCGTCGCCGTAGCTTTGCGAAGGAAACTGCGGACCCGTCGAATATACGTACACGCCGTTCGGCCCGTCGACGCCCGATTGCAGCGCGTGCAGCGGCGCATGGTCCACGCCCTTTGCCGTGAAGTACCCGGCATCGTACGCGCTTGCCGCCGTCGTGAAAATCGCCGCGATATAGGTGGTATTGGCTGCGATCGCAACCGGGCTGATGAAATCGGCCTCCTGCCATCCGGATGCCGTTTCGCCGCTGAACGCCACCTGCCCCAAGAGTGTCCCCGTTGCCGAGTACAGCAGTCCGATATGCGTTCCGGTGTCGCCCAACCCTTTATAGAAGCGGATGCCGTGAACCGCTCCGGCGGAATCCGACCGGAATTTCACTCCCACCGTAAGGGGCGAGGCGATCGCCACGTGCGGCGTCCCGGGAACCGCCGATGCGGGCCAGATCGACATCGTGGTTCCCGCGGCCGCCGCCGAAACCGTCAGCGAGCAACTGGCGGTGGCGGAGCCGCCAGCCGCATCGGTTGCCTTCGCGGTATAGGTGAACGTGCCGGCTGCGGCAGGCGTGCCCGCGATCGCACCAGTCGAGCTGTTCAGGGTCAGCCCGCCCGGTAATGCGCCGCTCACGATGGAATACGTGAATGGAGCCACTCCACCGCCGGCCGCCAGCGCGGACGTGTACGCCGTCCCTGCCTGGGCGGTGGCGGCGGCGCAGCTCAGTGTCAGGCTGGCCGGCGGAGGAGTGCCGGCCGGCGTAAAGGCCACGTCCACCCAGTAGTTCGCGTTCCCGTAAGTCTGCGCCGGAAACGCCGGGCCGTTCGCGTAGGCGTAGACCCCGTTGCCGCCGGCCACCCCGGATTTCAGCGCGTGCAGCGGCGCGTTATCCACTCCGCTGGCCGTGAAATACCCTGCGTCGTAGGCGCATGCGGTGGTCGTGAAGAAAGCCGCCACGTACACCGTATTCGCCGTAATGGCGACGGGCGTCGCGAAATTCACCTGCTGCCACCCGGAAGCCGTCTCGTTCGTGAATGTCGCCTGGGCCAATACCGCGCCGGTGCTGGAGTACAGCAGACCAATGTGCGTCCCGGTGTTTCCGGCGCCTTTGTAAAAGCGGATGCCCTGAACCGTACCCGCCACATCCGACTGGAACTTGACCCCCACCGTAAGGGGAGAGGCCACCGCAACGTACGGCGTGCCGGGCACGGCCGAACTGGACCAGATGGATACCGCGCCGGAGGCCGCCGGCGCCGGCGTGGTTCCGCCCGGCGGCGCGCACACCGCGGGTGTGCCGGCGCCGCCGTACTCATAGGCGCCGATGTCGATCGTGCCCTGCGTCACGCGCGCTTCGCCGCAAGCCGGATGCACATATTCGGAATCCGGAGTCAGCGGCAACCCGGCACCCGTGCCCGGAACAGCGCCCGCATTGATCGCGGGAGAGCCGGCCTGCAGGTGGTAATCGTAGCCCGACTCGTTGACGAACATCGGGTTCGTTCCGGTATAGTTGTTCGACAAAATGGCGGAGGCCTGTGTGGTCACGGTCCCCGGACCGTAGAAAATATTGTTGGTCACCACCGCCGGCGTGGTGTCGCTCGATGACAGGTCCAAAAAGGTGCCGTAGCTCTTGTCGTTCACGAACGTGTTGTTCACAATGAACAACTGCCAACTGGGATGGAAGGAGTTCGGCCCCTCGAGCATATAGGCCAGCATGTTACTGTTCTGGTCATTGACGCCCTGCTCGACCACGTTGCCGATGATATAGGTAAGGCCGCCGTTGCAGATATCGATAGGGAAACTCGTGGTGCCGGCCTCCGACGTCAGGCGGTTGTACAGCAGATGCGTTTCCGCCGCCCGGGACTTCACCAATTGCCCGCCCACAGCGTCGTGCGAGTAACTGAAGCGCAGGGTGAATTCGGAGGCGGTCCCTACATAGATGTTATGCGTGTAGCCGTTGCCGGTTCCGTTATAGGCGAACTCGCAGAACTCGATCAGGATGGTTCCGGCGTTGTTGTCATTCGTCAGAATTCCGTCCTGGTTATTGTGCAAGTAGCAATACCGGACGGTCAGATTCAGGCCTTCGCCGCGGATTCCCGCGCCGTTTCCGTCCGGCACTACGGCGCCCGACAGCTCGATGTTTTCGATCGTATTGTTATTGCCGTCGACGACCCAGATGCCTTTCCCGGCGGCATTATTGCCGTTGGCGGCGATTTTGGGCCGCCCGTTGACGCCCAAAATCGTCAGGTTGTCCGTATACCAGATGCAGACATCGCCGGTGTAATCGCCCGCCGCGTCGATCAGGATGGTATCTCCCGGTGAGGCCGCCGTAATTGCGGCGCACGGCTTCGAGTATGCCTGGCCGGGGCCTACCTGAAGGGTCGCAGCATGTGCGGATGCCGCCAGAAACACGATGGCCGGAAGGGCCCGCCTGAGTACACGTATCTCCTGCATGTGCCGCCTTTTGTTGCATTAGTTATGCTTGGACGGGTGAGTGCGGGAAGAGGTGCGCGGGAAGAGTCACCCTGTTGAATAACTCACGCATCACGGTAACATGAGGATCGGCAAGCCGCAAGATTCGGCAGGCCTATATTTAGTTAGACGAAAACCCGGCGAAAGCGGGGACGGGGCATGGTTCGCGGATCGCGCAGCATTTTCTAATCCAAGAATGATCCTGAAATCGGGACCTGTTTCCAATACAGAGTGATCCTGAAAATCGGCACGAGAAGGCCGCGTAGCGGCCGACCTCCTTTCCTGGTTTCTGGGTTGGGAGAGGCAGACCGGGACTGTCGTCGCGAGCCCCGCGTGGAAAAGTGGGAAATCCGCTTTGTGGTTTTCCACTTTTCCACGCGGGGCTCGCCGGGCCGTGGGAATGTGGAAATCTCGCGATTTGGGCGAGATTTCCAAGGGGCGGTGGGAAGGGCGGAAAACCTGCCTTCGGTTTTCCGCGCTTTCCACCGCCCCGCCATTTCCACGGCCCCCGGCTGCAGGCTTTACAAAAATCGCGGCGGTATCGGCGATTCGCTCTTCGCGCGCGCCAGCAGCTTGGCCTTCGCGGCCATCACTTTCCGGGCGCACTCGGTATCGCTCATCGCGCCCGCTAGCGTGTCCAACTGCGCCAAACCGATCCCCGCCTTGAGATGGTGCGCCGCTTCTGGCAGCCCCTTCAGCTTTTCGTAGGGCGTCGCATAGTCCTTGGCCCGGTAGCGCCGTTTGCGCTTGCCGCGCGCGTCCCACTCGACCGTCGCAAACCCACACGGCCGGTGATAGTTCAGATACGGATTCAGATGCGCCGTGTAGAACTTCTGCAACGCTTCGGCGTGCGCGCTGGCAATGTGTCCGTAACCCATATGCTTGCGGATGATCGCCCCGTTCTTGCCCTCCACGAGCGCATTGTCCTGGCTGCGGTTGGGACGGCTCTTGGTGAACTCGATCAGCAGCTTCTCCAGCAGCTTGGCCACCCGGTGGTTCACATACTCTGAACCGTTGTCGGCATGAAATCCCAGAATGCGAAACGGAAACTGATGCAACATCGCTTCCAGCACCGGAATCAGGTATTGCTCGCTGATCTTGCTGGCGCATCCGACCACTTGCCACTGCGTAACCGTATCCACCGCGTTGATGTGGTACACGCCCTTGGCGCCGTCCCAGTCTCCCTGATGCACCGTGTCCACCCGTAGGTATCCCGGTCGGCCTTGCGGATCCGGCCGCCGCCGCTCCCCGATGGCAACCCGGCTCGGACGCGTAGCCTCGAATACGGCCGCGTGTTTCCGATACCCGGCGCTCTGGCGCAGGTTGTACAGGTGCGCCACCGAGATCCCCGCCAACCGGCCGTACTCCTGCTTGCCAAACTGCTCGTACTCGCGTTGCAAGATCCGCCGCGTCGCTGGTCCGCTCAACCGCTCGTGCGCGCGGTCCACTTCCGCCAGCAGCCGTACGTCGGCTTCGGTGTACTTCACCGGAAACCGGTGCTTCCGGCATGGCTGGCCTTCCACTTTCCCGGTCGCGGCGTAGCGTCGGATCAGCCGCGTGATCTGCGGCAAACTCAGGCCCGTGGCTTTGGCCAGATAGGCCCGGATCAATCCGCGGCGTTTCTTGCGCTGCTTGTGATATTCCTGCGCGACCAGCGTTCGTTCGATCCAGGCATACACCTCCTGGCGCTTTTGGCCGGCGAACTCCACCCCCGAGCTGCCCTGTAAAAACTGGCTGATTTGCTCCGGCGTCAAGGCTTCGGCGTTCTGCATTTGCACGTGCATCCGACCGCAACACGCCTGCCCCGCTCCTTACATTTTCAGGATCATCATGTGTTGGAATCAAATCCGATTTCAGGATCATTCCGTGTTGGACAATTCTCCGTGAAACGCTGTACGGACGAACCGTGTATAATAAGGAAGATCGTGATCTGGGTCACACCTTCTCCCAAAGGATTCCTGCCCAATGTCGACATTAGAAGTTTCGCCGGCTGAGCCTTCGTCCGGCCAGTCGGATCACTCTGTAATCAACGATTTCAGCATACAGGTCGCAACAGTAAACGGATCGGGAAGCCAGACCGCCAACACCGTACTGATGCGGGCTATCTTTCAGATGGGGATACCGGTTTCGGGAAAGAACATGTTCCCGTCCAACATCGCCGGGCTGCCCACCTGGTTCACCATCCGGGCCAGCAAGCATGGATATATCGGGCGCCGCAAGGAGATCGATTTCCTGGTGGCCATGAACCCGGAGACGGCACGGGAAGATGTCATGAAGCTGGATTCCGGCGCGGCGGTGGTGTACGACGAGCCGCTGAAGCTGGATGCGCTGCGGAGCGATCTGCACTTCTACCCGGTGCCGTTCGACAAGCTGGTCGGGCCGGTGTGCCCGGAAGCGAAGCTGCGCAAGCTGGTGCGCAATATGATCTACGACGGCGTCGTAGCGCAACTGCTCGATATCGACATGCAGGAAGTGCGCAAGGCGCTGGTGAAGCAATTCGGCAAGAAGAAGGCGAAGGCGGCCGAGCTGAACTGGGGCGCGGCGCAGGCGGGGTTCGAATATTCGGCGAACACGTTCACCAAGACGGACCCGTTCCGCGTGGAACGGATGAACGCGACGGCGGGCAAGATCATCATCGACGGCAATGCGGCGTGCGCGCTGGGCGCGATGTTCGCCGGCGTGACGGTGGTGACGTGGTATCCGATCACGCCGTCGTCATCGCTGGTTGAGCAGTTGATCGGCTATCTGCGGCGCTTCCGGCACGATGCCGACGGCAAGGCGACCTACGCGGTGGTGCAGGCGGAGGATGAGCTGGCATCGATCGGAATGGCGATCGGCGCCGGTTGGGCGGGCGCGCGTTCGATGACCGCGACGGCCGGTCCGGGGATTTCGCTCATGAGCGAATTCATCGGCCTTGGTTATTATGCCGAGACGCCGGTGGTGGTGTTCGACGTGGAGCGGGTGGGGCCCTCGACGGGCCTGCCGACGCGCACGCAGCAGGGCGACCTGCTGAGCGTGGCGCTGCTTTCGCACGGCGATACGAAGCACCCGATGTTTTTCCCGAAATCGCCCGAGGAATGCTTCAGCATGGCGATCGAGGCGTTCGATTTCGCCGAGCAGTTCCAGACGCCGGTTTTCGTCATGACGGACCTGGACCTCGGGATGAACAACTGGATGGCCGATCCGTTCGAGTATCCGGAAAAGCCGATTCGCCGCGGCAAGGTGCTGACGGCGGAAGACCTGGAAAAGCTGGGCGGGTTTGCGCGCTACAAGGACGTGGACGGCGACGGAGTCGGCTACCGTACGCTGCCGGGCACCAATCACCCGGCGGCTTCCTATTTCACGCGCGGCAGCGGCCATAACGAGAGGGCGCAGTACACGGAGCGCGAAGACGACTACATCCACAACATGGACCGGCTGGCGCACAAGTTCGAAACCATGCGCCGGCACGTGCCCGCGCCGGAAATTCACGAGGCGCCGGGCGCGAAGATCGGCTTCATTGCGTGCGGCACCTCGGATTATGCCGTGCGGGAAAGCTGCGATCAGCTTCGCAACGAGTACGACATCACGGCCTCGTACCTGAGGCTGAAGGCATATCCGTTTACCGGCGAGATGACGGATTTCATCCGCCGGCACGACCGCGTCTACGTCGTGGATCAGAATCGCGACGGGCAGTTGCTCGGGTTGATGCGGCTGGAGCTCGATGCCGGGCTGATCGCAAAACTGCGGAGCGTGCGCTATTACGGCGGGCTGCCGCTCGACGCCCGCACGATCACGGACGAAATCGTCCGGCAGGAGGGCAAATGAGCACCAGCACCACACCTTCGCCGAAGAAAGTCAATCGCCTGGGACTCGAGATCCTGAATTACAAAGGCAGCAAGACCACCCTGTGCGCGGGCTGCGGGCATAACGCGATCTCCGAGCGCATTGTGGAGTGCTTTTACGAGCTCGGCGTCGAGCCCTACAAGGTGGCCAAGTTTTCGGGCATCGGGTGTTCGTCCAAGTCGCCCGCCTACTTCCTCGGGATGTCCCATGGATTCAATGGGGTACACGGGCGGATGCCGGCCATTGCGACGGGCGCCATGCTGGCCAAGCGGGACCTGCTGGGGCTCGGCGTCACCGGGGATGGAGATACGGCATCGATCGGCATCGGCCAGTTCATGCATCTGGTACGCCGCAATCTTCCGCTGATCTATGTCATTGAAAATAATGGTGTTTACGGGCTGACCAAGGGGCAGTTTTCGGCCACCGCCGATATCGGCTCCAAGCTCAAGACCGGGACCCCCAACGACCTGCCGCCATTCGATTGCTGCGCGCTGGCGCTCAAATGGGGCGCGACCTTCGTGGCGCGTTCGTTCAGCGGCGACAAGAAGCAGTTGCAGGCGATTCTGAAGGCGGCGATCGCCCACAAGGGCCTTTCGGTAATCGACGTGATTTCGCCCTGCGTGACCTTCAACGACCACGATGGCTCGACCAAGAGCTACAGCTACATGAAAGACCACGAAGAGGCGCTGCACGAACTCGATTTTGTGCCGTTCTTCGAGGACATTGCGGTGGAAATTCCCGAGGGCGAGGTGATGGACGTGCCGATGCACGACGGCTCGCGGCTGCGAATCCGGAAGATCGAGCGCGATTACAATCCGACGAACAAGCTCTCGGCTCTGGCGGCGCTCGAAGAGGCGGAGGCCAAGGGCGAGGTCCTGACAGGGGTGCTATACGTCAATACCGGCAAGCCTACCTTCCTGGAAACATTGAACATGACCGAGGAGCCGCTGGCCACGCTGCCGGAATCCCGGGTGCGGCCGCCCCAAGCGGTGCTGGACGAGGTGATGGAGGAATTGCGATAGGGTTAACGGTCAATATGTCCTTTCCCCGCAAAAATCTACCCGGTAAATCCCTGTGACCGGATTGATTTTCGGTGAGGCCGATGTTAACATCATGACGGTCTGTCATCCTCCGAGGCAGACACAGTAGACTTTTTTGCTCCACGCCTTTGTGGCGTGGGGCATTTTTTTTGGGGGGGCGCGCCGGGGAGGCCAGGGCGGGCGACAGGGCTGGGGATCGGTCCGGCGGGGCGGTCGAGAGGGGACGCGCAGGCCGCGTGCGCGCCCCACCCGGATGGCCGAGGCGCGGTCAGGCGGTGGCCGCAGCAGACTCGATCAACTGGATTTCGAGTTCGATTTTCACTTCGTCGCCGATCAGAAAACCGCCGGTTTCGAGCGCGGCGTTCCAGGTCAGCCCGAAATCGCTGCGCTTGATCCTGGTCGTGGCCGAAGCGCCGACGCGGGTGTTCCCCCAGGGGTCCTTGGCGGCAGGGGTCGGACCTTCGACCTGCAGCACCACGGGGCGCGTCACGCCGTGGATCGTGAGATCGCCGGATACGCGGAATTCCCCGCCCGAGCCCTCGATTTTGCTGCTTTTAAAGGTAATTTTGGGGAATTTGTCGGCATCCAGGAAATCGGCGCTCTTCAGGTGGGTGTCGCGCTGCGCGTCGCGGGTTTCGATGCTGGCGACATCGATGGCGGCCTCGATGGAAGACTGCGCCGGATTTTCGGGGTCGTACACCACGGTTCCTTCGACTTTGCCGAAGGCGCCGCGGACGTTCGTAATCATCATGTGGCGAACCACGAACTGGGCCGTGGAATGCGCCGGATCGATGCGGTAGGTCGTTTGCATGCGTTGCCTCTCCTCTCGGAATTTATCTTGAGATCAAGATATGAGATGCGGCGAGGCGGCGCCAGGATTCGCGGGCGTCAGGGACGGCTTTGGGCCCGCAATTCGCGCGTCTCCAGGAATTCCAGAACGGCGGCGTTGAATCGCTCCGGCTCTTCAAGGTTGGAAAGATGGGCGGTGTTCAGGTGCAGCACGCGGGAGTCGGCGATTTCGCGGGCGAGCACATCGCCGTGGCCCTGGAACGGAGTGGAGAGGTCGCGGTCCCCGGCGATGATCAGCGTCGGGACGCGGATGCGGCCGAGCAGCGGAACCTGGTCCATATCGCGCACGGCGGCGCAGCAGGCGGCGTAGCCGGCGGGGGCCGTGGCGAGCAGAACGCGGCGGATGCCGGCGACTTCGGGCGGGTTGGCGGCCAGGCGCTCCGGGGTGAAGAAGCGGCCCAAAACGGTCTCCTCGACGGCGGCCATCCCGCATTCCAGCACGGTGCGGCGGCGCGTTTCCATGGGGCCGGGGTCGGGAAAGCGTGCTGAGGTATTCGCCAGGACTACGGCGTCGATGCGGTCCGCCGCATGGGCAGCCAGCCATTGCCCGATCATGCCGCCGATCGAGAGGCCGCAGAAGGCAAACCGTTGGATCCCGAGCGCGTCCGCCAGCGCGAGGACGTCGCGGGCCAGCAATTCGATTGTGGCATCGCCGGGCGCGACCTCGGTGGCCCCGTGGCCGCGAAGATCGTAGCGCAGGACGCGGAAGCGGGAGGCGAGGGCGGCGGACTGCGGGTCCCATTGGGTGTGGTCGCAGCCGAGGGAGTGGGAGAAGATGACGGCCGGGCGGCCGTCGGGGCCGTCCAGGCGGTAATATTGGCGGAGTCCGCCGGCGGAGATTACGGGCATGTTTCCATTGTGGCGCGCGGACGGGCGCGGGGATAGGACCGCGGCCGGAGAGCTGTGCTACCGCAAGAGGTAGCCGCGCGGAGCCCACAACGACAGCAGCCACCAGATCAGCAGAAGCAGAATCAGGGTGTAGAGACACCCGCAGCCGGAGTAGGGGCGATTGTAGGTCCTCCAATACCGCCGGTGCCAGGGGTCGGCAGGTGGGTAGGCCATGTCTCGATCTTAGGCGCCGGACCGCGCGGGGCGGCGTAACCGGGTGCACATTGAAGTTGCGCGGGCTGGAATCGGCTACAATGAGTGGAGTCGCCGGGCCGAAGTGGCGGAACTAGGCAGACGCAACGGACTCAAAATCCGTCGAGATTCACTTCTCGTGTGGGTTCGATTCCCACCTTCGGCACCAATTCTCGCAGGCACGCCGCTACAATCGAAATAGTGCCGCCTCCCTTTCGCTCGTACGTGCTGGTCTCGCGGGAACAGATCGCGCGCAATTACCGCAATGTGCAGTCGGTGGTCGGCCCGCAGGTGACGGTGGCGGGGGTGGTAAAGGCGGATGCCTACGGCCACGGAGCGCTGGAGGTTTCGCGCGTGCTGGTGGCGGAAGGAGCGCGGTGGCTGGCGGTCAGTTCCGTCGATGAGGGTGTGAACCTGCGGTGCGGCGGCATCGGCCAGGTCCGAATTCTGGTGATGGGCGGGTTCCTCCCGTACGAAGGGGAGGCGCTGATCGAATACAACCTGACGCCGGCGGTGCATTCGCTCGACGATCTGCGGCGGGTCGAGGCGCTCGCGCGCGCGGCCGGCAAGCCGCTCCCGTATCACCTGAAGATCGATTCCGGCATGGGCCGCCTCGGCACCCGCGCCTCGGCCGCGGAGATCCTGGCGGCGCTGGCGGAAACCAGCCATGCGCAGCTCGAAGGGCTGATGACGCACTTCGCCTCGGCCGCCGATTATTCGACCAGCCAGACCGACGACCAGCTTGCATATTTCCACGCGATCGCGGCGGAGCTGGGCCGCGCGGGCGTGCGGCCGATCCATCTCCATACATCGAGCACGAACGCGATCGGCTACGGCCGGGTGGAAGGCTGGCACACGCTGGTGCGCGCGGGCCATGCGCTCTACGGGTATGTTTCGCCGGCGCGTGGTGACGCTCCGGAACAGCTTCTGCACGTCGAGCCGGCCCTTTCCTGGAAAGCCAAACTGCTGACGGTGAAGGAGATCCCCGAGGGGGCGCTGGTGGGCTACGGAGGCACTTTCCGCGCGCCGCGGCGGATGCGGATCGGCATTCTGGGCGCCGGCTATGCGGACGGCATGTTCCACCGGCTGTCGAACCGTGGCAAGGTGATCGCTGCGGGCCGCCTGACCGCGATCCTCGGGACGATTTCGATGGATCTGACCACGATCGACCTCAGCCATACCGAGGCGCTGCGGCCGGGTGATGATGTGACGCTGCTCGGCCGGGAGGGCGACGCCTGCCTGGACGCGCAGCAGATCGCGCGGGTGGCGGGGACCATTTCCTATAATATCCTGTGCAGCATCAGCGCGCGGGTGCGCCGCGTGTACGTGTAGGCGGCGGGCGAAGGCGGGCTCTACAGCGCCGCGCGGCTTCCACCGATCTGGTGAAAGAAGCATCCTGAACACTGAAAGTTGAGATTGGTACCAAACTTGCAAGGGATTGGGCGGTTTGGCATCGAGAATGCGTTGTTTGGGTGATATTATGGGAGGCAGATGAGCTTACTGTCGCCGAGACTACAACTGAAGGTCGCACAGAAGCAGATTCTGACCCCGGGTTTGGTTCAGATGGTGACTGTGCTTCAGCTCAACCGCTTGGAGCTGAAGGAGATGATCACCCAGGAGATCGTCAAGAATCCGGTTTTAGAGGAAGCGACCGACGAACCTGGGGACGATGTCACCCCGGAAGAGATTTTGCCACTGCTCGAAGCCGAGACGGTAGTGGATGCCGCGGATAAGCAGATCCTGGAAGCGGCGGGACTGAACGGCACCACGCCGCCGGACGGCCAGGCACCGGACGCGATCATTAACGATCACCTGTTTCCGGATGCCGAAGAGGTTGCCGCGGCGGCTGCGGAGCCGGAGAGCGCGCCGGTAGATCCGCTGGCCGAGGCGCCGGCGGCGACCGATCCGTTCGACGAAATCGATTTCGACCGCTTCTTCGAGGATTATCTCGATCCCGGGTATAAGAGCCCGGCCTCGGAGTCGGTGGAGAAGCCCTCCTTTGAGACGTTCCTCTCGGCTCCGGTCACGCTCGCCGACCACCTGCGCTCGCAATTGAGCGTGAGCATCATTTCCGACGACGTCCGCGATGCCGCGGAATCGATCATCGGGAATCTGACGGAGGACGGCTATCTCGAGTGCACGCTCGAGGAAATCGCGGCCATCGGAAACCACAAGCCGGAACACGTCGAGGAGGCGCTGCGCGTGGTGCAGTCGCTCGACCCGGCGGGCGTGGGGGCGCGGAATCTGCGCGAGTGCCTGCTGCTGCAGATCGAAAGCGTCAACGGCCGCGGCGGGGTGGCCTGGCAGATCGTGGCCAACCAGTTGCGGCTGCTCGAAACGCGGCAATATAAGGAGATCGCGCGGGCGCTCGGGCGGCCGATGGAACATATCGAGACGGCGGTCGCGATGATCCAGCACCTGAACCCGCGGCCGGGCTTGCGCTATTCGGGCGCGGGCGCGCGGGTGGTCGAGCCGGACGTCTACTTCATCAAGGATGGCGAGGACTACATCATCCAGATGAACGATGAAGACGTGCCGCAACTCCGCCTGAACGCGCAGTACCGGCGCATGCTCGACCGCGATAACGGCGCGACCAAGGAAGTGCGGGACTACGTGCGCGAGCGCTACACGTCGGCCATCCAGCTCATGAAGAACATCGAGCAGCGCAAGCAGACCATCCTCAAGGTCTGCCAGGCGATCGTGCGGCGGCAGTCGGATTTTCTCACGCACGGGCTCGATCACCTCAAGCCGATGATGATCAAAGAAGTGGCCGAAGAGGTTGGGGTGCATCCTTCGACGGTGAGCCGCGCCGTGGCGGGCAAGTATGTGCACACGCCGCAGGGCGTCTTCGAGCTGCGGTATTTCTTCTCCGAAGCGGTCCAGGGGCCGTCCGGCGGCGCGACGCCGCTGCTTCTTCTGAAGCGCAAGGTGAAGAAGATGATCGAAGACGAAGACCGCACCCGGCCGCTCACCGACGAGCAGATCACGATGCTGCTGCAGAATGAAGGCATCAACGTGACTCGCCGGACCGTGGCCAAGTACCGCGAGGACATGAAGATTCCCTCGACGCATCAGCGGCGCGTGAGGAACTGAGCCGAGCCTTCGCAGAGAAACGGGAGTCGCTCACGCTTCTCTGTGTCTCTGCGTCAAAACCCCGTTCGCGCTATAAACTGATACTAGGGGCGACCCATGAAGATCACGTACACGGGCAGACAAGTGGAGCTGGCGCCGGCACAGTTGAAGAAGCTGGAGGCCCGATTTGCTAAAATCGGCAAGCTCCTGGACGGCAGGCATGAGTGCGAAGCTCACGTCATCCTGTCGCTCGAACGGCACCTGCACCAGGCGGAAGCCACGGTCAACTATTACGGCCATCAGCTCGTGGGCGCCGGGTCCTCGGCCGATCTGTTCACGGCAATTGCCGGCGCCGCCGAGAAGCTCGAAAAACAGGCGGTCAAGGCCCGCACCAAATGGCGGGATACGAAGCGCCAGCCACGGAAGGCGGCCCCTGCGGAGGAAACCGGCCCGGCCGCCGCGGGCCGCCGCCGCGCCGTAGAGGCCGAACGCGACGGCGAGAGGCGGGTCTACCGCGTCAACCAGCACCAGCGCCGCAAGCCGATGACGCTCGAGGAAGCCCTGCTCGAGATGGATCCCGGGCGCGACTATGTGGTTTACCGTGACGCGGAAACCGACCGCATCTCCGTTCTCGTACGCCGCCGCGACGGCAACTTCGATCTGGTCGAGGCCTAGCTTTCCGGCATGGCCCGCAAAACGGCGCGTTCCATTCCCAAGCCCGAGCTGGTGGTGATCACGGGTCTCAGCGGCTCCGGCAAAGGCTCGGTATTAAAGGTTCTCGAGGACCTGGGCTTCTACGCCGTCGACAATCTTCCGGTCGATCTCATTCCGAAATTCGCCGAGCTGACGCGGGACCAGCCGAATATCAGCGGCGCCGCGCTGGTGGTCGATGTGCGGGAGGGAGCGTCGCTGAAGCGGTTTCCCCGCGTTTACGCCGGCATCCGGAAATCCGTCAATGCGCGGCTGGTGTTCCTCGAAGCGGACGATGCCACGATCATGCGGCGCTTCAGCGAGACGCGGCGGCCGCATCCGCTCGGAGTCGACAAATCGATCAGCCGGAGCATCCGCTCCGAGCGGGCGCAGCTGGCGCCGATTCGCGCCATGGCGGATCTGATCGTGAACACGTCGAAGTTCACCGTTCATGAGCTGCGGGAGTACATCGCCGAGCGGTTCCGTGGGGAAGGCGACACCTCGAAGATCATGATCTACGTGACCAGCTTCGGCTATCGCCATGGCCTGCCGCCGGACAGCGATCTGGTCTTCGATGTCCGCTTCCTGCCCAATCCCAACTACATTCCGAAATTCAAGCCGCTGACGGGGACGGACCCGGACGTGGCGCGCTACATCCGGTCTTTTCCGCAGACGCAGGAATTCATCGAACGTATTTCCGATTTATTGATCTACTTACTCCCGCACTACATCCGGGAAGGAAAGAGCTATCTCACGATCGCTTTCGGCTGTACGGGGGGACAGCACCGCTCGGTGATGATCGCAGCGGAAATCCAGAAGCGGCTTGCGGCGGCGGGATTCAAGGCCAAAATAAACCACAGGGATATGCCTGTGGATAGCTCCAAAAGATAGATTAACGTTAACGGCTTCCGGTATTTCCCCGAGCCGGCATAAGTCGAATCTAAAAAAGAATCATTTTCTGAAAAATCACTGCAACGTTTGGCGCGAAACCGCGTTTAAGCAGATAGATAGGGAAACGCGCCATGGGGAGAGCGATCACTACAGTTGCGCTGTGGACGATGCTGTCTGCGCCCCATGCATTGGCCGCTCAATCCTCCTACGATCCGCAGCAAAACGCCTGGACGATCTCCAACAATTCGATCCGCGCGGTGTTCACGCTTTCACCCGCGGGCCTGTTCGGGCTGCAATCGATCGCGAGCCTCGAAACCGGCGATCTCTGGATAGCCCCTTCGGGCCGGATCTCGACGCCGCTGCGCTTCCAGTTGGGCGGCGAATTCTACGACGAATCGCGGCAGTACACGCTCGCCGATCAATACTCCCAGGCGCTTCCGAATGGAACCCGCCAGTACATCGTGCTGCAGGATATCCAGGGCACCGTGCTGGTGACGCTCGCCCTCGACGTCTACGATAACCAGCCCGTGCTGCGCTCTGCGGTGACGGTTCGCAACCTGAAGTCCACCACGGTGTTTGCCACCTTCGCGGACATGCTGCCCTGGACCTTCGCGGACCAGGGGAGCCGGTACACGGCGTTGCGGGTGAATCAATGGTCCGTGGAGGGCCTGCCGGAGGATTTCGAGCAGTACCAGACGGTCCTCGATACCGCGGGAACTCCGCTCGAAATCGATTCCGGTGCCCACGCGGCGCACTGCGGCTGGCTGGCGCTGCACGACCAGAGCCAGCGCGGCCTGTTCGCGGGCTGGGAGTTCGACGGCCGCGCAAAGACGGTGGTGAGCCAGAATGGCGCGGCGGGGCAGCTCGCCTTGTCCTCGGCGGTTCTGAGTCTCAACCACCCGATCGATCCGGGAACGGATTTTTCGATTCCGCCCTCATTTCTCGGTCTGTTCCACGGCGATTTCGACGAAGCCGGCTACCGGACGCAGCGCTTCGTAGAGGCGGTCCTGGCAAAACAGCCGCCTGCCGGAACCGGTTTCCCGTACGTGGCGTGGGACTCGTGGGCGTATGAAGATCAGATCGATGAGGCGACGCTGCGGCAGAATGCCGCGATCGCGGCATCGCTCGGGGTGGAGCTCTTCATTGTGGATCTGGGATGGGCCCGCAATATCGGCGACTGGTACGCAGATCCGAATAAGTTTCCCGGCGGGCTAGGCTCACTTTCCGATTATGTGCACGGGCTGGGGATGAAGTTTGGGCTGCATTTCGCGCTCACCGAAGCCGACCCCGCGAGCCCCGTGCTGCAGGCGAACCCGGACTGGGCCGCGACGGAGGACGACCAATACCACGGCGCGGTGTCGCTCTGCCTTTCCAACCAGCCGGCGCGCGACTGGCTGATCCAGCAGGGCATCCGGATGATCGACGATTACCACGTCGACTGGATCCTGCAGGACGGCGAGAACATGGTCAAGCAGTGCACGAAGAGCACCCACACTCACGACCCGTTCGACAGCAACTATTCGAACGCCGTGAACGGGCTGAATGTGGTGGTTTCGGCCATTCAGGCGGCGCGTCCGAACGTCCTCTGGGAAAACTGCGAGGACGGCGGCAACATGATGACCTTCAACATGGTCAAGAGCTACGTCACGTCCATCACGAACGATGCTTCGGGCTCGCTGGGCGCGCGGCGCGCCGCTTTCGGCGCCACCTACCCGTTTCCGCCGCGCTACGCCGAGCGCTACATGCCCGGTTCCGACGGCCTCACCGATTACGCGACGCACAGCTACCGCTTCGGGGGCAACTGGGCGCTCATGAACCAACTGCCCAATCTGACGCCGGACCAGTTGGGATATCTCCGGCAGAAAATTGCCGAGTATAAGAATGAGCGCGCCGAGATTGCCGCCGGTAAAGTGTTCCACATCCAGCCGCCGGGCGCCGACGCCACCGACGTGATCCAAAGCTACAATCCGGCTACCGATAATGCACTCGCGGTAATCACGCGCGCTGCGGCAGACGGACCGCAGTACATGTTCCATCCGATGGGGCTGAATCCGGATCAGCGGTATACGGTGTACTTCGAGAACGATCCCACGGTCTACTCGCTGCCCGGCGCCCAACTGATGGCGAATGGCGTGCGCGTGCAGTTGCCCCTGCCATACAGCTCCGAAGTGGTCCACATCGAGCACCAGTAGCGAACGCGCCGCACCGCGCCGCTACAGTCTCGGCTATGTTGGCATCGTCAACGGGTTGTCACACGCGCGTGCGATAATCGGGGTCTCCTCTTATGCCGAGAAAATTTCTGGTTTGGGCGGCCGCCGGCCTTGCTGCCGCCGGTTTCGTCGCAGCCGGCCTTCCCGCGGCCGAGGAAATGCTGGCCGGAGGTCCGTATGTGGTGAACGTAACGCAGCGGTCCGCGACGGTGGCCTGGGTCGTCGAAGACGGCAGCGCGGTACTCTCGGCGGGCGGCAGGCAGATCAAGTCCAGCCCCGCGCTGAGGGTCGAGAAATCGAACTTCACGGGGTTGCAGCCGAACACGGTCTACCATTACGAGATCCCCGGCCATCCCGAGTTGAAGGGCTCGTTCAAGACCGCGCCCGCGCCGGGCACGCCGTTCCAGTTCGTGGTCTATGGCGACACGCGCACGCGCGATGACGTGCACCGCAAGGTGGTGGAAGCCATCGACAAGTACGCCTCTCCCGATTTCATCGTGCAGACTGGCGACATGGTGGCCGACGGCAGCGATTCGAGCCTGTGGCCGGCGTTCTTCTCGATCGAGCAGCCGCTGCTGCGCAAGACGGCTTATTTCCCTTCGCTCGGCAACCACGAGCGCAAC
>Ga0070739_10003802_pt1 | contig 18443 bp, 16 predicted proteins | sample Coa_R1_7_FD_66445 | JGI IMG/M metagenome (GOLD analysis project Ga0070739, IMG submission 66445) | Surface soil microbial communities from Centralia Pennsylvania, which are recovering from an underground coalmine fire - Coalmine... | ecosystem: Environmental > Terrestrial > Soil > Unclassified ... | reverse complement strand
ATCCTGGTCGCGATCGTGGCTGCCGCGATGTTTTACGGCTGGAAGGCCGGCGTCCTGCGGCTACTGGTCGCCGTCACGGCGGCCATGGTCGGCTTCATCGCGGCGCGCGAGCTGTACGAGCCGATCGCCGGACTGTTCAGCTCGGCGGCCGGCTTCCGGCCGCCGAACATCTTCGACGGCCTGACCTACCTGTGGGTGTGGTGCCTGGCGGCGCTGGGCTGGTTCTGGGCGATCCGCAAGATGTACCCGTATACGAAGCTCTACGACGCCGAGGTGGGCGGCGTGCTCTGGAGCGTCGATCACTTCGGCGGGCTGGCGCTCGGCGTCCTGCTCGGCGTCCTGCTGGCCGTGGCCCTCGTCGGGGTGGCCGAGATGATAGTCTACTATCGGTGGCCGGGTTTCGTGCCCAGTAGCGGCCGTGACCTCGTCCACATCGGTTTCCGCGACGCGGCGCTCGTCAACTGGATGTTCAGCCAGGCGCCGGGCCTGGCGCAGTTCATGGGGCACTGGGTGCCGGGCGTGGCGCTAGCCCAGCAGGGACGTCCACAAACGTGAAGCGTGCTGATTACGAGCCACTCGAGCTCGACAAGGTACTGGCGCAACTGGCGGAGCACACCGCCTTCTCCGCCTCGCGCGCCCTGGCGCTCGCGCTCGAACCTACCGACGACTACGCCACGGCGCGGCGGCGCCAGGCGGCCACGCGCGAGGCGCGGGAGCTGCGCGCCCTGCGCCCGAACGTCAGCGTGGGCGGCGCGCACGACGTGCGTCCGCTGCTGCGGCGGGCGGCGATCGGCGGCGTGCTCCTGCCGACCGACCTGCTCGCCATCGGCTCGACGGCGCGCGCCGCCGTGGTCCTGCGGACGACCATCCTCAAGTACGAGGATGAGCTGCCGACCCTGGCCTACCTGGCCCAGGGACTCGGCGAGCACCGGGCGGTGATCGACGCCGTTGATCGCTCGATCGGCGACGGCGGCGAGGTGCTCGACAGCGCCAGCCCGGAGCTGCGGCAGGCGCGCCTGCAGGTGCGCGGCGCCTACGATCGCCTGATGGCCAAGCTCCAGGAGCTGGTGGCCTCGCCCGCTTATCGCACTGCTTTGCAGGACCCGATCATCACCATGCGCGAGGGGCGGTACGTGGTGCCGGTCAAGGTCGAGTACCGCCAGCAGGTCCGTGGCATCGTCCACGACCAGTCGGCCAGCGGGGCGACGCTGTTCGTCGAGCCGCTCGCCGTGCTCGACCTGACCAACCGCTGGCGGGAGCTGCAGATCGCCGAGCAGCAGGAGGTCGACCGCGTCCTGGCCGAGCTGAGCGGGCTGGTCAGCGCAGATAGCCAGGCGCTGGAGTGGAGCGTCGAGGCGCTGGCCGAGATCGACCTGCACCTGGCCATGGCGCGACTCGCCGACGAGCAGCGAGCCACTGCCCCGGAGCTGCGCGAGTGTGCCCCGGGCGGCGCCACCGGCGGCGGGGAGCCGACCCAGCGCTGGCAGCCGGTTCTGCGGCTGGTCGAGGCCCGCCATCCGCTGCTGGTGGGCGACGTGGTGCCCCTCACAGTCGAGCTGGGCGCGGACTTCGACGCGCTGCTGATCACCGGTCCGAACACCGGCGGCAAGACAGTGGCCCTCAAGACCATCGGCCTCCTGACCCTGATGGCCCAGTGCGGCCTGCACCTACCGGCGGCGGACGGGTCGCTGGTCAGCGTGTTCGACGGCGTGTACGCCGACATCGGCGATGAGCAGAGCATCGAGCAGAGCCTGTCCACCTTCTCGTCGCACGTCACACGGATCGTCGAGGTGCTGCGCGAGGCGGACGACCGCTCGCTGGTGCTCCTCGACGAGCTGGGCGCCGGCACGGACCCGCAGGAAGGCGCCGCCCTGGCGCGGGCGATCCTCTCCTACCTCCGCCAGCGCGGCAGCTACGTCGTGGCGACCACGCACTATCCCGAGCTGAAGGCATACGCCCACCTCACGCCGGGCGTGGAGAATGCCTCGGTCGAGTTCGACGTCCAGTCGCTCTCGCCGACCTACCGCCTGAGCGTCGGCCTGGCCGGCCGCAGCAACGCCCTGGCCATCGCCACGCGCCTCGGCATGCCGCGCGAAGTCGTCGACGAGGCCCGCGCGCTGCTCAGCCCGGCCGACGTCGAGGTGGAGCAGCTCCTGGCCCAGATCCAGCGCGACCGCGCCGCGGCCGAAGCAGCGCGGCAGGAGGCCGAGCAGGCGGCGGAGGATGCGCGCAAGCTACTCGAGCGCCGCGAGCGGCAGGTGGCCGCGGTCGAGCAGGAGCGAGAGGCGATCTGGCGGCGCGCGCGTCAGGAATCGCAGGCGATGCTGGCCGAGCTGCGCCGCCAGATCGACCGCGAGCTGGCCGCGGTGCGCGCGGCCGGCAGCGATCGCGCGGAGGTCGCGGCCGCGGCAGCGCGCGCCGCCGAGCTGGCGCCGCTGCCCGTGCCGGCGTCGCGCCAGTGGAGCCGGGCGCGGGCCGCGCCGGCAGCGAGCCCGGCGCGGCCGCTGGTGCGGGTGGGCGCGGCGGTCGGCGTGCCGGCGCTCCACGCCCGCGGGACGATCCGCGGCCTGAGCGCCGACGGGCGCGAGGCGGAGGTGGACGTCGGCGGCCTGCGGGTGCGCGTGAAGGCCGCCGAGCTGGCGCCGCCGGAGGCGATCGAGGACGGCGTGGACGGCGACCGCGCGCGCGCCGCCGAGCCGGCGGTAAGCTACGCGAGCGCCGCCGCGTTGCCGGCGCTCGACAAGCCCGTCCCGCTGCAGCTCGACCTGCGCGGCCAGCGCGCCGCCGACGCGGTCGACGCGGTCGAGCGCTACCTCGACGACGCCTACCTGGCCGGTCTGCACTCGGTGCGGATCATCCACGGCCACGGCACGGGAGCGGTCCGCAAGGCCGTGCGCGACCGGCTCGCCCACCACTCGCTGGTGCGCCGCTGGTCGCCCGCCGAGCGCAACCAGGGCGGCGAGGGCGCCACCGAGGTAGAGCTGGCGGTCTGAGCCGCCCTCACTCCTCGAGGCTGGGCAGTCGCTGCGGGGCATAGGGCGCTTCCTGGAGCAGGCGCGCCAACTCCTCGACGGTGAAGGCGTGCGAGTAGCCCCCGCGGCCCTCGACGGCGATCAGCCGCGGCTCGATCGCCAGCTCGTAGTAGGTATCGCCCTCGCGTTCGAGGAGCAGGCCCAGGATCCGCAGGCGGGTCTTCTGGTGGTCGGGCGCCGTGGAGTCGGCGCCCGGCAGGCCGCCGCGGATGTCGGCGGATTGAGGTGTGGATCAGGCCAACGGCCAGAGGCGGCCGGCCAGGCGTGGGTAGGAGGGCAGCGCCTGCCAGGGCGTCGCCGCGCGCGCGATAGACTGGCGCTGGTACGGCACCGGGGGCGCACCAGAGGGGCGGATCTCGAGGACGGTGTCACCCCGCCAGCGGACGGCGAGCGGCTTCTCGTCGACCTCGATGCGCTCGCCGACCTCGTCGAGAGGATAGCGCAGCACCGCCACCTGGCCCGGCCCGAGGATGCCGGCGTCGGCGTAGGCCCCGCGCCAGACGGGCTCGCGGCGCTGACCGTCCACCCACAGCTCGGCGGCGGCGCGGCGGGCCGACTGCGGCAGGCGGATCAAGACGCGGCGCGGCTCGTGGAGGCGCACCTCGCGGCGGCCCTGGTAGGGCTCGTAGCTGACCAGCTCGGCAGCCGGTCGGTCGCCGCCAAAGCCCAGGTGCACGTACAGGCCGTCCGGCCGATCCTCCACAGCATGCTCCCACAACAGGTGCAGCGCGCGGGCGCCCCAGCCGGTGCAGCAGCCCTCGATCACGGGCTCGCCGCCGGTGACCAGGTGGCCGTACAGGCTGGTCGGCAGCGTCGCGCTGGCGAACGATCCCGCCAGCGCACGGGCGCCGGGCGTCTCGCGGGCGGCCGGCGACAGGAAGCTCGCGGCCGGCGGGAACTGGCTGGCCAGGAGGTGGTTGCGACCGAACCGCTCGACGTCGTCCCAGTACTCCGGATAGCCGGACTGGGCGAGGGCGATGGCGAGCTGGATCGTGTCGGACAGGGCGCAGGTCTCGCAGGTCGGCGGCAGCCAGGGCACCTGATACCAGTACCAGTAGTATTTCTCCGGGAGCAGCATGGCGTCGGGAATCCAGCCGTGGGTCGTCGAGTGGGCGCGGATCCAGAGGTAGACGCGGTTCGCCCAGGCCAGGCGATCCTCGCGCCCGGCCAGCCGGGCGTGGTAGACCGCTGCCGTCGCTAGCCCGGCGTAGCCCTCGGCGTGGACGTGGCCGTGGAACTCGCCGCTGGGAGCCACGAGGCCGGATTGGTCCGCGAAGTAGGCAAGCAGGGCCTCTCCCAGCCGCCGCGCGCCGCGGCTGCCGCTGCGGAAGTGGTACTCGAGCAAGGGGAGGGCGATCAGCGCCCCCAGCCCCCACTTGGCGCGGCCCTCCGGCGCGCCCTCGGCGGTGTTCGTGTAGTCTAGCCAGCCGTCGCGCCACTGCGTGCCCGGGTAACGCGCCGTGCCGTTCTCGTGCACGGCGATGGCATCCAACCCGGCCACGGCGGTCTCCAACGCTGCCTCGATCTGGGCGCTCCCGGTCAGGGCGTACCAGGTCGACAGGGCGAACAGGCCGCGGCTCTGGGAGAAGATCTCGACGACCTCCGAGCCGTAGCCGTCGTTCGCGGTGGCGACTCCGTTCCAGAGCAATCCGTCGCGGCGCTGCCGGCTGAGCAGCAGGGCGCGGACTGCGGCCTCCTCCTCCTGGGCGGTGGTATTGCCCGTCAGCAGCCGCAGGCGGGCAAACCCGTCGACCGCCCGTCCGGTCATGTCGATCCAATCCCAGACAGCGTGGCGCAGCACGGGGACGTGGCCGCCGACGTCGATGGCGAAGTAGGGCCGGTAGGCTGCCGAAGGGTCGAGCCGTGCCACCAAGCTGGCGAAGGCGCGCTCGCCGGCGTCCTGAAGGAGATACGTCGCCGGACGCTGGTTGGGGCGGCCGCCGGGCGGCCCGCCCCAGCTCGCTCCCGCGTCCAGCAGTAGCGTGGGATCGGGCAGGCTGCCGAGCGACTCGAGCAGCGCCTCGCCGCGCTCGGCGACCAGCCAGCCGCCGAGCGCGGCGCCGGCACCGGCGCCGAGCAGGCCGCCCAGGAAGGCGCGCCGCGACACCCCGGCGCGCGGCGCGCGCCGCGTGGCGCGCCGCCGGCCGGGGGTCACCCCTCTCCTCGCAGCACTCTGGTCCCACCCCGCGGTTGGATTGGCCTCCGCGCCCCGCCAGGCGCAGCGGAAGCCTCCAGCGGCGAGTCAAAGCCTGATCGGCAGGGGGCCGGCCACCACCAGGCCTGGCAAGCCAGCGCTCACACCCGCCAGGTTAATCCTAGTCAACCGGACGGCTGTTGGCTAGCCCCCCGGCCGACGGGAGGCGGGGGCCGCGCGATCAGGCGCGGGCCGGCAGCGGCCGGGCGGCGTTGCCCGGCCCGCTGCGCACGGTTCCGGCCGCCAGGTCGAACCACTCCTGCTGGATCAGCGCCAGGTTGCGGCCGCGTACCGCGATGGCGATCGTGTCCTGGTCCCGGCTCGTCGTCTCGTTGTGGATCGCGTAGGTCGGCTCGATTTCCACCTCGCCCGGCCGCCGGATGTGGTCCGCGGTCAGGCGCACGTCGGCCCGCCCCGGGGCACTGCGGTCGTCGTGGCGCTCGTAGCGGTGGATCGTCTCGATGCCGTCGAAGATGCCGTACAGCGTCCAGGCCCGCTCGTGGTGGTGGACCGGCGTCGTGCGGTCGCGGGGCTTGAGCAGCAGGGTGACGCAGAAGCCGTAGTCCCTGTCCTCGTGCAGTAGCCAGGGGCCGCGGTCCACGTCCAGCGCCCAGCGGTAGCGCGCCAGGGCGTCGCGATTGGCCAGCAGGCGGCGCAGGGCCGCGGCCGCCTCTTCCAGCATGGCCTCCTCGGGCAGCCCCCGCGCTAGCGTGGCCCGCAGGTCGGCGACGAAGTCCTCGAGCTCGTAGGTCGGGCCGCTCATCCGGCTACCTCCACGGCGGTCGGTCGTCCGCGGCCGCAGTATAGCACCAGCGCGGAGCGGGGCCCGGTCGCCCTGCGACCGGGCCCCGCAGAACGAGGCCGGCAGGGGCGTCACGTTCAGCGAGCGCCCCGCCGCAAGCGGGGGCCGTTCGTGCTACTATACCGGCGGATGACGGAGGCGACGCGACTATGGGCGGAAAGTATGGCGACGAGCTCTGTCCGCGCTATCAGCGTGCCATCGACATCATTGGCAAACGCTGGACGTGCCTGATCCTCCGAGTATTGCTCGCGGGGCCGCGGCGCTTCGGCTACATCGAGGACGTGGTCGCCGGCTTGAGCGCGCGCATGTTGTCCGAGCGGCTCAAGGAGCTCGAGGCATGTGGTATCGTCGAGCGGCGGGTTTATCCGGAGACGCCCGTGCGTATTGAGTACATGCTCACCGAGAAGGGCCGCGGGCTGCAGCGAGCGCTGGACGAGCTGCAGCGGTGGGCGGATCGCTGGGAATGCTCCGAGAACCGGCCGACGGCCAGCGCCGCTGCCAGCGGGCAGCAGTCGCCAACCTGATCTCCATTCAGCACCAGGCTGCCACGGAGAGTAGCACTCCGCGAGAGATGCTGCCCCGAGCGTGGGAAGAGTAACTAATGCCCAGCGCCGACATTGCCTTCGCGCTGGTTACTGGTGTGTTTACCTTCATCGTCGGCATGGCCATCGGCCGGCCGATCATCCGCCTCCTCGCTCGCGCCGGCGCGGGCAAGGAGGTCAACCCTTGGGGACCGCGGAGCCACCTCGCCAAGACCGGCACGCCCACCATGGGCGGCGTCATCGTCGTGTTCAGCGTGCTCCTGGTTACGGCGGCGGTCAACCTGGTCGGGCGTCTCTCGATCCTCGTGCCGCTCGGCGCGCTACTGGCCGCGGGGCTGCTCGGCTTCCTCGACGACCGCATGACGCTGGTCGGCCGCAAGAGCGAGGGCCTGTCCCCGCGGGCGAAGATGGTCGGCCTGGTCGCCATCGCCGTGGTGGTCGTCGTCGTGCTGTACACTGAGTTCCACCTGAGCGGGGTGTACCTGCCGCTCTCCCGCGAGCTGCACGACCTGGGGCTGTGGTACATCCCCATCGCCGTGTTCGCGATCGTCGGCACGGCGAATGCCGTCAATCTGACCGACGGGCTCGACGGACTGGCGGCCAGCCTGCTGGTGCTCTGTTTCTTCGCTTACGGCTTCATCGCCTTCCTGCAGGGCCAGAGCTACCTGGTCACCTTCGCCTTCACCGTCGTCGGGGGGCTGCTCGCCTTCTGGTGGTACAACGCCCACCCGGCCGAGGTGTTCATGGGGGACACCGGCTCGCTGGCGCTGGGCATGGCGCTGGCCGTGGTCGCCCTGATGACTTCGCAGTGGCTGCTGTTGCCGGTGATCGGGATCGTGTTCGTGGTCGAGACGATCTCCGTGATCATCCAGAAGCTCTACCGCCGCCTGAACGACGACAAGCGCCTGTTCCGCATGGCGCCGATCCACCACCACTTCGAGCTGGGCGGCTGGGCGGAGACGCAGGTCAGCACGCGCTTCTGGGTGGCCGGCCTGCTGGGCGCGATGCTCGGCATCGCCCTCGCCCTGCTCTGAGCATCCGGCCATCCGCCGCTGGTTCGCCTGCGTTCCCTCTCCGCTCGCCGCGGTGTTCCGAGCGCCCGGCCGCCGGGCTACTTGGCGCCGCGCGCCGCCGGGTTCGCTGCCCGCAGCAGCAGGTCCGTCTCGTACGAGTAGGTCGTGCGCTGCTTGTCCGCGTGGCGCTCGAGCGCCAGCGCCACCAGCCGGTCGATCAGCGTCGGGAAGGGGATGCCGCTCGGGTCCCAGAGGTAGAACGACAGCGAGCCCGGCATGGTGTTGATCTCGTTCACGTACACGCTGCCGTCGCGCGTCACCAGGAAGTCCACGCGGGCGATGCCCGCGCAGTCGATGGCGCGGAAGGCGGCGACGGCCAGGTTCTCGATGCGACGGGTCAGGTCGTCGGGGATCGGCGCCGGGATTAGGCGCTGTGCCGACTGCATCCCCCCGCCCTGCTTGGCGCCACTGGCGCTGCTCGGGGCCGCCGGCGGTGGCTGGCCGGCCGGTCCCTCCTTCGCGCCGCGCAGGTACTTGTCGGCGTAGCTCAGCACGGCCGCGTCGCGGACGGGCTGCTCGCAGACCGAGGTGATCGGGTCGTCGTTGCCGAGGAGGGCGCAGTTGATCTCGACGAAGTCCTCCAGCGCCCGCTCGACGAGCAGCCGCCGCCCGTAGCTGCTGGCCACCTCGAGGGCGAAGCGCAGGTCGTCGCGGTTCCGCGCGCAGGCCACGCCAATGCTCGAGCCGAGCACGGCGGGCTTGACGAACGCGGGGTAACCGAGCGCGGCCTCGACCTCGTCCAGCACCGTATCAGGCTCGGCCTGGAAGCGGGCGCGCGTGTACCAACGCGACTCGACCACCGGCAGCCCTGCCGCCTGGAAGGCGCCCTTCATCAGGATCTTGTCCATCCCCACCGCCGCCGCGGCCACGCCGGCGCCGACGTAGGGTACGTCGGCCAGCTCGAACAGACCCTGGAGCGTGCCGTCCTCGCCGTGCGTGCCGTGCACGGCGGGAAAGGCGACGTCGATCTCTAGAGCACTGCCCCGACGGAACAGCCCCAGACCACCCCCCTCCACCCGCACCAGCCCCCGCTGGCCGGGCTCCGGCGGCAGATAGGCCCGCTCGGCCCGCTCCAGGCGGCCGGGCTCGCGGAAGGTGTCGAGGTCCTGGAGCGCGGGGCCGGTGAGCCAGGCGCCCTGCTTGGTGATGTAGATGGGGACGATCTCGTACTTCTCGGCGGCCGCGGCCATGATCTGCTGCGCCGTGATCACCGAGACCTCGTGCTCGACCGAACGGCTGCCGAAGATCACCGCGAGGCGCGTCTTAGCCATCTCGTCTCCCAGTACTGAGCACTGAGTACTGAGTACTGAGTGGCTTCTGACTCAGTACTCAGTACTCAGTACTCAGTACTATTCGCTGTACTGGTCCGGGAGGTCGTTCTCGAACAGCACGGCGTCGCCGGGCGCGAGGAGGCGGCCGAGCTGAGCGGTGGCCTCCTTGAGGCTGGGCACGCTGAACAGCCGGTCGGCCGGGAAGCCGGCCGCCCTGGCGCCAGCGGCGATCGCCGCCGTGCGGCGCGGGCCGACCAGGATGATGTAGTCGCAGACCGCCGCGGCCTGGCGCCCAAACTCCTCGTGTCGCTGCTCGAGCCGCTCGCCGAGCTCGACCATGCCTGGCGTGACCAGGACCTTGCGGCCCGGCAGCTCGGCCAGCACGTCGAGCGCGGCGCGGGCGCCGGCCGGGTTCGAGTTGTAGGCGTCGTCGATCACGGTCACGCCGCCCTCGCCCTGGATGAGCTGGAGGCGATGCGGCACGGGCGCCAGGTCGCGCGCCGCGGCGGCGATCTCAGCGAGCGACAGCCCCAGCTCGAGGGCGACCGTGGTGGCGGCGAGCACGTTCGACACGTTGTGCCGGCCGAGCAGCGGCGTGCTGAAGCGGACCGGCTCCGCGTTCGGGGCGTGGACGGTGAAGCTCGTTCCGCTTGGGCTAGTCTCGATCGCGCTGGCCGTGAGGTCGGGCCCGCGGCCGCGCGGCTCCAGGCCGTAGGTGCGCACCGGCACGTGGCTGGTCTGGCGGGCCAGCTCGCGGCAGCGCTTATTGTCGGCGTTGAACACGGCCAGCCCGTCGGCGGGCAGCGCCTCGATCAGCTCGTACTTGGTGCGCGCGATGTTCGCGACCGAGCCGAAGCGCTCCAGGTGCTGCTCGCCCACGGCGGTAAGCACGCCGATCCGCGGGCGCGCCAGGCGGGCCAGCTCGCGGATGTTGCCCGGCACGTAGGCGCCCATCTCGACAACGAACACCTCGTGCTCCGGCTGCAGGCCGCGCAGGACCGTGCGGGCGATCCCGACCGGCGTGTTCACGCTCGCCGAGGTCTTCAGCACGCGGTACCGTGCGCCGAGCAGCGTGGCCAGGATCTCCTTCGTGCTCGTCTTGCCGTAGCTGCCGGTGATGCCGATGACAACCAGGTCCGGGCGGCTGCGTAGCTTGCGCGCCGCCAGCAGCACCAGGCCGCGCTTGGCGCCGGCCTGGAACGGATAGACGAGCAGGGTGGCTGCCGAGAGATAGTAGGCGGGTAGGAGCCCGAGGACGGCGAGCGTGGCGACGAACAGGGCCGGCCGCGGCGTGCCGTCCGGCGGCGCGAGCCAGAGCCAGGCCGCCACCGCGACGGTGAGCAGGGCCAGGGCTGCCGCGACGGCCGCCAGCAGCAGCGCCTTCTTCGTCCACACCAGCGGCTTCTTCGCCTCGGCGCGCGGCCGTCCCCACCAGGCGTAGGCCGCGGCTCCGAGCGCCAGCGCCGGGGCCAGCACGTACAGGTCGAGCGCCGGCAGGAGCAGGATCGCCGTGGCCAGCGCGGCCAGGGCGAGCATGGCCTGAAGCTGCGCCCGCGGCACGACCCGCTCGGCGCCGGCCGCCAGCCACGCCCAGAAGCGGCGCAGCTCGTACTCTTCGAGCTGGAGGACGTGCAGCAGCCGCCGGCCCTGGAGCGCCACCGCGGCGAGCCAGACCAGCGCCCCGACGAGGATGGCGACGAGCCAGGGCGCGGCGATCACGACCCGCCTCCGTCCGGGCCAAGGAAGGCGTCGATCGCGGCGCAGGTCTCGGCCGTGCGCTCCAGGTAGGAGAAGTGGCCCGCGCCGGGGAAGATGACCAGCCGCGCGCCGGGGATGAGCTGCTCCATGAGCTGCCCGTCCGCGAGCGGCGTGGCGTCGTCATCGGCCCCCCAGAGCAGGAGCGTTGGGGCGGCGATGCGCGGCAGCAGGTCGCGCAGGTCCTGGCTCACTACTTTCACGAACGTGCCCCGGAGCGGCCCAGCGTTGGCGTAGTCCTCGGAGCCGACCGCGCGCTGCCAGCGGTCGCGCAGCCGCTCGGCCACCGACCCGAGCAGCGGCAGGGCGCTGGCGGCGCGGCCGGCCTTGCCGACGAGCACGGCGGCCTCCTGCTTGCCGGTCCGCTGGGGGCGAATGCCGGCGCTGTCTACCAGGATCAGGCGCTCGACGAGGGCGGGCTGCATCGCTGCCAGGTAGATCGCCAGACGTCCGCCGAACGAGTGCCCGAGAAACAGCGCTCGCTCCACGCCGAGCTTGGCCAGGAGCTGCGCCGTCCAGGCCGCGTAGTCGGGCACGCCCCAGTCCGCCGGCGGACGGGCCGTGCCGCCGAAGCCGGGCAGGTCGGGCGCGATCGTCCGGTACCGCGCGGCCAGGTGCGCGGCCAGCGGATGGAGGCTGGCGCCCTCACCCGCCCAGCCGTGCAGGAGCAGCGCGGGCGGACCCTCGCCGGCGATACGACAGAACGTCTGCAGGCCCGCGACCTCGATGGCGCCCTGCACTGCGCTTCCTCCTCCCCTATTCCGTGAATTCCAGGTTTGGCAGGTTCACCCAGCGGGTGAACCTGCCAAACCAAGGCTCACGGATTGAGGTCTGCCTGCTTCCTGGCGCGTCCTCGCCAGGCGCGGTAAGATGATATCCCAATCATGCCGTGCGCTACTGGCGCGCGGACCGCGGCCCCGGCAGTGGGCGCGGGACGCCCAGCCCAGTGCAAGGAGTAGGCCGCATGCCTCAGCCTGTTCTCAAGGGCGCCGCCTGTCTGCTGGCCCACACGCCGGGCCTCGTTCGCCACGGCTCGAAGCCCAGCCGCGAGCTGCCGCCGCACTCGGAGCCGCTGCCCACCGACTACCAGGCCGCTCTGCGCGGCTACGAGGCGGCCGTCGCCTACGCCCCGAACCAGGTCTTCGTCGGCAACCTGGCGCCCGATGCCCTGGCCGAGGTGCCCGCGCCCTGGTGGCGCACGCCGTTGGAGGGGGCGCGGGCCGAGGGGCGCTACGGCGCCATCCTGCCCGAGGCGCTGTTCCTGGGCTGGATCAAGGTCGCCGACGTGTTCGACCTGGTCTACCTCACCAACGAGCTGGTGGCCGAGATCCGCCCGGCGATCGCCGCGCACCGCCTCGGTGGCGCCGACGACGCGGCACGGCTGGGCGAAGGCGTCCCGCTGGCCGACGTCGAGCGGCGCGTGCGGGAGGCGCACGCGGCGCCGCTGACGGTCGACGAGCGGCTGGTAGGCTGCGTGATGCCCGCGCACGACCGCGATGCCACGCTGGTGCCGGAGGTGCTGCTGGAGAACCTGGCCTGCAAGGCCTCGGGCGCGCTGACGCTGCGGCACCTCCTCGGCGCCACGCCGGCCGTTGGCGCCGACGACCTGACCTACCTGCTGAGCTGCTCCGAGGACGCCGTCGGCGACCGCTACAACCGCGGCGGCGGGAACCTGGCGAAGGCGGTCGGGGAGATGGTTGGCTGCCAGAACGCCTCGGGCGCCGACGTGAAGGCGTTCTGCAGCGGGCCGTTGTACGCGCTGATCGTGGCCGGTAGCCTCGTCGCCTCCGGCGTGGCAGACGAGATCGCCATCGTTGGCGGGGGCTGCCTGGCCAAGCTGGGGATGAAGTTCCAGAGCCACCTGGCGAAGAACGTCCCGATCCTGGAAGATTGTCTCGGCGCGGTCGCGATCCTCGTCGGCCGCGACGACGGCGTGAGCCCCCGCCTGCGCCTCGACGTGGTGGGCCGCCACCGCATCGGCGCGGGCGCGTCGCAGCAGGCGATCCTCGAGGCGCTGGTCTGCGAGCCGCTCGATCGCGCCGACCTGCGCCTGACCGACGTCGACAAGTACGCCACCGAGCTGCAGAATGCGGAGATCACGCTGCCGGCCGATCGGGGCGACGTCGCGCGCCAGAACTACCGCTTGATCGGGGCGCTGGCAGCGCGGCGCGGTGAGATCAAGCCGGCCGAGCTCGACGAGTTCGTGCGCACGCGCGGCATGCCCGGCTATGCGCCTACACAGGGGCACATCCCGTCGGCGGTGCCCTACTTGCCCTGGGCGCGGGAGGCGATGCTGGCCGGCTCGATGCGCAGCGCGATGTTCCTCGGCAAGGGCAGCCTGTTCCTGGGTCGGATGACCGGGCTATCCGATGGCGCCTCGATCTTGATCGAGGCACAGTAGATCGCGTAACCACGCGGGAGGTGAGAGCGTGTTCAAGGGCAAGCGCGTCATCGCGCTAGGCGACCGCGACGGCATCCAGGCCCCGGCCATCGCCGAGTGCGTCACGTCGGCGGGGGCCGAGGTGGCCTTCATGAACACCGAGTGCTTTGTCTGAACGGCGGCTGGGGCCATGGACTTGGCCACGCAGGCGCGGATCAAGGAGCTGGCGGAAGGCGAGCGGCGCGACGACCTGGTGGTGGTGATCGGCCACCTGGACGTCGGCGGCGCCGAGCTAGCGGCCGAGACGGTGACGGCCGGCGATCCGACCTGGGCGGGTCCATTGGCGGGGGTCCCGTTGGGTCTCCCCGTGTACCACGTGCTCGAGCCCGAGGTGAAGGGCGAGGTGGCATCGGACGCCTACGAGCAGCACTTGAGCCTGATGGAGATGGTGCTCGAATCGGATGCGCCGCTGCAGGCGGTGCGGGCCGTGCGGCAGCGGGCCGGCGCCGGCGCGAGCTGAGCGGCGGATGAGCCGGGGCGCGCTGCCGCTCCTGCCGAGCGTGGCGCTGGTCCTGCTCTTCGGCTGTGTCATGCCCGCCCGTCCTGCGCCCGGCGCGAGCGGCCCTGCGCCAGGGGCCGCCGCGCCGGACGAGCCGCCGCTGCGCCATCTCACACTCGCCAACACGTCCCTCGGGGCGGCGGCGGCTTTCTTCGTCGCCCAGGACGTCGGCATCTTCGCCCGCCACGGCCTGGACGTCGAGATCCCGCTGCTCAGCGGGATCAAGAGCGTCCAGGCCGTCGTGGCCCGCCAGGCCGAGTACGGCCTGATCTCGTCGCGGACGGTCGTCGACTCCCAGCTCGCCGGCGCGGACGTGGTGATGATCGCCGGCATCACGCCGACGCTCGTCTTCAGCATCTACGGCCTGCCCCAGTTCAGCGAGGTGGCCCAGCTCCGCGGCCAGACCATCGGCGTGACCCAGATCGGCGGGTCGGCCGACTTCGCGCTGCGCTACGCCTTGCGGCGGCAGGGACTCGAGGCCGACCGCGACTACGCCATCTTCCAGACCGGCGGTATGGCCGAGAGCCTGGCCGCGCTGCGGAGCGGGGGCGTGCAGGCGACGGTGCTCTCGCCGCCGACGACGGTCAAGGCCCGCAAGGAGGGCCTGCGTGAGATCCTCGACATCACTGCCCTCGACATCGACTACGTGACCGGCGCGTTGGCGACGACCCGCGGCTTCCTCACCGACGAGAGCGAGACGAACCGACGCTTCCTGGAAGCGATGCTCGAGGGTATTCACTACGCCAAGACCAACCCCACGGCCGCGAAGCAGGTGCTGGCGCGCCAGTTCCAGACCAGCGATCCCGACGTGCTCGACGAGACCTACGCGCTGTACGTCGATCGGCTGCTGCCGCGGGTGCCGTTCGTGTCGCGGCGCGGCGTCGAAACCGTCCTCGAGGAGATCACGACGACCGACCCGGGCGCCCCGGCGGCACAGGCGGCGCGGGCGGCGTCGCCCGACCAGTTCGTCGACAACGCGCCCCTGGCGGCGCTGGAAGCCAGCGACTTCGTGGGCCGCCTATGGGGCGATTAAAGGAGCAACGATGCGCGTTGGCGGCCACGTCAAAGGGGGCATCCAGGGGGGGATCGCGCATGCCCGTGAGATCGGCGCGGAGACGATCCAGATCTTCGCCGGCAGCCCGCAGACCTGGCGGGCGCCGACGCATTCCGATGCCGACGTGGCCGCCTTTCGGAATGCGCTCACCGAGCACGACATCGGCCCGGTGTTCGTGCACGGCGTCTACATCGCCAACCTGGCCTCGCCGAAGCCGTCGATCCGCCACATGTCGGTGACGGCGGTGGCCGGCCACCTCGACTGGGCCAACCGCCTGGGCGCGGCCGGGCTGATCATCCACCCCGGCTCGGCCGGTAGCGAGCCGCTCGATGAGGCACTGGAGCGCGTGGTGAAGGGGGTGGGACGCGCCCTGGCCCAGGTCGACGGTCCCGCCCAGATCCTCCTCGAGTGCTGCGCCGGCCAGGGCGCGACGATCGGCCGCACCTTCGCCGAGCTGGAGTACGTGATCCACGCCCTCGACGACGACCCGCGGCTGGGCTGGGTGTTGGACACTTGCCATGCCTTCAACGCCGGCTACGACCTGACCAGCGAGGAGGGCTTCGCGGCGATGGTGGCCGAGATCGAGGCGACAGTGGGCTTCGACCGGCTGGCCGCGATCCACGCCAACGACTCGAAGACGCCGCTTGGCAAGCAGGTCGACCGACACGAGAACATCGGCGAGGGCTACATCGGCGACGCGGCGTTCGCGCGCCTGCTCCGGCATCCGGCCTTCGCCGACGTGCCGCAGCTCCTCGAGGTGCCGGGCTACGACAAGAAGGGGCCGGACCGCGCCAACGTCGAGCGGCTCTGCCACCTGGCCGGCCGCGCGCCTCGCCCCATCGGCGCGTAGAGCGGATTGCGCCCCGCAGGAGTGTCCCCTGAACGGCGGACACGAGACCGGTCTGCTAGAGCGGCCTTCAGGCCGACTCGCTGCCCCTGCGAACCGCTGGAGGCCCCGCTGCCGGCTGTCGCGCACGCCCCGCGCGGGTTAGAATTCCCGCGGGCGGAGGGTGACTGATGCGAGAGATCGACCGCGAGGCTGCCGCGCGCGCGCTGGCCTCGGCGAGCTTCAATTTCCTGCGGCGGGGCGCCGACCTGACGCTCAGCATGTCGGGGGCGAAGTGGCGGCTGGCCGAGCAGACCGACGCCACCCTGACCTTCCGGCCGGTTGGCCTCGACGACGCGTTCCTCCCGCCTGGTCCCGACGCCGAGATGATCCTCTCCCTCCCGGATGTCGAGCGCATCACCTGGGACCGTCTGCCGAAGCAGCAGCGTCGCTCGCAGATCCGCTTCCACTTCCACAGCGGCGAACTGTGGACCTTCAGCGCCCACCTCGACGAGCGCCTGCTCGACTGAGCGGGCTACGCAGATGGATAGACACTCTTAGGCGCGGGGCAACCGGCCTTACAGCGAGGGCCGCCGGGCGCGCGAGGGGCGGCGCTTGCGACGGGGCGGCGTGGTCGCCGCGGCATCCGTGGCGCTGGCGGCTGCCTCGGCGGCGCGGCGGGCGATCATCCGCCGGGCGAGGTCGACGTAGCCCTTGCCGTGTTTCGGGACGCGCCGACGCTCGGCCTCCTGGCGCGCGGCGCGGCGCTGCCAGCGCGCGCTCGCGCCATTCTCGCCGTTTGTCTGCCGTCGCTGGCGCATACTCGCCTCTCCTCGCTTGTAGCCGATCATCGTCGGCCGGCTGATCATCCCGCCTCGAGTCGCCGCGGCCGCCCGGCGCAACTCGCTTGTCGGGCGGTCACTCCTGCTCGCCCAGGTATCGTCCCACGAACGCCTCCAGCGCGGCGCGGAAGCAGTCGGCCGGGGCGCGGACCACGCCGGCGCCGACCTGGCCGACGCCGGCCTGGCGGTGCGCGATCCCCGTGTTGATCAGCGGCCGGATCCCTGTCGCGACGACCTTGCGAACGTCGATCCCGCTCGGCGCGCCGGCGAAGCCGAGCGCAGGGATCAGCAGGTGGGGGCTGCGCCCTGCCGTGATCTCGGCCATCTCCTCGGTGATCGCCGCGCCGCGCTCGACGCTGCCCGCCCCGACGAAGCGCACGACGGCCGGCGCCGCGGCCATGCAGAACCCGCCGACGCCGAGGCACTCGACGATCGCGCTGTCGCCCATGTCCGGGTTGGCGTCCGCTTCACTGTAGCCCGCGAAGTAGAGCCCACGCGGCTGCTCGGCCGGCGCCGTGAACCAGGTATCGCCGAGGCCGCTGACCCGGATGGCAAAGTCCGTGCCGTTGCGGCACATCGCCGCGACGAGAGTGCAGCACTCGATGTCGCGGATGGCATCCAGGCTGGCCTTGCCGGCCGCCATCGCCAGGTTGAGGAAGAACTGGTCGTTGCTCACGAGGAAATCTGCTACCTCCGCCACTCGCCCTGCCGGCTCGGCGGCGCGCACCAGCCGCGGCAGGAGTGCCCGTGCCAGCAGCGACGTGGCGGCCACGTTGCGCTGGTGCATCTCGTCGCCCATCGCCAGCGCCTGGGCCATCAGCACACGCAAGTCGAGCGGCGGGCCGGCCGCGAGGACGGCGCGCAGCGTCGGCGCAAGGACCTGCTCCAGCCAGCGCAGGCGCGCGATCACGCTGTCGTCGTTGGCGCCGAAACGCATCACCTTGCCCAGGCCCTCGTTGACGGCGCAGTAGGCGCGAGTGCCGTGCGCGGCGTCCACGACCTCGAAGAGCGGCATGGAGTAGGAAGTGATGCCGGTCATCGGACCGACCGTGGCGAAGTCGTGGTTCGGCGCGAAGCGCACGCGCCCGCTCTCCACCAGCGCCAGCGCCGCGGCCTCGTCCGCGGCCAGTCCCTCGTAGCGTAGCGCGCCGACGACCGCGCCGCGCAGCGGGCCGCACATCCGCTCCCAGGTGATCGGCGGGCCAGCGTGCAGCAGGACGTGGCGGTCCAGGTCGGGCCAGACCTTGTGGCGATACTTGATTCCCACGAGCCGCGGCTGGGCCGCGAACAGCCGCTCCAGGGCCCGCGCGTTGGCGGCGTCGATGCGGTCGCCGAGCCGCGCGTCCAGGCGGTCGAGCAGCGTGGCCAGGTGCGGGTCGCCGCCGGCCGGCGGGCGCCAGTCGACCTGGATCACCGGCACGCCCTGGGCGGCGAGCTGCTCCGCGAACAGCCCCACGCCCAGGCTGACGACCCGCGGCGTGGCGGGAAAAGGCTCGGCGCTCTGGCGGGCAGTGGCGGCTGGCTCGCTCACGGCGTCTCCCCTGCTGCGTCAGGCGGCCAGCCGGCTGGCCGCCTCGGCGGCGGCCAGCGCGCCGCTCTCGCGGACGATCACCCCGGCCTCTCTCAAGATTCGCTCCTGTCGCGACAGGCACTGCGGGTCCTCCTCCGTGCCGCAGACGGAGGCGACCACTGCTAGCTCGCGCCCGGCTGCCGCCGCCCGCTGCCGCGCGGCGGCGAGGGCCGGGACGAGCGCGCCGGCCGGATCGGGATGCGCGCCGCGACCGAGCACGACGTCGAGCAGGAGCACGGCGACGGACGGGTCGTCGGCCTCCGCCAGCAGGCGCTCGGCGCGAGCGCGCGGGTCGATCATCGGGTGCGGCCGGCCGCGCGTGAACTCGTCGGCGCCGAGGTCGACGACCGTGTGCTCGCGCGAGCGGTGTGGGTCGGCCAGCGGCTCGCCGACGCCGGCGTTGCTGTAGACGCGGCCGAGGCGAGCGCCCAGCACCAGGGTGGCCTCGGCGGCGAGCGTGCCGCCGGCGAACAGGCCCCGGAGGTACCGCTGGCCGGGCGCATACGTGGGTACCACCGCGGCGACCGGGTTCCCTGGCTCGGC
>Ga0070739_10003799_pt1 | contig 18450 bp, 18 predicted proteins | sample Coa_R1_7_FD_66445 | JGI IMG/M metagenome (GOLD analysis project Ga0070739, IMG submission 66445) | Surface soil microbial communities from Centralia Pennsylvania, which are recovering from an underground coalmine fire - Coalmine... | ecosystem: Environmental > Terrestrial > Soil > Unclassified ... | reverse complement strand
GGCCATCCATTGCGCAAGGATTTTCCTCTCACCGGCTTTGTCGAGGTTCGCTACGACGATGAACTAAAGCGGGTGGTCTACGAGCCGGTGCGGCTTTCACAGGAGTTCCGCAATTTCGATTTTCTTTCGCCGTGGGAAGGCACCGAATACGAGCTGCCGGGCGATGAGAAGGCGGCAAAGAAGCCGGGGGAGATCGGAAAATGAAGCCGACGCTCAGGCCCGGATTAACGCACCGGTTTGCCTACAAGGTGCCGGAAGACAAGACGGTGCCATATACCTACCCGGAAGCGCCCGAAATCGCCGCGATGCCGAAGGTGTTCGCGACCGGGTTCATGATCGTGCTGATGGAATGGACATGCACGCAGTTGTTGGCGCCGTATCTCGATCCGGGCGAGGGCAGTCTCGGCGTGCACGTCGATGTCAGTCATCTCGCGGCGACGCCGCCGGGCATGACGGTGACAGTCGACGTTGAATGCGTTGCGGTGACCGGCCCGCGCGTGACCTTCAAGGTTAGAGCCCACGACGGTCTCGATCTCATTGGTGAAGGGCGTCACGAGCGGTTCGTCGTGCAGTGGGACAAGTTCAACGCGCGGCTGGCGGATAAAATAAAGAAGATAGCGCAGGTGACCGCATGAGCGACGTCAGCCTGCGCAATTTCACGATCAACTTCGGCCCGCAGCATCCGGCTGCCCACGGCGTTCTGCGCCTGGTCCTGGAGCTTGACGGCGAGGTCGTCGAGCGCGTCGATCCGCATATCGGCCTGCTGCACCGCGGCACCGAGAAGCTCATCGAGTACAAGACGTACCTGCAGGCGGTGCCGTATTTCGATCGGCTTGATTATGTGGCACCGCTAAGCCAGGAGCACGCCTTCTGCCTTGCCATCGAACGACTGCTCGGCATCACCGTGCCAAAGCGTGGACAAATCATCCGCGTGCTGTTTCACGAGATCAGCCGGTTACTCTCGCACCTTCTCAATGTCACGACGCAAGCGATGGACGTGGGGGCGCTCACGCCGCCGCTATGGGGTTTTGAGGAGCGCGAGAAGCTCATGATGTTCTACGAGCGCGCCTCCGGCAGCCGCATGCATGCGAATTATTACCGGCCCGGTGGCGTGCATCAGGACCTGCCGCCAAAGTTGATCGACGATATCGCTGCGTTCTGCGATCCGTTCTTGAAGGTGTGCGACGACCTTGAAGAGCTTCTGACCGAAAACCGCATTTTCAAGCAGCGCAACGTCAATATCGGCGTAGTCAAGCTCGAAGATGCCTGGGTGCGCGGCTTCTCGGGCGTCATGGTACGTGGTTCCGGCGCGGCCTGGGACCTGCGCAAGGCGCAACCCTATGACGGCTACGCCGAGTATGACTTCGATATTCCGATCGGCAAGAACGGTGACTGTTACGACCGCTATTGCGTGCGCATGGAGGAGATGCGCCAGTCGGTCCGCATCATGAAGCAGTGCATCGAGAAGCTGCACAGCTCGGAAGGGCAGGGCCTCGTAGCCATCGACGACCACAAGATCGTGCCGCCACGGCGCGAGGTCATGAAGCGCTCCATGGAGTCGCTCATTCATCATTTCAAGCTTTACACCGAGGGCTTCAAGGTGCCGCCTGGCGAAGTGTATCAAGCCGTCGAGGCGCCAAAGGGCGAGTTCGGCGTCTACTTGGTATCGGACGGCACCAACAAACCCTACAAATGCAAAATCCGGTCGCCAGGATTTGCGCACTTGCAGGCGATGGACTTCTTGAGCCGCGGCCACATGCTCGCGGACGTGTCGGCCATCCTTGGTTCGATTGATATCGTGTTCGGCGAGGTCGACCGATGACCGTGCGCCGTCTAGCAGAAAAGCAGCCGGCGAGCTTCGCCTTTACTGCGGCCAATCTCGAATGGGCGAAGGCGCAAATCGCCAAATATCCACCTGGCCGACAGCAGTCTGCCGTTATTCCGGTTCTTTGGCGGGCGCAGGAGCAAGCCGGCGGCTGGCTGCCGCAGAAGGCGATCGAAGCGGTCGCCGATCTGCTTGGGATGGCGAGAATCCGCGTGCTCGAAGTGGCGACGTTCTACACCATGTTCAATCTGTCGCCGGTCGGCAAATTTTACGTGCAGCTCTGCGGCACCACGCCGTGCATGCTGCGCGGATCGGAAGAATTGAAGAAGGTGTGCCGGCGCATGATCGGCGAACAGGATCACGTCAGCGCTGATGGCTTGTTCTCCTGGACCGAGGTCGAATGCCTGGGCGCTTGCGTGAACGCGCCGATGGTGCAGATCAATGCCGACTATTACGAGGATCTGACGCCAGAAATCCTGGCTCGAATCCTCAATGATTTGTCAGCCGGACGGAAGCCGAAGCCTGGTCCACAGATCGACCGCCAGCTCTCGGCGCCGATCGGCGGCCCGACAACCCTGACCGATCCCTCGCTCTACCGCGATAGCAAGGAGCGTGGAGGCGATAAGGCGTTGCACGACGAGAACGCCAAAAAGCCCGGCGATGCCGCCAATGTTCACGAGGCGCCGCTGCCGAAGCCGCCGATCGCCGATGCCACGGACCAGAGGCGCTCATAGATGCTCGCCGATCAGGACCGCATCTTCAAGAATCTGTACGGCCTGCACGATTGGGGGCTCGACAGCGCGCGCGCGCGCGGCGCTTGGGACGGCACCAAAGCGATCCTGGAACGCGGCCGCGACGCTATCGTCAACGAGGTGAAAGCGTCGGGCCAGCGGGGCCGCGGCGGCGCCGGATTTCCGACCGGCTTGAAATGGTCGTTCATGCCCAAGGAGACGGGCGGGCGGCCGAGTTATCTGGTTGTCAATGCCGACGAGTCGGAGCCGGGTACGTGCAAAGATCGTGAGATCATGCGCAACGACCCGCATCTTCTTGTCGAGGGTTGTCTTATTGCCGGTGCCGGTATTGGCGTGCACCACTGCTACATTTACGTGCGCGGCGAGTTCATTCGTGAACGCGAACACCTCGAAGCAGCCGTGCAGCAGGCCTATGACGCAAGACTCATCGGCAAGAACAACGTGCATGGCTTCGATTTCGATATTGTCGTGCACCATGGCGCCGGCGCTTACATCTGCGGTGAAGAGACTGCGCTGCTCGAGAGCCTCGAGGGCAAGAAGGGCATGCCGCGATTGAAGCCGCCGTTTCCGGCGAATGTCGGACTCTACGGCTGTCCGACCACAGTGAATAATGTCGAGACCATCGCGCAGGTGCCCGACATCATGCGGCGCGGCGCGGCCTGGTTCGCCGGGATCGGCCGACAGAACAACACCGGCACCAAGTTGTATTGCATTTCCGGTCACGTGGAACGGCCGTGCAATGTCGAAGAGGCGATGGGCATTCCGCTGCGCGAATTGATTGAACGCCACGCCGGCGGCGTCCGCGGCGGCTGGCACAATTTGCTCGCCGTGATCCCCGGCGGCTCGTCGATGCCGCTCGTTCCCGCCGGTCCCGATCAGGCCGATACGCTGTTGATGGACTTCGACGGCTGTCGCGAGAAGAAATCGGCGCTCGGCACCGCGGCCGTTATCGTCATGGACAAATCGACCGACATCGTTAAAGCCATGGCCCGGATCTCCTATTTCTATAAGCACGAGAGCTGCGGCCAGTGCACGCCATGCCGCGAAGGAATGGGCTGGATGTGGCGCGTGCTCGAGCGCATGGCGCAAGGCCGCGCCCACAAGCGCGAGATCGACATGCTGATGGAAGTCACGACCCAAATCGAGGGACATACCATCTGCGCTTTTGGCGACGGTGGCGCTTGGCCGGTGCAGGGGCTGTTGCGGCACTTCCGGCCCGAGATCGAGCGCCGCATTGACGAATACACGGCGAACCCGGATTTCGCGGGGGTGCTCGACCCGCCGGTGCCTGAGGCGGCGGAGTGAGGCAATGACGAAGCTTGTCGTCGACAGCAAAGAAATCGACGTGCCGCCGGAGTACACCCTGCTCCAGGCCTGCGAGGCGGCGGGCGCGGAAATCCCGCGCTTCTGCTTCCACGAGCGGCTGTCGATCGCCGGCAATTGCCGCATGTGCCTGGTCGAGCTGGTCGGCTCGCCCAAGCCGGTGGCAAGCTGCGCGTGGGGCGTGCGCGACTGTCGCCCGGGACCGAAAGGCGAGCCGCCGGAAGTGCGGACCCGCTCCGCTATGGTGCGCAAGGCGCGCGAAGGCGTGATGGAGTTCCTGCTGATCAATCACCCCCTCGATTGTCCGATCTGCGATCAAGGCGGCGAATGCGACTTGCAGGATCAGTCGATGGCCTACGGCATCGATTCGAGCCGGTTCCGCGAGAACAAGCGTGCGGTCGAGGACAAATATCTCGGCGCTCTTGTCAAGACGTCGATGAACCGCTGCATTCAGTGCACGCGTTGCGTCCGCTTCTCGACGGAAGTTGCCGGCGTGCCGGAGCTCGGTGCCATTGGGCGCGGCGAGGACATGGAAATCACGACCTACCTCGAAGAGGCGATGACATCTGAGCTGCAGGCCAATGTGGTGGATCTCTGCCCGGTCGGCGCGTTGACCTCGAAACCCTACGCCTTCACGGCGCGGCCGTGGGAACTCGACAAGACCGAATCGGTCGACGTCATGGATGCGCTCGGCTCGGCCATCCGCATCGATACCCGCGGCCGCGAGGTCATGCGCATCCTGCCGCGCACCAATGACGACATCAACGAGGAATGGATTTCCGACAAGACGCGGCACGTTGTCGACGGGTTGCGCACACAGCGCCTCGATCAACCCTACGTGCGGGAGAACGGAAAGCTGCGGCCAGCGTCCTGGAGTGAAGCCTTCAAGGCCATCGCCGCGAAAGTGTCCAACGTCAATCCGAAGCGGATCGGCGCGCTAGTCGGCGATCTCGCCGCGGTCGAGGAGATTTTCGCGCTGAAGGATTTGATGACACGGCTCGGCGTCGTCAATCTCGATTGCCGCCAGGATAGCTCGGCGCTCGATCCGCGCTGGGGCCGCGCCAGCTACCTCTTCAACGCCACCATTGCCGGTATCGACACCGCTGACGCCCTGCTCATAATCGGATCCAATCCCCGCAAGGAAGCGGCCGTCCTCAATGCGCGCATCCGCAAGCGCTGGCGCGCCGGCAATTTCCCGATCGGCCTAATCGGTCCCAAGGCCGATCTGACTTATGCCTACGATTATCTCGGGGCGGGGCCGGAGACGGTCGCCAATCTGCCGCGCCATTCATTTGCCGAGGCCATGCGGAGAGCCGAACGGCCGATCGTGCTCGTTGGCAGCGCTGCGTTCGCGCGCCCCGATGGCGCCGCCGTCGCCTCGCTCGCAGCGAACACCGCGATTGCACTCGGCGCTGTCAAAGACAGCTGGAACGGCTACGGCGTGCTGCACAGCGTGGCTGCGCGCGTCGGTGCGCTCGACCTCGGCTTCGTTCCAGGGGCGGGCGGATTGAACGCGCGGCAGATGGCGGCTTACGGCACGCTCGACGCGCTCTTCCTGCTTGGGGCCGACGAGATCGAAATCGCTTCCGGCGCGTTCGTCGTGTACATTGGCAGCCACGGTGACCGCGGCGCTTCACGCGCCGACGTGATCCTGCCCGGCGCCGCCTACCCGGAGAAATCGGCGATCTATGTCAATACCGAGGGCCGGGTGCAGATGGCCACCCGCGCCGCATTCCCGCCCGGCGATGCGCGCGAGGATTGGGCCATCCTACGAGCGCTTTCCGACGTGCTCGCCAAGCGGCTGCCGTATGATTCGCTCGCGGCCCTGCGGCAGGCGCTATTCAAGGCCCATCCGCACATGCAGCGGCTCGGTCAGATTGCGCCCAGCGATCCGGCCGACTTGCACAAGCTCGCCGCATTGGGCGGCTCGATCGACCGGGCGCCGTTCGCCTCAAGCATACACAGTTTTTATTTCACCAATCCGATAGCGCGCGCCTCTGCGATCATGGCGGAATGCGCCGTGATCAGCGAAGGGCGCGCGACCAGAACGGCAGCGGAGTAGGGAAGGCACGATGGCGGAAATCTGGTCCGATTATCTCTGGCCGTTGCTGATCATGCTGGGCGAGAGCGTGTTGCTGCTCGTCATCCTGCTCATTGCGGTTGCGTATCTGCTCTATGCCGACCGCAAGATCTGGGCGGCGGTGCAAATCCGGCGCGGCCCGAACGTGGTCGGGCCGTGGGGCCTGCTGCAGTCCTTCGCCGATCTCCTCAAGTTCGTGCTCAAGGAGCCGGTGGTTCCGGCGGGCGCCAACAAAGGCGTCTTTCTGCTCGCGCCGCTGATTACGGTGACGCTCTCCCTCGCTGCCTGGGCCGTCATCCCCGTCAGCGCCGGCTGGGTCATCTCCAACATCAATGTCGGCATTCTTTACATTTTCGCCATCTCGTCGCTCGGCGTGTACGGAGTGATCATGGCCGGCTGGGCGTCGAATTCGAAGTACCCGTTCCTGGCGGCGCTGCGCTCGGCGGCGCAGATGGTGTCGTATGAGGTCTCGATCGGCTTTGTCATCATCACGGTCCTGTTGTGCGTCGGCTCGCTCAATCTCTCCGCCATTGTTGAGGCGCAGAACACGCCTTGGGGACTGCTACGCTGGTTCTGGCTGCCGTTGTTGCCGATGCTTGTGATCTTCTTCGTCTCGGCGCTCGCCGAGACCAACCGGCCGCCGTTCGACCTGGTCGAAGCGGAATCCGAGCTCGTCGCCGGCTACATGGTGGAGTACGGGTCCACCCCGTACATGATGCTGATGATGGGCGAGTACGTGGCGATCTGCACCATGTGCGCGATGTGCACCATTCTGTTCTTTGGCGGCTGGCTGCCGCCATTTCCGGTCGTGCCGTTCACCTGGATTCCAGGCATCGTCTGGTTCGTGCTGAAAGCGACTTTCGTTTTCTTCATGTTCGCAATGGTGAAGGCGTTCGTGCCGCGCTATCGCTACGATCAGCTGATGCGGCTTGGCTGGAAGGTGTTCCTGCCGATCTCGCTGGCGATGGTCGCCATCGTTGCCGGGGTCTTGCAGGTCACCGGGTGGGCGCCGAAGTGAGCGGAGAGCGCCATGGAATATTCGTTGCCGGCATGGCTCGGCGCGCTGACCGGCACGGTGGTCGGCGTCGCGATCTACGTTCCGGCCATTCGCGTCATCGAACGCCGGTTGCGGGCGCAATCCGGCCCGAAGACGCTCGAGCAGCGCGCCATGTTTGAGGACCGGCTGTCGGTGTTGCGGCGAACGATTTTGGGCGCCGATGTCGCGCTGCTCGCCACGGCGGGCTACCTGATCGGCAACGCGATTTGGCCGGTACGGTATTAGGCGGCAGGAGAGATTGATATGAAACTCGATCAGGCCGCCCGATCGCTGTTCCTCAAGGAGTTCATCGAAGCTTTCGTCCTGTCGATGCGCTACTTCTTCAAGCCGAAGGCGACCGTCAACTACCCGTTCGAGAAAAATCCGATTTCGCCGCGCTTCCGCGGCGAACATGCGCTCCGCCGCTATCCGAACGGCGAGGAACGCTGCATCGCCTGCAAGCTATGCGAGGCGATTTGTCCAGCGCAGGCCATCACCATCGAAGCCGGGCCACGACGTAATGATGGCACCCGCCGCACCACGCGCTACGACATCGACATGGTGAAGTGCATTTATTGCGGCCTGTGTCAGGAAGCCTGTCCGGTCGACGCGATCGTTGAGGGGCCGAATTTCGAGTTTGCCACAGAAACCCGCGAGGAACTGTACTACGACAAGGAGCGCCTCTTGGCCAACGGCGACCGCTGGGAGCGCGAGATCGCCAAGAACATCGCGCTCGATGCTCCGTACCGGTGAGACGCGCGGCGAATGATCATCACGGCGATTTTCTTTTATCTTTTTGCCGCCGTCTGCGTGGCCTCGGCCATCATGGTCATTGCCGCGCGCAATCCGGTGCATTCGGTGCTGTTTCTCATTCTGGCATTCGTCAATGCAGCCGGGCTGTTCGTGCTGCTCGGTGCCGAATTCCTGGCCATGATCCTAATCGTCGTCTATGTCGGCGCTGTCGCCGTGCTGTTTCTATTTGTCGTGATGATGCTTGACGTGGATTTCGCCGAGCTGCGGCGCGGCGTGCTTACCTATTTGCCGATCGGCGGTTTGATTGGCGCTGTTTTCCTTGCGGAATTATTGGTTGTGGTCGGCGCCTGGGTGATCGGCCCGAGCGTCGCGAATTCGATCACCGCGCCCATTCCGCCGCCGAGCGCGGTCAGCAATACCGAAGCTCTCGGCCTCGTCCTCTATACCCGTTACGTATACTTTTTCGAAGCGGCCGGCATTGTCCTTTTGATCGCCATGGTCGGCGCTATTGTGCTGACGTTGCGGCACAAGCCGAACGTCCGCCGGCAGAACATCGCCGATCAGGTTGCCCGACACCGGGCGACCGCAATCGAGATCGTGAAGGTCAAGCCGGGGCAGGGGCTGTCATGACCGTTGGGCTCGGCCACTATCTCGCGCTCGGCGCGATCCTGTTCACGCTCGGCATCGTCGGCATTTTTCTCAACCGCAAGAACGTCATCATCATTTTGATGTCGATCGAGCTCATTCTGCTTTCGGTCAACATCAATCTGGTCGCTTTCTCAACCTTTCTTGGCGACATCGTCGGCCAAGTTTATGCCTTGATCGTGCTCACGGTGGCGGCGGCCGAGGCTGCGATCGGTCTCGCTATCCTGGTTGCGTATTTCCGCAACCGCGGATCGATCGCAGTCGAAGACATCAATTTGATGAAGGGCTAGCGGCATGTACGAAGCCATTGTGGTGCTGCCGCTGATCGGCGCGGTGGTCGCGGGATTGATCTCGCTCGTTGGCGCGCGGGACCGGTTCCCCGGCGAGGATCCGCCGCCGCCTCATGACGATCATGCCGCTGCGCCGGCGCCGGAGGACCGCCCGCGCGGAGCGCCATCGCCGGAAGCGCAACACGGCGCCTTCGCCAACACCGGGGTCGAGGAGCCGGAGGCGGCGCCGCCCGCCGCCGGGTCGCAACTGGCCGAGTTGATCACCACAACGCTGCTCGGGATCGCCTGCCTGTTGTCGTGGTACGCCTTCTACGATGTCGGGTTCCTCGGCCACGAGGCGCGGGTTCCGATCTTCACCTTCATCAGCTTCGCCGATCTACACTCGGAATGGGCGCTGCGGGTTGATGCGCTGACCGCGGTCATGCTGGTCGTGGTCACCACTATCTCGTTCCTGGTTCATTTGTATTCCGTCGGTTACATGGCGGACGATCCGTACCAGCCCCGCTTTTTCTCGTATCTGTCATTCTTCACGTTCGCCATGTTGATGCTGGTGACGGCAGACAATCTGGTGCAAATGTTCTTCGGCTGGGAAGGCGTGGGGCTAGCGAGCTATCTGCTTATCGGCTTCTGGTATCACCGCCCGCAGGCGAATGCCGCCGCCATCAAGGCCTTTATCGTCAACCGCGTCGGCGATTTCGGCTTTTCACTCGGTATTTTTGCCGTGTTCTTGCTCACCGGCGCCGTCGACTTCGACACCATCTTCGCGCAGGCGCCCGGCTTTGTCGGCAAGACGTTTCACTTTCTGAGCTGGGATCTCGACGTGCTGCTGGTGGTTTGCCTGCTGTTGTTCATGGGCGCCATGGGAAAATCGGCGCAATTCCTGCTGCACACTTGGCTGCCCGACGCCATGGAGGGGCCGACCCCTGTCTCGGCGTTGATTCACGCCGCCACGATGGTGACGGCGGGCGTGTTCATGGTGGCGCGGCTGTCGCCGCTATTTAGCCTTTCGCCAGGCGCATCCGCCTTCGTGACCTTCATTGGCGCGACGACCTGCCTGTTCGCCGCGACGGTCGCGCTGGTCCAGAACGACATCAAGCGCATCATCGCCTACTCGACCTGCTCGCAACTGGGCTACATGTTCGTCGCAATGGGGCTCGGCGCCTATTCGGTTGGCATGTTCCATCTGTTCACCCACGCTTTCTTCAAGGCGCTGCTGTTCCTCGGCTCCGGCTCGGTGATCATCGCCATGCACCACGAGCAGGACATCCGGCACATGGGCGGATTGTGGCGCAAAATTCCATTTACTTATGCGACCATGCTGATCGGCACGCTCGCGCTCACCGGGTTTCCGTTCACTGCCGGTTATTTCTCGAAGGACGCCATCATCGAGTCGGCGGCCGTCAGCAACGGTTCTGTCGCGGGCTACGGCTTTATCCTGACCCTTGTCGCCGTGGCACTGACGTCGTTCTATTCCTGGCGGCTGATCTTCAAGACCTTCCATGGCGCCCCGCACGACCCTCATCACTACGAGGCGGCACATGAAAGCCCGATGGTCATGCTCATTCCGCTGGCGCTGCTCGCGGTCGGCTCGATTGCCGCAGGCTATCCGGCGTTGACCGTCTTCACCGGCCACGGCGCCGATGACTTCTTTCGTGAATCGCTCAAGCTTGGTGCGGCCAACACACTGTTCGAGCATGCCGAAGGCTTGCCACTCCTGATGTCATTGGCCCCCACGGCCATGATGATTGTCGGCTTCGTGGTGGCCTGGGGATTTTACATCCGACGGCCCGATCTGCCGGTGACGCTGGCGCGCGAGCAATCGTTGCTCTACGAGTTCCTGCTCAACAAATGGTACTTTGACGAGATCTACGATTATCTGCTGGTGCGCCCCGCCATGTGGCTCGGGCGCCTGCTTTGGAAGGGCGGCGACGGCTTTATCATCGACGGCTTCGGGCCTGACGGCGTGTCCTCGCGCGTTCTCGACGTCACCCGCAACGTGATCCGGCTGCAGACCGGCTATCTCTACCATTACGCTTTCGCCATGCTGATCGGCGTTGCTGCGCTCATCACCTGGTTTATGTTTGGGGGAGCGCACGGATGAGCTGGCCGATTCTCTCCGTCGTGACGTTCCTGCCGCTGCTCGGCGCGCTATTTATCGCGTTTCTGGCTGACGATGAGGCTGGAATCCGCAATGCGCGCTGGGTGGCGCTGTGGACGACCTTGATCACGTTCGCGATTTCGCTGCTGCTCCTCTGGCGCTTTGATCCGTCCTCGGCCGACTTTCAGTTCGTCGAGAAGGGGCCCTGGCTCGGCGGCGCCATCACGTATTCCATGGGGGTGGACGGCATCTCATTGCCGTTCGTGATCCTCACCACTGGACTGATGCCGATCGCGATCTTGGCGAGCTGGACCGCGATTGAGCGCCGCGTGCGCGAGTACATGATCGCCTTCCTCGTGCTGCAGACGCTGATGGTCGGCACGTTCTGCGCGCTCGACCTGGTGCTGTTCTATCTGTTCTTCGAGGGCGGCCTCATCCCGATGTTCCTGATCATCGGCGTGTGGGGCGGACCGCGCCGGGTCTATGCCAGCTTCAAGTTCTTCCTCTACACGCTGCTCGGTTCGGTGCTGATGCTGCTCGCCATCATGGCCATGTATTGGGATGCCGGCACCAGCGACATCCCAACGCTGCTGCATCATGCGTTTCCGCGCACACTGCAGAGCTGGGCTTGGTTCGCGTTTCTTGCCTCGTTCGCGGTCAAAATGCCGATGTGGCCGGTCCACACCTGGCTGCCCGATGCTCACGTCGAGGCGCCGACAGCAGGCTCGGTGATCCTCGCGGCCATTCTCCTCAAAATGGGTGGATATGGCTTTCTCCGGTTCTCGCTGCCGATGTTTCCCGACGCCTCGCAGGCGCTAGCGCCATTGATTTACGCGCTCTCAGTGGTCGCGATCGTCTACACCTCGCTCGTGGCGCTTATGCAGGAGGACATGAAGAAGCTGATTGCTTATTCCTCTGTCGCTCACATGGGGTTCGTGACGATGGGTATTTTTGCGGTCACGGCTCAGGGCCTTGCCGGGGGCATTTTTCTCATGCTGTCGCACGGCATCGTCTCGGCTGCGCTGTTCTTGTGCGTCGGCGTGGTTTACGACCGCATGCACACGCGCGACATTGCCGCGTACGGCGGTCTGGTCAACCGCATGCCCCTTTACGCATTCGTCTTCATGGCGTTTACCCTTGCCAATGTCGGGCTTCCCGGTACCACGGGATTTGTCGGCGAATTCCTGACGCTGCTCGGCACGTTCCGCGTCAATACCTGGGTCTCGACGCTGGCGACCCTCGGTATCATTCTGTCGGCGGCCTATGCCTTGTGGCTATATCGCAAGATCATTTTCGGTACCCTCGATAAGGCAAGCCTGTTCGGCATCAGAGATCTCGGATGGCGCGAAGTCGCGATCTTTGCGCCGCTGGTCGCTCTGACCATTTTTTTCGGGGTCTACCCGAAGCCTGTCCTAGATTTGTCGGCCGCTTCGGTGGCGCAATTGATGGATAGCTATCAGCATGCGCTCGCTCCGGTGCGCGCCGCGGCGGTGAGGTGAGCAATGAACGCGGCGCCGCAGCTTTCGAGCTTGGTTCCGCTGCTGCCCGAGATCGCGCTTGCGGTCGGAGCCATGGCGTTGCTGATGCTCGGCGTATATCGCGACGAGCGCACGATACGAACCATCGACGGCGGCGCTATTGTGCTGCTGGTTGTTGCCGGGGTCATCCTGCTGCTGTTGCCGCATGGTCGGCTGGTCAGCTTCAACGGCAGCTTCGTGCTCGACGGCTTCGCTCGGTTCCTGAAGATTCTGGCGCTGATCGGCTCGGCGGCCGCGATCGCCATGTCGCTCGATTACGCCTGGCGGGAACGACAGCAGCGGTTCGAATATTCAGTGCTGATCGTGCTGTCGACGCTCGGAATGTTCGTCCTGATTTCGGCGGCCGATCTCATCGCACTCTACCTCGGCCTCGAAATGATGAGCCTGCCGCTCTACGTGGTGGCCGCGAGCCACCGCGATTCGCTGCGCTCCACAGAAGCCGGTCTGAAGTACTTCGTTCTGGGGGCGCTGTCGTCCGGCATGCTGCTGTACGGCGCCTCCCTGGTTTACGGTTTTACCGGGACCGTCAATTTCACCGGCATTGCCCATGCGGCGACCCAGGGCAGCGTCGGGCTGATCTTCGGTCTGGTGTTCTTGTTTGCGGGTTTCTGCTTCAAGGTTTCCGCGGTGCCGTTTCACATGTGGACGCCCGACGTTTATGAAGGCGCGCCGACGCCGGTGACGGCGTTCTTTGCCGCCGCTCCGAAGGTCGCCGGTATAGCCATGTTCGTCCGCGCTGCCGTCGTGGCTTTTCCGGGCATAACCTCGGAATGGCAACAAATCCTGGTGTTTGTTTCGATCGCTTCTATGCTGCTCGGGTCGTTCGCGGCCATCGGCCAACGCAATTTCAAGCGCCTGATGGCCTACTCGTCTATTGGCCATATGGGGTACGCGCTGATTGGGCTGGCCGCCGGCACGGCCGAAGGCGTCCAGGGCGTGCTTTTGTATATGGCCATCTACATCACCATGACGCTTGGCGTATTCGCCGTAATCCTGTCGATGCGGCGGCCCAGCGGCATGGTGGAATCGATCGATCAACTTGCCGGATTGGCGCGCAGCCATCCCACCATGGCGTTTTTCCTGGCGATGCTGCTGTTCTCCATGGCCGGCGTGCCGCCGCTGGCCGGTTTCTTTGCCAAGTTCTACGTGTTCCTCGCCGCCATCAAAGCCGGTCTCTACGCTTTGGCGGTGATCGGCGTACTCGCCAGTGTCGTCGGCGCTTATTACTATCTAGCCATCATCAAGATCATGTACTTCGACGAGGCGACCGAAGGCTTTTATGTGATGCCGATCGAGCTTAGAGTGGTGCTTGGCATTTGCGGCCTGTTCAATGTTTTGTTCTTCCTCTATCCGGGGCCGCTGGTCGGCATCGCCTACGCGGCTGCCCATTCGCTGTTCTGATGCGGCTGCATCCCGCGGCCGCCGCGGCAGGCTTGGGCCTGATCGAATGCGAAAGTCTACCTTCAACCAACGCCGAGGCGCTGCAGCGCGCGCGGAGCGGCGAAACGCGGCCGCTTTGGATCGTGGCTAAGGAACAGACCGCCGGCCGCGGCCGCCGCGGCAACGCTTGGATTTCCCAGCCCGGCAACCTGCACGCCACGTTGCTCCTGACCGATCCGTCCGCCGCCGAGGTGGCGGCGCAGGTGTCGTTCGTGGCTGCTGTCGCGGTCCACGACGCGGTCAGCGACTGCGCTCCGGCCTTGGGTGGGACGCTTGCGCTCAAGTGGCCGAATGATCTGCTTTGCGGGGACCGGAAAATCTCGGGCATTTTGATCGAGGCGGAGACGGTGCAGCGCCGGCTCGCGGTCGCCGTTGGCATCGGCGTGAACTGCCGCCATCATCCGCCGCACACGTCCTATCCGGCCACCGATCTTTTCACCGCCGGCGCCGACCTATCCGCGGAGACCCTGTTCACCGCGCTATCAGGCGCCATGCAGCGGCGCCTTGTCGAATGGGGCGGGGGTGCCGGCTTTTCCGTGGTACGTGCCGCATGGCTCGAACGCACCTGCGGACTCGATGGCGATCTGCGGGTCAAGCTGCCGGATCGCGAACTTGTCGGCCACTGCGAAGGTCTCGATGCCGATGGCCGGCTATTATTGCGCCTTGCCGACGGGCGTTGTGAGGCGATTGCTGCGGGGGAGGTTTATTCGATCGGCACGCATGACCGCCGCTCGGCTACAGCAGGATCAGTGATGTGACGGTGCAAAGCGAGCTCGTATTCGCGCCGCTCGGCGGCGTCGGCGAGATCGGGATGAACCTCTCGATCTATGGTTTCGGCGACGCGCGACGGCGGCAATGGCTCGTCGTCGATTGCGGCGTGTCGTTCGCGGCCGAGGAACACTTGCCGGGCGTCGACCTGATCCTGCCCGATATCCGCTATTTGATCGAGGAGCGCCGCAACATTGTCGGTCTTGTTCTGACGCACGGGCACGAGGACCACCTTGGCGCGCTGATCGATCTATGGCCGCAGCTGAAAGTGCCGCTCTACGCCACCCCGTTTACCGCGGCGCTGTTCGAGGCCAAGCGGCTGGGCGAGCCCGGCGCGCCGGATATTCCGATCAATACAGTACCGCGCGACAGCCGCCTCACGCTCGGTCCGTTTGCAATCGATTTCGTCAATGTCGCGCATTCCATTCCGGAATCGAATGCGCTGGCAATTCGCACGCCGGGCGGAATCGTGCTCCATACCGGCGATTGGAAGATTGACCCGACGCCGCCACTTGGTTCGCCGACCGATCAGGCCAAGCTGACGGCGCTGGGCGACGAAGGCGTGCTGGCGCTGATCGGCGATTCGACAAATGCCGTGCGCGACGGCCGTTCGCCCTCGGAAGCCGACGTCGCCCGCACGCTTGCCGAACTGATCCGCAGCGCGCCGGCGCGCGTTGCGGTGACGACGTTCGCGTCTCATGTCGGCCGCATTCGCGCCGTTGCGGATGCCGCGCGCGCCACCGAACGCGAAATCGTGGTTGTAGGCCGCGCCATGGAGCGAGTCATTCAGGTAGCGCGCGAGACCGGCTATCTCGACGGCGTGCAGGATTTCCGCAGCGCCGAGACTTACGGTTATCTGCCTCCTGACAAGGTGCTGGCCCTATGCACCGGCAGCCAGGGCGAGCCGCGCGCCGCGTTGGCGCGCATGGCCGAGGACGAGCATCCCGAGGTCGCCTTGAGCAAAGGCGACCGCGTGATCTTTTCCTCGCGTGCCATTCCGGGCAACGAAAAGGCTATTGGTCGTGTCATTAACGGCCTGGTCGGGCAAGGCGTCGAGGTCATCACCGACCGCACCCATCTCGTCCACGTCTCGGGGCACCCTCGGCGCGCCGAACTGCTCGATATGATTGCTTGGGTGCGGCCGAAAATCTTGATCCCGGCCCACGGTGAGGCTTTGCATCTGGCGGAGCACGCGGCGCTTGCCCGGCACGCTGGCGTGCCGCACGTTTTGGTCTGCCGCAATGGCGATCTCGTCCGGCTCGCCCGCGACGGGGCGCAAATCATCGATGAGGTGCCGTCCGGTCGGCTTTATAAGGACGGTTCGCTTCTGGTAAGCGCCGATGGGCGCACGGTCGCCTCACGGCGGCGGCTGGGCTTTGCCGGCATGGTTTCGGTGGCGCTTGCAATGAACAGTAACGGCGCGCTCCTCGCCGATCCCGAAGTCGAACTCGTCGGTATTCCGGAAAACGACGCCAACGGCGCCGCAATGGCCGAAATTGCCCGCGACGCTGTCGAGGAGGCATTTGAATCGCTACCCAAGCCGCGTCGCCGCGATCCCGAAAGTGTGAGCGAGGCGATCCGCCGCGCCGTCCGCGCAGCCATCGCCGAGCGCTGGAACAAAAAGCCGGCCTGCCATGTGCATGTGTTGGTGGTGTAGGTTGCGAGCCAGGAGCGTTCTCTCATGATTGGCAGGCTTAATCATGTGGCGATTGCGGTGCGCGACATTGTCAAAGCCGCCGCCGTCTACCGCGACGTGCTCGGCGCGGAGGTTTCGGCGGCGGTGTCGCAGCCCGATCATGGCGTGACCACGGTCTTCGTCACCCTGTCCAATACCAAGATCGAACTGCTGGAGCCGCTCGGCGAGAACTCGCCGATTGCCAAGTTTCTCGAGCGCAATCCGGACGGCGGCATGCATCACCTCTGCTACGAGGTGTCCGATATCCGCGCTGCCCGGGATGCGCTAAGGACGGCTGGCGCGCGCGTGCTCGGTGATGGCGAGCCGAAAATCGGCGCGCATGGCAAGCCCGTGCTGTTCCTGCATCCGAAGGACTTTTGCGGCACGCTGGTCGAATTGGAACAGGGTTGAGATGCCGCTCGCCACCGCAATCGCGATTTTCTTTCTCATCTGGTGGGTAACGCTGTTTGCCGTGCTGCCTTGGGGCGTGCGCAGCCAGCACGAGAGCGGCGACGTGGTCCCGGGCACCGAGCCCGGCGCACCGTTGCTGCCGATGCTTGGCCGCAAGCTCATCTGGACTACTCTGGTTGCGATCGTCGTGTTCGTCTGCTGGTATGTGGTTTACACCGAACGACTGGTCACGCTGGACCGGCTCCTGGCGCCGTTCGGACTGCACGCGACAGGGAAATACTGAGCAATCTCTGAGCCTTGATGAGCGCAATTTCGGCGCCGGAAAAGAAAAGCAGGGCTAACGCCCTGCTCAAATTCCGAAAAACCCTGTCCACGCGTGTTGCTTGCTTGATCTACGCGACGGCGCCGATGGGCGGCATTGCGTTGCTGGCTCTGGGTGATCCTCCCAAGACTTGGACCGCTTTCCCGACCGGCCAAGCCAAAGCTTTTTGCCGCAGGATCGCAGTCCCATTCGTAATCGATCTGCCGCGGCTTGTCACCAGTCCCGGAGGCTAGCAGCGCAAAATAATACCGGCCCAGGCCAGATGGCGGCCCGGTTCCCGTCGCCTCTTGTATTTCGGCCGCCGTTGCGGCTTACCTGCCGCCGCCGTCCTCGATCAGCGATCGGATTCATGCGCCTGTCCCGCTTCTTCCTGCCGAACTTGCGCGAGACGCCCAAGGAGGCGGAAATCGCCTCCCATCGCCTGATGCTGCGCGCCGGCATGATCCGTCAGGAAGCGGCGGGCATTTACAGCTTTTTGCCCCTCGGACTGCGCGTGCTCCACAAAGTGTGCCAGATCGTTCGCGAGGAACAGGACCGCTCCGGCGCGATCGAGCTGTTGATGCCCACCATCCAGTCCGCCGACCTGTGGCGGGAAAGCGGCCGATACGAGGCCTACGGTAAGGAAATGTTGCGCATCAAGGACCGGCACGAGCGCGACATGCTCTACGGCCCCACCAACGAGGAAATGATCACCGCGATCTTCCGCAGTTATGTGCGCTCATATAAGGATTTGCCGCTCAATCTTTACCACATCCAGTGGAAGTTCCGTGATGAGGTGCGGCCGCGTTTCGGGCTGATGCGCGGGCGCGAGTTCTTGATGAAAGACGCCTATTCCTTCGATCTTGATTTTGCCGGCGCCAAGCACGCTTACAACCGGATGTTCGTAGCTTATCTGCGCACCTTCGCCCGCTTGGGGCTGCGCTCGATCCCCATGGTGGCCGAGAGTGGACCGATCGGCGGTAATCTCTCCCACGAGTTTATTATTTTAGCCGAGACCGGCGAGAGTGAGGTATTTTGCCACCGCGATTACCTCGGCTTTGAAGTTCCCGGTCCGGATGTCGACTTTGGCAGCGTCGCCGGCCTGCAGGCCATTGTCGATCAATGGACCTCGCTGTACGCAGCCACTTCCGAAAAACACAATGCCGATGTTTTTGCCGGGCTGCCGCCCGAAAAAAGGGTGTCGGCGCGCGGCATCGAGGTCGGGCATATTTTCTATTTCGGCACGAAATATTCCGAGCCTATGAGGGCTTTCGTGACCGGTCCGGATGGCGTCGAGTGGCCGGTGCATATGGGTTCTTATGGCATTGGCCCGAGCCGACTGGTTGCCGCCATTATCGAAGCGTTCCACGACGACGCCGGCATCAAATGGCCGGACCCGGTGGCGCCGTTCCGGGCCATGATCCTCAATCTCAAGCAGGGATCTAGCGAGACGGACGCCGCGTCCGAGGACCTCTACGCAAAATTGACGGCTCGTGGTGTTGAGACGCTGTACCA
>Ga0070739_10003798_pt1 | contig 18451 bp, 13 predicted proteins | sample Coa_R1_7_FD_66445 | JGI IMG/M metagenome (GOLD analysis project Ga0070739, IMG submission 66445) | Surface soil microbial communities from Centralia Pennsylvania, which are recovering from an underground coalmine fire - Coalmine... | ecosystem: Environmental > Terrestrial > Soil > Unclassified ... | reverse complement strand
GACAGCCGCTGGGGCATGTTCGGGTTCTTCGAGTGCGAGCGCGACCCCGGCACCGCGGCTGCGCTCCTCGCGGCGGCCGAGGGCTGGCTGCGAGAGCGGGACACCGACCGCATGATCGGGCCCTTCGACTTCTCGACCAACCACGAATGCGGGCTCCTGGTGGAGGGACACGAGTTCACGCCGCAGATCCTCGAGAACTGGCATCACCCCTACTACCGGGAGCTGCTCGAGGGCGAGGGCCTGGTGAAGGCGATGGACCTCTACAAGTGGGAGATCATGGCCAACGACCGCGACAAGCTCCTGCCTGTGATCGTCGAGCTCGCCGAGCGTCTCGAGCCCGAGCACGGCATCCGTCTGCGCCCGATGCGCAAGCGCAACATCCAGTCCGAGGTGCGTGAGTTCATGGACGTCTACAACAGCGCCTGGTCGTCGAATTGGGGCTTCGTGCCGCTGACCGACAACGAGCTCACGCACATGGCCAAGGAGCTCAAGCCCGTCCTCGACGAGGATTTCGCGAGCGTGGCGGAGACCGCGGACGGGCAGGTCGCGGGGGTCTCGCTGACGCTGCCCGATTTCAACTTCGCGCTCTCCAAGATCAACGGCCGGCTGCTCCCGTTCGGCTGGATCCGCGTGCTGCGCGAGCAGCGGCGGATCAAGGAGATCCGCGTGTTCGCGCTCGGCGTCAAGCCGCAGTTCCAGCACACCGGCGTCGCGGCCGCGCTCTACAAGGACGTCTGGGATGCGGTCCTGCGCCGCGGGATGACTCGCGCCGAGACCGGCTGGATCCTCGAGGTCAACGAACCGATGAACCGCGCCATGGAGGCGCTCACAGGGCGGATCGTCAAGCGCTACCGGATCTACGAGCGGCTGCTCGACCCGGCCGCCGCGCCGGCGTTCCCGGGCGGCGATTAGCCGAGGCGTTCTTCCTCGCGGCGAATCAGCCGAAGCGTTCTTCCTCGCGCGCCCGCACGGCCACCGGGTCAGCGTAGGCCGTGAAGTCGCGCTCGAACTGCTCCCACCAGTCGTTCGGCAGCCGCGTCCGCCGCCGGCGCCAGGCCAGATGGATTCCCCGCGGCCGCCACCGGGCGATCTGCGTCGCGCGCCGGGCCACTGAAGTCGCTACTTGCATGACCGCAGGCTTTCCCGACGCGGCGCGACGACACGCCGCCCGTCATCGCCGTGACCTGAGCGCAAGCCCGAGCGCCAGCGCGAGCGCCGTCGCGCTCGCCACGCCGACGGCGGCGGCACGCGCGGGCCGGCGCTCCGGTTTCGGGCGGGAATCCTCGAACATCCGCTCGGGCGGCCCGGCCAGGTAGCCGGCAGGTCCCCGCTCGCGGGCCATCTTCATCACCTCGGCGACGTGCAGCGCCCGGCGGCCGGCGCCCGACTGCTCGATCTGCGTCTTGCACGAGAAGCCATCGGCGACCACGACGGTGTCGCGTGCCGCCTCGCGCACGGCGGGCAGCAGCGCCTGCTCGCCGCACTGCATTGAAATTTCGTGATGCCCCTCCTCGAACCCCCACGAGCCGGCCAGCCCGCAGCAGCCGCCGCTCACCGAGTCCACCTCCACGCCCATCCGCTTCAGCAGCGAGTGCTCCTCGTCCATCGAGCCGGTCGCCTTGTGGTGGCAGTGGCCCCAGACGAGCGCGCGCCGGTCGAGCTGCGGCACCTCGACGTCGTACTTCTCGAAGAACTCGGGGAAGTGCATCGCGCAGCGCGCCAGCCGGTCGGCATCGTCGTCGTGGGGGAGCATCCCCTTCAGCTCGTCCTTGAAGACGGCCAGGCAGCTCGGCTCCATCCCGACGATCGGGGTGCCGGCGCGGATCTCGTCGCGCAGCACGTCGAGCGTGCGGCGCAGATAGCGCTCGGCGAGGTCGAGGAAGCCGTAGTCGTAGAGGGGGCGCCCGCAGCAGACGTGTCCGCTCGGCATCACGACCTGCCAGCCGGCGGCCTCGATCGCCTCCACGCATGCCACCCCCACGTCGGTGTGGAAGTGGTTGTTGAACGTGTCGGGCCACAGCACGACCCGCGGCCCCGAGGGGTTCGCCGTGCCGCCGCGCTGCTCGAACCACTGCTGGAGGGTGATCGGCGCGAAGGAGGGAATCGAGCGCTCGCTCGCCATCCCGGCCGCGAATTTGGCCACTCGTGACAGTCCGGGCGTCTGCGTGGCGAAGTTGGCCACAGCCGGCATCCGCGAGGCGACCCGCGCCGCCTGGTCGATCAGGCCGAACGCATACGCGTAGCGCGGCCGCCAGCGCCGCCAGCTCCGGAAGTGGTGGTGCAGGAACTCGGCCTTGTAGGTCGGCATGTCGACCTGCACGGGGCAGTCGCTCGTGCAGCCCTTGCACGACAGGCACAGGTCGAGCGCGTCGTAGACCTCCCGGCTCTGCCACCCGTCGGTGACGACGTCGCCCTCGAGCATCTCGAACAGCAGCCGCGCCCGTCCGCGGGTCGAGTGCTTCTCCTCCCGCGTCACCTGGAAGCTCGGGCACATGACGTTCTCGGCGTCCGGGACGCGGCACTTCCCGATCCCGACGCAGCGCAGCTGCGCGTGCGCGAAGTCGCCCTCGTCGGTCGTGTAGCCGAACCGGACGGGCGGCCGCCAGGGGTTGTAGTCGACGCCCAGCTTCAGGTGCTCGTCGAGGCGGTAGGGATCGATCACCTTGCCCGGGTTCATCTTCCACTGGGGATCCCAGATCAGCTTGAACTCGCGCATCGCGTCGAGCAGCTCCTCGCCGTACTGCTTGACGAGCAGCTCGGCGCGCTGCTGGCCGTCTCCGTGCTCTCCCGACAGCGAGCCGCCGTAGGAGGTGACGAGGTCGCCGGCCTCCTCGAGGAAGCGCCGGTAGTCGCGCAGGCCGTCGGCGTGGCGCAGGTCGAACGAGATCCGGGAGTGGATGCAGCCCTGGCCGAAGTGGCCGTACATCGCGCCGCGCAGGTCGTACTTCTCGTAGAGCGCCCGCAGGTCGCGCACGTAGTCGCCAAGCTTTTCGGGCGGGACGGCCGAGTCCTCCCAGCCGGGCCAGTGGTCGCGCCCGTCGGGCGGAAATGCCGTCGTGCCGAGGCCACCCTCGCGGATCTCCCACAGCTCGCTCGAGGAGCTCTGGTTCTGCCTGCCCCCGGCCTCCTCGAGCTCCTGCTTCGACGGCAGGACCTTGACCCGCTCGGAGGCGTATCCCTTCTCGCCGACGAGCCAGTCGCGGAAGCGCTCGGCCGTGCCCAGCGACTCCTGCGCCGAGTCGGCGCCGAACTGGACGAGCAGCCAGGCCGCATCCGGCCGGTCGCGGCGCGGCAGCTCCTCGATGTCCGAGACGTGCTCGCCCTTCTGGAGCTGGTCCTCGATCAGCAGGTGGTCGAGCGCCTCGAGCCCGATCGGCTTCCACTTCTCGACGATCTCCTGGCAGTGCTGCGCGGCATCGGGCAGCTCGTCGTACTCGACGACGACGAGCGTGCGCTGGTACAGCCCCGGCGTCAGCTTGAGCTGCACCTGGAGCGCGGTGGCGCACGTTCCCTCAGTGCCGACCAGGGCACGGGCGACGTTGAAGCCGCGCTCGGGGAGCAGCTCGTCGAGGTTGTAGCCTGACACCCGCCGCGGCAGCTCGTCGACGCCGATGAACCGCTCGCGGATCAGGCCGGCGTAGCGGTCGCGCAGGTCGCGCAGCCGGGCGTAGATCTCGCCCTTGCGACCGCCCTCCGCGATGATCTCGTCGAGCCGCTCCTCCTCGCCGACTCCGACCCAGAAGCGCTCGCCGTCGTAGGTGACGATCTCGAGCGCCTCGACGTTGTCCGAGGTGCGCGGCCCGGGCCCGTAGAGCTGGGACTGCACCGAGTGGATGCCGCACGAGTTGTTGCCGACGTTGCCTCCGATCGTGCAGCGCGAGTGGGTCGACGGGTCGGGCCCGAACACCATCCCGATCTGCTGACCGGTCTTGCGGTTGACGTGCTCGTTGATCGCCCCCGGCTGGCAGATGACCGTCTTCGACTCGGCGTCGGCGTCGCCGATCTCGTGCAGGTACTTGGAGAAGTCGATCACGACCGCGAAGTTGACCGTCTCGCCGGACAGGCTCGTGCCACCGCCGCGCGCGAGCACGGGCGCCCCGAACTCGTGGCAGGCGCGGTGCACGGCGACGACGTCGTCGAGCGTCTTCGGGACGACGACACCGATCGGCACCTGCCGGTAGTTGGAGGCGTCGGTCGCGTACATCGCCTTGGAGGCGGTGTCGAACCGGACCTCCCCGGACACCGTCGCCTCAAGCCGCGCGCGCAGCCCGCGCACGTCGACGGCGTCCGATGCCGCCATCCCGCCGCGGAAGCGCGGGTCAACTCGCGCGGGAACCGTGACCTGACGCTCGGTCGCGCTCATCCGCGGCCCCCTTCCCTCGCGTCGGTCGCGCTCATCAGGCGCCCCCTCCCTGCTCGCTCGAGTACACCTCGTACTGCGCGGCCCGCTCGCGGTTCAGCGACAGCCCGAGCCCGGGGCGCGACCGGTCGGGCGTCAGGAGCCCCCTCTCCGGCTCGAGCGTGCCGTCGAACAGCATCGACTCGATCCGCGTGTGGTCGAAGAAGTACTCGCAGTGGATGACGGTCTCCATCCCGCAGCAGGCGTGGGCCGAGATCGCCGGCGCGCAGTGGGCCGAGGAGGGCAGGCAGCGTGCCTTGCAGAGCCCGTCGACGCGCAGCATGTTGGTGATCCCGCCGCACCTGGTCACGTCGGCCTGGAGGATGTCGACGGCGCCGGCGTCGAGCATCTTCTGGAAGTACGGGAGGTTCCAGCCGTACTCGCCGGCCGCCACCGCGAGGCCCGGCGGCGCGTGCTCCCGAACGTAGGCGAGCCCGCGCAGGTCGTCGGAGGAGACCGGCTCCTCGAAGTAGGTGACGTCGGCGATCTCCCGGTAGCGGCGCGCCCAGAGGGCCGCCTCGACCGGATTGTTGGCGCCGTTGGCGTCGACCATCACCTCGAGCTCCGGGCCGCCCAGCTCACGCACGAGCTCCACTCGCTCGGGGTCGGCCGACCCGTCGCGGCCGACCTTGATCTTGACGCTCTGGAAGCCCTGCTCGAGCCATCCGCGCACCTGCTCGCGCAGCTGCTCCGCAGACAGATTGCAGAAGCCGCCCGACCCGTACATGGGCACGCTGTCGCGGAAGCGCGGCAGCGCGTCGGCCAGGCACACCCCGAGCAGCTTCGCCTTGAGGTCCCAGAGCGCGATGTCGACCGCTGACATCGCCATCGCGCCGATCCCCGAGTCGCCGAGGTTGCGCAGCGCCCGCTGCATGTCCGACCACGTCTTCGGCGGCGCGAGCGCGTCGGCGCCCTCGGCCACCGACGCGAGCTTGCCCTCGATCAGCGTCGCGACGGACGTGTCGGCGTAGGTGTAGCCGAGCCCGGTCTCGTCCCCGGCGGCGACCTCGACCACGACGATCGTGGTCGAGTCCCAGCTGAGCGTGCCGTCCGACTCCTCGTCGGTCTCGGTCGGCACCGTGTAGGCCGACACCTCCAGGCGCTCCACTCGCGCCTGCGCCGCACGGGTCGCGAGCGCCATCAGCGGGTGATGAACTCCTCGACCTTGCCCTTCAGCGACTCCTTGATGATCCGCCCGCGGGCTGGGTCACCGGGGAGCGCCTTGGCGAGCTTCTTGGCCTGCTCGAACTTGATGTGCGGCGGCAGCGGCGGGACCTCCGGATCGGTGATCGCCTCGAAGATGACCGGTCCGCCCGTGTGCGCGAGCGCCTCGTCCCAGGCCGGTCCGACCTGCCCGGGCGAATCGACCCGGATCCCCTTGAGCCCGAGCAGCTCGGCGTAGCGGGCATACGGGAAGTCGGGCAGCACCTGCGAGACCTCGAGCTTCGGGTCGCCGGACATCACCCGCTGCTCCCAGGTGACCTGGTTGAGGTCGTCGTTGTGCAGCACGAGCACGATGCACTGCTTGTTCGACCAGCGGTCCGAGTAGCGGGCCAGGTCGATCATGCCGTTGACGCCGAGCATCTGGAAGGCGCCGTCGCCGATCGTGGCGATCACAGGACGATCTGGGAAGGCGAACTTGGCCGCCAGCGCGTATGGCACCGCCGGGCACATCGTCGCGAGCGTCCCCGACAGCGCCGACTTCATCCCCTTGCGCATCTTCAGATGGCGCGCCCACCAGTTCGTCCCCGAGCCCGAGTCGGAGGTGAGGATGCAGTTGTCGGGCAGCCGCGGGCTCAGCTCCGCGAACAGCAGCTGCGGGTTGAGCGGCTGCGCGTCGAGCTCGGCGCGCGCATCCATCAGCTTCCACCACCGATCGACCTCGTCCTTGATCTTCTCCTGCCAGGAGCGATCCTCCTTGCGCTCGAGCATCGGGATCAGCGCCTGCAGCGTGTCCTTGGCGTCGCCGACGAGGTTGGACTCGGTCGGCGCGTAGCGCATCCCGAGCCGCCGCCCGTCGATGTCGATCTGGACCGCCCGCGCCTGGCCCTCCTCGGGCAGCCACTCGGCGTAGGGGAAGCTGGTCCCGATCATCAGCAGCGTGTCGCAGCCCATCATCAGCTCGTAGCTCGGCCGCGTGCCCAGCAGCCCGATCGAGCCGGTCACGAAAGGCAGATCGTCGGGCAGCGCGGCACGGCCGTTCAGCGCCTTCGCCACTCCCGCGCCGAGCAGCTCGGCGACCTGGACGACCTCGTCCTCGGCGCCGATCGCGCCGGCGCCGATCAGCATCGCCACCTTCTCGCCCGAGTTCAGCACCTCGGCGGCCTTCTGGAGGTCCTCGTCGCGCGGGCGGATCAGCGGCTTGGAGTACCCGATCGACGAGTAGACGGCCCCGTGGGTGCGCGGCGGCTCGGAATAGTCGAGCTCGCCGACGTCGTTGGGGACGATGATCGCCGTCGGGGTGCGCGAGTCGATCGCGATCCGGATCGCGCGGTCGACGACGTGGCGTGCCTGCGGCGGCTCCATGATCGTCGTCACGTACTCGCCGGCGACGTCCTTGTAGAGGACCTGGAGGTCGACCTCCTGCTGGTAGTTCGCGCCGATCGCCATCCGCGGCTGCTGGCCGACGATCGCCACGACCGGCTGGTGGTCGAGCTTGGCGTCGTAGAGGCCGTTCAGGAGGTGGATCGCCCCCGGCCCGCTCGTCGCCATGCAGACGCCGACCTCGCCGGTGAACTTCGCGTGGGCGCACGCGGCGAACGCCGCGATCTCCTCGTGGCGGCACTGGACGAAGTCGAGCTTGTCGCCGACCTCGTGGAACGCGCCGAGCAGAGAGTTGATGCCGTCGCCCGGGTAGCCGTAGACCCGATTGATCCCCCATTCGGTCAGGCGGTTCAGGATGAACTGGGCAGTGCTCGGCATGAAGGCTCCTCGGGTCGCGCTCGGTCCCTTTATCCGTACCCACAGCCGCCCTCCCGCAGACAACCTGTCAGCACAAGAACACGGAGATGATTGAGACCCTGAGCACCCTCGACCGGCCTCCCGGGTCCCCCGGGGAGCGCCGCGCCGCCGAGCTCCTCGCGGAGCGGCTGGCGGTCCAGGGAGCAGCGGTCACCGTCGAGTGCGAGTGGGTCCATGGGACATATTGGGTGCCGCTCGGGATCGGATCGTCGCTCGGCGCCGCAGCCGGGCTCCTCCCCCGCCTGCCAGCCGTCGCGCTGGCGGCGACCGCCGCCGCGAGCATCGCGGACGACCTCGAGATCGGGGCCCGGCCGCTGAGACGCGTGCTCCGCCAGCGCACGATCTCGAACGTGGTCGCCGAGTTCGCGCCTGCAAGTGCTGACCGCACGCTCGTCGTCCACGCCCACCACGACGCCGCGCACACGGGGATCGTCTTCCACCCCGGCGGCGCGAAGCTCGCCACGCGGATCGGGGGACGGCTGATGGACCGCCTCGGCACGCAGCCCGTGCCGCTGGCCGGCGCGGTGCTGGGTCCCGCCGCCGTCGCGCTCGGCGCGCTCACCGGTCGCCGGCGCGTCCGCGCGCTCGGCGCGTTGTCAGCGGCCGGCCACGCCGCCGCGATGGCGGACATCGCTCACTCGCCCGCCGTCCCGGGGGCCAACGACAACCTCTCAGGCGTCTCGGTGCTGGTGTCGCTGGCTGACCGGATCGCGGCTCGGCCCACCGAGCGCCTGCGCGTGATCCTCCTCTCGACCGGTTCGGAGGAGTCGTTCCTGGAGGCGATGGTGCGCTTCGGCGAGCGCCACTTCGCGCGCCTCGACCGCGCCACGACGACGTTCCTCTGCCTCGAGAGCGTCGGCTCGCCCGAGCTGATGCTGCTCGACGGCGAGGGGCTCCTGCGCCTGCACCGCTACCCGAAGGCGCTGATCGACCGCCTCACCCGTCTCGCAGTCGAGCGTGGCATCCCGCTGCGCGATCCGTTTCGCTATCGCCTTGCCACCGACGGCCAGGTCCCGCTGCGTGCCGGCTACCCGACCGCGGTGATCACGTCGATGGACTGGTACCACGCCCCGTCGAACTACCACTGGCCGACCGATCGCCCGGAGAACCTGGACCGGCAGACGGTTGCGCGGGCGGCGGAGCTTGCCGAGGCGCTGCTGCGCGATCTCGACGCAGCACCCGCGAGTCATCCGGCAGCCGCCGCGTGATGCGCGCCGCATCGAGGTGCTCGAGGAACGCCTGCGCGAACTTCCGCGAGGTGCCGAGCTCGTCGCGCAGCCGCGCCAGCGTGATCTGCCCCTCGGCCTCGATCACGCGCCGGACCACCGCCTGCACCTCGGCGAGCGCGTCGCGGTGGATGTGCATCGAGCGCCCGACCCGCACCACCCGCCCGGTCTCGTGCAGGATGCGCAGGTGCGCGCGCGCGTCGCCGAGCGCGGCCTCGCCGAGCGGCTCGAGACCCGCCTCGCGCAGCCTCGCCTCGAGCGCGAGCGCCGCGGGATCCGGCGCCTGTGTCACCTGCGCCGCCGCCGGCTTTGCGGGCTCGGCGGCGGCGGGCCCCGGCCGGCGGCCGGAGGCCCGAGCATTGACGATCACGCCTCCGCCCAGCGTCCCGACCGGGCTGATCCGCCGCAGCACGAGACGATCGCCGTCGGCGGCCACGAGCGGCCGCTCGAGCCGCAGCTGCCAGCGCCCGTCCTCCCGCGCGAGCGCGCGCGCGGGCGCGTGGCGGGTGCCGTGGTGCACCTGGACGCGCTCGCGCGGGTGAAGCGGCTCGGACAGCGCGAGCTCGGCCTCGACCCGGTAGGTGAGGGCGACCGGCGAGAGCTCTGCGGCCAGCACGTCGCCGGGCGCGACGTCCCGCAGCTCGACCCCGGTGAGGTTGACCGCGACGCGCTGGCCCGCGGGCGCCACATCGACGGGCCGGTCGTGCACCTGGACGCCCCGCACCCGCACCTCGCGCTCGGCGGGCAGCAGGCGAAGGCGATCCCCGCGGCGGATCTCTCCCGCCCACAGGGTGCCGGTGACGACCGTGCCGGCGCCCCTGATCGTGAAGGCGCGGTCGATGTGCAGAACGGCGGCGCCGCCGTCGGTAGGCCGTGGCCGCAGGCGTTCGGCGACGCGCTCGAGCGCGGCCGCCACCTCGGCCACGCCATCGCCGGTGCGCGCCGAGCAGGCGACCCGCTCGGCGTCTGGCAGGAGCGCACCGGCAGCCGCCAGGGCCGGGCCCGGATCGGCGAGGTCGGCCTTCGTGACGGCGATGACCCCCTCCCGGATGCCGAGCGCCCTGAGGACGCGCACGTGCTCGAGGGTCTGTGGCATCACGCCGTCGTCGGCGGCGACGACGAGCAGGAACAGGTCGATCCCGGTCGCGCCCGAGACCATCACCCGCACGAGGCGCTCGTGCCCCGGCACGTCGACGAGCGAGAGCACCCGCCCGCCGGGGAGGCGCAGCGGCGCGAACCCGAGCACGATCGTGATGCCGCGCGCCTTCTCCTCAGGCAGCCGGTCGGTGTCGACGCCGGTGAGCGCGTGCACGAGCGCCGTCTTGCCGTGGTCGATGTGGCCGGCCGTGCCGACGGTCAGCGCGCCGCTCACGTTCGCGCGGCGCTCGCACGGAGCGACGAAGGAGTCGAACCTTCCCACCGCGGGATCACCGCGGCTCCCCGGCTTTGAAGGCCGGTTGGGGCACCGGCCCCGGCCGCTCCAAGGTCCCGCTCGATCATATAAGCGAGATCGTGCCCGGCTCGCCGTCGCATAGCCGGCCGATGACCCAGCCCTCGAGACCGCCGGCGCGCCCCTCCGGCACCGCGACGAGCAGGCCGCCCGAGGTGACCGGGTCGCACGCCAGCGCCCGGCGCTCCTCGGTCACGGTGTCGGCGAAGCGAGTGAAACCATCCGCGTAGGCGCGGTTGCGCTGCGCGCCACCCGACACCCCCGATCCGTCCGCGAGCAGCTCGGGCGCGCCGGGCAGCGCCGGCAGCGCGCCGGCGCGGACCTCGGCGGCGAGACCGCTGGCGAGGGCCAGGTTGTGCAGATGCCCGAGCAGCCCGAAGCCGGTCACGTCGGTGGCGGCCCGTGCCGCCGCGCCGAGCGCCTGGCGGGCCGCCTCGGCGTTCAGCGTGACCATCGTCTCGACCGCTGCCGCGAAGCCGGCGGCGTCCGCCGCTCCGCGCTTGTGCGCCGTCGTCAGCGCGCCGATGCCGAGCGGCTTGGTGAGGACGAGCGCGTCGCCCGGACGGGCTCCCGCGTTCGTCAGCATCGTCCGAGGATCGACGGTGCCGGTCACGGCGAGCCCGTACTTGGGCTCGGGGTCGTCGATCGAGTGCCCCCCGACGATCTGGCAGCCGGCCTCCTCGGCGACGGCGAGGCCGCCTTCCAGGATCGCGCGCAGCACCTCGCCGCCGAGCCGATCGAGCGGGAAGGCGACCAGGTTCAGCGCGGTGAGCGGCGTGCCACCCATCGCGTACACGTCGGACAGCGCGTTGGCGGCCGCGATCCGGCCGAAGTCGTACGGGTCATCGACGATCGGCGTGAAGAAGTCGACCGTCTGCACGAGCGCGAGGTCGTCGCGCAGCGCGAAGACGGCGGCATCGTCGGCGGTCGCCGAGCCGACCAGCAGCCGCGGGTCGCGGGCTCCACCCAGTCCGCGGACGATCGGCAGCAGCTCGGCGGCGGGCAGCTTGCACCCGCAGCCCGCGCCGTGCGAGAGCGAGGTCAGCGCTACCGAAGCCACGACCGCCAGTCTACGTCCCGGTTTTTCCCATGACCGCGAGGCCCGCCGATTCGCGCCGCGCGGGTAGCCCGGTCCGGTGGACAGCCGGGTGAGGACTTGACGGCAACGCTCGCGAGCGCCGCCGACCGAGCCCGCCATCGACTCGAGTCCGCGGTCGGCGGGCCCGCCCGCGCGCGGGTCGTCGTGCTGCTCGCGTGCGTGCTCGCCCTGGAGAGCGCCGACCTGGCGGCGATCGGCGCAGTCGGGCCGCAGCTCAAGGCCCAGCTCCACGTGACCAACACGCAGCTCGGGCTGCTCGCCGCGGTGTCCACGTTCGTGGGCGGCGTGATGACGATCCCGTTCGGCGTGCTGGTCGACCGCGTCCACCGTGTCCGCCTGCTCTCGCTCGCGATCGCCACGTGGGCGGTCGCGATGCTGATCGGCGCAGCCTCCCAGAGCTACGAGTGGCTGCTCATCTCCCGGATCGGGCTGGGCGCGGTCTCGGCGGTCGCTCCGCCGGCGATCGCGTCGCTGACGGGTGACTTCTTCGACGCCGAGGAGCGAGGGAAGATCTACGGCTTCGTGCTGTCGGGCGAGCTGCTCGGGACCGGGATCGGCTTCGTGGTCTGCGGCGGGATCGGCGGCGCTCTGGGGTGGCGTTGGGGCTTCGCCGTGCTGGCGCCGCCGGCGCTGATCCTGGCGGTCGTGCTGAGCCGGGTCCTCGCCGAGCCCAAGCGCGGCGCCCAGAGCCGGCGCCTCCAGGTGCCCCAGGTCGACGACACGCGGCGCCAGATCGTCTCGCAGGGAGCGCGGGCCGAGCGAGACCACCTGCTGCGCCGCGATCCCCGCCGGATGCGTCTGCCCGCGGTCGTGCGCTACGTCCTCAGCATCCCCACCTACCGCTGGCTGATCATCGCCTCCTCGATCGGCTACTTCTTCTTCGCCGGCCTGCGCACGTTCGGCGTCGTGTTCGTGCGCGGCCACTACGGCCTCAGCCAGGGCGGCGCGATCGCGGTGCTGTTCGTGGCCGGGCTCGGTTCGCTGGTCGCCGTGCTGATCTCCGGGCGAACCGCCGACCGCGAGATCCGCCGCGGGCGCGTCACGGCTCGGATCGTGATCGCCGCGGTCCTCTACGTCGCCGCCGCGGTGTTCCTGCTGCCCGCGGTGCTGGTCTCGAGCCTCGCCGTCGCGATGCCACTGCTGATCCTCGGCGCGGCCGGGCTGTCGGCACCCAACCCGCCGCTCGACGCGGCGCGCCTCGACATCATGCCCGGCCAGCTGTGGGGAAGGGCGGAGGGCGTGCGGACGCTGCTGCGCGAGACCGCCCAGGCGGGCGCTCCGCTGCTGTTCGGGGTGCTCGCGGACGCGCTCGGCGGCATCCACGCGAACGCGCTGGCGAGCGGCGCCGGCCACATCTCGGCCGCGGAGGCGCGCGGGCTGACCTACGCCTTCGCGATCATGACCGTGCCGCTCGCCGTCAACGGCATCCTGCTGCTGTTCGTGCCGAGGCGCTCCTATCCCGACGACGTCGCCACGGCGATCGCCAGCGAGCGGGCCGTCGCCGAGCTCAGCCGACCATCGCGCGCAGCGACTGCTTGAGCGAGCGCGTGGTCGCGAACATCGCGCTCGGCTCGTATCCGCAGTGCGCCATGCAGTTCTCGCAGCGCGGGTCCTTGCCACGGCCGTAGGCCGCCCAGTCGGTCGTCTCGAGCAGCTCGCTCCAGGACTTCGCGTAGCCGTCCGCCATCAGGTAGCAGGGCCGCTGCCAGCCGAGCAGCGAGTAGCTCGGAATCCCCCACGGCGTGCATTCGAAGTCGACCTTGCCCTCCAGGAAGTCGAGGAACAGCGGCGAGTGGTTGAGCCGCCAGCGCTTGCGCCGCCCGTCCGCAAACGCGCTCCGGAACAGCTCGTGGGTCTGCTGGACGCCGAGGAAGTGCTCCTGGTCGGGGGCCTTCTCGTAGGCATAGGCCGGCGAGATCATCATCTGGTCGACCTTCAGCTCGTCGTTGAGGAAGTCGAGCACCTGACGGATCGTCTTCGGCGAGTCGTGGGTGAAGAAGGTCGTGTTCGTGGTGACGCGGAAGCCGGCGTCCTTGGCCGCCCTGATCGCCGCGACCGCCTTGTCGAACACGCCTTCGCGGCACACCGACTCGTCGTGGCGCTCGCGCAGGCCGTCGATGTGCACGGCCCAGGCGAAGTACGGGGAGGGCCTGAACTTGTGCAGTTTCTTCTCGAGCAGGAGCGCGTTCGTGCACAGGTAGACGAACTTCTTGCGCTCGATCAACTGCCGCGCGATCTCGTCGATCTCCGGGTGGACGAGCGGCTCGCCACCCGCGATCGAGACCATCGGGGCGCCGCACTCCTCAACTGCTCCCACCGCCTGCTCGACCGGCATCCGCATCTTGAGGATGTGGTCGGGCTGCTGGATCTTCCCGCACCCGGCACAGGCCAGGTTGCACTGGAACAGGGGCTCGAGCTCGAGGAGCAGGGGGAACTTCTCCCGGCCTCGCAGTTTCTGCTCGAGAAGGTAACTGGCCACTCGTGCCGACTGCCTGATCGGAACCGCCATCAGGTCTTCACCTCTTTCCGGGTCGGTCTCCTCCGCCCATCGCCGCGCAGCTCCGGTGGGAGCTTGAAGTGTATTTCCTCGCTCGCCACCGTCCGCTCGGACACGCTCACGCCCCCGAGCCCGTCGAGCGCCCGGACGACGCCCTGCACGAGCTCCTCGGGCGCCGAGGCGCCGGCCGTCAGTCCGACCCGCCGCACGCCGGCGAGCAGCTGCGCCGGGATCTCCGAGGCATCGTCGATCAGCAGCGCCGGGCAGCCGGAGCGCTCTGACACCTCGACGAGGCGACGCGAGTTCGACGAGTTGCGCGAGCCGACCACGAGGATCAGCTCGCAGTCCGCCGCCAGGGACCGCACCGCGTCCTGGCGGTTCTGGGTGGCGTAGCAGATGTCGCTGGTGGACGGCCCCGCGATCTGTGGAAAACGCTCGCGCAGGGCATCGACGATGGCGGCCGTGTCATCGACGGCGAGCGTCGTCTGGGTCAGATAGGCGACTCGGCGCGGGTCGCGAACCTGGACCGAGCCGACCTCGTCGGGGGTAGCGATCAGGTGGATCCGTTCGGGCGCCTCGCCGACCGTGCCCTCGACCTCCTCGTGGCCCTCATGCCCGATCAGCACGATGTCGTAGTCGGAGCGGGCAAAGCGGCGCGCCTCCGAGTGCACCTTCGCCACCAGCGGACAGGTGGCGTCGATCACCTCGAGCGTGCGCTCCTGGGCCGCACGGCGGACGACCGGCGCGACTCCGTGTGCCGAGAAGATCACCGTCGCACCTTCGGGGACGTCGTCGAGCTCCTCCACGAAGCGCGCGCCGAGCCGCTCGAGCTCGGCGACGACGTGGGCGTTGTGCACGATCTGCTTGCGCACGTAGACGGGCGGGCCGTGCTCGGCCAGCGCCCGGCGCACCGCCTCGATCGCGCGGCGCACGCCGGCGCACGAGGCCCGAGGCCCGGCGAGCAGGACCTCGCGGGACGCGACCGCACCCGCCCACTCATCGAGCACCTCGGCGGCGCGGCGCAGGCTCCGGTAGGCGGCGAGCGCGCCCGGCACGGTCTGCAGCGGGCGGCGCAGCTCGCGCTCTGCCGTGTCGACGACGACTCGCAGCACGACGAGCGGCCGTCCCTTCAGCGCCCCGGCCAGCCAGGCCGACTCCATGTCGACCGCAAGCGCCCCGCCGGCAGCCAGCGCCGCGCGCCGCCGCCCGGTGACGAGCCTCGCGCTCGAGAGGACCGGGCCGACGCGAACCGTCAGGCCGGCGCGTCGCAGCGCTCCGGCGAGGATCGCGGGATCGTCGCAGCCGACGGTGCCCTCGGGGCCTCGCAGCTGATCGGCGAGCACGACGTCACCAGGCCGAAGACCCGGGCCGACACCTCCGCAGAACCCGGCGATCACGACCGGGCGCCCATCGCCCCGAGGCGTCCACCAGGCGCGGGCGCGACGCGCCCCGGCGCCGGTCCGGATCACCTCGGCACGCGGGGCTCCGGCGCGCACGGCGCGCGCCTCCAGGCTGAGCGGCGCCAGCACGAGCAGCCCGCTCTCGGCGCTCACACGGGCTCCTTCTGGAGCGGCACGACGGCCTTCGCACGAACCCTGCCGAGCGCGGCAAGCGCTTCGCGCGCCGCGGCCCGGCCGCTGCGAACGGCCCCCTCCATCGTCGCCGGCCAGCCGGTGTCGGTCCAGGCGCCCGCGAGCAGCAGCCCGTCCAGGCGCGTGACGGGGCCGGGCCGGAGCGCCCTGGAGCCGGGCGCGGCGCGGAACGTGGCGGAGTGCTCGCGCGTCACGAAGAACTCGCGCACGGTCGCCTCGCGGGCCTCCGGAAGCAGGTCCGACAGCGCCGGCAGGTAGCGCGCGCGCAGCTCCTCGACGGTCATCTCGAGCTCCTCGTCGGCGGCGGAAAGTGTCACAGCCAGGTACTGCCCCGATTCGAGCCCCGAGCTACGGGTGCGGTCGAACAGCCACTGCACCGGGGTGTGCACGCCGGCGGCGAACGGACAGTCGAGCACCGGGCGGTCGAGCACGACGTGCAGGTTGACGATCGGCGAGGATCCGAGCCGCGCGAGCGAGCCGCGGGGGATCCCCGCCTCCGCGGGCAGCAGGCGCCCGGCGCGATCGGGCGAGACCGCGAGCACGACGACGTCCGCCTCCAGGGTCGGCGCGCCGCTCGATTCGATCCAGAAGGCGCCGCGCTCGTGGCCGAGCGCGGTCGCCCCGCGACGGACGATCACGTTGACTCCGGCCGCCGCCAGCGCCCGGCGCGCCGCATGGTCGTGGATCTCCGAGAGCGGCACGATCGCGTAGCCGACGTCTCCCGCCGCGGAGTCCTGGAGGAGCCCCTCCTGGAAGACCTGGGCAGCCTGCGCGAGCGATGCATCGTCGGGAACGAGGTTGAGGGTCGGCCTGGCGATCAGCGACCAGATCGCGTCGACTGCGTCCGCGTGCTGGCCGTGCTCTCGCAGCCAGTCGCCGAACGAGCGAACGTCGGCGGCGGGGTCGTCGGGGTCGATGGCGCGGAGCGCCTGCATCGCCCGCGCGGCAGCGAGGCGCTGGCCCGGGCCGATCAGCGGATAGCGAAGCAGCGAGCCCGCCAGGTGCAGCGGCGCCGGAAGGCCGCTCCGGCGCAGCCTCGCGCGCCGGCCCCCCGGCGCGAGCACCGGGATCTCGAGGCGGCGCTGGAGGCTCACCATCTCTGAGGCGCCGATCTCGTCGAGCAGCTCGCGATACGCCGTGCAGCAGCGCAGGAACACGTGCTGGCCGTTGTCGGCGTGGATGCCGTGGCGGGTAAACGAGTACGCGGCGCCGCCGAGGCGCCCGCGGGACTCGATCAGCGTGACCTGCGCACCGGCGTGGGCGCACTCGAGCGAGGCGGCGATCCCGCTGAGGCCTCCGCCTACGACGACGACCCGGCCGCTCATCCCGAGCCTCCCGCCGTCCCGGTGTGCAGCAGCTCACCAGCGTGTGCCCCGGCGAGGGACCGGAGCGCCACCCACCCCTTCTCCCATGAGGAGAGCGAGACCCGCGCGTGCATCACCTCGAGCGGGTCACGGGCGATCCTCGCCAGGACGTCGCGGTAGATCCCGGTCATCGCGCGTACGCACGAGGTGCTGCGCGCGTCGAGCCGTTCGGTGAGCTGGAGTCCGCGGTCGAACCACTCGCCGGCCCGTGTCGCCTCGAAGCGGATCAGGGAGGCGACCCGGTCGGGCGGCGAGTGCTCGATGTCCTCGCAGCGGAACGCGCGCAGGTCCTCGGCGGGCAGGTACACCCGACCGCGCTCTCGGTCCTCGCGGATGTCCCGGAGGATGTTCGTCAGCTGCATCGCGACGCCGAGGTCGTCGGCCAGCGCGTACTCGGCCGCCGGCGGCCCGCCCGCGCTGCCCCAGAAGATCGCCAGGCAGAGGCGCCCGATCGAACCGGCGACGTCGCGGCAGTAGACGACCAGCTCGTCGAAGCTCTCGTAGCGCGCACCGCGAACGTCCAGCTCGACACCGTCGATCAGCATCGAGAGCGCATCGAGCGGAAGTCCGAAGGTCCGCTGCGCGTGGGCGAGGGCGATCGCCACGGGGTCCGCGAGGTCCGGCGAGCACTCGCCGTTCGACGCGGCGAGCGAAGCCACCAGGCGGCGCTCGGCGGCAAGCTTCGCGAGCCGCTCCTCCAGCGCCAGCCCGGCGTCGTCGCCGATGTCGTCGACTCGCCGCGCGAACGCGTACACCGCGCTCATCGCGGCGCGCTTGGCGCGAGGCAGCAGGCGGATGCCGTAGTAGAAGTTGGCCGCCGCCTGCCGCGTGGCGTCCTCGCAGCGGCGATACGCCTGCTCGACCTCGACCGCGGCGACGTTCATCGTCCGGCCACCGTGGCGAGGAACGCAGCGGCAAATGCTTTGCGGTCATGCCGCGGGTGCCTGCCACCGACCTCGAACCCGGCCCGCTCGAGCGCGCGCAGCGCGGCGCGCCCACCGGCGACGAAGCCCGCCACGGCGACGCGGGCGCGACCTCGCAGCGAGCGCGCGAGCGGCGCGCCGGCGTCGAGCAGCTCGTGGGCCCGCCTCGCCTCGCACGCGAGCACCGCGCGGACGGCGGGATCCGGGGTGCCGGCCAGCGCGGCCTCCTCGCACCCGAATCGCCGCAGGTCGGCCTGCGGCAGGTAGACGCGTCCGCGGGTGAAGTCCTCGCGCACGTCCTGGAGGTGCTCGACCACCTGGAGCCCGGCACAGACGCGGTCTGACAGGGCGATCCGCTCCGGCGTCGCGCAGCCGAACACATGCAGCACGAGCTCGCCGACGGGCGCCGCCGAGAGGTCGCAGTAGGCGAGCAGGTCCTCGAAGGTCTCGTAGCGGCTCACCAGCTGGTCCTGGCGGTTGGCCTGCACGAGGCGCTCGAGCGCCGAGCGCGGCAGGCCGCATCCGCGCACGCTGAGCGCCAGCGCGGCCAGCAGCCGGTGCTCGGGAACGCCGCCCGCGTAGATCGCCTCGATCTGCGCGTCGATCCAGTCGAGCTGGGCGAGGCGGTCGCCGGCCGATTCGTCGCCGATGTCGTCTACCAGCCTCGCGAAGCCGTAGATCGCCGTCAGGTGGCGGCGCGCCCGAGAGCCGAGCACCCGCAGGGCGACCGGGAAGTTCTCCTCCCGGGCCTGGCCGAGCACCGCATCCGGAGTGGGTAACGGCTCGGCCGACGCGCTCGGTTCCGTGGCCGCAGCGCTCATCGCGTGCACCGGCCGAGCGCCATCACCGGGAACACCAACCGGTAGAGGTGGTAGTTGATGTAGAAGTCCGACGGGAAGCCGGTCCCCGTGTACTGCGGCTCGTCCCAGGTGCCGTCGGG
>Ga0070739_10003797_pt1 | contig 18452 bp, 23 predicted proteins | sample Coa_R1_7_FD_66445 | JGI IMG/M metagenome (GOLD analysis project Ga0070739, IMG submission 66445) | Surface soil microbial communities from Centralia Pennsylvania, which are recovering from an underground coalmine fire - Coalmine... | ecosystem: Environmental > Terrestrial > Soil > Unclassified ... | reverse complement strand
ATTCTTTAGTCGTCATTCCCGCGAATCTGCACATCGTGCCGAGAGGCACGTGGTACAAGAAGAACACTTCCACTCAGATCGATCCCTGAACCGGGGATCAAAGCGGGAATCCAGAGGCTTTAGAACCTAATTCACTGGATTGCTTCGCGAAGCGATCAGTGACGCTACGCGTATTAGGGAAGCGCTTTCCCGATTAAACATTCGGGAATGACAACATTAAACTGACCCACTACCCCGATTGGACTTGCAATGATAGGGTGAATTCGCTATATTAAAGCGATTTTAAATGATTTCTTGCTGATCACAAAATCAAAGGAGTTTGAATGAGTCGGGGGGTCGTTCTTGGAATTGCCATTACCATGGCACTGCTGACGGTCTTAACGATGGTCGCGCTGGTCATCGAGTCGAATAAGTCGAAAAAAATAGTGGAGAGAGCCCAGCAGATCAAGACGGAGAAAGATGCGCTCCCCAACGTGAAAAAGGTCGACTATAGCGCGTTTAAGACGATCATCGGCGGAGATGATCGGGAGATGGTCCTCATTCCCGCCGGCTCCTTCACCATGGGCGGAGGTCCCGAGGGAGATTTCGACGAGCAACCGCAGCGGGTGATCTACCTCGATGCCTACTACATGGATAAATACGAAGTGACCAATGCCGACTATCAACGCTTCGCGAAAATGTTAAAGCGCCCCCTGCCGACCATCCCCGTCTTCGAAGATGACGTCAACCTGCTGAAGGGGGACAAACAGCCGGTGGTCGGCGTGACCTGGCTTGACGCGTCCGCCTATTGTAAATGGGCGGGCAAACGCCTTCCGACCGAAGCGGAATGGGAGAAGGCGGCGCGGGGAGAAAACGGTCAGACATATCCCTGGGGTGATGATTTCAACCCAAAGCTGGCGAACGGCCGGGGCGAAGAGGATGGTTTCAAATACAGCGCGCCGGTCGGCAGCTTCGAGCAGGGACGGAGTCCCTACGGCCTTTACGACATGGCCGGGAATGTCGCGGAGTGGGTCTCCGATTGGTACGATCAATTCTACTATAAAACATCTCCCTTCAAGAATCCGAAGGGACCGGCGGAACCCGACATCAACAGGGTCCTTGTCTACCGCGGCGGATCTTACAACAGCTCGCCGCACGATCTGCGCGCCTCCAAGCGCTTCGGCGGTGCCCATCCCGAACGGGGAGAGAGCACCGTCGGCTTCCGCTGCGCAAAAGATTTAAACGATTAACAGATCTCTCAGGCCGACCCTCGTAACCGTTCTTACCGAAGCAGACCGCTTCGATATCCGAGCGGCCTCCCTTTCCTGTCTCATCTATTTAATTAGCGTTTTAATTAGCGTTCCATCATCATCGCATCGGAAATTTTTGCCCTCCGGACGGCGATCAATCGGAAAATATTGCCGCACGATCCCCTTCTCGTCTTCAACAAGAGCGCTTCATCCCTATTTTCTCGATTCTCTCTGGGTCTCCATGTCTTCCCATTGTGGTATCAAATTTGCTCTAATTTGTATGGGTCGATTCGTTTGCCGTTGGAATGATTGCATCGATTCGGCGCGGGAGCAGATTGAAACGCAAAATTTCCGGAGGGGATATGAACGCTCTTTTCGCGATTCTGTTTATAATTGCCCTGTCGCTTTTTTCTTCGACGGTCTTTCGGGATATCGGAATGGGGATGGTGTTCAATCCCGACGCGCTGGTGATCGTCCTCGGCGGCACGACCGTCGCCGTCTTTCTCGGTTTTCCTTTTAAAAGATTAAAGCGAACCTTTCACTCCGTCCTCGACGCATTTCGGCAAAAGGGGGAGAGACAAGAAATGGCCGAAGAGATCCTTGAGATCGCCCGGGTTTACAGGAAGGCAGATATCCGCGGGATGGAAAAAAGAATGAAGGGGATGGAAGATGATTTTCTGAAGCTCGGTGTTCGGCTTTTAATTAACAATCAAACCAACGAAGAGATTCGGGCGGTGATGGAAAGAGCGATGGCGCTCCGGATGATGGACCACCATTTCAGCCAAAATGTATTGAGAACCATTTCAAGGCTGGCCCCTTCTTTCGGCTTGGCGGGGACAGTGCTGAGCCTCATCAAAATGTTTAATCACATGGAGTCGATTGAGGCGATCGCCCCGCACATGGCCGTTGCGATGATGTCGACCTTTTACGGTGTCATTCTCGCAAATCTCTGCGTCTTGCCGCTTTGCGCAAAGCTGGAAGAGCAGGCCACCCAGTCCGAGGCGATCATGCATTGGATCATCGAAGGGATTGAGGCAATCAACAATCGAGAGCACCCGATTCAAATCGAAGAGAAGATCAACGGATATGACATGATCGAAGGGGGAAGCCTTGCGACGTTCGGTCCTCTCTCGGCGGCGACAAGAAGCAACAACGGCTGATTGGATACACGGGCGAGATCGATTCAATGAAGGGGAACCGTGTGGAGAAGGATGAAATAAAAAGCGGGGCGCAGACGCGGAGCGGCCGTTCGTTTGCATTGAAGCGGCTGGCCGAAAAATCCAAATCGTCGATCGACATCGACAGCAACTGGCTCATCACGCTGAGTGACGTTCTCACGTTGCTGCTGGTCTTTTTTATCATGTTTATCGTGATCGCGAAAGCGACCGTCAAACAGGCCCTCTCGGCCGCCGACCCGAACCGTCCGGCGGACGTATCCGGAGCACCGTCCGCTGCGCGCGACAAAATATTTCATGAAGTGAGCTCTCAGATCGAGAAGCTCAATTTAAAAGATGATGTTTCGGTGGAGGCCGCCGACAGAGAGATTATCATCACCCTGAAGGAAAAAGTGACCTTTCGGCCGGGAGAGGCCGAGACGCTGGAAAGCTCGGAGCCGATTCTCGACAATATCGCGAGCATCATTCAGCGAAATCGGTCGTTCCTGGTCGAGATCGAAGGTCATACCGACAATGTTCCGATCAATACGCGCCTTTATCCCTCGAATTGGGAATTATCGGTGGCGCGGGCGACCAGCGTCTTAAAATATTTCATCAACCGCCACGGGATTTCCCCCTCGCGCCTTTCGATCAAAGGGAACGCCGATCAGCGGCCGGTGGCATCGAACGACACGCCCGAAGCGCGGGCGCGCAACAGAAGGGTTGAGATCCGGCTGAAAGAAAAAGAGTCTTCCTCGTAACAATACGATGTCGATATTCCGTTACTCCGCTGTCTTGACCCGAAGAACACCCGCCCCCTGAATTCCGTCGTGTTTTAATTGAGAGAGGGCTTCGTTCGCTTCCGCCAAATCAAACAGCTCCGTGTGCGTTTGAATCGGAATCTCCGAAGCCAATCGAAGAAGCTCCTCTCCATCCCGCCGCGTGTTGGCGGTGACGCTCCGAAGATTTCTCTCGTAGAAAAGCTCCCGCTCGTAATTGAGCGGCGGGATGTCGGTCATGTAAATCCCAGCGACCGCCACGGTTCCCCCTTTATCGATCGCCCGCAGCGCGACGGGGACCAACTCTCCGGCCGGCGCGAAGATGATCGCCGCATTCAGTTTCACCGGAGGGGTGTCGGCGGCATCGCCGACCCAGACGGCGCCTAACTCCTTCGCCAACCGGCGGTGCCGTTCGCCGCGCGTGGCGACGTAAACCGCGCATCCCCAGTGGCGCGCGATCTGAATGACCACATGCGCGGAGGCGCCGAATCCGTAGAGTCCCAGCCGCTCTCCTTTCCGGATGCCGCTCCGGTGAAGCGCCCGGTAACCGATGATCCCGGCGCAGAGCAGCGGCGCCGCTTGGTGCGAGGGAAGATCGATCGGCAAGGGATAGATGAAGGTCTCCGGCGCGACGATATACTCGGCGTAGCCGCCGTCGACATCGTAACCGGTGAATCGGGGATTGTCGCAGAGATTCTCGTCGCCGCGGCGGCAATAAGGGCACACCCCGCAAGCGGCCCAAAGCCAAGCGACGCCGACCCGGTCGCCGATTTGAAAGCGGGTCGCTTTCGGTCCGGACCGGACGACCTCTCCCACCACCTGATGCCCCGGCGCCACCGGATTTTTGTGGATCGGCAGCTCTCCCTCGACCACATGCAGGTCGGTCCGGCAGATTCCGCAGACCTCCACGCGGATCAAGACCTCTCCCGGCCCCGGCTCCGGAATCGGGCGGTCGACGAGCTGCAAGGGTCTCTCTTCCAGCGGGGCCCGTTTTTCAACGATCATCGCTTTCATCGCAGGCTCCTTTCATTTTTTATTCTAATCGAAGCGCATCTGAAAAGCGAGCGGTGGCGTGAGGGACCGTTCGTCTGACGCGTCGTCCTCTTCACGAAGTTGACTCATCGGCGCGATTCGATTAAAGTCGAAATCCGATGGAGCGAGGTGAACGATGCAGATGAAGTTTTGCCCGGAGTGTGGCCGGCCGCTGACCCAACAGAAGATCGAGCGATTGCTCCGTCCGGTCTGTTCGAAGGAGACCGGCGGCTGCGGCTTGATCGACTATGGGCACTTCACGCTCGGCGTCGGCGGGGTGGTGATTGATGTCGATCGGAAAACCGCGGAGCGACGGGTCCTCCTCATTCAACGCAATCAGGAGCCGAACCGGGGGGGCTGGACCTTGCCCGGCGGGTTCGTCGATTTTGATGAAACAGTCGAGTTCGCCGTGGTGCGGGAAGTTGCGGAGGAGACCGGCCTCCAATGCCAGGTGATCGGGATGATCGGGTTTCGCAATCGGGCCGATCCCGACGTGAACACGTCGTACGCGGTTTTCTTGTTGGATGCGATCGGCGGGGAGCTGATCGCAAAGCCGACCGAGGAGATTTCCCAATGTGGCTTTTACACGCTCGCCCAGATGGAGCAGATCCCGCGTCTTGCGCCGCTGTCGCGGACCGTCGCCGTCGCCGCGCTGACCACCCCGCTCCATTCTTTACGCGCCACGATCGTCCCCGGCCTGGGGGATCGGCCTCCGTTCAAACTCTTCAAGGGGTAGGCATTTTTATTTTTCAGTATGGATGGTTTGCGGAGCGGTCTCCCATCAACGCACGGACATATTGCAGATAGGAGCGGATGAGCGCTTCCAGCCGATCGCGATTCTTCGGGTCGGCGAATGCGCCCGCGTCGTTAAACGCTTGGCGGGCGTTCGGCAAGGCAAACATTTCCGGATAAACATATGCTCCCATGGCTTCAAACGGGATGCGCGTATGCCAGAGCCCCCGGACCGACCCGAAGCGACCCGGAGAGGTGCCCAGGAGCAACAACGTTTTTCCTTGGAACGGGTCTGAATCATCTCTTGATGCCCAGTCGATTGCGTTCTTCAAGGAGCCGGGGATACCGCCATTGTATTCGGGGGTGGAGAGGATCAGGCCGTCCGCCGCCAGAATCCGCCGGATGAATTCGCGTCCCCCCGGCGGGATGCCGGCGCTGTCTTCCAAATCTCCATCATAGTTCGGCATCTCGAACTCCCGGTAATCGGCCAAATCCAATACCGCATCGGGCGCGCTCTTGAGAATTTCAGCCGCCTGCTTGATCAGCATGCGATTATAAGAGTTCTTTCTCATCGACGCGGCAAAGGCCAAGATCTTCATGCTTACCCCTTGTTCTCGGCGCAGGTTGCTGAATATCTTTGTATCTTACTCTCTGACCATTATCATGATCAAGCCCGGAGGTGTTGATCCGGATAAATCCGAGTGAGCACGCGCGCATGGCCACCTTTGTTGCACTCCTGCGTGGGATTAATGTCTCCGGCCGGAAGATGATTCGCATGGCCGATTTGCTGAAGAGCTTTGAGGCGATCGGGCTCGATGCGGCGCGGCATTATCTCCAAAGCGGGAACATCGTCTTTCGCAGCCGGCGAGCTGATGTGAAGAAGCTGGCGTCGGTCATTCAGGCCCGTATTGCAGAGGACTTCGGACATAACATTGACGTGTTGGTTCTATCGGCCGAGGAGGTCGACCGGATTGCTGCGTCGAACCCGCTTTTCCCGCGATTGGGCAACAATGAAACCTTGTTTCATGCAACCTTCTTCTTCCAACCGGTATCACAGGACGATTTTCAAAAGATCAAACTTCCCGCCCAGCCGGGAGAGCAGGCTGTCCTGATCGGTCGCGTCCTCTTTCTCTACTGCCCTCATGGGTATGGAAGAACCAAACTGAATAACGCCTTTTTTGAAAAGGCGCTCGGAGTGCCTGCGACAACAAGAAATTGGCGAACGGTTTTGGCGCTGCAGGCACTCTGCGCGGAGGATCCGTAAGCGACTTGACTGCGTCGCCTTCTTGTGCGCTCGGACATTCACTTCTCCTGAAGCATTCTCAAACAATACAATTAGCACTATTTATCGATGGCCATTTTATACATTTAAAGTATAATAGGAGCTGATCAGGAGAGCGGTATGGCCCCCAAAGGGACGGTGTTGATTGTCGATGATGAAGACGGCCCGCGAGAATCTCTGAAGATGATTCTCAGCCCGCACTATCATGTTCTAGAGGCGCAGGATGGTTTCGAAGCGCTTCGAATCATTCGGGAGCATGAAATTGATCTGGTAACGCTCGATTTGAGAATGCCGCAGATGGATGGGATGATTGTCTTGATGGCCGTCAAGAAATATGATCCGTTGATCGAGGTGCTGATCATCACCGGCTACGCGACGCTCACGGATGCGGTTGAATTGGTTCAACGGGGAGCATGCGGTTATTTAGTAAAGCCTTTCCAAGTCCAAAGATTGCTCAATGACGTCGCCAAGGCGGTTGAGAAAAAAAGAATGATCGAACAGTTGAATCGGCAGTTCAAAGGGTAGCGTTTTCACATCCCTCCATGGTTATCTTACAAGTATCTTTCAACATCAAATATAAAGGCTTGACTTTTCCCTCCCATCAAAATAGAATAACCGAAAATCCCCTTTAAACTGGCCCGGTGAGGCTGGAAAGGAATGGACGGTGATATTTATCTCAAATCAAATGAAGCCTTCTTCGGTCGCATTAGACGGAAGAAGGCTTTTTTATACCCTGATACCGACGAGCTAAAGGTGGGAGTGTGATGGAGCGGGTGATTTTAAATTCGATCGAGATCTATCGGGCGTTGACCCGGATTGCGCATGAGATCCTGGAGAAGAACAAAGGATCAAAAGAGATTGCGCTGATCGGCATTCGGACAGGCGGGGTTTATCTGGCGCAGCGGCTTTCCAAAAAGATCCAAGAGATTGAAGGGGAGACCGTCCCAATCGGCGAGCTCGACATTACCCTCTATCGAGACGATCTGGCGCACCGGAAAGAATCTCCTGTCCTGAAGAAGACCCACATTCCATTCGATTTGAACGACCGCAAGATTATCCTGGTCGACGACGTTCTCTATACAGGCAGAACCATCCGCGCGGCGATGGACGGCCTGATGGACCTGGGACGGCCGAAGCAGATCCAGTTGGCGGTGTTGATCGACCGGGGCCATCGTGAGCTGCCGATCCGGGCCGATTATGTCGGAAAAAATCTCCCGACCGCCACCGATGAAAAAGTTCAAGTGCTCCTTGAAGAAGAGGGAGAGGAAGATCGGGTGGTTCTGAAAAAGGGGCCGGAGACCGGGGGCCAGGGGCCGGGGAAATAACCGATGGGACTGAAACGAAAAGACGTTCTCGCGATTGCCGAGATGGAGAAGGAAGAGATCGAGTTGATCCTCCAGACGGCCGATTCTTTCAAGGAGGTCTCGACCCGCGAAATTAAAAAGGTGCCGACGCTCCGGGGAAAAACGGTGGTCAACCTCTTCTTTGAGCCGAGCACCCGAACGCGGACATCGTTCGAGTTGGCCGCCAAGCGTCTCTCAGCCGACGTGATCAACATTTCCACTTCGTCGAGCAGCGTGGTGAAGGGAGAGACCCTGCTGGATACGGCGCGAAACATCGAGGCGATGCAGTCGGATATTATCATCCTCCGCCATGCCTCCTCGGGCGCTCCTTATATCCTGGCCCGCGCGCTGCGCAGCGCGGTGATCAACGCCGGGGACGGCGCGCACGAGCATCCGAGCCAGGGGCTTCTCGATCTTTTCACGATCAAGGAGAAGAAGGGAGAGATTGCCGGATTAAAGGTGGTGATCGTCGGTGATGTGCTCCACAGCCGCGTCGCCCGCTCCGACATCCACGGATTGAAGAAGATGGGGGCCGAGGTTCATCTGGCCGGTCCGCCGACGATGATTCCGCTCGGCATCGAGCAGTGGGGGGTGAAGGTGCACTATCGGATCGAGGAGGCGATCGCCGGGGCCGACGTCATCATCCTCCTTCGCCTTCAATTGGAGCGCCAGGGGAAAGGATATCTCCCGACGCTTCGCGAGTATGCCCGGCTTTATGGTCTCGATCATAAGCGGGTCGCGCTGGCCAACGACGGCGTTCTGGTGATGCACCCCGGCCCGATCAACCGCGGCGTCGAGGTGACCTCCGAGGTGGCCGACGGTCTCTCATCGGTGATTCTGGAGCAGGTGACCAACGGGGTTGCAGTGAGAATGGCACTCCTTTATCTTTTGTCTGGTGGAGAGAAATCATAGCAATGACGGAACACCCCTCCAAAATATTGATTCAGGGCGGACGGATTATCGATCCCGCGTCGGGAAGAGATGACATCGGCGATCTGTTCATCGAGGATGGCATCATCCGAGAGATCGGCCCGCGCCTCTCGGTGAAGGGACACTTTCAGAAGATCGGGGCGGCAGGAAAGTGGGTCGTGCCGGGACTGATTGATCTGCACAGCCACGTGCGCGAGCCGGGATTTGAGTACAAGGAGACGGTGGCAACGGCGACCGCCGCGGCGGCGGCGGGAGGCTTCACGACGATCTGCGCGATGCCGAACACCGACCCGATCAACGACAATCAATCGGTCACCGAGTTTATCCTCGAAAAGGCGAAGAGCGAGGGAAAGGTCCATGTCCTTCCGGTCGGGGCGATCACGAAGGGCTCGAAGGGGGAAGAGCTGGCGGAGATCGGAGAACTGGTCGCCGCCGGCTGCGTGGCGATCTCCGATGACGGGCGGCCGGTGATGAACAGCAAGCTGATGCGCCGCGCGATGGAGTATGCGAAGATCTTCGACGTTCCGGTGATCGACCACTGCGAAGACCTCAATCTCTCGGAAGGCGGGGTGATGTTCGAAGGGGAAGTGTCGACCGCGCTTGGATTGAAGGGGATTCCGGCCGCGTCAGAGACGGTGATGGTCGCGCGCGATATTGCGCTGGCGGAGTTGACCGGCGCGCGGGTTCATCTGGCCCACATCAGCTGCGGCGGCTCGGTCCATCTGATCCGCGAGGCGAAGCGGCGGGGAATCGCCGTGACGGCGGAGACCTGTCCCCACTATTTCACCCTCACCGACGATCGGGTGCGGGGCTTCGACGCCAACGCCAAGATGAAGCCCCCCTTGGCGACCCGGCGGGATCTTGAAGAGATCCGAGCCGGATTGGCCGATGGGACGATTGACGCGATTGCCACCGATCATGCGCCGCACGCGGTCCAGGAGAAGGAGTGCGAGATTGATCGCGCGCCGTTCGGGATTATCGGACTGGAGACCGCCTTCTCCCTCTCCCTGCTGCTGGTGGAAGAGGGACTCCTGACGCTGCCGGAGTTGATTCGGAAGATGACGGAAACCCCGGCCCGGATCATCGGCAAGAAGATCGGACGGATCGGCATCGGCGATGCGGCCGATGTGACGCTGATTGATCCCGCGGCGGAGTGGACGGTCGATGCCGGTCATTTTAAATCGAAGAGCAAGAACTCCCCCTTTATCGGCTGGAAAATGAAGGGTCGGATCGCCGGTGTGGTGGTCGCGGGAGCGTGGCTTCCTGCTCCGGGTGTGGAGGAAAGCCGATGAGCCGGGCGATTCTGCTGCTCGAAGATGGAACCTGCTTTTTAGGTCGATCGTTCGGCGCCGAAGGAGAGGCGGTCGGCGAGGTGGTCTTCAACACCAGCATGACCGGCTACCAGGAGATCCTGACCGATCCCTCCTACAAGGGGCAGATCGTCACGATGACCTATCCGCTCATCGGCAATTACGGGGTCAATCCGGAAGATGTCGAATCGCAGCGCCCCTGGCTTGAAGGCTTCATCGTCAAGGAGTATTCCTCCGTTCCAAGCAACTGGAGGGCGACCGAGCCGCTCGATCAGCTCTTGAAGCGCCACCGGATTGTTGCGATCCAAGGAATCGACACCCGCGCCCTTACCCGGAAAATTCGAGACCGCGGCGCGATGCAGGGAATCCTTTCGACGGAGCAGTTTGAAACGGCATCCCTTCTGAAGAAGTTGAAGTCTTGTCCGACGCTCGTCGGTCAGGATCTGGTCAAACGGGTCACCTGCGCGGAGCCGTATCCCTGGAAAGAGGGAGCCTGGCGGGAGGCGGTGCCGGCATCGATTTACCATGTGGTGGCGTATGACTTCGGGATCAAGCAGAATATTCTTCGTCGGCTGGTTCAGATGGGTTGCCGCGTGACGGTGGTGCCGGCGGAAACATCCGCCGAGAAGGTGCTGTCGATGAATCCCGACGGTGTCCTCCTCTCAAACGGTCCGGGCGATCCCGAAGCGGTCACCTATGCGATCCGGAACACCGAAAAGCTGATCGGGAAAAAACCGCTCTTCGGCATCTGTCTCGGCCATCAGATTCTCGGACTGGCGCTCGGGGGAAAGTGCAAGAAGCTTAAGTTCGGACATCACGGCGGCAATCAGCCGATCATGGACCTGGCGACGCGCCAGGTGCAGATCACGGCGGAGAACCACGGCTTCGCGGTCGATATCCAGTCGATCGAAAAAGAGGTCGAACTGACTCATGTGAATTTAAATGACAACACGGTCGAGGGGATGCGCCATCGAACCTTCCCGGTTTTCTCCGTCCAGTATCATCCGGAGGCGTCGCCGGGACCGCATGATGCGCAGTTCCTCTTCAAGCGGTTTGTCGAATCGTTTGCCAACCAAAGCGCTTCTGCCTGCGGAGGGGGAAAATAACCATGCGACGTCGACGCTTCTACTCCCATTTGCTCACGATCATTCTCGGATGCGGACTTTCACTTCTGGTTTCAGGATGCATCTACAATATTTCTCTGTTCCCTCAACCGGGCGCGCTGGAAGAAAAGGTAGTCGAGGGGAGCGGCAAGGACAAAGTGCTGCTGCTCGATATCTCCGGCGTGATCTCCGAGGAGAAGCCGGATGGGTGGACGGACGGGCCGAACATGGTGGCCCGGATCAAGGAGGAGCTGAAGAAAGCGGAGAAGGACGAATCGGTGAAGGCGGTCGTCTTGCGAATCAACAGCCCCGGCGGGACGGTGACCGCCTCCGACATCATCTATCATGAGATTGTCGGTTTCAAGCAGCGGACCGGCCGAAAGGTGATCGCCTCGATCGGCGACGTCGGCGCCTCCGGGGGATACTACATCGCGATGGCGAGCGATCGGGTGATGGCCCTTCCGACGACGATCACCGGCAGCATCGGCGTGATCATGCTTCATGTGAACCTTCAGGGATTGATGGAGAAGGTGGGGGTCGGCGCGGAGTCGATCAAGTCGGGCGCGCACAAAGATATGGGGATTCCGACCAAGCCACTTGCGCCTGAGGATCGAGAGCTTTTCCAAACGATGATCAACAGCATGTACGCCCGGTTTTTGGAAGTGGTCGGTCAGGGGCGCAAGGGACTTGCAGCCGACCGAATCAAGACGCTGGCCGACGGCCGGATCTACACCGCGCCGCAAGCGAAGGAGGCGGGATTGATCGACGACATCGGTTACTTGGATCAAGCAATCGACTTAGCGAAATCGGAGGCGGGGATCAAGGAAGCGAAGGTGATCCTCTACACCCGATCAGGCGAATACACGAACAACATCTATTCTCAAATGATTCAAAAAGAGCCGACCCTTTCAACGTGGGGAATCGATCCGAAGCGGCTCCTGCAAGGCGGATCTGCGACGTTTTTGTATCTTTGGATGCCATAGTTAGCGAAGCGCATCATTATCTATGCCGGATCAATTCAGGGATTTTATCGCGGTTCTCGCCGCCCTTGATAAAAACCATGTCGATTATGTTTTGATCGGGGGCGTTGCGGTTGTCCTCCATGGGATGGAAAGGTTAACCCGTGATGTGGACATTATGGTCAAGATGGTTCCGGAAAACGTAGAAAGGTTGAGGAAGGCGCTCCACGAAGTTTTCGATGATGTCTCCATTGAAGAGATTACTCTGAATGAACTGCAGAAATATCCAGTGATTCGTTATGGAACGCCGAACGGTTTTTATATCGATGTCATTGCTCGAATTGGTGAAGTTGCTGCATTTGAGAGCTTGGCTTATGAGGTTCTCGATTATGAAGGGGTTAAAATCAAGATTGCGACACCCGAGACGTTATATCAGCTCAAGAAGGACACCGTGCGCGATCGAGATAAAATGGATGCAGCCTTTTTGCTGGAATTGATCAAAGCGCGGAGATCAACCCCCCCGCGGCAAGAGTAATTTCCATTATTCGAGAAGTGCAATGCCGGTTTATAAATATAGAACGTTTGAAGAAGCGGAAAGAGCCTTATGGAATTTCAATCCGGATGAGGCGTATTTCAAAAGGGTTGCCGAACTTTGGGCTTTTGCCGATCAATTAAATCCAATCGTCTATCTTAGAGGAATATTTAAGTTTCACAGTTTTGAGGAAGCGAATAAGCAGAGATACGAGCTGGAACTGGCCCATGCAAAAAATATTCAAGCCGGCGGTGCTCAGCGGCATGGAAGTAAATAGGCCGGAAGCAGACGAAGGGTGTTCGTGAGAAAAGAGTATCTGATGGAGAAGATTAAATTCGTCGGCAAACGGCGTCAGAAAGAGAGCGAGACAGAAAAGGATTATAACATCTTGTTGAAGACCTTGCAGGCGCTTCACGGCAACCGGGGCATCTGTCCAAAGGGGGTTTATCGTTTTAAAACATTTGAGGAAGCAGATCAATGGATGATCCGGATGATCGCCAAGGCTTCAGCAGAAACCCAACCCTAGATGATTTGGTTCGGCTCTGTAAATCGCTGAATGAGACCGGCGTTCGATATGTCGTGATCGGTGGGTTTGCCATCGCGCATCATGGCTACATGGGGGCCACCGGAGATATCGATCTCTTAGTTGATGCATCGACCGAGAATGTCGAAAAAATTCGCAAGCCCTCTCCTACTTGCCGGACAAGGCGGTTCTGGAAGTGAATCCGACCGATGTTCAGAACTATACGGTCGTGAGAGTTGCCGACGAGGTGATTATTGACCTGCTCGAAAAGGCGTGCGGGATGACGTTGGATCAGGTTAAAGATGTTGATTTCGCCGATGTCCAGGGGGTGAAGATCCCGTTCGCTGGCATTCATTCCCTGATTCAAACAAAGCAAAGCATCCGTCCGAAGGATGTGATCGACCGCAGCTTTTTAGAAGAGAAGTTGGAGCAATCGGAAAATAAAAAGAGCTAAGAGATTTCATGCCCAAGCGAACCGACATTCATAAAATTCTCTTAATCGGTCCCGGGCCGATCGTCATCGGGCAGGCGTGTGAGTTTGACTACTCCGGCACGCAGGCGTGCAAGGCGCTGCGTGAGGAGGGGTATCAGGTGATCCTCGTCAACAGCAATCCGGCGACGATCATGACCGATCCGGAGGTGGCCGACCGGACTTATATCGAGCCGATCACCATCGAAGTCTTGAAAGAGATCATCGCGCGCGAGCGCCCCGATGCGCTGCTGCCGACGATGGGGGGGCAGACCGCGCTCAACATGGCGGTGGCGCTTTATGAGACCGGGGTTCTGGAGCGGTTCGGCGTCGAGCTGATCGGGGCGAAGTATGAGTCGATCAAGCGGGCGGAGGACCGCGAGGCGTTTAAACGCGTCATCGAAAAAGCCGGTCTCGAATATCCGAAGAGCGCCCGCGCGCAGAGCCGGGAGGAAGCGCTGACGATCATCGATGAGATCGGCTTTCCGGCGATCATCCGATCTTCGTTCACCCTCGGCGGATTGGGGGGAGGGATCGCTTACAACCGCGAGGAGTTCGAAACGCGGGTCGAAGCCGGTTTGTCGAGCAGCCCGATTCATGAAGTATTGATTGAGCAGTCCGTTTTGGGATGGAAAGAGTTCGAGCTGGAGGTGATGCGCGACAAGAACGACAATGTCGTCATCATCTGCTCGATCGAGAATCTCGACCCGATGGGGGTCCATACCGGCGATTCGATCACCGTCGCTCCGGCCCAGACGTTGACCGACAAAGAATACCAGCGGATGAGGGATGCGGCGATCCGGATCATCCGCGGCGTCGGGGTCGACACCGGCGGGTCGAATATCCAGTTCGCGCTCAACCCGAAGAACGGCGAGATGCGGGTGATCGAGATGAACCCGCGCGTCTCCCGAAGCTCGGCGCTGGCGTCGAAGGCGACCGGCTTTCCGATCGCGAAGATCGCCGCCAAGCTCTCCGTCGGCCTCACCCTTGATGAGATTCGAAACGACATCACCCGTGTGACCCCCGCCTCGTTCGAGCCGACGCTCGACTATGTCGTCGTGAAGATTCCCCGGTTTGCCTTCGAGAAATTTCCGACCGCCGACCCGACGCTGACCCTTCAGATGAAGTCGGTCGGGGAGGTGATGGCGATCGGCCGGAATTTCAAAGAAGCGCTCTTGAAGGCGTTCCGATCTCTGGAGGTGAAGCGGGACAGCCTGGAGCAGCGTTATACCGCGCTGGAGGAAGAGGGGCATCGGCTGAAAGAGATGATGGCGCGCCCCACTTTCAACCGGCTCTGGCAGATTGCCGACGCGCTTCGGCTCGGCGTCTCGATGGAGGAGATTTATCAGATCACGAAGATCGATCCCTGGTTCCTCGACCAGATCCGGGAGGTCCTCGCGATTGAGGGGCGGTTGAAAGAATGGGCGGCGATGTCCGACGACAAATCGTCGAACAGGTCCATGGGTAAGGACGTTCTCCGGCTGGCGAAGGAGGCAGGGTATTCCGATCGCCGGATCGGGCATCTTGTCGGACTTTCGGAGGGAGAGGTTCGCGCCTGGCGCGAGCGGGAAGGGGTCCTTCCGGTCTACAAGCGGGTCGATACCTGCGGCGCCGAGTTCGAAGCGTACACCCCCTACTTCTACTCGACCTACGAGCAGGAGTGCGAGGCGACCCCGACCGATCGGAAGAAAGTGATCATCCTCGGAAGCGGTCCCAATCGGATCGGGCAGGGAATTGAGTTCGACTACTGCTGTGTCCATGCGGTTGCGGCGCTTAAAGAGATCGGCTATGAGAGCATCATGGTCAACTGCAATCCCGAAACGGTCAGCACCGACTATGATACTTCCGACCGGCTTTATTTCGAGCCGCTGACATTGGAAGATGTCCTTCACATTGTCCGGCGGGAGGGGGCGGAAGGGGTCGTCGTTCAGTTCGGCGGTCAGACGCCGCTGAAGCTCGCCGTGCCGCTCGAAAAAGAGGGGGTTCGGATCTTGGGGACCTCGTCCGATGCGATCGATCGGGCCGAAGATCGGGAGCGGTTCAAGGTCTTGTTGGAAAAACTCGGATTGAAGCAGGCGCAGAGCGGACTCGCCCGCTCTTATCCCGAAGCGCTGAAGGCGGCGGGGGAGATCGGCTATCCGGTGATGGTCCGGCCGTCATATGTTCTCGGCGGACGGGCGATGGAGGTGATCTACGATCAGGAAAGCCTGCGGCAATATATGACCCATGCGGTGAAGGCATCGCCGCAGCATCCGGTGCTGATCGATAAGTATTTGGAAGATGCGGTTGAGATTGATGTCGATGCGATCGGCGACGGACGAGAGGTTTTCGTCGGCGGAATCATGGAGCACATTGAAGAGGCAGGGGTTCATTCGGGCGATTCGGCCTGTTCGCTGCCGCCGTTTTCATTGAGCCCGTCGATCTTGGAGACGATCCGCGCGCAGACGATCCTGCTGGCCAAAGAGCTGGGGGTTGTGGGATTGATGAACGTCCAGTTTGCAGTCAAGGACGGCGTGGTTTATATTTTAGAGGTGAACCCGCGCGGCTCCCGAACGATCCCCTTCGTCAGCAAGACGATCGGTCTTCCGCTGGCGAAGATTGCGATGAAGGCGATCCTCGGAAAATCGCTTCGAGAGCAAGGTGTTTTTGAGGCGCGGCCGATCGCCCACATCGCGGTGAAGGAGGCGGTCTTTCCTTTCAAGCGATTGAATGTCGATTCGATCCTCGGCCCAGAAATGAAATCGACCGGCGAGGTGATGGGGATCGACCACGATTTCGGTCGGGCCTTTGCCAAAGCGGAGGCGGGGGCGGAGAATTTTCTCCCCCTCTCCGGCAAGGTGTTCCTCAGCGTGAAGGACAAAGACAAGCCGGCGATCTTGCCGGTCGCGAAGCGGCTGGCCGAGCTTGGATTTAGCCTGATCGCCACCGCGGGGACCGCCGCGTATCTCGATCAACATGGAATGACCGTCGAGCGGGTCTATAAGGTTCAGGAGGGGAGACCGCACGTGGTCGATATTTTGAAGAACCGAGAGATTCATCTGGTGATCAACACGGTCGGCAATAAAGTCTCGCAGGTCGATTCTTACGCGATCCGTCAGACGGTATTGCACTACGGCATTCCTTACTTCACCACCATCGCGGGGGCCAAAGCGGCCGTTCGCGGGATCGAGTCGCTGAAGAAGGAGGGAATGGCGGTGAAAACGCTCCAAGAGTATCACGCAGAAATGGGAGGGAAAAAGTGAAAGTACCCATGACCCAAAAAGGGTATGAACAAATTCGAGAGGAACTCGAGCGGCTCAAGCGGGTCGAGCGTCCCCACGTGATTGCATTGATCGCGGAGGCGCGGGCGCACGGCGATCTTTCCGAGAATGCGGAGTATGCGGCGGCGAAAGAGAAGCAGAGCTTTGTGGAGGGGCGGATTCGGGAGCTGGAAGATAAGCTGGCGAATGCGCAGGTGATCGATACGAGCAATCTCTCGACCGAGAAGGTGGTCTTCGGGGTCACGGTGACGATCATGGATCTTCAGACCGAAGAGGAAAAGAAATATACCTTAGTCGGCCAAGACGAGGCCGATCTGAAAGACGGCAAGATCTCCGTTCAGTCGCCGGTAGGCAGAGCGCTGATCGGGAAGCGGGTCGGCGACACGGTTTCAATCGTCACCCCCTCCAAAACCGTCGAATACGAAATTCTTAAAATCACATTTGAGTGAGCCAAATGCGGGGGCCGGGAGCCGGAGGCCGGGGGCCGGCAAAAAACAGACCCGGAAAGCAGCGAAATAAAAATTTTTCTTCCCCGATCCCCGGTCCCCGACCCCCGGCCCCCATTCTCACCCTCACGACCGATTTTGGTTCGAGCGACTACTTTGTCGGAAGCGTCAAAGGGGTTTTGCTCAAACAGGCGCCCGGTGCTCGACTGATCGACATCACCCATGAGATCCTCCCCCAAGATCTGATCAGCGCCGCATTCATTCTCAAGGAAATCTCGCTTTATTTCCCGAAGGGGACGGTTCATCTGGCGGTGGTCGATCCCGGCGTCGGGACCGATCGACGGAAGATCATTGCCGTCGAAGCGGAACAATTTTATATCGCGCCCGACAACGGCCTTCTGACTTATCTTTTTCAGCGGCCAGGGTGCCGCGTTTATGCCGTTGAGGAGACGCCGCTTCTTTCATTTCCAAAAAGTCCCACGTTCGCCGGCCGCGATCACTTTGCCCCGATCGCGGCCCTTCTCTCGAAGGGAACGCCGCCGGAGGCGTTGGGCCATGAGATCAAAGATCCCGTCCTCCTTCAAGCGCTTTTTCCAAAAGCAGAAGGAGAGTGGATAGAAGGAAAGGTGGTCTACATCGATCACTTCGGCAATGCCATTACGAATGTGACGGAGGCCGATTTAAACGGGTTGTTCTCCTCCAAAGAAATCGCGCTGAAGATCAAGAAGGTTCGCCTGCTCGGCCTGAAAAGAAATTATTCGGAAGGGGAGAAGCGTTCCGGAAATCTGATCGTGAACAGCTCGGGCCATCTGGAGATCTTTGTTCCAGGCGGGAGTGCGCGGGATCTTCTGGGGCTTCGCTTGTTGGATAAGGTCATGATTGAAAGCGCCGTTCGTGTATAAGTGAGGCGGAACAATGGGTTTTGTTTTTATCCTCTTAGTCGGGCTTGCGGCGATCATCCTGATCGCCCGACTGGCCTCTAAAGCCAGTGGTCGAAGCGGAGCGGCGGGAGCCTCTCCAAACGGCAAGGAAAGACCGGCATATGGAGGGGGAAAAAGCCAGGCGGAGAGTCGACGATATTTTCAGGAGGCGGTGATTTCTCTCCTCTTGAAAAAAGGGATCATTACCGAAGAGGAACTCCTGTCAGAAGTCGAGATGATCAAAAAAGAGGAAGAACAGCATTAGCTGTCGGAAAATGTCTCCGGTATATACCGATCGAATCTAGGTTTAATATTGATAAGAAAGAGCCGAATCAATCATGAAAACAGAGAACAGGCGATGCCGACCGGCATCGCCTGTTCTCTTTACAAGCTTACCTTATGGTGTATTCGTGATATCATTCTTGGTATTGTTGAGCGTACGGGTTTGG
>Ga0070739_10003796_pt1 | contig 18456 bp, 16 predicted proteins | sample Coa_R1_7_FD_66445 | JGI IMG/M metagenome (GOLD analysis project Ga0070739, IMG submission 66445) | Surface soil microbial communities from Centralia Pennsylvania, which are recovering from an underground coalmine fire - Coalmine... | ecosystem: Environmental > Terrestrial > Soil > Unclassified ... | reverse complement strand
AATGCCCGTCCAGCGACCCGGAGAAAACGGCACCCGGAATCCCCGTCACCGCGCCCGATTGCGCCGGACTGCACGGCCGCCGGTTTCCGCAGCCCGGCGGAGGCGTCTGCCACATGCGCTCGCCGTTATCCACGCGCAGCGCGAACATGCCGCCGCCTTTGGTCGGGTCCAGCGTGTATTGCCGGTCGTTGCTCCCCGGCAGCAGCTTCACTTCGAAGGCCACGTCGGACAGCGCGAAATACACATTGCGGCCGTCGGTCGCGCCCCCCCACTCGATCCCTCCCACGGTGCCCCCTTTGCCGATGCGCGTCTGCCACAGCACCTTCCCGCGCTGATCCGGATCGATCGCCCACGCCACACCGGACTTCTGTCCCAGAATCAGCGCCCGCTTTCCGTTCGGCAGAGTGATCAGGCTCGCCGCCGCCGCGAAATCGAAATCCGGGCCCTCGGAATCCGGGCAATTCACCTTGCCCTCCACATAACACGAGCTGTTCCACGCGTCCCTCGACGTGAGCTGCTTGGCCCAAGCGATCTGCCCGGTGGACATCTTCAGCGCGAGCACCGCGTCGCTCAACGCCGTCGGCGGGTCCGAATAATTGTCGCCGGTCGTCACATACAGCAGGTCCCGCTCCGGGTCCAGCGCCGGCGCCGTCCAAACCCCGATCCCCGAAGGCCCCATCACGGCCGAGCCTTTTTTCGTCTTTCCTCGCGGCTTCGCCGGCTCGTCAATCGTGTAGCGCTTCCAGATCACTTTGCCGTCCGTTGCGTCAATCGCCGAAACGCTCCCGCGGAACGTGCAGCAGACGTATCCCGGCGAGACCGCCAGCGCCTCCTCTAGCGAGGAGACGCCGACGTACAACTTGCCCTGATACAGCACAGGCGTCGAGGTCGCTTTGGCCGCCGGATGCTTATCCAGCCGGATCTTCCATAGTTGTTTGCCCGTTGCCGCATCCAGCCCGTACAGATAGCCCGACGAATCACCGAAAAATATTGCGGATTTACCGCCGGCCTCGCCCGCCGTAATGCCCGAGCGCACTTCCGCCTCCACCGTGGTGCTCCAGTGAACGCATCCGCTCGCCGCATCCAGCGAGTAAACGGTGCCGTCCTGGCTGCCTGCGAACACTCTGCCTCGATAGACCGCCGGCTGCGACCGCAGCACGGTGCTGTCCGGGAACGCGAACGCCCATTTCAGCGTCAACCTGGGAACCTCGTCGCCGGTCAGCCCCGCATCGGCGGCCTGCTGGAAGCGCGTGTTCGCCAGCCCCGGACTCCAGCCCGGCCACCCGGGGCCGTCCTTCCAGGCCGCCGCGCTCGCCGGGCATGGGTTCGGAATCTCCTCGCGCTTGCGCTCGGTCGTCACGGCGGTGCCGAGATAATTTGCCATCGCTTGCCGTTCGTTCACGGAGAGCGCCGCGGCCTGCTGCTTCATCACGCCGCTTTCGAGCGTCCTCAGGATGGCCATGGGCGTCATCGTGCGCAGCGCCGCGACCTGCGGGATACGCGCGGCCGCCGCCCCGTTCTGGTGGCAGGATGCGCAGTGCTGCTTGAACAGTTGCGCTGCGTAAGGATCGTCGGCGGCCCGAAGCGCCATTGCCGCCGCCAGCATCAGGACGGTCTTCGTCATGCGGCGAAGTCTACACCATCCCCCCGCCAATCGCAATTCGGGCTGCCTTACTTCTTCACCAGCGCCGCCACAAACTCTGCATCCGACTCCGCTAGCACGCTCTTCGGAATGTAAGCAGTATCCCTGGTCGCCCCCACGACGGCCCCCATGAATTCTTGACGATGTAGAAATTCCCGGTGTAGTCCACGATCAGCATCGCGTACCGCCTGTGCCGCCCGGCTGCCGTTCGGCCGCGTTAAAAATTCCGTCGCGGCCAGATTCGCAAACGCCGTCCCCGTGTTCATCGCCACGTGTACCGGACAGCCTGCGCTCAGCGCCTTCTTCACGTCCTTCAGTGCGATCGGATGAGGCGTCGCGTCCATCCCGTGCTTCTGCGCGTCCGCGATCAGCAGCCGCTCCGGGGGCGCCGGCTGGGGGCTCGCATCCGGCCAGTACTCCTGCCTGCACGTGCCCTGTTCCGCCAAAACCCGCCCCGGATCCGGTCCACCGATCGTTCCGCCGCCGCCGTCATAGGCGTACTCGTAATCCTGCGCGTCGCCCTTCATGCGCTGGAACTCGGGCATCGTGAACGAAGGCGATAGCCGCAGCGCATTCCCGCCCTTCATATTCGAGATCAGCTCCGCGCAGTGCGTCCACGCGAACGCCGAACAGCGCGAGGTCTTCCCCTGATCGCCCACCGGCGTCGCGTACTTGCGCCGGTCCACCGCGTCCTGCACCGGGATCGCCTCGAACGCCGGAGGCAGAGGCTGCGGCGGTGCCGGCTCGCCGCGCTGCGGGACGCTCACCCCCACGTTGCTCCAGTCGATGCCCGTGTAGCGCATCGCCAGAACTTCGAGCATCACCGCCGTCACGAACCCGAAGGCGTGGAGCTGCCCGTCCCGCTCGAACAGTTGCAGCGTTTCCGAGCTGCCCGGCGCCGCCTCCTCGAACCCCTGCCGGAATCCCGGATCGTCGAAGCGGGCGAACCCTTCGTCGGCGTGCTGGTCCGCCATCGTATCCCCGAAATATTGGTGATCCCCGAACAGGTTCTCGGCGGATTGATAATAATCCTCCGGCGTCCAGGCCCCGTCATCCTCGGCGAAGTCGGCTTCCGTCGCATTCGGAAAATCGTCCGCCGTGAAGGCGGATCCTCATCGAGCCCGGTCAGGTCATCCGGACCGGAGAACTCATCGTTGATATCGCCGCCGTCGCCCCCGTCCCTGTGATCGCCCCCGCCGCCCCAGCCCCCGTCCGCCGTCGCGTCTTCTTCTTCGGACTCATCACTCTCGAACGGCTCGTCTCCGTCTTGATCGCCGTAGTCGCCGCCGTCCTCATCGCCGCCCGCGCCGCCGTCATCCCCATATCCGCCCCCGTCATCCCAAAAAACCTCTGTCTTCGTCATCCATCCCATAGCGCCGGCCGGACCTGCTTAGTTTGTTACTGGCCCCTGAACCTCGCCCGGATCATAGAAAGTTTCAATGGAACCTATCAAAAGAACAAGTAATCCGGGGCGTAACTCTCTGCTTATACTGTGATGGAACGCCAAGGAGCGTTCTCCATGGAAAACACGTTTTTTCCGCTGTTGAGGCTTTGTGTGCCTCGAAAGAGCATGCGACGCGAGAATGCCTGCGCATCCTTCCTTTCGTTCCTGAGTCTATGGATTCCACGCATCCTGATTTCGCTGGCCGCTCTTGGCTCTGCCTTCGCGCAAACGGCCAACGACGTCGAAAAACGCCTTGCCGAGCTGGACAAAGCCGCGAAATCGGCGCAGATGGCCGGAGACAACGCCTGGATGCTCACCAGCGCCGCCCTGGTCTTGATGATGACCGGCCCGGGCCTGGCCCTGTTCTACTCCGGTCTGGTCCGGCGCAAGAACGTGCTCGGCACCATGATGCACAGCTTCATTCTCATGGGACTGGTCACCATCATTTGGGCGGTCATCGGTTACAGCCTGGCTTTTGCCGAAGGGACCCCATTTCTCGGCAGCCTGCGCTACGTCTTTCTGAAAGGCGTGGGCGCGGATCCGAATCCGGATTACGGCGCCACCATCCCTCATCAGACCTATATGGTCTACCAACTCATGTTCGCCATCATCACGCCAGCGCTCATTTCGGGAGCCTTCGCGGAACGCATGAAATTCTCCGCCATGCTCCTTTTTATGACGCTATGGACGCTGATCGTTTATTTCCCGATGGCTCACATGGTGTGGGGCAAGGGCGGATTTCTGAACGGCGCGCTGGGCGGCGTCTTCCCGGCATGGGATTTCGCGGGCGGCACCGTGGTGCACGTCACCTCCGGCGTCTCCGCGCTGATCTGCGCCCTCTATCTCGGCAAACGGCTCGGATACCCCAGCGAATCGATGCGCCCCCACAACCTGGTGCTGAGCGTCATCGGCGCGTGCCTGCTCTGGGTGGGCTGGTTCGGGTTCAATGCGGGCAGCGCCGTCAATGCCGGACCCCTGGCCACCAGCGCTTTTGTGGCGACTCATTTTGCCACCGCCGCCGCGGCGCTCTCCTGGATGTTCACGGAATGGACCATGGCCGGAAAACCCAGCGTCCTGGGAGCGATCTCCGGCGCTGTGGCCGGGTTGGTCGCGATTACGCCCGCTTCCGGATTCGTCAAGCCGATGCCCGCCATCCTGATCGGAATCATCGCCGGTGTGATCTGCTATTTCATGGTCAGCAAGGTCAAGCAGAAGTTCGGCTACGACGATTCGCTCGACGTTTTCGGAGTCCACGGCGTGGGCGGAACCACGGGCGCAATCCTGACCGGCATCTTCGCCACCAAGGAAATCAACGATCTCCGCATGGGCAAGCCTATGGGCCTGGTGGATGGCGATCCCGGCCAAGTGCTCAATCAGGCCGTCGCGGTGTTGGTCGCCTGGGGGCTCGGAATCGTCGGGACCTTTATTATCCTGAAGATTTGCGATGCTCTGGTGGGCGTCCGCGCCAAGGCCGAGCACGAGACCGAAGGCCTCGATCTCAGTATGCACGGCGAGGAAGGCTACAATTTCGAGGCATAGCAGGACAGGCTTTAGCTTGTCCCAAAGGAAGATACTCCATGAAGAGAATCGAAGCCATTATCCAGCCTCACAAGCTTGAAGACGTGAAGGAAGCTCTGAAGGCCATTGGCGTGGATGGCATGACCATCACGGAAGTCCGCGGGCATGGCCGCCAGAAAGGCCACAAGGAGGTCTACCGCGGCATGGAATACCAGGTGGACCTGCTTCCCAAAGTGAAGATCGAAATGGTCGTCCCGGACGCCCGCCTGGAGGAGATCACCAGCACGCTGGTTTCCTCGGCCCGTACCGGGAAAATCGGCGATGGAAAGATTTTCGTGTACGACGTGGCGGAAGCTATCCGCATTCGAAACGACGATCGCGGCGAAGCTGCGTTATGAACTTGCCGCCGGTAAACGCAGACAGGTCCGGTTCGTCTCTGGCTCTCATCCTGCACGTTTGCCGGCGTCCGGTTGGTGTTGACGATGAGTGAACTTGCTATTCTTCCTCCGCCCGCGCCTGAAGCGGTGCATCGGAATCTTGCGGCGCGCGCGGGGGATGTCGAGCAGCGCGTGCTCGACGCCTTCGCCCGCACGCTGCAACACCGGATGATCAAGGGCTTGGCCTTGGCCGCCGTCGGCGGATTCGGCCGCCGCGAGCTCTTTCCCAACTCCGACGTCGATCTGCTGCTCCTCACCGCTTCCGATCGCGCCGTCCCGCCCAAGGAGGCCATCTCGGAGTTCCTCCAGCTCTTGTGGGACGGCAATCTGCGGCCCAGCCATTCCGTTCACAGCGCCGACGACTGCTGCGCCGAGCACGCCGATAACGCCGAGTTCACCATCAGCCTCATCGACCGCCGCTTTCTCGCCGGGGACCGGGCTCTGTTCGATTCCCTCGACCAGCGCTTCGCGGCGTTCCTCTCCAAGCACGGCGGCTCGATCGCCCAGCAGATCGCCGGCCTCGCCGAGGGCCGCCGCGCCAAGTTCCAAAACACCATCTATCATCTCGAGCCCAACATTAAGGACGCCCCCGGCGGCCTGCGCGATCTACAGACCACGCGGTGGCTCCTTACCATCGAGCCCCAGGAGAGCATCCCTTCGCTCACCGCCGCTCTCGATTTCCTCGCCGGCATCCGCATCCGCCTGCATGAGCTCGCCGCCCGCGATCAGAACGTGCTCAGCTTCGAAGCCCAGGATGCCCTGGCGGAGCAGCCCGCCGCGCTCATGCGCGACTACTACCGCCACGCCCGCCTCGTCGATCGCGCCGTCCGCCAGGCCATCGAGGCCGCCACGGAAAAACCGGGCACGCTGCTCGGCCGCTTCCACGAATGGCGCTCGCGCCTGTCCACCTCCGAGTTCACCGTCTCGCGCGACCGCGTTCTGCTGCGCAATCCTCACCCGCCGGAGGATTTGAAGCTTTTCGAGTTCGTCGCCCGCCATCAGCTCCGCCTCGCGCCGGATACCATTGAGCGACTGAAGGGCTTCACGCCTCAGGCCAACTGGGCCGACTGGAAGCGCCTGCTCTCCCTGCCCAAGCCCGCCGCTGGCCTCCGGGCCATGCAGGAAACCGATGCGCTGGCGGCTGCTCTGCCCGAATGGCGCAACATCGAGTGCCTGGTCGTGCGCGATTTCTACCACCGCTATACCGTCGATGAGCACACCCTGGTCGCCATCGGCGCTCTCGAAGCGGTCGCCGACGGCCGCTTCGCCGAGCTCATGGGCGAAATCGAGGACCCCGCTTTGATCCGCTTCGCGCTCCTGATGCACGACATCGGCAAAGGCTCCGGCCGCGAGCACGCCCGCGAATCCCTCGAAATTGCCCGGCGCGCCTTGGAACGGCTCGGCGCGCCGGAAGCGGACCGCGCCACCGTCGAGTTCCTGGTCGAAAATCACCTCGAAATGTCCAGCGTCATGAGCTCGCGCGACCTCAACGACGGCTCCACCGCGCGCGCCCTGGCCGGCCGCATCGGCACCATGGAGCGGCTCAAGCTGCTCACCATGCTCACCTACGCCGATATCAGCGCCGTAAATCCCCAGGCCATGACGCCCTGGCGTCTCGAGCAGCTCTGGCGCGTCTACTTGCTCGCCCACCAGGAGCTAACGAAGGAGCTCGAAACCGCCCGCATCCACGCCCCCGAAGGCGCCGCCCCGGAGCGGGCGAAGTTCCTGGAAGGCCTGCCCATGCGCTATCTGCGCACCCATACCGCCTCGGAAATCGACGCTCACATCGAGCTCGCCCGCCAGCTCGAAACCAGGTCCGTTGCCATCGAAATCCAGCATCAGCGCAGCATCTATAAACTCGCGCTCCTCACCCGCGACCGCCCCGGTTTGTTCGCCTCCGTCTGCGGCGCGATCTCCAGCTTCGGCCTGAACATCCTGAAAGTCGAGGCCTTCACCAACGCCGGGGGAGTCGTGGTCGATACCTTCACCTTCTCCGATCCGCATCGCACGCTGGAACTTAACCCCACTGAGATGGACCGCCTCCGCGGAGTCGTCCGGCGCGTCGTCGAAGGCAAACAGGAGGCCGATAAGCTCCTGCGCGGCCGGCCTAAGCCCCTGCTGCCCGCCAAGGCCCGCCTCAAGCCGCGCGTCGCCATGAAGAACGACATCTCCGAGGCCGCTACTCTTATCGAAATCGTCGCCGAGGACCGCCCCGGCCTCCTCTACGATCTCGCCCGCGCCATCTCCGAGGCCGGCTGCAATATCGAAGTGGTCCTGATCGATACCGAAGCCCACAAGGCGCTCGACGTGTTCTACGTCACCCGCCAGGGCCAAAAGCTGGACGACGCCTCCCAGGATCGCCTTCGCAGTAACCTGATCTCCGCCTGCTCCTCCGCGCAGTAGGCCATCATAAGAAAGATGCGGCTCGGCTCCGCTCTGGTCCTGTGTCTCGCCCTGGCGCTGCATGCCCAGCCCCGCACGCCCGTCCTGATCGATACCGATATCGGCGACGCCATTGACGATGCGCTCGCCCTTGCGCTCGCGCTCTCTTCCCCCGAACTCGACGTCCGCGCCGTCACCACCGTCATCGACGACGTCGAGAGCAAGACCCGCCTGGCCTGGAAGGAGCTGGGTGTCTTCAACCGCCGCGATATTCCGCTGGCGATGGGCGCCTCCCAGCCTCTGCTCGATCCCGTGCTCTCGACCCGCCCGCGCGAGTTCGAAATTCTTACCCCCGCGGACCAATTCCCCGACTCGGCGCGCCGGACCGCCACCCGCCTTATCGTCGAGACCCTCATGAATTCGCGCCAGCGGATCACGCTGGTCCCCATCGGGCCTTTGACCAACATTGCCCTGGCTCTCCGGTCCGAGCCGCGCATCCAGGATCGTATCCAGCGCATCGTCCTCATGGGGGGGCGCTTACGCCACCGCTCGCGCCGAGTTACAACGTCCACCGCGATCCCGTCGCTGCCGAAATCGTCTTCCGCTCCGGCATCCCCATCACTGCTGCCGGCCTCGATGTAACCGAGCCTTGCAAAATGCGCCCCGCTGATCTCGAACGCCTCCGCGCCTCGCCCTCGGCCTCCGCGCGCTTCCTCTGGCGCCTGATTCAGCTTTCCCAGGCCGAGACCGGCGAAACCTACCCGACCCTCTACGATCCCCTCGCCATCGCCCTAGTCTTCCGCCCGGACTTGATCGAAACTTCATCCGGGGAAGTCCGCGTCTCGCTCGACCCCGCCACCCGCGGCCAGACGAAATTCACGCCCGCGCCCGGCGGCTCCACAAGCGTCGGCATGAAAGTCAACGTGGAATCCTTTCTCGATCTCTTTCTCCAGCGCGTCACAAGCAGCCCAGGAACCCGCTAGGGGATGGGTGCAGGTGTACCAATGGCGGCACACTTCATCCGGGGCGCCGCGCCCTCAAACTAACCCCGGGCTTGGCCTGAATTCCGCCCCCGCTGCGTTAGAATAAGTCCGTGCAACCGGATGCCGCTCTTCAACTTGCCACCACGCAGCTCGCAAGGGTCCGCGAGGAGATCGGCAAGATCATCGTTGGCCAGCAGGATGTCGTCGATGGAGTCTTAATTTGCCTGCTCGCCGGCGGCCACGTGCTGCTCGAAGGCGTCCCGGGTCTCGGCAAGACGACCCTTCTGCGCACGCTTTCTCGCGTTCTGCACCTGAAATATTCGCGCATCCAGTTCACCCCAGACCTCATGCCCGCCGATATCGTCGGCAGCATGATTATCGATACCGAGGGCGGCTCGAAAGCCCTGCGCTTCCAGCCCGGCCCCATCTTCGCGCATCTGGTCTTGGCCGATGAGATCAATCGCGCCACTCCGAAAACCCAAAGCGCCCTGCTCGAAGCCATGCAGGAGCACACCGTCACCAGCGGCACGTCCACCCATGAGCTGGAACCGCCCTTCCTCGTCATGGCCACTCAGAACCCCATCGAAATGGAGGGCACCTACCCGCTGCCCGAAGCCCAGCTTGACCGCTTCTTGATGAAGATCCTGGTCCGATATCCCTCGCGCGCCGACCTCGGCGCCATCGTCGAGCGCACTATTCAAAAGGACGAGGTCCCCGTCGGCGCCGTCCTGACCCGCGAAGAGATTCTCGGCCTGCGCGATGTCTGCCACCGGGTGCTGGTCGCGCCCCACGTCCAGGAACACGCCATTGATCTGGTCATGGCCACCCAGCCCGAAGGCGGTATCGGCCATGAGCTCGCGGCCAAGTACATCCGCTACGGCAGTTCGCCCCGCGGCGCGCAGGCGCTGGTGGAATGCGGGCGGGTGCTCGCGCTGATGCGCGGCCGCCTGCATCTTTCCAGCGAGGATATCGACGCCGTCGCCCCCGCCGTCCTCCGCCATCGCATCATTTTGAACTTCGATGCCCATGCCGAAGGCCAGACCGCGGAGACCATCCTCGCCAAGATCATCCCCAGCGTGTCGAAAACCGCGGGCGCGGCAGTGAGATTATAACTATCGGCCTTCCTCTGCGGCTAAAAAGGTTTTCGTAGTGCCTGACCCTCTCATTGACACGCCCACGCTCGAAAAGATCGAGCGCCTCACCATTCACTGGCAGAAATCCCTCCCCGGCCTGGTCGGAGGTCATAACACCTCCCGGTTCGCCGGCCCCGGACAGGAGTTCCTCGATCACCGCCATTTCCACCATGGCGACGATCTCCGCGCCGTCAACTGGCGCGTCTATCTGCGCCTCGAAAAGCTCTTCTTGAAGATGTTCCAGCTCGAGCCGCGCATCCCCGTCCGCATCCTGCTCGATATCAGTAAATCCATGAGCGCCGGCGCGGCTTCCAAGTTCGATTATGCCCGGAGGCTGGCCGCTGCCCTGTGTTACGTCGGACTGGTCCGCCTCGATTCCATCTGTCTTCAGCCCTTCAGTGCCCGGCTCCACGACGCCTTTACCGCTTCCGGCGGGCGCCACCGCTTCCAGCCCGCGGTGAACTTCCTCGCCTCGCTCCAGCCCGCCGGCCAAACCGATTTTTTAGCCTCCGCGCGGCAGTTCATCTCCGAATATCCCCAGCGCGGGCTGCTGCTGGTCATCTCAGATTTCCTCGACGAGCACGATTGCGAAAAACCCCTCCAGTACCTCGCCGATTTCGGCCACGAGCTGATGCTTGTGCAGGTCTGGGCGGACGAGGACCGCCAGCCCCCCTGGGAGGGCGAGCTGGAACTCGAAGACGCCGAAACCGGCCAGCGCGTCGAGCTCGCCTTCGACGCCGGCGCCCGGGCGCGGTACACTGCGGAGTTCGACGAGTTCTGCGACCGGCTGGAGCGCGTGGCTCTGCGCAACCATGGGCGTTATGTCGGGCTCTCCACTTCGGTCCCCGTCGAGCAGGCGGTCTTTAATTCGCTGGTCGCCAGCGGCGTGTTGCAGTGAATTTTCTCAATCTCAGCCTCGGCGAGCTTCTGGGCCTCACCGGCGCCATTTCGGCCGGCGTCGTCGCGCTCTATCTGCTCGACCGCTCCAAGCGTAACCAAGTTGTTTCTACCCTGCGATTCTGGGTCAGCGCCGACGTTCGCACCCAGCTTAAACACCGCCGCCGCATCCAGCAGCCCTGGAGCCTCATCCTCGAACTCATCAGCCTTTTTCTGCTCCTCGCCGCCATCGCGGGCCCCCGCCTCGGCATCATCGACGGCTCCGGCCGCGATCACGTTCTGATCCTCGATACCTCCGCCTGGATGGGTTCGCGGGCCCGCCAGGGCACGCTGCTCGACGAAGCCCGAGCCTCCGCCCGCGCCTACCTGCGCTCGCTTCCCTCCCGCGACCGCGTGATGCTCGTCCGCGCCGACGCTCTCGCCACGCCCGCCACTTCCTTCGAATCCCAGCACGCCGTCATCGAAGAGGCGATCCGCGAATCCCAGCCCTCGGCTTCCGCCCTGAATCTGGAACAGGCTCTCGATTACGCCCGCATCGCCCAGAAGCAATCGAAGCGCCCGGGCGAGATCGTCTTCGCCGGTGCCGGCCGCGTCCCCGAAGAGCAGGCCACGCTCGACTGGCTCCCGCCCAATCTCCGCGTCCTCCCCGTCGGCACGCCGCAGGAAAACGTCGGACTCCGCAAGGTCGGCCTTCGCCGCTCCCCCTCCCAGCCCGATACGTGGGACATTTTCGTCGTCGTCCGCAACTATGGGGCCCGCCCCCATGACGTCGATCTGGCCCTACAATTCGGGAAATCCCCCGCCGGCGAAAAGCGCTTCTCTCTCCGGCCCGGCTCGGAAGAGACCGCCGCCTTCGTCTACAAAACCCGAGTCGCCGGATACCTCGAAGCACGCCTTAACATCCGCGACGCCTTCCCCCAGGATGACCGCGCCCTCATCGAGCTCCCTGCGCAGGCCGCCCTCCGCGTGATCGTCTATTCCAAAGAACCCCAGCTCCTGCGGCCCTTGATCGCCGCCAACCCCCAGGTGCAGGCTGCCTTCGACTCGCCCGATCAATACAACCCCGCCGCCAACGCCGACGTCGTGGTTCTCGACCGCTTCGCCCCGCCCTCGCCCCCGCGAGTCAACTCGATCTGGATCGAGCCGCCCGCCTCCGGCTCCCCCGTCCCCGTGGTCCAAACGAAAACCGCCGTGCGCCTGGAGCGCTGGCGTGACGAAACGGAACTCGGCCAAAATCTGCGCACCCAGGACGCCGTCCTCGAGTCCTCGGAGCTGTTCCAGCCCGCCGCCGGCGATATCTCCGTCGCCGAAGCCGCGGCCGGCCCCCTCATCGTCGCCCGCCAGGACAAGGACCTGAAGCTGGTCGTCTTCGGCTTCCATCCCGGCCGCGGCGCGATGAAGTACCAACTCGCCACGCCGCTCCTCATGGAGAATATCCTGCGCTGGATCGCCCCGGTCGCTTTCCGCCAGTGGGAAGTCCAGGCCGGCACCGTCGGCATCGTTCGTGTTCCCGTCGAAAAAGGAACGGACCCCGCCTCCGTCCGCGTCCTCGATCAAAACCAGCGCCCCCTCCCCTTTACCATCCAGGACGACACCCTGCAATTCTTCTCCGGAGCCCCAGGAAATGTCAGCGTCCTCATGGGCCCGCGCGAAACCGTCTATTCCCTCACCCTCCCCGACGTCGCCGAAGCCGTCTGGACCCCGCCCGCCTCCGTCCGCCGCGGCGTTCCCCGAGCCTCCCTCGAAGGCTCCGCCACCCGCGATCTCTGGCCCTGGCTGGCTCTGCTTGGCGGACTGGGCCTTCTCGTCGACTGGCTCCTCTACGGCCGCAGCCGCGTCTTCCGCCTCCGGGCCTCGCAAATGGTCTCGCCGCTCTCTTCCCGCATCGCCGCGAAAGTCGGCTGGCGCCGCCAGGAGCGCAAGGCCTCGTAACCCCTGCCCCTCTCACCCGAGCCCCAAGATCCCCGGCTGCCGGGCAGCCCATAACGGCGCTGAGATGGCTACCGCATGTGGTTTCCCGTCGATTATCAGCCCGGAGACCCAATCGTTGGCGGCTTGATCTCCTACCACCGTCAATCGTGCTGAGTCCGCAGCCGTGACGCTGTGTAATCCCCCTCGTTCGCGTTGAGATCCGCCGGTAAAGCGCCGGTTGGCGCCACCTAGGGTCAGCCGGGGTAGCCCTGGGCATTAAGTGGCCCACCGGCGGCACAGCCGACAATCGCTTCTAAGATGAGCCTCAGATTTCTGCTCGCTGTAATCGATCATTCCGGGGCGTTGAATTACGGAATGGCCTTGCCGGCTATTCGACGCTCACGCCAAAGTCAAAAATATCGATCGCGCCGGCTGCTCCCGCTCCGAACGCCCCGGCGCCGAACGAGGCCAAAAAGCAATACTCGCCTTGTTGTAAGGGTGCGCTCGGAACAACCTTGTACAGGCCGTTACGAATGCGTTCCGACTTGAAGGTCGTCATAGCTTTCGTGCTGGTCCCTTGAGACGCCCCGAATGCTCCAAACTCCGCGATGGTGGTCTCCCGGTTCGATTTGTTTACGTCGAGCTTGATCAGCGCGAACTGGTTTGGGTTGGAGACATTGCCGCCAAACAGGCCTTTGCCGAGGCCCGCGGCTTTATCATCGAAGTAGAAATAGAATACGGGGGAGGTGTCGGTGGTCCGGACAACGGCGCGTGCTCCGGGGATCACAGCCTTTTCTTTGGCTTTTTTGATGCCGTAGGTCACGGCTGAGGTGAACACGCCGCCGTCTTCGCTCCCTGGTAGGCCGCGCGCTCAAGCACAACCATTTGGGGCTTGCCATCCCGATCCTTGGTGGGGCAGCAGGGGCGCTCCCTGGCTTGATTTCCGCCTTCGGGTCCAGCATGACTTTGAGCACGTTGTCAGTAACGTTGGCCCTCTTTAAGCGCACCAGGTCATCGGGCTCAAATCAAAGGCCTTGTTCTCTTTGCGCAGCCTGGTGATGATTACGTCCTCTGAGAGTCCAGCCTGGACCATAGTCACGCCGTCCACTGTGAGGCTCTGGGCCACACGGGCGGCGGCCGGCGCCATTTTCTTGGCTTGAGATGCGGGCTTAGCTGGCGCGAGACCTTGCGTTTGTTGACCGCTGAGCATAGTCAGCGGGAAAATGAATGCGGTAACGAAGCGCATTGAACTTAAACTCCTTGTAGGAACTTTTAACGGCCTAGCGTGCCGCCTGAATTCTGAAGCGATTTTGAGAGCTTCCAGATGGAAGCTCCCCTGCTCTTTGCTCCACGGAAAGCCACAGCTTACTACCATATCGCCTGAACGGGCAATAGGAAAAACAGTCAATTTTACAAATATCGCGGGTGCCTATGGAGGTGTTTTACAGCGAGCTTCACAGCAAACACGTCCTTACTTGACGATTCCAGTGCTGGCTATAAGTATCTGTACGATCACAAAGTATCGGCGAGCTGACGCGCGCGTACGGCCTTCACAGGCGAAGCCGAGCCCATATCTACGAGTTTATTAAAGAGCAGGTTTAAGGCGAAATATGCGCTTAAGTTTATGATTCTATGATCGTACATAGGTTAAATGGAATCTGGAAACCAAGTGTCGAGGCAAACAGTGCGTCATAATCACGAAAATCAACCGTACACCAAACATGCAGCCGAGGAACTAAAAGTCACGGTCCTCCTGGTTCGGCATTCCGCTGCATCCCGCAACTAGCTTCGGAAATCGGCTTCAATCACTTGCTGGGGTCATTTGGAAATTTTCCTCCGTACAGGCGGCTGCACCGGGCCGGGGGGGGTGACCTGCTCCGGTTTTAATCTCCATGCACGGCTGGAAGCCCGCGAAGGCCGGCCTCCCGCGCTTGCGTGCCGGAACCTCTGCCGAATGGGATGCCTAGTCTTTCAGGAGCCGCCGGTACAGATCCCGCTTGGGGAGTCCGCTCGACTTGGCCACTTGCTTGACCGCATCCATGCGGGACATGCCGGCGCGTTCCAGACCGCGGACCTCTTCTTCGGCCTGTTCGGCCGAGGTTGCCGCGGGCCGCCGCGGGGCGATGAGCACCGTAATCTCGCCCTTGATGGAGGGACGTCCCGCGATCTGCACCCGAAGCTCCCGGGCGGAACCGCGCAAAAATTCTTCGTGGAGCTTGGTCAGCTCCCGCGCGATCACGACGGGGCGATCGCCGAACGCGGCGCCGATATCGTCCAGCGTCTCCAGGATGCGGTGCGGAGCCTCATAGAAAATCAGCGTGCAGTCCTCATCGCTCAAGACCTCGAGCATCTTCCGGCGCTGGTTTTGCTTGTGCGGGAGAAATCCGCAGAAGCGAAAAGAATCTGTCGGAAGCCCGGAGGCGGCCAGCGCGCCTAGAGCCGCCGAAGGCCCCGGAATCGGGACCACCTTTATCCCCGCGGCGACAGCCGCTGTGACCAGCCGGTATCCGGGATCAGAGATCAAAGGAGTGCCGGCGTCGGAGACCAGGGCGACCGAGACGCCCCCTTCAAGTTGCCGAATCAACTCCGCCGTGCGAGCGGCTTCGTTATGCTCGTGATAGCTGACGACGGGCTTCGAGATTCCGTAATGATCGAGCAGTTTGCGCGTCTGGCGGGTGTCCTCGCAGGCGATGAGCGAGGCTTCCTTGAGGATCCGGACCGCGCGGAAGGTGATGTCCTCCAGGTTGCCGATGGGCGTGGAAACGAGATAGAGAATTGCAGGCACGTAGTACGATGAGACCTTAACCGGAATGGGCACGCAGGAAATTCCCGGCTATTACGTGTGGGAAGCGCCCGGCGCTCCGCTGGCCGTTCATCTTAATTTAAGCGTGATCGACGGCCTGGTGCCGGAAGTGATGCGCGGCTTCGGCGCGCTGCCCAAACGCGGCGTGGAGGTCGGCGGGCTGCTGCTGGGATCGGTCGAAGACGGGGTGGTTCGCGTGGAGGACTTCGAGACGGTGGAGTGCTCCTATAAGCACGGTCCGTCCTGCGTGTTCGGCGGCGAGGACCGCGAGCCGTTTGCGGAAGCCTGGGAGCGCTGGCGGCCCGGCGGGTCGCAACCCAAATACGCGGTCGGATATTTTCGCAGCCATACGCGCGAGGGATTTGCTCTCTCGCCCGAAGACTCGATGCTGCTGGAGGACTTTTTCCCGGGCGAGGCGGCTCTGGCCTTGCTCATCCGGCCGTCCGCGACCAAGCCCTGCCAAGCGGGGTTTTTCTTTCGCGACAACGGACGCTTCTGCGCCGAAACGCCTCTCCTGTTTCCATTTCACCGTCGCGAACTCACGGGAGAAGAGCCGTTCTCGCGGAGGCCGCGGGGCGCGGGCAAACCGTGGCGGGAGCGCCAGGAGTTCGCGGAAAGCGCCGCCGATTCTGAGCCGCCCCACGTGGCCGGTTTTGCACCACCGGAGGCCGCGGAGCCCTCGTGGAAATCCGAATCCGCTGAGCGTCGTGGTTCAATGCTTCCGACTTGGGCCTGGCTTCCCTTGGCCATTGTGTTCCTCGCGATCGGCCTGCTGCTCGGCTATCAGGGAGCCGTGACCATGGGCGGCCGGACCGCGGATTCCTCAGGATTTTCGCTGAATTTGAGCGTCTCGCGCGATGGAGAAAACCTTACGGTCAGATGGAATCGCGAGGCCCCGGCCATTCGCAACGCCCAGCGTGGCGTGCTGGAAATCGAAGATGGGGCGTACTCCAAGCCGGTGGCACTCGACGCGGCGCACCTTCAAAACGGCACGATTATCTATCGCAACTCGTCCAGACGGGTACAATTCCGCCTGGTGGTGTATGAAAGCGCTCGTACGACGATTGCGGAGACGACGGAGTGGCGGGAGTAGTGCCGGCGGTCTTAACGAAACGCCAGCTTCGCTTTGCGTTCTTCCTCGGTCTTGATTCCGGGGCCGAAGAGCTGCTCGAAGAAGCCTTCCTTCACTAATCGATCGACGACGCTGTTGTCGATGACCTTGTGAAAATCGAAGGCGCGCATCTGGGCGGCGGATTGCGCGTCGGAGGGATGATCCAGCACGTACTTTACGGCGGCGGCAGGAATGTAGGGGACGCGCTCGTAGGTGTTGACCTGCGCGTAGTGATCGTAGACGCGCTCGATGTCGGAGGGGTCCTGCTTGTCCCAGGCGAGATAGGCCTTGATGGCGAAGGCCTTGTCATCGTAGAAGCGCTTGATGGCTTCCGCATGCGCCTTGATGAGCTGTTCCGGCAGCTTGGGGTTGGCGGCGATGGTGGCTTTCTTGAACAAGTACACAGAAGGCGCGTAGATATCGTCGTAGTCGCTGATGTTGCCGAGGTTCTTGTACCCCTGCTGCTCCAGTTTGAAGTAGACCGGCGCGGTGATCATCGTGGCATCGACGCGGCCGCTGGCGAGCGCCGCCGCGCGCGAACTGACGTCTGACCCGACCGGCACCCATTCCACGTCGCGCTGGTTCAGGCCGCTCTTGGCGATCAGGCCGGTCGTGTAGTTATACGGCGCATCGCCGATCTGGCTGACGCCGATGCGTTTGCCCTTGAGTTCGCGGATGCGGTTTACGTTCTTGGCGGCCATCAGAGCAAACAGGCTCTTCTTGAAGGGGCTGCCCAGCGCGATGAGCGAGCCGTCCTTCGAGGCGGCCTGCATCGATTGCTCCAGCGTGTAGGCGGTCATCACCGCCTCGCCGCTGACGATCATCGCGATGCCGGCCGGGTGGATGCCGAAGACCAGATCCACATCGAGACCATATTTTTGGTAGTAGCCACCCTCTTTGGCCAGATACAGCGGCCAGACCTGGCCCGTGCGCGTCGGGTAGTTGATCTTTACTTTTTGAAGCGGCTGCGCGAAAACATTCGCCAGCAGTGCGAGAACGAGGCCGCTGATTTTTAAGACCATACGGCGAACCCCATCGCGCTGCCGGTGCCGGCCTCGGAGCGATAGCAGGGCACATAATCGACCAGGTTCATGGCGAGCCCGCTCTCCGCCATCGCGCCGGCGACGGCGATCCAGTTTTTGATCTCGCTGGTACCCGATTGGAACATATTTTCCGGGAACGCGGAGAGCGCCGCGGCGTCACCCTTCTGGAGCGCTTCCAGAATCTCATGATCGAACGATTCGTCCACCACGAAATGCGTCAGGCCGCCGGAGGCAATCATCGCGACGCGAATGTCCTCGGGCCAGGACATCACCGCGCGAGCCAGAGCCCGGCCGAACTGGTAGCATCGCGCGGCCGGCGGCTGATTCGGCGGATAAAACGTGTTGACGAACACGGGAACGTGCGGCACCACTTTATCGCGCATCACACGGCGGTAAACGAATCCGTACGCGTGAGGCGCGGCATTCGAGCCGATCGCGCCGGTGGGATATTTCGTGAGCTGTGAAACGTCGAAGCCCTCGGCGACCGCGCTTTCGATCATATGGCGGCCAAGACCCGGCAGAGCGGGGTATTCGGTGTAGACGGGCGGCGTGCGGTCGGCTTCGGCGCGCGCCACGCCCGGATTGAGCTTCGCCAGAAATTCGGGCGAGCGCGGATGCCCCTCGACGTGCTTGCCCCAGAAGACCGCGAACGCAGGCACGAAGTCTTCGGTAAAGATCTCCATCTGATCGTTGCCGACGATGATGGCCGCGTCCGGCCGGTGCTTCTCGAAGTAATCGCCGAGCTGGCAGATGGCGTTCTGGCAGCGCGCGTGGCGCTGGCGCATGACTTCCGGCGTGATCTGCGCGGCCAGACCCGCTTCCTTTTGCAACTCGACCATCTGGTCGTAGTTGTAGGCCTTGCCTTTGTAGAAATGCTGCGGGTTGGCTTGATCGGCGGAGACGCGGTCCCTCCAATACTCCGGCGGGATGGAGAGCATGGGCCCGTGCGAGGTGCCCAGGCCGAAGGTGATGCGGGCCACGGCGCTACCTCGAACTCGCCTGCACTGTTTCGGCGGCGCGCGGAATGCTGAGACGCGAAAACAGGCGGCGCGCGTTGTCCTCGAAGATGTTCCGGCGATCCTGCTCCGAGAGGGTGTCGATTGAATCGATCAGAGGCTTGATATCGTCGAAGCTCTTGCCGGTGGCGGGATT
>Ga0070739_10003791_pt1 | contig 18484 bp, 19 predicted proteins | sample Coa_R1_7_FD_66445 | JGI IMG/M metagenome (GOLD analysis project Ga0070739, IMG submission 66445) | Surface soil microbial communities from Centralia Pennsylvania, which are recovering from an underground coalmine fire - Coalmine... | ecosystem: Environmental > Terrestrial > Soil > Unclassified ... | reverse complement strand
GGCACTCGGTAGACGAAGTCCGCGACCTGGTCGTCGTCGCGGACGACGAGCGTGATGTAGCCGGTGTCCCGCTCGGGGTCGGTGGCCAGCAGGCGAGCCAGGTACACCGCAGTTCTCGTCGCATCTGCTCGTTTCTCTTGCTCGTCGGTCGAGTCGCGGATCGCAGCGCATCAAACGCCGCCTGTCAATCGACGTCCCGCAACCCGGCTGCGCCTGGTATGCAAGTCTCGGGCCGGCGCGCTTCGAACCGCGATGGGAACTGGTGATGCCTGCTGACTTGGCGAGCCACGCGCGCGAGAGCGGGCTCTGCGCCAGCACGACCGCCGGCCGCTCGGCGAGGCGCAGCCGCAGCGTGCTTGCCGCTTGCAGCGGATACCTCAGCGGCGCGATCCAGGGCCGCTGAAACGCCAGGCAGTGCGCGAAGTGGTTGCGGATGCCGAGCTGCGGTCCTGGTACGGAGGCGTGGTTCCGAGAGTAACGAATTGGAGGAGGGCGGATGACCAGGACCAGCCCGGGTCTTGGTCGGCGAAGTGGGCCGCGATGGGTCGCGGGGCTGGGAGCGATGCTATACTGCGCTGGCGGCCAGGCTTAGGGAGGCCCCCGGCTGCGAGGAGAGGCGGCGCGTGCGGTGCAATGGCTGAGCACCCTGGCGAGGTGACGCTCGACCCGCGGATCATCCGTCGGTTCCAGTGGGCGTCCACGCTCAACGGGCTGGCCTTCGGTCTCGAGATCTCGGCGCTGCCAATCTACTTCCAGGGCCTGCACCTGCCGCCCGCGCTGTACGGGCTGCTGGTGGGCCTGGCCTGGCTCGTCTCGCTGGTCGTCCGCGTGCCGATCGGCACGCTGGCGCTGCGGTTCGGCAATCGTCCGCTGATGAACGCCGGCGCCTGGGCCTACGCCCCCTTGAGCTGGGCGCTGCTGATCTCGGGCAACGTTCCGCTCTTCTTCCTGATCCGCCTGTTCAACGGCGTGGCCCGCAGCCTGATGGTCCTGCCGCTGCGCTCCTGGTTCACCGAGCTCTGTCCGCGCCCGCGCCTCGCCCACGAGCTGGGGCGCCTGAACGCCGGCTTCGCCGTCGGGCAGTCGCTGATCGGCGGGTTTGGCGGGCCGCTCCTGCTGAGCGCCCTAGGACCGGTGGGCCTACTCGGGATCCTGGGCGCGCTCCCGCTGGTCATCTGGTGGCTGCTGCGCCCGGCGCCGCCGGACCACCCCGCGGCCAGCGCGCGTGCCGCGGCTGGCACGGCCACCCCGCTCCTGCTCTGGGTGGCGGCGCCCTGTGGGCTGGCGGCCAACTCGGCGCTGACGGCCAACGCCGCCTTCTTCCCGCAGCTCGTGCAGCAGCTTGGCTGGCCGACTCTCGCCGTCGGCGGGCTGCTGTTCATCCAGGGCGCGGCCGCGGTCTGGCTGGCCTGGCACAACGGGCCGATCGTCGGCCGCTGGGGGGAGGCCGCGCCGGCCGTCGCCGGCCACTGCTTCGTGCTCACGGCGGCGGGACTGCTCTACCTCGCGCCGCTCGGGCCCGTCTTGCCGCTGGTTGCCGCCCTCTGCGGCGCCGCGTCCGGTACGCTGCCCGTCCTGGCGATGGGGCTGGCCGCGCGCTCGCTATCCAGCCGCTCCCAGGGCATCAGCGTCCACGAGACCTATATCAGTCTCGGCCTGGGGGCCGGTCCCTTCCTCGGTGGACTCGCTATCCAGGCGCTCGGCACGCCCCGCGCCGCGCTCCTGGCCGGCGCGGTCTTCGCCGTCGCCGGCATCGTCACCGCGCTCTGGCAGCGCGAGACGCTCCAGCCGGCTCTCTCACACTAATGGCTCCCAACGAAACCCACAAGACCTGATGTGCGCCCGCGGGCGCACATCAGGCTTTGATAGGCACTCTAAGCATCAGGGAGCGGTAGCAGAGCGGTCGGGCGATCGTGCCCCCGCCGTCAGCGGCTCCTGGCGGGGCGCTCAGGTTGCTGCGCGGCGGTCGATGGCGTCTTCCAGGGCGAGGTCGGCACGGGCGAAGGCCTCGCGCACGGCTTCGAGGAGGGCCGCGGCCTCGGCCACGCGGCCCTCGCGGCCTAGCCGTTCGAGCTGGACGCACAGCCCTTGTAGCTCGACGGCGCCAACGACCACAGCGTCACCTTTGAGGGCGTGCGCCACGCGGCTGAGGCTCTCGCTGTCGGCGCGCCGCGCGGCCTCGTCGAGCTGCGGCAGCCGCTGGGCGCTGTCGCGCCGGAAGGGCACCAGGACGTCGGCCACCAGGTCCATGCCCAGGTGTACCAGGCCCGCCAGGGCCTCCTCGTCGATGACCGGCGGCGAGCCGTCTTCGGCCTCGCCGTCCGCTCCGGCCAGCCCGGCGGTCGCGGCTGGCGGCGCCGGGCCGACCCAGCGCTCGAGCGCGGCTGCCAGATCCTGCACGCGAAACGGCTTGGCGATGTAATCGTCCATGCCAGCGTCCAGGCAGCGCTCGCGATCGCCGAGCATGGCGTTGGCGGTCATGGCGATGATCGGCGTGCGGCGGGCGTCACCCTCGCGGGCGCGGATCGCGGCCGTGGCGGCGAAGCCGTCCATCTCTGGCATCTGGCAGTCCATCAGGACGGCTGCGTACGCGAAGCGCTCGAGCGCGGCGAGGGCTTCCCTGCCGTTGTCGGCCACGTCGGCTGGGTAGCCCAGCTTCTTCAGCATGCCCAGCGCCACCCGCTGGTTGATCAACGAGTCCTCGACGACGAGCACCCGGATCCGCTGGCGCACCGGCTCCTCCTGGCTGTCGCCGGCGACGGACCACTGCCGCGTCTCGGCTCGCGCGTCCCGCATCTCTGGCGCCCTCGACATCTTCCCCGCGAGCTATTTGCGTAGATTCTACAACGGCCTTCAAATATATCCGCGCGGCGGTGCCCGCAGCGCCCCAACGAAACCAGGCATACCTGTGGTGAGCCAGCGGCTCACCACAGGTACGGATAGGTACTCTACAGGCCCAGGTACGCCGTGCGCACCTGGGGATTAGCGAGCAGGTCCGCGCTGGGCCCCTGCAGGACGATCCGCCCGGTCTCCAGGACGTAGCCGCGGTCGGCAACCTCGAGCGCGCGGCTGACGTTCTGCTCCACCAGCAGGATGCTCGTCCCCGCCTCGCGGATCGTGCGCACGACCTCGAACACCTCGCGGACGACGATCGGGGCCAGGCCCAGGCTGGGCTCGTCGAGCATGAGCAGGCGCGGCCGCGACATCAGGGCCCGGGCGATGGCAACCATCTGCTGCTCACCGCCGGAGAGCGTGCCGGCGAGCTGGTCGCGGCGCTCGCCCAGCCGGGGAAACCGCTCCACCATGCGCGCGCGCTGCGCGTCCAGGTCGGCGCGCGCGCGGGCGGAGTAAGCTCCCAGGGCCAGGTTCTCCCAGACGGTCATGTTCGGCCACAGGCGGCGTCCCTCGGGCACCTGGGCGATGCCGAGCGCCACGATCTGGTGCGGCCGCAGCCCCTGCACCTCGCGTCCCTGGAAGAGGATTCGCCCGGCGTGCGGTTGCAGGAGCCGGGATATGGTGCGGATGGTCGTCGTCTTCCCGGCGCCGTTCGACCCGAGGAGCGTGACGATCTCCCCCTCGTGCACCTCTAGAGATACGCCCCACAGGGCCTGCACCTCGCCGTAGTAGACGTCGACTTCGCGCACGGCAAGCAGTGGCTCGCCGGCGGAGGCCGCGGGCGCCCGCGGCGCCTCGTCTGCCATCATGCCGGCTGCTCGCCCAGATAGGCTTCGATCACGCGCGGGTCGCGGCTGATCTCCGCTGGCGTGCCGTCGGCGATCCGCTCACCGTAGGAGAGGACGAGGATGCGATCGCAGAGCCCCATGATCGCTCGCATCAGATGCTCGACCATGATGATCGTGATGCCGCGGTCGCGCACCTGGCGGATCAGGTCCATCGTGCGTTCCTGCTCGGTCGGGTTCAGCCCGGCGATCACCTCGTCGAGCAGCAGCACTTTCGGGCGCGTGGCCAGGGCCCGCGCGACTTCCAGGCGCTTGCGCGCGGGCAGGCTCAGCGAGCGCGCGAGCCGGTCGCGGTCGGCCGCCAGGCCGGTGAACTCCAGCGCCTCCTCGGCGTCGGCGGTCACCTCGGCCTCGGAGCGGCGGCCGGGCTTGCCGAAGTGCGCCCCGACGCGCACGTTGTCCAGGACGGACAGGTCCAGGAACGGGCGGACGATCTGATGGGTGGTGACGATGCCGAGCTGGCAGACGCGGTGCGGCGGCAGGTGGGTGATCTCCTGGTCCTCGAGGAAGACGCGTCCCGCCGTGGGCGCGTACACCCCGCTGATGACGCGGAAGAGGGTGGTCTTCCCGGCGCCGTTGGGGCCGATCAGCCCGTAGATGGTGCCGCGCGGCACGGCGAAGTCGACTTCCCGCACCGCGGCCAGGCCCCCGAAGTGCTTCGTGACCCGCTCGCCCCGGACGATGGGCTCGGCGCTGGTCTCCGTCGCGCTCATCGGCCCAGCCGCCGTGGCACGCGTCGCGCCAGGCCGACGATGCCGCCCGGCTCGAACAGCATGACCAGGATCAACAGGAAGCCGAAGATGAACAGGTGGTCGTTAGGGCGGGAGGCGATCACCTGCTCGCGCAGCAGGACGTACACCAGCGCGCCGATGACGGGGCCCCACAGCGTGCCGATGCCACCGACGATGGGCATCAGGATCATCGTGATCGAGACGCTGAAGGCGAACACGCTGCTCGGGCTAAGGTAGAACTGCGTGGTCGTGAAGATGCCGCCGGCCACGCCGACCACGAATGCGCTCAGTGCTAGCGCCAGCACTTTGTAGCGTGTGGTGTCGACGCCGAGGGTCTGCGCCGCGTCCTCGTCCAGGCGGATCGCGGCCAGCCCCAGGCCGAACTTCGAGCGCTCGATCCACCAGGCGCCGAGGATTACCAGCGCCATCCAGACCGCCGCGACGTAGTAGCTGAGCAGCCGCAGCTCGCTGAAGGAGATCGGCAGGCTGAGGCCGAAGCCGCCGCCGGTGATGGGCTCGGCGTACAGCGCGACCAGGCGCACGGCCTCTCCGACGCCGATCGTGGCGATCGAGAAGAACGGGCCGCGCAGGCGGAGGGTCGGGATGCCGATCAGCACGGCGAACACCGCTGCCAGCAGCCCCGCCAGCGGCAGCGACAGGATCATCAGGACGGGCGCGGGCAGCTCCAGCCCGGTGGCGCCCGGCAGGCGGAGGAGCAGCAGCGCCGTGGTGTAGGCGCCCATGCCGTAGAAGGCCGCGTGGCCGAAGCTGACCTGCCCGGCGAAGCCGCCCACCAGATTCCACCCGACGCTCATAGCGACGTAGATCGCGGTCGTCAGCAGCACGAGCACCAAGTAGGGCTCCGTCGTGAGCCAGGGCACGGCGGCGGTGAGTGCGAACAGTAGCAGGACCGCCAGCGGATTCAGCCAGCGGCGCTGAGCGGCCGCCAACGGACGCGGCCGCGGCCGCGCCGCTGCCGCGGCCGCGGCGGTGAGGCCCACGGCCGTCGGCCGGGTGGGGACGCGACCCGGCCGCGTGCTCATCGTGGCGACCGGAAGGGACGCCACTCGATCTGGCGGACCGCGGCCATGATCCCGTTGGGCAGGACGACGAGCGCCACCACCAGAATCACGAAGGCCACCACGTTCTGCAGCGCGGCCGGGATCACCGCGACGCTCCACTGCTCGGCCAGCGCCACGATCAGGGAAGCGACGGCGACGCCGATCAAGCTCTCCAGGCCGCCGAGGACGATGATGGCGAAGCTCTTCAACTGGAAGGGCCCGCCAAACTCGGGACTGAACGAGAACAGCAGCGCCAGGAGGCCGCCCGCGACGGCGGCCAGCATCGTCCCCAGGCCAAAGGCGACCATGTTTAGGCACTCGGCGTCGATGCCGACGAGGCGGCAAGCGTCGCGGTCCTGGGCCAGCGCCCGGATAGCGTTGCCCGCCATCGTGCGGGTCAGGAACTGCTGCAAGAGCAGGAGGATGACCAGCCCGATAGCGAAGGTGACCAGCCAGGTCACCGGAATCGTCAGCAGTCCGAAGCGCAGGTTGCTCTGCGTGTAGGGCGTCAGCACGGCGCGGGTATCGCCCGTGAACACGGAGTAGGCGAAGTTCTGCATCACCAGCCACAGGCCGAACAACAGGAGCAGCGTCGTGATCGGCGGGGCGTCGGCCAGCCGGCGCACGAGCACGCGCTCGATCACCATGCCCAGCAGGAAGAAGGCGATGGCGGTGATCGGCAGCGTGACCAGGGCGTCGACGCCGAGCGTGTTCGACAGCCACCACGTCGAGTACGCGCCGAGCATCAGCACGCCGGCGTGCGAGAGGTTGATGATCTTCATCACGCCCCAGATCAGCGCGAGCCCGTAGGACATGGTGGCATACAGGCCGGCTACCAGGATCGCGTTGACCGTGGTGTTGAGGAACTCGGCCATCTCAGGGCATCGGCAGGGTGGCGTCGCCCGTCTTCGCGTCCAGCGGCCAGACGATCGGTGCCCCGCCGCCGGGCTGGTTCTGGGTGATCACGAACGGGTTGTCGATCTGCCCGTCCGGCTTGAAGTACACTTTCCCGCCCGGAATCAGGGCGTTGCTGATGTCCGTCTTGGCCAGGGCGTCGCGGACCTTGTCGCGGTCGAGGCTGCCGGCCTGCTCGATCGCCTTGAACAGCGTCGTGGCCGCGGTGTAGGCCAGCGCATGGTACCACTCGGGCGTGCTCTGGTACTTCGCCTCGAAGCGCTGGACGAAGCTCTTGGAGGCCGGATAGGGCAGCTCCGACGACCACCAGTTGGCGGCGGCCACGTAGTCGGCCGCGTTGCCGAGCTGGTCTCGCGCGGCTTTTTCGGGACCGCGGGCGCCGTAGGTGACGACCTGGTGGTGGAGGCCCAGCTCGGTGTACTGGCGCTGCATGAGGATGTAGTCCTCGAGGTGGGCGTCGACCAGGAACAGGTCGGCGTTGGCCGCCTTCACCTTCTGCAGCAGCGGGCGGTGGTCGGTGGCGCCCGGGTACTGGAACGCCTCGTCGACGACGATGCTGAAGGCGTTAGGGTTCGCCTTGACGAAGTTCTGCACGCCGCGCTGGTAGTCCTTGCCGTGGCTGGTGTTCTCCCAAAGCAGGGCGATCTTGGCCGGCTTGGCAAGCTGGCCCTGGTCCTGCCAGTACTTGATCCACTCCATGGTCGACGTGGCCAGGTTCTCGACCGACGACAGCGCCCCAAAGATGTACTTCTGGCCACGGTTAAAGATCTCGACGGCGGCCTCGCCGCCCGTGACGTAAGGAATCTTGTACTGGTCCGCGACCGGGGCGTGGGCCACGCCCAGGCCGGTCGAGTAGCCGCCGAGGAAGAAGTTTACCTTGTCGACGGTGGCCAGTCGCTCGTACAGGTTGCGGCTGAGGTTCTGGTCCGTCTGGTCGTCCTGGATGACCAGCCGCACGGGGATCTTCTTGTTGTACTCGGCGACGAGGATCCCGCCATCGGCGTTCACCTCGTCCGCGGCCATCTCGTAGGCCGTCTTGAAGTAGCCGCCGGCGCGGGACTCCTGGCCGGTCAGCGGCAGGGCAGCGCCGATCACGATCGCCTCCGGCGCGCTCTGGGCGGCCGGCGCGGCGGGCGCGGCGCCCTCCGCGGGAGCGGCGGCCCCGCTGGGCGCCGCGCTGCCCGGCGCGGTCGGGGCGCGGCAAGCGCTGAAGGTCAAGGCCAGGACTAGCGGTAGCCAGACCACCTGCCCGATCGTCGAGTATCGCATCGCGGATCCCCCAAGCTCTACGCGGCCTATTCCAACACGCTGACGTCGTTGGGGCAACGGATACCACGACACCGCGCCGGCCGCAAGGCCCGCGTGGTCATGGTCCGCGGCGCTACGCTCCCGTTTCGTCCAGGAAGCGGGTGATCTGCTCCACGGCGCGGCTCGTCCAATAGGCATAGTTGCCTGCCGAGGGCCAGCCGACGTGGGGCGTCAGCAGCACGTTGTCGAGGCGCCGCAGCGGGTGGTTCGCCGGCAGCGGCTCCTCGTGGAACACGTCGAGCGCGGCGCCGGCCAGCCGCCCACTCTGGAGCATCCCCATGAGCGCCGCCTCGTCGACGATCGCCCCGCGCGCCGTGTTGATCAGGTAGGCGCCTGGGCGCAGCAGGGCCAGGCGCTCGCGGTCCAGCAAACCCCGGCTCTCGGGCGACAGGCGCAGGTGGATGCTCACCACGTCGGAGCCGCGCAGCACGTCGTCGAGCGGCCGCATCGTCGCCCCACCGGCCCGCGCGCGCTCCTCGGTCAGCGTGGGGCCCCAGGCGAGGATCTCCATCCCCAGCGCCGCCGCCACCCGCGCCACGCCGCTGCCGATCCGGCCGAAGCCGAGGATACCGAGCGTCTTGCCGTGGCAATCCTCGCCCACGTACTGCGGCCACTCGCCATTGTGCAAGGCGCGGTCGGCCCAGGCCAGGCGGCGGAGCAGCCCGATCAGCAGGCCGATCGTCAGCTCGACCACCGGATAGTCGGGGCCGCCGGTGGTGACGATGCGGACGCCGTGCCGCTCGGCCGCCGCGCGGTCGACGTGGGCCAGGCCGCCGCCGGTCTGGACCAGCAGGCGCAGGTCCGGCGCCCGCGCGAACACGTCGGCGTCGAAGATCGTCCGCTCGCGCACGGCCACGACCACCGTCGCGCCGGCGAGCCGCCGCGCCAGCTCGTCCAGCGAGCCTGCTGCGTCGTGGTAGGCGCGCAGGTCGACTCGGTCGCGCAACGCGGCCAGCGCCGGCTGGGAGGCGATGGCGTTCTGCCAGTCGTCCAGGATCACCATGGTCGGACGCGCCACGAGTCACCTCCGTCGGAGCAGCGCAGGCCGAAGCCGCGCTCGACACTCGCCGCCGATTCTGTTAGGCTGCCCGCCGAGGCGCGGTCGCATCGCGGCGCGCCACGCCACGGGGAGGTACGACCGGCATGGCCAAACAGGTGCTGCGTTCCGATAAGCTCCATCCCCCCATCGGCGTCTTCTCGCCGGCGGTCAAGGTGCCGGCGCAAGGTCACATCATCTACGTCTCCGGGTTAACGGCGCGCACACCAGAGGGCAAGACTCATGCCCCGGGCGACGTACGCGAGCAGACCCGCTACATCCTCGAGAACCTCAAGCTCTTGCTTGCCGAGGGGGGCGCGACCATCGACGACGTCGTCCGCGTCGTGGTGTACATCCGCAATATGAACGACTTCAAGGCGATCCACGAGGTGCGCTCGCAGTACTTCACCAAGGACCCGCCGGCGTCCACCATGGTGGAGGTCTCGCGGCTCGTCAACGAGGACATGCTGATCGAGATCGAGGCGACTGCCGTCACCGCCTGAGCCGCGCCGCGCTACTGGCCGTAGAGCGCCTTGACGTAACCCGACTCGTCCAGCGCGCGCACGAAGTGATCGTCCATCAGGTCTTCTGGCCGTAGCCGGGCGACGGCGTCGTTCTGCGCGCCGATCTGCTCCAGGGCATTCGCCAGCGCGCGCCGGCTGGGATAGGGGGTCTCCGGCATCGCTCGCCCCGACGACTCGCGGTAGATCTCGTCCAGGATCTCGGGGTCGTCCTGCTTCAGGAACCGACCGACGATGGCCTTCGTGCCCTCGCGGTCGGTCTTGAAGTAGTGGATGGCGTCCACCAGTGCCGCGACGAAGCGCTGCACGGTGTCCTCCTGGTCACGGGCGAAGGCGCGACTGGTGACGATGCCGCTGCTGGGCACCTCGTAGTCCTCCTCGGCGTAGTCGAAGATGACGTGGTAGCCGGCCTTGCGCGCGCCGGCGGTGAACGGCGCCTGGAGCATCGCCGCGCTCACCGCGCCGGCCTGCAGGCCGCCGAGCCGCTCGTTCTGGCTGCCCAGCGAGACGACGGCCACGTCCTCGCCGCGGCGCAGGCCGAACTTGTCGAGCAGGTACTGCGCGGCCAGGTCCGACGAGCCGCCGACGTCGGCGACGCCGAGGCGCTTGCCGCGCAGGTCGGCCGGGCTGGTCAGGTCCGGCCCGGCCATCACCTGGTAGGTGAACCGCAGCCGCTGCTGCGCGACCATCACCAGGTCGGCGCCGCCCGCGCTGGCGTTGATCAGCGCGTTGCCGCCGATCGAGCCGATCGGCGCGTCCTGCGAGAGCAGCGCGGCCATCGCCTCGGCGCCCGAGCGGGCGACCACGATTTCCAGGTCCAGGCCGTGCTGTCCGGCAAAGCCGGCCTCCTGGGCCACAACCACCGGCGACGAGTCCGAGCTGAGCGTGGAGAGCACCGTCTTGACGTGCCGTGGCGCCGCTCCGTCAGCCGCCGCGCCCGGCGTTGCTGTTGTCGCGACCGCCGCCGGCCCGGCCTCCCGCGGCGCGCTGGCCGCCGGCGCCCGGCAGGCCCCGAGCGACACGAGGAGCGACAGGAGCAGCGCGGCCAGGGCCGCGGCGAACGGCGACCTGGCCCAGCGGGCGGGTGGCATGCGGCGGTGGGCTGGCTGCATGAGCGGCCTCCAGGAGCCTTGCTGGCGCACCACCGAATGCTATGCTACGGCGTGGAGAGCGCACCAGTGCCCTGTCAGGAATTGGCGCTGGGACTGGCACCTGCTGGGGACTGGCAGGTCATCCTGGGGCTCCAAAGCAGCCAGGGAGGAAGGATGCCGAAGCGAGCGCTGCAGCCGGGTGGCGTACGGGCCAAAGGCAGCTACAGTCCGGGCTGGGAGGTGTCCGGCGGGCGCCTGATCTACGTCGCCGGCCAGATTCCCTGGGACGCCGACGGGAAGACCGTCGCCCGCGGCGACGTGGTCGCGCAGGTCCGCCAGGTCCTGGCGAACGTGGCGGCCGTGCTCGCCGAGGGGGGCGCGACCCTCGACGACGTGATTAAGATCACGATCTTCACGACCGACATCCGCCACCGCGACGCCATCAACCAGGTGCGCGCCGAGGTGTTCCGCGCCCCTTACCCGGCTAGCACGCAGGTGGCGGTCGCGGCGCTCGCCGACCCGGACTGGCTCGTGGAGATCGAGGCTGTCGCCTTCGTGGCGGAGGGCTAGCCCGCTCACCCCCAGCCCCCTCCCGTACCAGGGGGGAGCAACACAACGCTATTCCACGCCCGCTCCCTACCGTGGGAGCGCGGGAAAGGGAATGATCGGAGCCGCCTAGCCCTCGTTCACCCCCCTCTCCCACAAGGGGAGAGGGGGGTGAACGAGCGCCGTTTTACTCGTAGTAGGCGCCCTCGAGCACGATCGGCGGGACGGTCTTGTTCTCTTTGGAGTCGCCGGGGATGGGGGTGCCGTCCGGGGTGATGCGCGTGGTGGGGGCGGTGTGGCCGGTCTTCGCGCCGACGCGGACCATCACCAGCGGCTCGTCGCCGCAGCTCTCGAAGCGATAGAAGCAGCCGCGGGGCAGCATCACCGCCTCGTTGTGGCCGAGGACGCCGAGCTCCTTGTCGTCCTTGCCGGTCCAGAACCGCGCCCGGCCCTGCAGCACGATGAAGGTGTGGTCCTCGATCGTGTGCGCGTGCAGGGCGTTCTCGCCACCCTGCGCGTAGCTCTTCATGCGGACCTGCATGACGTCCGACGTGGCGACGATCGTGTCCAGGCGGCCCTGCTTCATCAGCGGGCTGCGCAGCCGATACACCTGCGGCTCCACGTCGGCGGGCACGTCGACCTTGATCTCCGTCTGAGTCATCCTGCTCCTCTCTTCTCTACCTGCGTTGGGCCACCTACCGCTGGCGCGCGCGCTCGCGATCGTAGGCGCCGAGGCCCGGCCGGAAGCTCTTCTCGTCGAGGAACTGGCGCATGCCCTCCTCGCGGCCGCGCTCCGGATCCTGCAGGCGCATCTGGTCGAGCTTGGCGGCCAGGTAGTCTTGCGCCTGCTCCCAGTCCATCTCGCGGCAGACCTTGAACGCCTGCTTGCAAGCGCGCAGCGTTGTCGGATTCTTGGTCATCAGCTCCCGCGCCAGCGCCACGACCTCGTCGCGCAGGCGCTCGCGCGGCACCGCATAGTTGATCAGCTTCATCTCGGCGGCCTGTTTGCCGCTGAAGGTGCGCCCGGTCATGATGTAGAACAGCGCGTCGCGGTAGCTCATCACCGCCGCCACGTCGCGGCTGACGAAGCCGCCGGGCAGGATGCCCCAGTTGACCTCGCTGAGGCCGAACTGGGCGTCCTCGGCAGCGATGGCGAAGTCACAGGACGTCAGGGGAGTGAAGGCGCCGCCGAAGCACCAGCCGTTGACCATCGCGATCGTCGGCTTCGGAAACATCCGCAGCTTGTAGTACTGCCAGGTGGCGGTGGTCCAGCGCGCTCGCAGCCGGTCGCCGAGCGGCGCGTTGTCCAGGGCGCGGAAGTACTCGCGCAGGTCCATGCCGGCCGAGAAGGCGTCGCCCGCGCCGGTGAGCACCAGGACTTCCGTCTCGTCGTCGCCCTCGAGCTCAGTCAGGATCTCGGCCATCTCGGCGTTCAAGGCGGGGCTCATGCAGTTGCGCTTCTCGGGCCGATTCAGGATCACGAACGTGATCCCGCCCTCGCGCTCGATCTTGACGTTCTGGTACTCGCGCAGCGCCATCGCTCCCTCCCTCGCGACCTCCCTATGGTAAGCGGCGGCTCGACGCTCCCGCAATCCCCGCCGCGGCCTCAGCGCGCCCCATGAGACCGATGACCCGTGCGGTGCGCCCGCGGGCGCACCGCACGGATGAACACGTGCTCTCAGGCGCGCACGCCGGCCAGGAGCGACGGCAGCCGACTGCCCACCAGTCGCTCGGCCTCCGCCACGATGTCGCGCACGATCTCGCCCGCCGGCCGAACGTCGTCGATCAGCGCGGCCACCTGGCCCGTGCCGACCGTGCCGTTGTCCGTGTCGCCGGCCGCTCGCGCCTGCTCGAGCCGCTTGGCTAGCTCCGCACGCCGCTGGCGCACCAGCCACTCGCGGCCGGCAAACTCGGCGATGAAGCGGTTGCGCTGGACACGGTTCATGGCGCCCGGCCAGACGCGGCCGCTGACGATATCCGGGATCTCGGTGAGCACGGTGTCGGTGCCGTCGCTGTCGACGATCGCCTGTTTGAAGCGAGCGTGAATCGGCGCCTCGGGCGTGGCAAGGAACCGCGTGCCGAGCAGCACGCCATCCGCACCGAGCGCGAGCGCCGCGGCCAGCCCGGCCCCATCGGCCACGCCGCCGGCCGCCAGCACCGGCCGGTCCGGCACCGCGCGCACCGTCTGCGGCACGAGCACCATCGTCCCCATCTGGCCGACGTGTCCCCCGCCTTCGGTACCCTGCGCCACGACGATGTCGGCGCCGGCCGCGGCGGCCCGCGCGCCCTCCGCGGCCTCGGACACCATGTGCATCACCAGCGCGCCCGCTTCGTGCGCCCGCGCGAAGTAGCTGGCGAGGTCCTGCTCGGGCCAGGGCCAGGCGAAGGAGAGGACCGCCGGGCGCAGGGCGAGGGCGGTGGCGAACCGCTCTTCGTCGACGAAGGCGAGCAAGAAGTTGACCCCAAACGGCCGGTCGGTGGCGGCGCGGATCGCCTCGACGTCGTCCGTGAGCCGTTTGGGCGACAGGTGGGTGGCGCCGAGCACGCCCAGGCCGCCAGCGGCGGACACCGCCGCGACCAGGGCCGGCGAGGTGCCCGTACCCATCCCGCCCAGCACCACCGGATGCTCGACGCCCACCAGGGCCGTAAAGCGCGTCGCGAACATCGCTCCTCCTCGGGCCAGCACGCTGCGAGCGGCCCCCCGCGCCAGTCTACACCCGGCCCGCGCCGCCGCGGCAAGCCCGGCGCGAGCCGACGCTGCCGGGCCGGCCCGGTGCTATCCTGAGCCAGAGGCGCCCAGCACCACCCGCGGCCTGGGCGGGGCCCGACCGCGGCGCGCGGAGGGGGACACCATCGTGAGCAGTCCTACCGAGAGCCCGGGCCTGGTCGTCGAGCGCGACGGCCCCATCCTCACCCTGCGCATCGATCGTCCGGCCAAGCGGAACGCGCTCGACGCAGCGATTCTCCAGGATCTGCAGTCGGCCTGCACGGCGGCGGCGAGCGACGCGGGCGTGCGCGCCGTGATCCTGACCGGGGGCGAGAAGGTGTTCGCCGCGGGCGTGGACATCAGCAGCTTCGCCGCGGCGGCCGGGGTGGCCAATGCCTACCGCGCCTCGGAGGCGCGCTCGCGCTGCTGGGCGGCGCTCGCGGGCCTGCCGCAGCCGACCATCGCCGCCGTGGCCGGCTATGCCCTGGGCGGCGGCTGCGAGCTAGCGCTCGCCTGCGACCTGCGCCTCGCCGCGGAGTCGGCGGTGTTCGGGCAGCCGGAGATCAAGCTCGGGCTGATCCCGGGCGCGGGCGGCACCCAGCGGCTGCCGCGCCTCATTGGCGCGACGCGGGCCAAGGAGCTGATCTTCTTCGGCGACTCGATCGATGCTCAGGAAGCGTACCGGCTCGGCCTGGTCAACCGCGTCGTCCCGGCCGACCGCCTGCTGGCCGAAGCCCGCGCCTGGGCGGCCCGGCTGGCCGAGCTGCCGCCGCTCGCGCTGGCGATGGCCAAGCAGGCGATCGACACCGGGGCCGATCTCGCCCTGCCCGCCGCGCTGTACCTGGAGCAGCAGAGCTTCGTCGCCCTGTTCGGCACCGCCGACGAGCAGGAAGGCGTGGCGGCGTTCCTCGAGAAGCGTCCGCCGCGCTTCAGCGGCCAGTAGCCGTCAGTCAGGCGGACGAGCTGGACGAGTTGGTCGATACGGCTGTGAGCGCGCCGGCCGGCTGCAGCGCCTCCGTCGGCGCGACCGGGACTTCGAGAATCCGCACCGGCAACTGGTTCGGAAAGCCGCGGCGGAGCAGCGGCATGGCAACGTTGTAGACCGGAATGCCGCCGCTGGTCTGGCCCTCGAGCGTCCCATGGTGGGCGTGGCCGTGGAAGACGGCCGCGACCGGGTAGCGGTTGAGCGGCTCCTCGAGCCGGCTCGAGCCCAGGAAGGCGAAGATCTCCGGCGGCTCACCCTCGACCGTGGTCTGGATCGGCGAATAGTGGAGCAGCGCGACGCGCTGGCCGGTGCGCAGCTTTGCCAGCGCCGATTCGAGCTTCAGCGCCTCCTCGACCGTCTCGTGGACGAAGCGCTTGATCGTCTCCTCGCCCCAGGGCTGGAGCGCCGCGCGCCCGAAGCCGCCGCCAAAGCCCTTCACGCCGGCGAAGCCGACGCCCTCCACCTCGTAGGCGTCGCCGTCGAGCACGGTCACACCGGCGTCGCAGAGGATCCGCACCACGTCGTCGACCCGGCCGGACTCGTACTCGTGGTTGCCCAGCACGGCGAGGATCGGCAGCTTCAGGGCCGCCAGCTCCTTGGTCAGGAGCTCCGCCTCGTCGGGTAGTCCGTAGTCCACGAGGTCGCCGCACAGCAGCAGGACGTCGGCCTGCGCTGCCACCTGGGCGAACAGCGACTGCAGCATCCCCTGACTGCGCCGCGTGCAGTGGAGGTCCGCCACTGCCGCGATCCGCAGCGTATCCCTGGCGGCCATGTGCCCCTCCGCGCCAGGCGACGGCCTCGAAGGCCGCGTGGAAGTGTCTCGCCGCCTCCTTTGGCAAGAAGCGTACCTCGCCCCCGGCTGGCCCTGGCACACGTTCTGCCCTGCCGGGTCTCCAGGCGCTACCGACTGGCGACGGTCAACGACGCCCGTCGCGGACTGCGAACGGCTTCCGGTAGGAGGGCGCGGTGCGGCGACGAACACGAGCGGATGAGAGGACGACATGGAAGCCCGCGCCGGCGATCCAATCGAGCTGGATGCCAGCACGCGCGAGTTCTACTGCCAGGCCCTGCGCACGCTGCGGAAGGCCGGCGTGCCGTTTCTTGTCGGCGGCGCCTATGCCTTCGAGCGCTACACTGGTATAGCCCGCCACACCAAGGACTTCGACATCTTCGTGCGCCCGGCCGATAGCCAGGCCGTGCTAGACACCTTCACTGCGGCCGGGTACCACGCGGAACTGACCTTCCCGCACTGGCTGGGCAAGGCATTCTGCGGTGGCGCGTTCGTCGACGTCATCTTCGGCTCCGGCAACGGGATCGCCTGCGTGGACGACGGCTGGTTCAAGCACGCCGTCGACGGCAAGGTCTTCGACATTCCGGTCCGCCTCTGTCCGCCGGAGGAGATGATCTGGTCGAAGGCGTTCGTGCAGGAGCGCGAGCGCTACGATGGCGCCGACGTGGCCCATCTCATCCGCGCCCAGGGCGCGCGGCTGGACTGGCAGCGGCTGCTCCAGCGCTTCGGTCCCCATTGGCGGGTCCTGCTCGCCCACGTCGTGCTGTTCGGGTTCGTGTACCCGGGCGAGCGCACGGCCGTGCCGGCCTGGGTCGTTGAGGAGCTGGCCGGCCGCCTGCTGGCCGAGGCGGGCACCAACGCCCCGTCCGACCAGGTTTGCCAGGGCACGCTGCTGTCCCGCGAGCAATACCTGGTGGACGTCGACCGCTGGGGCTACGCCGACGCGCGCCTACGGCCGCCCGGGACGATGAACGCTGCCGACGTGGCGCACTGGACGGCTGCCATCGACGAAGGCTAGGGGATACCGCGCTCAGGACCTCGCGGGACCGGGGCCCTCTCGAGCGTGCAGCCGCTCCGGCCGCGCCGCGACCGCCGCGAGCGGGCAACGCGGCACGCGCCTTGCGTTGCAGCGAGCGACGTTGCTTCCGCAACCGTGTAGCAATCGAGGAGTAGTATCCGATGGCCGTTACGCCGCCCCCGCCCCCGCCGCCGTCGGAGCCACCGCCGCCCCCCGGCCAGGGGCCCGAGGATCGGGAGGCGGCGGGCTTCAACACCCGTCTCCTGGCGATCCTCGGGGCGTTCATCATCGCCGCGATCGTTCTCTGGGCGCTGTTCGGCAAGTACCTTACCTCGGCCTCCACCGCGCCCCAGGCGACGGCTACGCCGGTCGTCACCGTCGTCCAGCTTACCGCGCCGCCCGCGCCAACTCAGCCGGCGCAGGTGATCACGCAGCCGCCGGCGCCGACGCAGCCGCCCCGCGTCATCGAGCTGACAGCCCCGCCGGCACCCACCCAGCCGCCGCGCGTCGTCGAGATCACCTCGACGCCCGAGCCCGCCACGGCCACGCCGCGCCCGACCGAGACCGCCCGCCCGTCGCCGTCGCCCTCGCCCTCCCCTTCCCCGTCGCCCACGCGCACGCCGACCGGGACGACCACCGGCAGCAGTATCCAACCGGGGGCGGCCGGCCGTACCACGGTGCCGCTGCGGCCATAGTACTTCGTCACGAGTGATCTGACGTGCGGGGCCCGCGGCTCAGGGTTGGTACGGCCCGAGGCGCGCCAGCGCCGCGTCGACGAAGCGCGTGTCGATCAGGCTGGCCACGTCGATGCTGCCCTGGAGGAAGCCCTGCTCGCCGTACCAGGCCGCCTGGTCGGCGAGGCTGGCTAGGTTCACCGCGCCGTTGGGGTCGATCGTGGACATTCCCATCCGGTCGTAGAGCGCGGGATCCTTGACCGTCGTGTGGCGGGTGAGGATCGCCACCACCTCGGCGCGGCGCTCGCCGTGGCGGAAGGCCGCCGTGTAGTCCCGCGCGCCGCGCAAGTAGGCGATCATCCAGCGCCGGCCCGCTTCGGGCTGGTCGGCGAGGAAGCTCGGCCCGTAGCTCATCAGCGCCGGTGACACGCCAGGCAGGTACTCGCCGGTCGGCCGCCACTTCACGGCGATGCCGCGGTCCGCGGCCAGCGTGGCGAACGGCTCGGTCAGGTAGGCGGCGTCGACGTTGCCGTTCGCCAGGGCGGGGATCGCGTCCGGGTAGCTCAGCTCGACCACCTCCACGTCGCCGATGCCGAGCCCGCCTTGCTCCAGGCCGCGCGCCACCGAGTAGTCGTTGACACTGCCGCGCCCGGGCACGGCGACGGTGCGGCCCTTGAGGTCCGCCCAGTCGCGCACCGCGCCGCTGTCGATGAGGTCCTTGCGCATGACGGTGAAGCCGGAGTTGCCGTCCGGCTCGTTGCGGCTGATCCCGGCCACGATCTTCATTCCCACGCCGCGTAGGGCGGCGTTGACGTAGCTGGGGCTGAAGCCACCGCCCGTGACGTCGAGCTGCCCGGTGGCCAGGGCCGGAATCGCTCGCGCCCCGGTGTCGATGGTCGTGAACTCAGGAGTGATGCCTTCCTCAGCGAAGTAGCCGCGCTCCAACGCGATGTACACGCCCGACTCGGCGAGAATGCCCAGCACGCCCATGCGCACCGTCAGGGGGGTGGGCGAGGGCTCGCCGGCGGCGCCGGCCGGCGCCGCCGGTGGGGCCGCGGGCGCGGCGGCGCTTCCGCCGGCCGCGCTGCTCGCCTGCGCCCGGCCGGCGGGGGCGGCCGGGCCGGGTGCGCAGCCCGCGACGAGCAGGAGGATGCCCGCCCCGGCCCCGAGCAGGGACCTAACGATCCGCGACATCTGTTCTCTCCTGTCGGCGAGTCCCTGGCGCCGGCGCTGCGGACTCGGTTCGGCACCGTCTAGACCAGCCGCCCGCGCGAAGCCCCGCCCCAGTCCGGGCGCTGAGTGACTACGGACCGTCCGGCGGCCGCGGCTGGATGATCTCGCCGGCACGGACGGTGAAGACG
>Ga0070739_10003785_pt1 | contig 18504 bp, 7 predicted proteins | sample Coa_R1_7_FD_66445 | JGI IMG/M metagenome (GOLD analysis project Ga0070739, IMG submission 66445) | Surface soil microbial communities from Centralia Pennsylvania, which are recovering from an underground coalmine fire - Coalmine... | ecosystem: Environmental > Terrestrial > Soil > Unclassified ... | reverse complement strand
CGCAGCACCGCCGCCAGCTTCTCCACCGTAGGCGCCTGGAAGAGCGTGGCGAGTGGCAAAGTCTTTCCAAATACCTTCGCGATTTGCGCGAATAAACGCGCCGCCAGGACGCTGCGCCCGCCGAGATCGAAGAAATCGGCGGTGCGGCTGATGGGCCGTAGGTTCAGCACGCCTTCCCAGACGCGAATCAGTCGAGCTTCCAGTTCGTCACGCGCGCCTTCGAATGCTTCCGCCTGGCGCTGCTGCGGGGCCGGAAGCGCTTTGCGGTCGATCTTGCCGTTGGGGGTCAGCGGCATTTGCGCCAGCGGGGTCAGATATGACGGGACCATGTAATCCGGCAGGGCCTGGGAAACAAATGCGCGGATCTCAGCGATGCAGTCAGCGCTGTGCGAGATCGGAACAAAATATGCAGCCAGCGCGGGCTCGCCCGACGGCTGCTCCCTTACCACCACGGCGTTCTCGCGAACCAATGGGCAGCGCGCCAGCGTGGCCTCGATCTCTCCCAGTTCGATGCGGAATCCACGCACCTTCACCTGTGTGTCGATGCGGCCGAACAGTTCCACCGTTCCATCGGTGCGCCACCGCGCGCGATCCCCGGTGCGGTACATCGTCGCCCCCGCAACGCCGCGGAACGGATCGGCAATAAACCGCTCCCCGGTGAGCTCAGGCCGATTCAGGTATCCGAGCGCAACGCCGTCACCGCCGATATACAGCTCGCCCTGAACGCCGGCGGGCACGGGCCGCGCGTGGCGGTCGAGCACGTAGAAGGTGGTATTTGCGATCGGCCGCCCTATGGTGATTGGCTTGCCGTCGCGTTCAATCCGGCTCGCCGAGGACCAAATCGTGGTTTCCGTCGGCCCATAGACGTTCCACAGCTCTTTGCAGCGCTCCAGCAGATCGTCCGCGAGCTGGCGCTTCATGGGTTCGCCGCCGCAGAGAATGCGCAGCCCCGGCGCACCGCTCCAGCCGGCTTCGATCAACATACGCCACGTCACCGGCGTCGCCTGCATGATGGTGGCGCCGGAAGACGCGATAAGGTCGATAAGCTGCGCGCCATCGGCGGCCTGCTCGCTGGAAGCGATGGCCACGCATGCGCCGCTGATCAGCGGCAGAAACAGCTCCAGCCCGGCGATATCGAACGATAGGGTCGTAACCGCCAGCAGCACATCTTCGGAGGCGATGCCCGGCTCGCGGCGCATGGACCACAGGAGATTCACCAGCGCGCGATGCGGAATCTGCACGCCCTTGGGCTTACCCGTCGACCCGGAGGTGTACAGGATATAAGCCAGGTCGTCGGGTCCCGCGGCGTCTTCCAGCGGCGCGTCGGAAGCGCGTGCGATGGCCCCGGACGCTTCCTCCAGAACGATAGCTCGCGCGGTCGTCGGGAATCGGTCGCGATTCGTGGTATCGAACAGAATTGCCGCGGCCCCGCAATCGGCGGCCATGAACTGCAACCGTTCGCCGGGGAAATGCGGATCGAGGGGAACGTAAACCGCGCCGGCTTTCATTACCCCAAGCACGGCAATGAGCATTTCCTCCGAGCGCTCGAGGCAGATGCCGACGAACTCTCCTCGCCGGATCCCGCCGGCGCGAAGGTGGTGCGCCAGCTGGTTGGCGCGCCGATCCAGTTCGGCGTAGGTCAGGAGGCGGCCATCGGAGGCCACCGCCGTCCGGTCCGGCGTCTGTCGCGCCTGATCCTCGATGAGGCGATTGAGCGGGAGGTTGGCGGGATACTCAGCCTCGGTGCGATTCCATTCGTACAGCACGCGATCCCGCTCGGCCGCGTCCATCACGTCCAGTTCGGCCACGGTTCGATTCGCATCGCGGCATGCTGAGCCAAGCAGGTTCTCCACATGTCCGAGCATGCGCGAAACGGCCGCGCTGGTGTATAGCTCGGTGTTGTACTCGCAGGTCAGCCGCCAACCCTCGGGGCCCTCGATCATGTAAAGATTCAGGTCGTACATGGCTCCGGCGGAACAGCCCGGGAGCGGAGTCATGGTGATGCCGGCAAACTGCTGTGGGCGCGCGAAATCGCGTTGGTAAATGAAGTTCACCTGGAACAGCGGATTGCGATCGGCGGAGCGCTTCGTTTTGGAGAGCTCCACCACCTGATCGAAGGGGACCTGCTGGTGGGCCAGCGCCTGCGTCACGTGTTCCGCCACCTGGTCAAGCAGCGCGGCGAAGGTCGTATTGTCTTCAATTCCGGCCCGCAGCACCATCGTGTTGATGAACACGCCAATTAAGGGCTCGACCTCAGGCAGATCGCGCCCCGCCACCTGCGAACCGATCACCACCTCGCGCTCACCGGTGTAGCGGTGCAGCAGCGTAAAGAAGCCCGCCAAAGCGGTCATGTACAGCGTCGCGCCGTGTTGACGGCCGAGATCGCGCAGGGCGTTGGTCAGCTCCCGCGGCAGCAATCTCGAAACGACATCGCCATGCGAGCCCAGCTGAGCCGGTCGTGGCAAATCGCCGGGGACCTCGAACGTCGGCAGATCGGCTGTCTGCTTGTTCCAGAACTCAATGGAGGGCCGCATATCCGGGCTTTCGAGCTGCTCGCGATGCCAGATCGCGTAGTCGGCGTATTGGATCGGCAGCTCCGGCAGGCGCGCCAGCCGGTGATCTGCGGCAGCTTCATAGAATGCGGCCAGTTCCTCCGCCATGACGCCAATGGACCAGCCGTCCGCGACGATGTGATGCATCGTGATCAGCAGAACCGATTCGCCTTCGCCGGTGTGAATCAGGACGGCTCGCAGCAGGGGGCCGTGCGCCGGATCGAAGGTCGTGCCGGCCTCCGCCAGGGCCAGCCGCTCGGCCTCGATCGCCCGTTCGCCGGCCGGAAGCGGGCGCAGATCGTGCACCGGCACGTGAATGCTCAGTGAGGGCGCGACCACCTGCGTCAACTGCCCTTCGATCATCGCGAAATTGGTGCGCAGAGCTTCGTGGCGGTGAATCATCAGATTGAACGCGCGCGTGAGCAGCGCGGCATCCACATCGCCATGCAGCGCGAACCGCACCGCGATGTTGAACGCCGGGTCGGCGGGCCGAAGCTGGTTCATAAGCCAGAACCGCTCCTGCGCGCGCGATGCGGGGAAGTGCAGCGGCCCGGCCGGGACGGCGGCCGGCGCTGATTCATTCAGGGGCATCTGCATACTCGCCATAGATTTCTCGTTAGCGGCCGCGGAAATTTTCGCGCGACACGCGGGCGATGGTCCGCTTCGCGGAGGGAAGCGCCTCCAGGGTTTCGGCCAGCTCCGCCACAGTGCGGCGGCGCAAAAGATCGCGCGGGGCGACGTTCAGACCGGCGCGCGCGCAACGCGCACAGATCTGGAAGATGTGAATACTGTCGGCGCCGAGGTCGAACAGATCGTCATGGATGCCCACGCGCTCGGCGTGGAGCACCTCGCTCCAGATCCCGGCCAGCGTTGTTTCCGTTTCGTTGCGCGGGGGGACGTGATCGGCGACGGCAGCGCCCGGCGCGGGCATTGCCAGCAGCGCCCGGCGATCGATCTTGCCATTGGGCGTCAGCGGCATCGCCTCCAGCGTCACGAAAACGGAGGGAACCATGTAGTCCGGCAGCCGTGAGGAAAGAAAGCGCTTCACCTCGGCGGTATCCAGCGCGTGCGCGCGGCTGCTGGGCACGAGATAGCCGACCAGCCGCTTCGCGCCGGGCTCGTCTTCGCGCGCCACAACGGCGGAGTCCTTCAGCAGCGGGTACGTTTCGAGCAGGGTCTCGATTTCGCCCAGCTCAATGCGATGGCCGCGAATCTTTACCTGATAATCGAGCCGGCCGAGGAACTCCAGGAGCCCGTCAGGCCGGGAGCGCACCAGATCGCCGGTGCGGTACATGCGCGCGACGGGATCGTTTACGAACGGGTTCGTCACGAAGCGCTCGCGCGTGAGCTCGGGCCGATTCAGATAACCGCGCGCCACGCCATCGCCGCCGATATACAGCTCGCCGGGCACGCCGACTGGAACGGGCTGGGCATTGGCGTCCAGTACATAGAACTGCGTGTTGGCGATCGGGCGACCCACCGGAACAGAACCGCTTCCCTTCTCGACCCGCAGCACTGACGACCAGATCGTGGTCTCGGTCGGGCCGTACATGTTCCACAGCGAAGCGCTGCGTTCCACCAGCGAGTTGGCCAGCTCGCGGGGCATCTCCTCGCCGCCGCACAGCAGCTTGATTCCGGGCTGTCCCTGCCACTCGGCCGCAAGCAGCAGCTTCCAGGTGGAGGGAGTGGCCTGCATGACGGTAATGCTCTCGGCGGCAATCAGCGCGGCCAACTGGCGGCCATCACGGGTCGTGTCGCGTGTGGCGATCACGACCCGCGCTCCCACCGAGAGAGGCAGAAGAAGCTCCAGACCGGCGATGTCGAAGGAGAGCGTCGTCACCGCGAGCAGCGAGTCCGTTTCATTCATCCCAGGCTCGCGCTGCATGGAAACCAGGAAATTTACCAGGTTGCGGTGCGTGACCTCGACGCCCTTGGGCTTTCCCGTCGAGCCGGACGTGTAGATCACGTAAGCGCGGTCTTCGGGCTTGCTCACGTGGCGCGGCGTGGCGCCGGGCTGCAGCCGAAGCTCATCGACAGCGAGGATCCGTGCGCGGCCGGTCTGCAGATGCGCGCAACCCGAGCGCGTGCTCAGCAGCACGCTTACACCTGCGTCTTCAATGATGAATTCGATGCGGTCGGACGGGTACGATGGATCGAGCGGAACGTACGCGCCGCCAGACTTCAGTACCGCCAGCACTGCGACAAGCATCTCGATCGACGGCTCCAGACAAATGCCGGCCAGAGTGTCCCGCCCAATGCCCGCCGACTGTAGTTCCGCGGCCAGCGCATCCGCGCGGCGATTGAGTTCGGCATAGGTCAGCGATTCGCCCCTGAACTTCACGGCGACGCGCTGGGGCACGCTTATCGCCTGCGCTTCGAAAAGCTCGTGGGCGCAGACATGCCGCGGATACTCGGCCGTGGTGGCGTTCCATTCGTGGATGATCAGTTCGCGCTCCTCAGGCGCCAGAATCGGCAGGCGGGAGACCGGCAGCGCGGGATTCGCCGCCAGCCCTTCCAGCAGTACGCGATAGTGCGAGAGCCAGCGCTCGATGGTGCTCTGGTCGAAGAGATCGGTGTTGTAGTCGCAGTAGATGGTGAGGCCGTCGCCTGTGTCCGCCACGTTGACGAACAGGTCGAAATTGACGAACGCCTTGCCCGTTTGTTCCACGCGCGTTTCGAGCCCGGCGAAATGCAGATCGCCGGCAGCCCCCTTGCCGAGCGAGAAGTGATTGAACTGCACTTCGATCAGCGGCAGGCGGCCCGGATCGCGGGGCAGCGCCAGCTTGCGGACGAGAGTGCCGTAGGTGTAGCTGTGATAATCGCTCGATTCGATAAGCTTGCGGCGGCACTGCGCCAGCAGATCGGCGCCCGTCGGCGCACCGTCCAGGTTGACACGAATGGGCAGGAAATTGACGCAGTGGCCCACCAGCGGACCCCCCGGCATGCGTGACTGCGCCGCGATCGGAATGCCCACAACGAGATCGGTCTGGCGCGTCAGACGGTAAAGCAGCGCATTGAAGCCGGCCAGCAGCATGCCGAATAACGTGCTGCCGTGGGACGCTGCCGCTTTGCGGATCCGGATACAGGAGGCGCGGTCGATATGCGCGCGATGCGTCGCCCCGCGATAAGACTTGACCGCCGGCCGCGGCCGGTCTGTCGGGAGATCGAGCAGCGGCGCGGGCAGGTCAAATTCCTTGATCCAGTACGATTCCACCTTCTGCGCTTCTTCGCCACGGTGCAATTGCTTCTCCGACCACGCATATTCGCTGAAGCGAGCCGGCTCGGGCAATTCGCACGGGCGTCCTTCGCACTGCGCGTTATAAGCCTCGGCAATCTCGCGGAGGATGATGTTCGTGGACCAGCCATCGCAGATGATGTGATGGATGCTGAGCAGCAGGACGTGCTCGCGTGCGCTCAGCCTCGCCATCCGCGCCCGCACCAGCGGACCACGAATCAGGTCGAACGGACGACGCGCCTCCTCGTCAGCGATGTTGTGGATGGCGCTCTCGCGCTCGCCCGCGGGGAGGTGCGAGATGTCGGCCAGGGGCACCTCGATATGAAGCTGCGGATGGCAGATGAGCATGTCGCCGGAATCGGTCAACGTGGCTCGGAGCGCTTCGTGCCTCTGGATCACCGTATCCAGCGCCTGGCGAAGCGCGTTCTCCTTCAGCGCCTGGCGAAGCGCGTTCTCCTTCAGCGCGCCGGTGAGCCGCACTATCAAGCCTTCGTTGTACGCGCACGATTCCTCTTCACCAAGCTGGGCCGACAGACGGATCTCCGTCTGAGCCTCGGTCAGCGGCGCCTCGATCGGTTGGTTCGCAACCGGAGCCGCTGGCTCGGGTTCCGGCTCCGGCTTCGCCGTCGGCACTGGGTTCAGCGCATTGAGCATCTCGAGTTGCTTGTTCATGAGCGCCGTAAAAGCGCTCACCTGTTCCCGCAACAGCGCTTCCAGATTTGACGGAGACGCCGCCTGCACAGGGGCAACCGGCGCGGGCGCGAGTTCCGGCGCGACACGCTGCTCCAGCCATGTCGCAAGCGTCGCAAACGTCGACTGCTCGTCCAGCAACTGCGCAAACCGGATCGGCGTCCCGAATTTCTGCTCGATGGCCTTCGCCGCCTGCGCCAGCAGCAGCGAGTCGAAGCCCATTTCCAGGAAGGTTGTACCCGTGGCGGAGGCGTCCAGCTTCGCACCGGCCAGCTCTTCGAAGAGTACCTGCACGGCATCGTGCAGCCTTGGTTTCGTCGTTACGTTTTGGATCGATTGATTCATCGGAGGCACGCTCTCGGCTGATCCAGATTGCCGTAGCAGTACGTTTTTGAGTAAGGCCGGTTCGATCCAGTACCGCGACCTCTCGAACGGGTACGTCGGTAGGGGCACGCGGTACCGGGCTGCGCCGCCGTGCAGCGCCTGCCAATCGGGCTCAATGCCGGTAACCCAGAGCCGCGCCACCGCCGTCATCAGGCACAGGCAATCGGAGACTCCTTCGAGAGCGTCGCCGATCGAGGCGATAGCGGCCATAGAATGCTGGCGCGCGAGCGTGGTCAGAGTGCGCCCTGGCCCGACCTCGAGGAGCACGTGCGTACGCTCGGACTGCATGCGCTGCAGCCCCTGGGAGAACCGTACCGTCTCTCTGAGATGGCGGGCCCAGTACTCGGGATCGGTCGCCTGCTCGGGCCGTATCCAGTCGCCGGTCAGGCACGAAATGTACGGCAGTGCGGGCGGCTTCGGCTGCGCCGCGCGGACACAGTCCCTGAACGTGCTAAGGATGGGATCCATCATCGGCGAATGGAATGCGTGCGAGGTCCGCAGCACCCGTCCCTGCAGGCGTTTCTCCAGGATCGCGATCGCCTCCGTCGGCCCGGATATGACGCACGAGCCTGAAGCGTTGACGGCCGCGATCGAGAGGTCGGGTCCCAGCAACGGCGCCACATCGGCTTCTGACATCCGCACGGACAGCATAGCCCCAGCGGGCAGTTGCTGCATAAGCCGCCCGCGCTCGGCAACCAGGTTCAGCGCATCCTCCAGCGAGAACACGCCAGCCAGGCACGCAGCCACGAACTCTCCAACGCTGTGCCCAATCATGGCCGCCGGCCGAACACCGAACGAAATCCACAACTGAGCCAGCGCGTATTCAACGGAGAACAGCGCCGGCTGGGTCATGGCCGTCTGATCCAACGCTTGCTCCCCATCGACATGTGGAGCGGACCTTTCGCCTGCACGGAACATGAGTTCCTTCAAGTCACACCCGAGGCGCGCTCGCAGGAGTTCCGTGCAACGGTCGATCGCGCCCCGGAAGACGCGCTCTCGCTCATACAGCTCCCGCGCCATTCCGGGATACTGCGCACCCTGCCCCGGAAACAGGAACGCAACAGCCGCGTCCTTCACTGCCCGCCCACTGACAACACGCGTCGAGTCCATCGCCTCAGCGACAGTGGCGGCCACAATCGCCCGCCGATACTCGAACCGCCGCCGTCCCGTTTGCAGCGTGAACGCGACATCCCCGATCCGCTCGTTCGGCCAGGCGCGCAAATGTTCCTGAAGCTGCGAAGCAGATTCCTCGACCGCTGCCTCGGACCGCGCTGAAATCGGCAATACCTGAAGTCCCGAGTCGCGAGCCGCCGGCTCGAGTGCCGGTGGCTGCTCCATCACGACGTGAGCATTCGTCCCACCCACGCCAAACGCGCTCACCCCGGCGCGCCTCGGACCGTCAATGTCCGGCCAGGCGGCGAGCCGATCGTTCACGAAGAAAGGGCTGGATGCAAAATCGATCCGCGGATTTGGTTTCCGGAAGTTCAGTGTCGGCGGAATAATGCCGTGCTTCAGGACCAGAGCCGTCTTGATCAGCCCCGCGATCCCGGCCGCCGCATCCAAATGGCCGACGTTCCCTTTGGCCGATCCGACAGCGCAATACTGTCGCTTATCGGTGTGCGCTCGAAACGCCTGGGTGAGTCCCGCGATTTCGATCGGATCGCCCAAAGGCGTCCCTGTCCCGTGTGCCTCCACATAGCCGATCGTCTCGGCGTTCACGCCCGCGGCATCCTGCGCCATGCGGATAACTTCCGCCTGACCGTTCACGCTTGGCGCGGTGAAACCGGCCCGTCCCGAGCCGTCATTGTTCAGCGCGAAACCGCGGATGACCGCCCAGATGTGGTCGCGATCAGTAATCGCGTCTTCCAGCCGCTTTAACAGAACTACGCCGCAGCCGGAGCCGAAGACCGTGCCGCGCGCGTCCGCATCGAAAGGCCGACAGTAGCCGTCGGCGGAAACAATGCCGCCTTCCTGGTGCAGATATCCGCGCTTCTGCGGGAAGGTGATGGAGACGCCGCCCGCCAGGGCCATATCGCACTGTCGATTCAGCAGGCTCTCGCAGGCCAGGCACGTGGCCACCAGTGAGGTGGAACAGGCTGTGCCCACGAACACCGCCGGCCCGCGCAGGTTCAGCTTGTAACTGACCCGCGTTGCCAGAAAATCCGGGCTTGCGCCCAGCATCGCGCCGTAGTTGCCAACCTGATATTCGTTCGTGTACCTCTCGACGAATTCGGGATCGGAACAAAGATTGCGCAGGAAGTACGTGTTCGGACTGCAGCCCGCGAATACGCCAATGGAACCCTTGTATGCGGACGGGTCGTAACCGGCATCGTCCAGCGCGGACGCCGAGCATTCGAGAAAGACCCGATGCTGCGGGTCCATCGTCTCGGCTTCCTTCGGGAAGATGTTGAAGTAGGCCGCATCGAAGCGATCCGCATCGTCCATGACGGAACGAGCGCGCACCCAGTTCGGTGGGCGGGTTGCTGCTCCGCCCGTCTCCAGTTCCTCTTCGCTGAAATGCGAGATCGACCCCACGCCTTCCAGCAGGTTCTTCCAGTACTCGCTGACTGACTTCGCGCCCGGGACTCGCGCCGCCATTCCGACCACGGCGATGGCGCCGCTGAACTTCTTTTCGGGCCCCTGCCGGGGCTGCGCGTCGCCTTGCTCCAGCAGCTCGGCAACAGAATGAATCGTCGGACAACGAAACAGGTCGGTGATGGCAAGCTTATGGCCAAGGTCCTGCTCGATTGCGGCATGAATACGCAGCATCTGCAGCGAGGACCCGCCCAGATCGAAGAAGTTCTCATGGACGGCGACGTCGTGCCCCAGCATGCGCGCCCAGATCGCCTGCAGGCGCCCTTCGAGTCCCGCAGCCGGCGGTTTCGCCAGGCGTGCGCGATCAACCTTGCCGTTGGTGGTCAGCGGCAGCTCATCCACGAAAAGGAACTCCGCCGGAATGCTCCATGCGGGCAATTCCAGGGCAAGGTGGCTGCGCAGACTCGCATTCTCCTGCCCGACCACATAGGCGACTAACCGTTTCTCCCCGCCGGCTTCCTCGACAGAAACCACTGAGTCCCGCACCCCGGCGATCCTGTTGATCGCGGCCTCGATCTCGCCCGGCTCGACCCGAAAGCCGCGAATCTTCACCTGCCGGTCGACGCGCCCGTGAAACTCGAGTACCCCGTCCGCGCGCCGCCGCACCATATCGCCCGTCCGATACAGCCGTCCTCCCCGCTCCGGCTCGAAGGTGTTCGCGACGAACTTCTCCTTCGTCAACTCCGGTGCATTCAGATATCCGCGCGCCACGCCATCGCCGCCGATGTACAACTCTCCGTCATCCGCGATGTACGCCGTCGTGTGATTCAGCACGGACCCGATCGGGACCGGCTGATCGGCTGGGTGATCGTGCGGCACGCGATAGCAGCAGGTAAACGTGGTCGCCTCCGTTGGCCCGTAGCCGTTCACGAGCGCCGAGTGTGGCGCGGCATCGAGGAAACGCCGCACGTGCGCGCGGCTCAGCACATCGCCGCCGGCAAGCACCTGCGGAACCTCGGCGAGCGCATCGAGTTGCTGATCGACCATGGCGTTGAACAGACCGGAGGTCACCCACAGCGTCGTGACGCGGTAGCGCCGAATCGCCCCGACAATGTCGGCCAGGGACGGAATGTCCGCGCTGACCACGGCCACAGTCGCCCCGTTCAGCAGCGCGCCCCAGATCTCGAATGTCGAAGCATCGAACGACAGCGGCGCCAGGGCCAGGAACACCTGCGATTCGTCGAAGCGGACGTACTCCTGATCGCGCACCAGCCGCGCAATCCCGCGATGTTCGATGAGAGCGCCCTTCGGGACGCCGGTCGAGCCGGAGGTGTACATGATGCACGCCAGCGACTCCGGCCCATTTGCGGACTCAATGTAGTGCACGCCTTTGGCTTGCACGAAGAGATCCTCGAGAACCAGGACGCGCGTGCTGCCGCGAGGCAGGCAGTCCGCCCGATCTCGTGACGCAATTACCACCGGCGCCGCGGTGTCGGCCAGCACATGCGCCAGCCGCTCTGCCGGCGCCTGCGCATCGAGCGGCGCGTAGCAGCCGCCCGCTTTCAGGATGCCGACAAACGCCGTAATCAGCTCCGCCGAGCGTGGAGCAAACGTGGCCACCGGAGTCTCGCGCCCGACGCCCATTTCGCGCAACTGTGCGGCAATCGCATTGGCGTGCTGCTGCACCTCGCGGTAGGTCCACCGCTTCTCCCCATCGACGATGGCAACACGCTCACCATACCGCTCGGCGATGTCGTCGAACAGCCGATCAAGGCTGGAATCCCGCCACGTATTGATACCCATATCCACGGTTTCGAGTGTGCGGGTCCGTCCCGAAACTGTCGTGTATTCCAGGTATCAGAACTATGCCCAGAAATACCAGGAGCCGCGCTCAGTACCGCCGCGCCGTCGCAGCGTACCGGTGTTCCGGAGCGTCAGTACCAGGGTGGTGAAGTGAGCTGATTCTTCTGGAGCCGGCACTCTGGGCGCAGCGGATTTCGACCGGCCCGGTCCTGGTCATCCTGTTCGCAGAGGCAAACTGAAATGGTTCTGCGAGGCAGCGGTCCTAACGCCGTGCCGCGATGGCGTACTCAGGTTGTGGCGCCCGGGCGCCGACCGCTTCGTACACGCGCAGCACCTTGTCCGCCATGGCGCGAACAGTGAAGTTCTGCTCGAAACGCCGCCGTCCCGCCGCGCCCATGACGCAGCGCAGCGCCGGGCTCTCGATGAGCTGGCGCACGCGGTGGCGCAGTTCACCTTCATCGCCGGGGGGCACGACGAAACCGGTCTGACCATCGATGACCGACTCTCGCACTCCGCCTACGTCCGACGCGATGACGGGCAGCCCGGCGCGCATAGCCTCCAGGATGCTCACCGGAAAGCCTTCCCAGTTGGTGGACAGCGCGAACACATGAGCGCCCGCCAGGATGGCCGGCACATCCAGCCGCTGGCCGGCAAAGACGCACCGTCCGTCCACATGGAGCGAGCGCGCGAGCGCCTCCACATGGGAACGAGTAGGCCCGTCCCCCACGAACAGCACGCGCAGCGGTTCGGGAATTCCCGCGATAGCGCGCACGAGCAGGGCCTGGTTCTTCTGCTCCGCGAACCTCGCCAGCATGGCGATAACCGGCACGTCGCCGCGACCGGGCGTCGCGCGAGCCAGCACATCCGGGATGCCGTTGTGAACCGTCAGGAGCTTCTCCCGCGGCGCGACGCGCCGCGACAGGGCCAGTTTCCGATTGGCCTCCGACACATTGATGATCGCTGCCGAGCAGCGCCCGGCAAGCTTCTCCATAGGTACGCCGATCATCTTCCACTTCAGGCTGGTCCCCTCGGAGAAGCACCAGGTATGGGCCGTGAACACCGCCGGCACGCCCGCGCAGCGCGCCGCCAGGCGCCCGAGAATGCCCGCTTTCGATGTGTGCGCGTGCACCACGTCCGGCAGCGTTCGTCCGATCAGCGCGACAATCTCGCCCAGCGCTCGCACGTCTTCGAAAGGGCTCATGGGCTGCACCAGATGCGGAACGATCTCATATGAGATTCCCAGCGAATCCAGCTCCTCAGTCAGGAACCCGCGCTCGCCCGTGCCCACTGTAATGTCGCAGTACTCGCGGATGGCGGCAAGCAAATCGATGACGTGCGTCTGCGCGCCGCCCAGTTCCGCTCTGGTGATCAAGTGCAGGATTCGCATGTTCGCCTCCTCAGGCAAACTGGTGCAGCAGGCCGCGCGTGAGCGCCGCGGCTGCGTCCCAGGAATATGTAGCGGCTTTCGCCAAACCGGTTTTGCGAAGCGAGGCGCGCAGATCCGCGCTCTCCACCACGCGGCGCATACCTTCCCCGATGTCGTCGATCTCCTCCGCATTCACCAGAACGGCGGCGCTGCCCACCACCTCAGGAAGCGACGTGCTCGCCGACGTGACCACGGGCGTACCACAGGCCATGGCCTCCACCGGTGGCAGACCGAATCCCTCGTAGAGCGATGGATAGCAGAGCGCCAGCGCGCCGGAATACAGCGCCGGCAGGTGTTCCTGCTTCACGTAGCCGGTGAAATGCACGCGGTCCGGAATGCGATCAAGCGTGACTTCGGTGAACACCGTCGAACTGCCCCGGGCGCCGGCGACCACCAGGTGCACGTCGGATGGAAAACGCCGGGCCACCCGTTCCCAGGCCGCAAGCAGACGCGCCTGGTTCTTGCGGGGCTCCACCGAACCGAGACACAGCACATAGTGGGGCGTTGGAATACGGAGCTCCGTTCGCACCCGCTCGATCTCGTCGGCCGGGCGCGGACTGAAGCAGGCATCCACACCGTTGTAGATCACCGTGATTCGTTCCGGCGCGACGCCCAGCCTTTCGATCAGCCGCTGCTTCGTGAACTCCGAAATCGCGATGATGTGCTGTACCCGCCGCGCCAGCCGCGGCATCAGCCAGCGATACAGGCGCACGAATCCGGGCGTGAACCACTCCGGCCGTTCCAACGGAATTATGTCGTGGACGGTGCAGATCTGCCGGGCGACAGCGAGCGGACCGGTGTTGTTCGGGCTCCACAGCAGGCGGCCGCGCGCCGCCCCCGCCAGATATGCCTGCTCCCACATATGCCCCTCCGCCCCGCGCAACGGGCGCCGTGGCCGCAGAACATCGAGATCATTGGCCATACGCGAGGCCATTTCCACGCCATAGCGCTGCATGCCCGTAGGCCGATGCGAGTAGAAACGCGCATTCAGGGCGATCTTCCTCATGAACCTGCCTCCACCGCTTCCATCGCCGGCCGCTCCGCCACGGGCAGCTTGCGCGCCGCAGACACGGATTTCCAGGCGATGATGGCCAGAATGACGTAAACCGGAAAAATGCGCCCTTCGCCCCAGTACAGAATCCGCGGCATCTCCGCCACCCCCACGAACAGAACCGGGTAGAAAAGCAGGCCCGCGATGTGCTGCCGCGTATAGAGCCGGTAGAAAACGCCACAGGCGATTCCGGCCAGCAGCCAGTAAATGAGCGACCCGGTCAAGCCCACGTCCACCGCCGGCATGAAATACCCGCTGCCGTTGTTGAATTCGGGATTGGCGTGAAGGTCGAGGACAGTCATGTACGGATCGCCATCGTTGTCCCAGGGCAGATTTGGAAACATCCCGCCCAGCGCCTGGCTGATCACCGGCAGCTTCCACAGGAACCGCAGGATGAAGTACGGCGCACTGGTGGTCCCGACATAGTGCAGGATCACGGCGCCATTGTTGAGCGCGGTAACGTAATACCCGACCAGCCGAAGGCTGGCGAACTGCCAGAACCCGAGATCGCCGCCGGCGTAAAAGCTCGTCCAGGAGCGCAGATACTCGAACCCCGCGAATACCAGCAGCAGCCCGACACAAGCCACGACAGGCGCGAATGGCAGCAGCGAGCGAGCCCGGCTCGAGAGGCGCTCGCTGTTGAGCAGCTTCAGCCGCAGCAGCACGAGCGCCAGAGGAATCGCGAGTTCGATCACTGCCAGGCGCTCGCTGTTCAGCACTGCCCGAACCAGCGCCATCGCGAAGATTGCCGCCATCCGCAGCCGCACCGTTTTCCAGCCGCTGCGCGCGCCCATAACTGCGCCGAGCACCACGGCTGCGATCCCGAACTGGGTCAGGGTGGTGACGCCGCTGATGGTGCCCAGATATGTCTCCTTCATCGTGTATGCGGCGCCTTTTTCACCTCGCAGCACGCCCGTGACAAGGCTCAGAGAAACGCCGCGAGCCGCAGCCGCTCCGGCCCACGTTGCATAGCCCGTCGCCGTGCACCAGAAGCAGAACGAGAATGTCTTTCGCAGCCATTCCCACGACAGTTCGTTGAAAGCCACGCAGGTCTGCGGACGGCCTCCATGCATCGTTCCTGTGAATGCCCCGAGCGCGAACGTGGCCACGGCCGCGCAGCAGATTAGCAGCGAGTTGCTGTCGAAGTATTTCGGCGTCCGCCAGTCCGAACGGAAAGAGCTGTCGGGGATGAAATACGCCGCGGTGATGATCACGGCGGCCATGGCCAGCACGATCCAGCCGGGATGCAGCCACCAGATGCCGCGCGCGCGCGTTTCGCTCATGCCTGCCCCTCTGCGGCGGTCACCGGCGGGGACGTCTTCCAGAAGGGCGAGAACTTTAAAACCGCGATCACCATGCCGACGCTGGCGAAGGTCTCCGAGCAGACCACCGCACAGGCCATTCCGACATGCAGGAATCGCGGCGCCAGCAGGACTGACAACACGACATTCACCACCGCGGCGCCCATCACCACGCGATTGACGGCGCGGTCTCGCCCCATCGGCAGGAGCCACTGCAGGCCGATTGCGTGCGTCACCGCCAGCAGCACGGGCAATGCCGCCATGATCCGCACAATGACGACCACCTGCGCGTATTCGCCGCCGAGGAAGATCCTCACCAGCAATGGCGCGAACACCACCAGCGCTCCGCCCAGCACTACTCCGCCGCCGATGATCAGTGCGGCGCTGACGCGCGCCAGCGACGCCGCATCGCTCTGGCCACGCTGGGCCAGGTGGCTCAGCCGCGGATACACCGCCTCGCGAATCGGGTTCAGCAGCCCGAAGACGGCCTTGCTGATCTTCTCCGCCGGGGCGAAATACCCGACGTACTGCACCGGCGCGAACAGGCCCAGCAGAAACGCATTGCCGACGCCGTAGAGGCTCTCGGTGCTGCGGAACAGGAACATCGGCCAGCCCATGCGCAGAGCCTCGCGCACCAGCACCGGCGTGGGCCGCAGCCACGGAATGGTCCGCAACGCGAGGAACAGGCCCACCACCATGCTGGCCACCGCCGGGATGGTGGATACCAGCACCGCTTTCCATGCATCCGCGGGGCTGTGCACGAACACAAACAGCGCTCCCAAACCTGTGAGCTTGCTGAACAGCTCCAGCGCGGCGGAAATGCGCATCCACTCCAGCCCTTGGAAGAACCACGTCGGCGAGAACCCGCAGGCCACCGCATACACCAGTCCGGACGCGAGCAGGCGCGGATCGCTGCGCAGAGCGGGAATCCACTGGGCGGCGGTAACGCTCGCCACCACGGCAAAAGCAGCGAGCAGCGCCTGGGCGCCGAGCACCCCCGCCATTACCTCACCGCAGCGCTCCGGCGAGTTGCGGTGGCGGGCGATCTCTCGGGTCGCCGAGAGATTGAAGCCGAAATCGATGACGATGACCATGAACTCGGCGAGCGCGGTGACGAATGCCACAAGGCCCCAACCCGCTGGCCCGAGCGTCCGCGCCAGATACGGCAGGCTGATCAGCGGGATGATCTTGCGGGCCGCCTGTGCCCCGTACAAGGCCAGAACGTTCTGAACCAATTTGCCCCTGAAGCGTTTCATCACTGGAGTCGCTCCGGGCTGGTCAGTGCAGCATGATCGCCGTGGAGGCTCCGAACAGCCCCGTGCTGGCCAGCCGAATGTACGGATCCAGCTTGCTGAGCGCGTTCTTCGGGACCACCAGCATGTCACCGGGCTGAATCGCCACGTCCTCGGCAATACCCTTCTGGCTCATCATCTTCTTCAGGTCGAGCACGCGCACCTGGGCTCGCTCCGGGTCCACCTTGCGCAGAAGAATGATCTGGTTGTGTTTCGCGCTCTCCTTCAGACCGCCGCTGATTGCAATGGCCTCTACCACGGTCATGTGGCCGCGCATATCGAAGCGGCCGGGATGCTCCACCTCGCCCGCGACGGTGAAATACGGTTTCTGGTAATCGCGCAGGAGCACGTTGACTTCGGGGTCGCGCAGACGCTCGCCGGCCTTTTTGGCAATGGCCGCCGCGGCCCGGTCCACCGACAGGTCGCCGACCTTCACGTCGCCGACAAAGGGCAGCGATACGTAACCGTCGGGCTGCACGGCCACGGTGGCGTTGTACTCCGGCGTATAGCGATATTGCACTTCGATGCTGTCCTGCGGCTGCAGGCGATAGCGCGCGTTGCGATCGGCGAACTGCTGATCGCTGGCCGCCGCCTCGCGATGGCTGCTGTCGGCCGCCGCTGTCGTCAGTTCGCCGGAAGCGCCCGCCGCGGTGAGCGTGGCGCCGAGGAATACCGCAGTGAAGAAACGAATCATGAGAACAACCTGTAGAGGAATCCCGGAACCGGATAGGTCCGTTTGTTGAGAATCACGCCCAGAAGCTGCACCGAGGACGCGTCGAGCAGGCGTTTCGCGTGTACGATACGGGTGCGACTGGTCTCGCCCGCGGCGACCACCAGAAAGACGCCGTCAATATGCGGGCCCAGACTGAGCACGTGCGGTGCGGTGTCGAGCGCGGGGCAGTCGATGAGCATATAGCCGAAACTGCGCGAGAGAGCTCCGATCGAGACCAGGTCCGTATCGCTGTAGTCGGGGAACTGCTCCCGCCTGGGAATCGCGCGCCACACATTGGGCGCGGTGATGCAGGTCCGGCACACGCGCATGAGGTCGCGCGAACTCATTCCATCGAGCGCGGCCGACGGTGTGATCAGCACCGCCTCCCCGGTCCTGCGGGCCAGCTCCACGGCAACATGTTCCACCACATGCGTCACCCCGGCGCGGGCCTGTGGCGCCGTGAAGGCGAAGGTTCCGCAGTCCGGCGCCTGCTCCCGCGACTGCACCATCCGAGCAATGGCCGTCTCCAGATAACACTCCGCCTGCTGCTTGCCCATGAACGGGGCGGGCATCAGGTCGGCACGGCGGATCGGAAGCGTACTCACCGGAGTGTCTCCTGATCGGGCGCGCCGGAGGGAAGCACCGGCGGTTCACGTCGATATGGCAGGTTGCGAAGGGGCACCGTCCCGAGGACCGGCAGTCCGGCTATCAACTCCAGTTCGGATGGGGTGTTGACCGACCGTCGCACCCGATCGGCGATCCACGCGCCGATCATCACCAGCATGTTGGATAAAAAGAACACGGCGAATACCGAGGCCTGCAGCTTTGACTGCGGCAACGCGGGCGCGCGAGGAGGGTCCACGATGGCCACGTTCGCCACCTTGCGCTCGTCGAGGGCGTGCGCGATGCGGGCTTCTTCCCGCTTGCGTGCGTAGAGCAGATAATTGTCCTCCGCCTCCTTCACTTGGCGCATGAGCGCCTGGTCGGCTGGGGTGCCGCTTTCCAGCTGATCGAGCTGGCCGCGATAGTCCAGCACCTGTTTCGAAAGTGCCTCGATTCGGCCGTTCAGCCCCGTCTCCTGCAGTTCGGTGGAGGCCAGATCCTTCTCCAAACCCTGTCGGATCGGGTTCACGTCCGTCGACTCTTCCATCGATTCCATGCTGGTGGCGCGCTCCATGGCGGCACGCGTGTCGGCGATCTGCTGGTCCAGCTCTTTGACCATGCGGTCGTCCGGCCGGAACTTGACCAGCGCCTCGGTCCGCTTGTTCTGCAGTTCCGCCAGCATGGTGTTGAGCCGCTCCACGGAGTACTGGTTCGGGATCTTCCGCGCCTGCGTTGTGATACGAGCATCGGAATGATCGATCTGGTCGTGCAGCGTGCGCAGCCGCTTTTCGGTCTCACGCTTTCCCGCTTCGGCTTCGCGAATCGAGCTCTGCAGGTCGAGCAGCTTGCGGAGGATGATATCTTTTTGCTCCGGCAGCAGCACGATCTTCGTCTTCTGCTGGAAAGCGAGAAGCTGATCG
>Ga0070739_10003784_pt1 | contig 18513 bp, 11 predicted proteins | sample Coa_R1_7_FD_66445 | JGI IMG/M metagenome (GOLD analysis project Ga0070739, IMG submission 66445) | Surface soil microbial communities from Centralia Pennsylvania, which are recovering from an underground coalmine fire - Coalmine... | ecosystem: Environmental > Terrestrial > Soil > Unclassified ... | reverse complement strand
ATTCCAAAGCTCCAGAACCGGTACGGCGTACCGGTCGGGTATTCGGGCCACGAGACAGGCATCCCCTCGACGGTTGCAGCCGTGGTGCTCGGGGCCTGCTGCGTCGAACGGCATATCACGATGGACCGTGCAATGTGGGGAAGCGACCATGCGGCCTCGCTCGAGCCAAACGGTATTACGCGCGTTGTGCGCGATATCCGGCTCATTGAGCAATCCCTTGGTGATGGAGAAAAACGCGTCTACGAACGCGAATATCCCATCATCAAGAAGCTGCGCCGCGTGGGGGCTGCTCCCGTTCCAGCATGACTGGAATAAAGGCAATTGCTCTGGATGTAGACGGAGTCCTCACTGATGGCGGCATCTGGTGGGGTCCGCACGGGGAGGAATGGAAGCGGTTCTGTTTCGCCGATATAATGGGCGTCTCGCGAGCACGCCGGGCAGGTATTTTAGTCGCTCTTTTTTCAGGCGAAGACAGTCCTCTGGTTGACCGCTTTGCCAGCAAGTTAGGAATCACCGACGTTGAGAAAGGCTGTAAGGACAAAGCCAGCGCCTTACGCCGGTTCGCCCAGCAAGCGGGCTTAGATCTTTCGGAAATCTGTTTTATGGGGGACGACATTAACGACGTTCCCGCTATGCACCTGGCAGGTTTGGCGGCCGCGCCCGCTAACGCCCAGCCGGTAGCGCTGCAGTGCGCAGGATTTATCAGCAGCAGCAGCGGCGGAAATGGCGCGGTTCGCGAATTGGTCGAAGCGGTCCTGGCCGCGCGCCAGTCATAGAAACATCACCCGTACTGAATGACGAAACTTTCCGATTATGTGATCCAGTTTGTTGCGGATCTGGGCGTGAAGCACGTTTTCCTGGTGACCGGCGGCGGCGCCATGCACTTGAACGAGTCTTTAAGTCGCTGCAGCTGCATCCAGCCCGTCTGCAACTCTCACGAACAAGCGAGTGCGATTTGCGCTGAGAACTACGGCAAGGCAACGAACAGGTTAGGCGTTGCTTTGGTAACAACCGGTCCAGGCGGCACAAATACTATCACAGGTGTTGCCGGCGCATGGCTCGATTCCACACCCACTCTCTTCATCTCCGGCCAGGTCAAGCGGCCGGACCGCATGTTCGATGCCGAGGGCAAACCGCTCGGTATGCGCCAGCTTGGGGTTCAGGAAGTCGACATCGTTTCAATCGTAAAGCCCCTAACCAAGTACGCCGTTACGGTGGTTGATCCCCAAAGTATTCGCTATCACCTGGAGAAGGCGCTTCACCTTGCGACGACGGGCCGTCCGGGGCCGGTCTGGATCGACATTCCGCTGGACGTGCAAGCGGCGCCGATTGACATTGAGAAGCTGGAAGGCTTCGATCCGGCCCGAAGCGAGCTTGCGTCAAACAGCGAGGGGCTGGATGCGCAGATCAGAGCCGTTATCGATGCGCTGAACCGTGCAGAAAGACCGTTGCTTTTTGCAGGAAACGGTATCCGGCTGGCGCGCGCAGAGAACGAGTTTTCCGCGCTCATCCGGCTGCTGAAGATTCCGGTGGTCGCCACCTGGTGTGCGGCTGATCTGATTGCCAGTGATGATCCGCTATATGTGGGCCGGCCGGGGGCGGTTGCTGCTCGTGGCGCTAACTTCGCATTACAGAACTGCGATTTCCTGCTTGCAATTGGTGTTCGGCTCGACTTTGCGATTACCGGCTACGCTCCCGAAAGACTGGCTCGCGGCGCGCACAAGGTGATGGTCGACATTGACGCTGCCGAGCTACGCAAATTAGGCTCTCATGTTCAGCAGCCGATTCACAGCGATGCGCGCGCTTTCATTTGCGAGCTTTTGAACCAGGGGCAGACCGTGCAATCCAAAGAGCGAAGCGCGTGGGCGGCACGTTGCGCCGATTGGAAGACGCGCTACCCGGTGGTTACGGCTGAGCATCGCAAACCGGAGGGACGCGTCAGCATATATAACCTGGCGGAAGTTATCGGTACCGAAACCAGGCCGGACGATTTGTTGATCAGCGGGAGTTCGGGCAGCGGAATTGAGATCTTCCTTTTAGCATGTCCGACGCGCACGGGGCAGCGCATTTATCACACTGCAGGGTTGGGGTCCATGGGGTTCGGGCTGCCGGGCAGTATCGGGGTTTGTCTGGCGCACGGCGGCCGCCGGACGATTTGCGTTGACGGTGATGGTGGCTTTCAGTTCAACATCCAGGAACTCGAAACGGTGGCTCGCCTGAATCTGCCTATCAAGTTTTTTGTTCTCAATAATGACGGCTACGCTTCGATCCGCGCCTCGCAATCCAACTGGTTCGGGCAGGCGAGCATCGGTTGCGATGTCCGAACCGGACTTACCATTCCGAATATTTCGAAAGTAGCCGAGTCTTACGGACTTCAGACGCACGTCATTCCGGACCAGGCGAATCTTAGAGAGGACGTGCGAAGGGTTTTGGAACTACCCGGACCTGTCGTATGCGACGTGCATGTCATACCGGATGAGATCCGCGCACCGCGCCTGGCGAATTATCAGAAGCCGGACGGAACGATTGTTTCGCGGCCGCTCGAGGATCTGTGGCCGTTCCTGCCGCGTGAGGAATTCCTGGCGAATATGATTGTGCCGCCATTGCCTGAATAGCAGAACAATTATGCTCAGCGCGACGGCTCATCTGCGGGATCAGTTGCAAGCCATGCTGGCCGAAGGAGCTCCGCGTGCCATTCAGCGCGAGCAGACACAGTTCGATGAACTGACCGAAAACCGCCGCGATTCTATTGTTCTTTTTGGCGCGAGCAGGCTCGGAAGAAGAACACTCGACGGCTTGCGTCGGGCGCGCATCGAGCCTCTTGGCTTCAGCGATAATGATCCCAAACTGTGGGGCACTGACATCGAAGGCGTTCCTGTTTATTCGCCTGCGGATGCGGTGGAGCGTTTCGGATCAAGGGCAGTTTTCGTAATCACGATCTGGGGCAAGGGCTCTCAAGACACGATGAGCGCGCGCCGGCAGAAGCTGAGGGATCTTGGCGCGCCCTGTGTAGTCCCCTTCGTGCCTCTTTACTGGAAGTTCGCCGAGTTTCTCCTTCCGCATAACGCGCTGGATCTGCCCCACTATGTGGTAGAAAGTGCGGCCGATGTCCTGCGCTCTTTCGATGTTCTGGCAGACGATCACTCGCGTGATCAATTCTTTAGACAAATAACGTGGCGCCTCACCGGTGATTTCGATGCGCTCGGCGACCCGATAAAGGAAGAGATCTATTTCCCATCGGGAATTACTTCCTACAACGGCCAGGAGACGTTCATTGATTGTGGCGCATACGACGGCGACACGATTCTCCGATTTCTGGACCGGACGCAGGGCGCATTTCACAAAGTGTTTGCGTTTGAGCCCGATCCGGCTAATTTATCTGCACTCGACAAGACAATTTCGAGTTTGCCTGTTGCCGTGCAGCAGAAGATTCGCATATTTCCATACGCATTAGGAGACGTCACTTGCAAGGTGCGCTTTTCGGCCACCGGGACTCTAGGCGCCGCGGTCGGCGAGGGCGATCTAGAGATTGACTGCGTGCGGTTGGATGATGTTTTGGAATCGGAGATGCCAACCTATATCAAGATGGATATTGAGGCTTACGAGCCAAATGCACTGAGGGGCGGCGCAGAGATTATTCGCAGGCATCAGCCGGTAATCGCGGCCTGCAGTTATCATGTCCAGGATCATGTCTGGACCATTCCGCTGATCATGAAGGAAATCAATCCGGGTTACGCCATACTGATGCGCCAACATATTCAATTGGTGGAAGATCTAGTCACTTACGCAGTTCCGCAGCAGCGCCTGGCGGCCGGGAGTTGAAAAAGAATGGCTCGAACGATCAGCATCATGACTCCTTGTTACAACGAGGAAGAGAACGTAGAAGAGTTGTACGAGCGCGTTCGCGCGGTGATGCTCAAAATCGACCGGTACAAATATGAGCACATTTTCATCGACAACAATTCCCGCGACCGCACTGTAGCCGTTCTGAAGCGGATCGCCAGCCGCGACCATAACGTCAAAATTATCGTGAATGCCCGGAATTTCGGGCACATCCGCTCTCCTTACCACGCCTTCCTGCAAACCTCTGGCGATGCGGTAATCGGTATCGTCGCCGATTTACAAGACCCGCCCGAACTGATCGAGCAGATGATCGCCAAGTGGGAAGAAGGTTATTCGATGGTGCTGTGTTTGAAAACGGCTAGCCGGGAAAACCGTCTCATGTTCTGGATCAGAACGCAGTATTACCGCTTTGTTCAGCGATTGTCTGAGATCGAAACTTTTGAAAATTTCACGGGGTTCGGTTTGTATGACCGCAAAGTAGTTGAGGCCGTGAAATTATTCCCCGATGCGTATCCATATTTCCGGGGCATGATTGCGGAGATCGGGTTGCCATATTGCACGCTTCAATTTGAGCAGCCGCGTAGGATTAGGGGCATCACCAAGAACAATTTCTACACGTTATATGACATGGCGATGCTGGGCATCACCAACTTGTCGAAAGTGCCGCTGCGTGCAGTCACGTTCCTCGGTTTTGCTTGCAGTCTTTTGTCTATCTTGGTTGCATTAAGCTATCTGGCTTACAAGCTCATCTACTGGCGAAACTTTGAGCTCGGTATGGCGCCTCTGGTGATCGGATTGTTTTTTTTGGGTTCGGTGCAGCTCGTCTCTATGGGCATCCTGGGCGAATACATTGGAGCAATTCACACACAGGTGCTGAAGAGGCCTTATGTGATCGAAAAAGAGCGCGTCAATTTTGAGTACCCGCCGAGCGAGCCATTCAGGATTTTCGATAGATCGGAAGTTGAGATAGAGCAAAACAATCCCGTAACGTGACCGGCCTGATTTGCAATTGCGGAGCGGAGAACTACCCCACGACTTGCCCTTGCTGGCGGCCGAACTGTCTCGAGTCTGTGAACTTTTATGGCGACTGAAAGTAGGTCAGCGAGTGCGGCCGGTATCATCATCCCCGCTGACGTAATTGAGGCCGCCCGGCGCACGATCGGAGTCTATTTCGCGCCAATTTCAAAAGCCGATCCGGAAGCCAACATCAAGGATTTTCTCGATCTTTCTAAATCTTTGAAACGCGCAGAAATAGTACAACGCTACACTCCGCTATGCGGTAAGAAGTTGCTTGAGGTTGGTTCGGGTTTCGGCACAAATCTGGCCGTATGGATCAACCATTTCGATGTTGATGGGTACGGGATCGAACCGGGAGGCGAGGGATTCAATGAAGGCTATGCTGGCTCTCTGAAGGTGCTCGCTGCGAATGGAATTGATACCAGTCGCGTCCGGAACGCATTTGGTGAAACTCTTCCATTTCCTGACGAGACCTTTGACATCGTCTATTCGGCAAACGTGCTCGAGCATACCGGTAATCCGGAAAAGGTACTCGCGGAATCGTTTCGAGTACTCAAAAACGGCGGAATACTGCATATGGAGATGCCGAACTTCCTATCGTACTTTGAGGGACATTATCTCGTCTTTCAGCCTCCGATCTTCTGGAGGCCCCTTTTGCCGTGGCTTGTTCGCTATGTGTACAGGCGCGATCCGACTTTCGCCAAGACTCTTCGCACCCAGATTAACCCGCTGTGGTGCAAGAGGACGATCCGCCGTATCGCGGCAGCAATGAATTGCAGACTGGAATTGATATCGCTGGGCGAAGAGATTTTTCTCGAGCGGCTTTCCCAGGCCTTTCGGTTTGAAACGCAAATTGTTGCGGTTCATTTACGGCCGGTTGTCGCGGCGCTTCAGAAGTTGAACTTTCGTAATTGGGTTGGTCGCCTGATCATCGCCTTGCGGGGACATTACCCAATTTACTTAACCGTTCGCAAGAACTGCCCGGGACGAACAGATTGCAATCCAGCGGCTTGAGGAGGAACGTCCGCCTCGATTCGGGCATGCGAGCGCCGAGATCATTTGTCCACGCCCGAGAGGTCCGGTTAGATATAGGAGCCGGAGGAAAACATTGACGAGTCAGACGTATCAGCAACCTGTTCAGCGCCTGCTCTGAAGTAGTTCACGTGCTCGTGCAAGAATGGCGCTACTAAGCCGGCTCCGAGCGGGAAATGGGAGTTGCGCAAGCGAGGCAAACCGAAATAGATTTCATACCGCAGCTTATCGACGCAGGTCTCTGTCATACAAGGACTTCGGTATGCCATGCTCTTTGAAGATGGGGATGATGCTCGCCAACGGGAGTTGCCGATGAGAACTCGCGCGATATGAAACAAAACGGTGGCTCATCGCGGCGCAAAGTGTTGTACTGGACTGTCGCTTTCTCCGTAGCGGGCATCCTGCTCTATTACTCGCTGCGGGGTGTCGATTGGAGGCAAGTCGGCGCAACCTTGTCACATGCCGATCCGATTTACGTCGCGTGCGCGGTTGCCCTCTCTTCTTTCGCGCTCCTTTGCCGGGCCGTACGATGGCGTGTACTTTTAAAAGCTGGAGCAGAGGTGAGCATACCCACTGCGTTCTGGGCCACCTGCGCCGGTTATTTCGGCAACAGCTTCCTGCCCGCCCGCGCGGGCGAACTAGTGCGTACGTTTATCATTAGTGCGCGCACGAAATTAACCAAAACTTTTGTCTTAACCACAGCGCTTTCGGAACGGCTGTCCGATGCCGTCACGTTGGTGATCATCAGCTCCATCGTGTTGCTGACATTACCTGTACTGCCGGGATGGTTTGCTCAAGCTGCCAAGCCGTTCGCCATTGTGGGGTTGTGCGGCGCCGCTTGTATAGCCATACTTCCGCGGACGGAGCGTTTTTGGCTCAAGGTATTGGCACGCGTTCCCATACCGCAGAGCATTCGCGCCCGCATAGCGGGAATTCTGGAAGAGATTCTGGTCGGACTTCGGGCGTTTCATCATTCTGGCCGGCTGGCGCGATTTGCGGGGCTGGCAGCCGTCATCTGGTTCTGTGACGCAGCGGGTACCGTCATCCTCATGCGCGCTCTCGGCTTCTCGATTTCTCTGCCGATCGCTTTCCTGCTGATAACCGGGTTCGGCCTGGGCAGCGCTTTGCCCGCGACCCCCGGCTACGTCGGTATCTATCAGTTTGTCGCCGTGAGCGTTTTGGTGCCCTTCGGCTTCGCCAAAGCCGATGCAATCGCTTTCAGTTTTCTGGTGCAGGCATTGCAGTACCTGTTCATCGGCTTCTGGGGCCTTCTCGCGCTTTCGCGCCAGCGCGGGCTGAAACTGAAATCAATCGCCGAGTAGCCTGCTATTGGCGCCGCCCGGTAGCGGCGTGCCCGCGCAGAGGCAAATGAGAAGCTGATAAGTCAGTTCCGCCCTACACAGATGTAATTGATCACGTCCGAGCCGCTACCGGACAGAGTTAAGGTTGTTGCGGTAGTAGCTACTTTGACAGCGTTCTGTGCACTTGTGTCGGAGGCAGTGCAGATAGGAGCAGATGTGTATGTTCCCGTAAAACTGTAGCTAGCGGTTCCTGCGGTGAGGCTCAATTGACCTGCTAAGTCGGTATTGCTGGCAACGCCGGTAGCAACTTGATTGAATATTGTTCTGCCGCTGAACATGTTAGTGCCGGTGAAAGCGTTAGCTGCAGCTAAGCGCGGGACGACTGCGGTCACTATATCGAGAGAGCCATTGGTGAATGCCAGGGCGCCGGAGCCGCCAAGCGAAACCATTTGGGTCCAGACATTTGTGGCTGAGCAAGTATAAAGCTGTTGCCCCGCCGGTTGGTCGGTTGCGAAATATAGGCTGCCGCTCGCGCACATCGCTGGCAGAGCAGCCAATGTTCCGGCTGAGAGCGGGCTGCCACTGCCGCCCGTACCACCGCTGATGCTGACCTGAGCAATCGCCGTGATACGTCCTTTTGCATCGACTGTTAACTGCAAGGCATGCGAGGAATCGCCAAAAGTTCCGGGATTACTATTGATGCTGGCCAGCGTCGTAGCGGTTGATCCACTCGCTGTTGTGATGTCGCCGGAAAGAGCAGGCATCTGCGCGGCCGAGAATACTCCCGTGTTGATTTCGGAAGCGTCTATGCTCTTGTTCGTGAGTGTCTGAGCGTCTGACGTTCCAACAATGTTGCCCTGCGGCGCCGCAACAGCAGTTGTTACATTGGTTGCGGTTCTAACTACCACACCGTTGTTTCCGGGATCTGACAGGCCGCTTCCTGAGCCACCCGCGCTTTCTAGCGTCCAAGTGTTTGTGGCGGTACAGGCATAGAGGTTTTTCCCCGCTGTGCCGGCGATGTTGAAGTACATATCGCCCACGGTGCATGTTGCGGGAAGCGAGGTGCCCGTTTTCATCGGGCGGGTGTACGGTTGTCCGGTGAAATCAGCGTTCCGGCTCTGTGTTCCGAGGTTGATCAGCGTCTGACCGGAACTCAAGAGGACTGCGCCCAAACTAAGCGACGTACCGATGGTTATGCGAAAAATAAATGCAAAATAACGTGTGTTCATGAGTTTTTCGTTGCGCAGAAACTGCGATCAACCACTACTAAACCCCCCTTGGCCCGCGAGTGTCCTAGGCCACCGGAAAACGTTGAAAAGAATAGATCGATAGAATTTTTGGAAAGTTTGTGACCGGGCGCGCGGAGCAGCTATCCGGGCCGGCCGCTGCAGCCTCTATAGTGGAAGATTGAAGCCGACGCCTGTGCTGTTGATGGTCCGCTCCTTAGGCCACGGCGGCTGCGAGCGGGATGCTGCCAAGCTCGCGATTGGACTGGATCGAAGCCGCTTTTTTCCGCATGTCGGCGTATTCGAGCCAGGCGGCCCGCGCGCTCCAGACGTGGAGACGGCCGGGATACCGATCATCCAGTTTCCAGTGAATTCGTTCGTAAGCTTGTCGGCCTTCCGCGCGGCCCGGCTGCTTGGGAAGTACGTTCGCGAGAACGGAATAAAAATTGTCCACGCCTTCGACGTGCCTACCGATTTGTTTGCCGCGCCCGCCGCACGCTTCGAGCGCGCACCCGTGGTTGTTACGGCGCAATTGTCTTATCGCAGTATGTATGATCGCTTCGGCCGTATCACACTTCCATTCACCGATTGGCTTGCGGATGCCGTAGTTGTTAATTCGCACGCAGTAGCAGAGTCGCTCAAGCGTTCTTTTGTCTTTCCGAAGCGGAAAATTTACGTCTGCCACAACGGGGTCGATGTGCGGCAGTTTTATCCGGCTGCGCACGACCGCCCTTCCGAACTGACGAACGCATCTATCGTGGTTGGCTCTGTCTGCGTTATGCGCTCGGAGAAACGGATGGATTGGGTGGTCCGGGCTTTTGCGAAAGTCCGCCGGTTCGATCCGCGCATCCATCTGCTACTGGTCGGCAGCGGGCCGGAGGTTCCGCGCCTCCAGAAGTTGGTTGGCGAGCTCGGCATCGGCGATGTCTCTCATTTCGTGCCGGCGCAAGACGATGTCGTGCCGTGGCTGCGGACAATCGATATTTACATCAACAGTTCCTGGACGGAGAGCTTTCCGAATGGCCTGCTGGAGGCGATGGCGTGCGGTTGTTTTCCGATCGGCTCACGCGTGGGCGGCATTCCAGAATTGATTAGCCATGGTGAAAATGGACTCGTTTTCGATCCCTCGGATGAAGATGATCTAGCCAGAATGCTGCGGCGAGCAGTGGCGGATGCGGCCTTTCGCGAGCAGGCGCGCGAGAAGGCGACGGCGGCAGCCCGGGAGCAGTTCTCAATGACAAAAAATATAGAAGCAATGCAGAGCCTGTATGAGCGGCTGCTTGCGGAACGTGGGCTGCTGGGACAATAAATTCGAAATACGCCACCTTTTGTCGTACAGTACGCGCTTCACCATAACAGCTTTAACGCAAATTGAATCTGACGGGACGTCGTAGCGGTGCTGGTGATGACGCCCGCCGTGGGAGACAGGCCGCTTGGCGTAAAAACGACTGCATTCGGCGTATTGAAATTAGGCCGGTTTAGTAAGTTGAAAAATTCCGCGCGAAACTGTAAACTCGCGCCCTCCCGAACGGGCGTGTTCTTCATGAGGGAAAAGTCCCACGTGCCCAGACCGGGGCCAGTCAATGTGTCCCGGCCAAGATTTCCGTAGAAACCACTGTTGTTGGGCGGAGCTAAAAAGGCCGCCGGATTAAACCATTCATTTACATTGCCCAAAACAACAGGTCCCTTGAATAACGGGTTAACGAACGGGCGCACGGGATTGCGCGTGTCTCCGTTGTTTGACGGGTTATAACTCAGTTGGGGTGTAAATGGAAATCCGCTCTGAATCGTGATCAGCGAGTTCACGGTCCAGCCGCTCAAGACTGTGTTGTCGAAACCGCTTGCGCGCGCTCGAAAGTGCTTACCGCGGCCGAACGGCAAGTCATACACTAAAGCGATGACAGCCACATTGCGCACATCGAAATTCGCGAGCCCCCGGTCGGCTTTGAGGTTGAATGGATTGGATGCCAGCGCCGGCTCGCCACCCGAAGTGGTCGCGTTCGGAGAATCGCCATCGTCGATCGTTTTCGACCACGTATAAGAGCCGCGCAATGAGACACTGCTTTGGTAATTGCGGTTAAGTTCTAACTGCAGCGCGTTATAGGAACTATCAGCCCCGGAAAAGTAAGTCCAGGTATTTGCCAGGTTAGGATTCGCCCGCACGCTGGTAGGTACGTAATATGTGCCTGGCGGAACGGGGCTGCCGGCCAGGGGAGCCGGAAAGTTGGCTGGATAAGTGGACGGGCATGGCGCCGCCGGGCAGATTACCGGAAATGGCTCATTTGCATCAATTCCCAAAATCTCGTGATAGCCGTGCGAGCCGATATACCCAGCCGTGAACGTTGTATTTCTTGTTAACTCATGCTGTACAAGGAAGGACCAGGAGATCAAAGTGGGCGTGTATAGGTCGGGCTGCACTCCGCCCGGAACTAAACGCGCTGTTGCTTGGGTAGGTGTACTACGCGGTATGGGAAGCTGCGACACAGATATATTCGGAACGCTATAGGTGGGATTGAATGGCGCGTTCTGGTCCGTGCGATATCCCAGCGCATCCTGAAGATCGTTGTAGATGCCAAAGCCTGCACGTATGATGCCTCGCCCGGGCAGGCCGCTCCAGGCGAGGCCAATTCTGGGCTGCGGAAGAAACTCGCCACGATTTTTCGTAAATACCGCAGTTCCGATGTGCGGCTGCGTAACGATTACTCCATTGGAGTAGACGTAATTTGCGGCCCGGCCATGCGCCTCATTCCACCCGGTTGTGAACTCATCCCGGAATCCGAGCGAAAAGGTTAGACGTGGAGTTACCGGAATCACATCTTCCGCATAGAATGCGCCAAAAAGCGAACGCCAGTTCAGTTCGGTAGGAGAAGGGTCAAAGAGCAGTGTTCCGATCGTTCCTTGCAGGAACGTTTGCAGGCTGGTGAATGTGGCCTGCCCGTACTGGCTCAGAGCAAGCTGTTCATTCGACTGGAACTGCTGAAACCAGGCGCCGAAACTAAGTTGATGATGGCCGATAATTGACGATATGCGGTCCTCATAAGTGTAGATGTTTCGATGGACGCCCAGATTGCTGCCGTTATTACTTCCCGCAAGGCTGATTTGGGCCGTAGGATTGGATGCTGCGCTGCCGCCCACTACAATTGCTCCCACCGGCAGCCCTTTCAAAAATCCGGGAAGAACTGCCGCCGGCGTTCCTGGCGTCGGCTCGCCAGTGAAAAAGTAGCTGGCGCGTGAGTATCCTGCTCTTGCGGTATTCAGAAGCGTTGACGAGAAGACATGTGTTTCCTCGGCTGTTGCTACTTGTTCCCGCAGCGTCTCAGCATCCGCGCTATAAGCGTTAGTGCTTGTTGGAGTGAAATCGGCGCTGTCATCTGCCGTGTAACTGGCTGCAAACGTATCGTTCTGGGAGAAGATTTGATCCAGCCGGAAGGTCCCGAAATCGTCGCGAATAGTTTGGAGTGGATTGTTAAATGCTTCCGAGATGCCTCCGTAGTCAGGTGCTCCAGGACTTGGCGCCGGCCAGGCGCTAATCAGCGGCGAAATTCCAACCAATACCATTCCTGAAGTCGGGCAGGGAAGCGTTGAAGCTAGCGAACACGGCAGATAACCGTTGCGTGCATTGTTGTCCGGAACCAGATCAACGCCAGTCTGATGAAGGTGTTGCCGTAATTCCTCCCAGTTAGCGAAGAAAAAGGTCCTATTTTTCCGAACCGCGCCGCCTAATGATGCGCCGAACTGATTACGGGTAAAGCCGGGCACGGCCGGCCCGTCGAAGAAGTTCCGTGCATCGAAGGCGCCGTTCCGGAGAAACTCATACAACGAACCGTGGAGTTGATTAGTTCCGGATTGAGTAACAATCAAGACCTGCGCCCCCGAATGTTTGCCGTACTCGGCTCCGTAGGTAGTGCGAAGAACATTGAACTCCCGCACCGCGTCCACGCCTAGCAATTGCTGGCTGGTTCCACCGGGTTGCATATTGTTTTCCGCTGCGCCCGTGAACTCAACTCCGTTCAGAAGATACAGGTTCTGTTGTGGCCTGTTGCCGGAAACAGCGAAATTGTTGCCAACCGTCGAGTTTGAAACTCCTATACCCCCTGTCTTCTGCGACGTAAAATTCACCACTCCAGGATTGAGCGTCATCAACAGATCAAAGCTTCTGCCGTTTAACGGCAGATGTTTAATTTGGCGCCCATTCACCAGGCCGGAATCGTCAGCCACTATCCCCCTGACGGGAAGCGCATTGTCTTTAACAGTGAGCTCCTGAGTGGATGCGCCCAGCCTGAGTGCAAAATCCACGCGCGCATCCTGCCCGATCGCGACGTCAACGCCTGCGCGTACCTCGCCGGCAAAGCCGGTCTTTAGAACTTTGATCTCGTACTGTCCAACCGGCAGCGATGCGAGTTGATATTGACCCGTGCTGTTTGTCTTCGTAACGCGCGTCGCTCCTGTGCCTTCGTTTTTGGCGATGATGGTTGCCTCCGCAACCGAAGCTCCGGAGGGATCGTAAACCGTTCCAAAAAGCGAGGCAAGGGCTTGAGCGCGCAGTGTGGGGCAGCAACAAAAATATAGGGAGCAAAGGATTGCAATACGTCGCCTGAATTGCGCAAAAACCGCGAACACCGTGGTGTCCAGTATCATATACTCTGTAAAGTATACGCAACAGCCCCAAAAGATAGAGCAATGATCGACCTCGGAGGTGAGACTATCATTTCCAATCGTCTGCAGGACACCCGCGAGCGGCGAGGGATTTCTGCTGCCGGCCTGGCCCGTGCTGTGGGGGTCAGTCGCCAAACCATCTACGCTATTGAAGCCGGAAGGTTCGTTCCAAATACGGCGGTAGCCCTCCAGCTTTCACGTGCCCTCGACGCGACTGTGGAAGAGATCTTCGCGATTGCTGACGAAACGTTGCCTCGGCCCGTTAGCGCAGATCTGCTTCATTCTGCTCCGGTGAACAAAGGCCAGCCGGTCCGCATCTGCCGAGTAAACAGAGAGTTGGTCGCTGTCCCCACTACGTGGCTACCGGCCTACCTGCCGCCAGCGGACGGAATAATCGAGTCACGGCGAGAACGAACTGTCCGAATTAGTACGGCTTTTGGATCTGCCGAAGACGGCAAGCGCCTATTGCTGGCCGGATGTGATCCGGCGCTTTCGCTGCTTCATGATGCGCTGCTGGGTTCGGGTGTTGAAATGATCGGCGTGCCGGTCGCAAGCCGCCGTGCTTTGCAATGGCTAAAACAGGGGAAAGTTCACGCCGCCGGCTCACATCTTCTGGACCGCGCGGCAGGAGAATACAACCTTCCGATTCTCCGCCGCTTTTTTCCGACGCGATCGATTCGAGTAATCACCTTTGCAAGTTGGGAGCAGGGATTAGTAATCGCGCGGAGAAACCCGAAAAGCATTCGATCTATCGCGGATCTTGCGGATCGGCGCGTGTGCGTGATCAATCGGGAAAAAGGCTCCGGCAGTCGAGATCTATTGGATTCCAGCCTGCACGAATTCGGTATCGCGCCTGCAGAAGTAAATGGTTATGATTCGATCGCAGCGGGGCACCTTGCCGCAGCACATGCCGTGGGCGCTGGTGAAGCCGACTGTTGCATCGCACCTCGATCTGCAGCGCGTTGCTTCGGCTTAGATTTCATTCCCTTGGCATTTGAGCGTTTCGATTTGACGTTTAGCCGGGCTGCGTTCGGCTCAGCCGCGGCTAAAGCTTTGATGGATGTCTTGCAACGCTCCAGCTTTAGAAAAAAACTTGAATCGATTGCCGGTTATGATGTAACCCACACCGGCGATATCGTGGTTTAGTACGTCTCTATCCGCCGAAGGTAGTCGATTGTTTCATTGTTCTTCGGCCACTTTTCTGAACAATGCTGCTGTGCTCGCCGCAAGCGACCATTTCCCATCATCAGACAATCGTCGGACCCATGGCTCTTGCAGCATCGCTTGTGCTGAATTTGCGAGTATATCCTGAACGCGCATGTTCAGAAACGACGTCTTTTCCGCCAGGGGTAATTCGCGCGCATACCAGGAAAGAAACCAATGCAGGCTCCAGATCGGTTCACCAGACGCCGGCACGAAGTGGCGCAGCAGTTCGAGATCGCGTGAAAATAATTGTTTTAGCCCGGAGCGGGTCGCATTGAAATAATGGTCTGGATAGCCGTGCTCCGGCTGTAGAAACGGAATGCAGCAGTACAATGTTCCACCCGGTTTCAGGACACGGACTAATTCGCGCGCGCAGCTAAACGGATCGGTGACATGCTCCAAAACGTTGAGCGATAACACGGCATCAAAGACCTCATTTTGAAACGGAAGCTTCTGATTTACCCCCAAAACATCCACGTTTGGAAATTCTTCCACCTCCAGGCAAATCACAGTTTCATCTACATACGGCCGCAGACCGGAGCCGCAGTCAAGTACTTTGCCCCCGTTTGAGCGCGCTTGTTCAACAACCGCTTTGGCGACCTCGTCATAGCTATGTGCCGATATGTTGTCCCAACCCGCGATCTGGAATTCCCGCTTAAATTTCTCGGGCAGAAAGTTGAACACCTTGCCGTGGTTTTCAAATGATGCCTGGCAAGCCTGACAATAAATTTTGTCGCCTTCAAACACAAGCGGGGTTGTTTGCGCATCGCAGCTCGGACACGCAAGGTGCTGTTTCAGCCATTCCCGCTTGGCGCCGCGTTTGTGTAAGGATGCTTCTGCAACCGCGGTATCCAGGGCCAGTAAACGCAATGGCTTCGAGGCAACCACGCGTCCGCTTGCAACCAACTGCAAGTTCTTGTCTTTCCCGTGTGCAGCCGGCGTCAGGGCGATCTCGTTCGTATCAACCACTGCTCGAAAACCCGTGACCGATTTTCCAAAAATCCGTTTTGCATCGGGCCGTTCAACCGGAACAAAAGTGAGCGTCACGCCGGCAAGTTGCAAAACAATTTCCTGATCATTTGTTCGCGCAGCAACAAACCACCCCTGAATCGTATCTGCACTGTTTTCAACAACGCCGTTCGCCGGTTGGTCGACATGGAGAAGGTAAGGCTGAAATTGTAGAAAGGCGCGGGCCGCCAGCCGGCCGATGGGCGCTAGCCAGGCGATGTTTGCCATCCGGGCAAATATTGCACCGATTATCATTCCTGAAAATACGACAGTGTAGCGCGCCCGACAACAATCTTCTGACACACTTTGAGACTTTTTGACCCCTGCCCTTGCCAAATGATCACGAGCGAAAACGGTCGGTCACAGTTGTGAAATTTTGCTTAACTTGCTCCATTTCAGCGGGATAAGCCCGCTTTTTTTCATCCTGCAGTACGTGCCCGGAGTGCAATGATTATCAGCAGACGGCATGAGACTCGCGAGAGGGCCGCTGCAATAAAAGCTCAATAAACGCACCCATGAAAAAAACGTTGTCTCCGATAGTTCTTCTCATGTATTTCCTGGCTGCCCGCTGCTCGGGGCAGACCGTTACATCTGTGGCCCTCAGTTCCGGGAGCCCTACGCATGCAACAGCGAACATCACGTTCTCATACAGCGGTTCGCCCACGTCTTTCCGGTTTCGAGTTGCTGTTTCACCGGCCACTTGTACGGCCGGAACTGGAGGAAATTTTGTTGGCTCGACGAGCAGCATGTTTTCTATACGAGCGAATCCGCAACAGGCAAATGTGGATGGCCTCTCTCCCTCGACCAGTTACCAGGTCTGCCCGGAGATCACGGCAGACGGCTCGAATTGGCACGGCGGCATGGGCGTCAATTTCACAACTCTTGCCCAGCCGAAAACACATCCCGCATTACCGGTAGCGCCTGTCTCTTTCAACACTTCTTATCCCAATACGAGCGGATACACGACTTATAGCCTGAATAATTCGTGTGTCGATACAGCGAACGGCAATACCTTGCAGCAGGATCTCAATCTGGCGCTCGCCAATCAGTTGACAAACGGTTCCATTATCAGCATTGCAGCGGGCGCAATTTGTCGCGGTCAAATCAGCCTCACCCAGCACGCGGCAGACCTCGTTTCCGTAAATTCTACGCTCGTATGCCCAAGCACGGGAAGTGGATGTACTCAAAACTCCATACATATTGCGCATAACTTTGTTGAGGGCGATATTGCGGTATTTGGCAGTGACTACGGCGCACCTCCGTCCCCATTGCTACCGGGACAAAACTACTTCGTCCATGTCCTGGATGGGACACACTTTCAGCTCACATTTCCCTTGCCGTACTCCATGGGAGGGTCAGTTGTGGCATTGACAAACCAGGGCAGCGGCACGTGGTATTACTATCGCCGTCTCAATGTGACGCCCGGGCAGAACTACGGCCAGCGCGCGCTGAAATGGATCGTCATTCGGCCCTCCACGCCGGACTCGCAGTTTGTTCCGGAACATACCCGAATTCAGGGGCCACCAGATACAACCGGTCATCCCGCCCCACCGGCTAACTGGCTGCCAAAAATGTATACGTTGACTATGGCAAATCAGTACGCGGGATTTGCTGCGCTTAATCAGCTATTCATTTTGAGCAATCAGGACGGCAATGACGAGTCGATGAACGGGTATGTTCGCGTGGTCGGTGCGCGCTTCACCTTCGATCCGTCGCAAGATGCGAGTGGCGGCCAGCCGATACCCCATTATGCGCTCGTTACCAGCAGTCCATGGAATTCGGATTTCGTTGTGGACCGCTCATGGATGGATCCCCCGCCGCATCCCGACAAAAACTCTGGTCTGTTGCACTTCAACGGGACGAATATCGCGATGGTGGATTCCTATTCTGACAATTTCGACTACTACCATCCGATGTCTAGCGGAATGACCGTTTCGGTTGTAAATGGGAATCAATTCACGATATCTCCTGGAAAGTATACTTTCGGAGCCGGATCCGTGACGTTGACGTCGACAGTTACCATCAACACCAACGGCACATCTTCCTCGCAGCGGGAGTTCGGCTGGATTTATTTTGATGCGGCGGGCACGTTGTATGTGGCGCTACCTCCCGGAATTACTCCCGGTACGCCGGCGTGCAGCGGCTATACGCCGTGCAGGGTATTTACCGTTGACACTTCGCAGACCGGCTATTATGCCGTCGATTCGTCCTCCTCTCCAACCTTTCCCAACTCAGCTCCTGGAGCTGCGGGCCTTACTTACATGGTCGAGCCCGTTTATAGTAGCTCGAGCACGTGCACCGCTACTGCAGCGCTATTTCCGTCGCAATGGTACAGCCAGGCAACGGAGACTCCCGCTCAGTTCAGTAGCCCTTCAACACTATTCGATACAGCAACACGATTTTCTACGGACTCGGTACCGCCTTACATCTGTGGCATTCAGTTTTATAAGCCCGCGACTGACACAGCGGCCTCTCACACGGTGACGCTTTGGTCCGACTCGGGGGCCGTGTTGGCTCGGGCGGCGTCTGCAAGCGAACCCGCTTCGGGAAAAATATATGTTCCCTTTTCTACCCCATATTTAGCCACCGCCAAGACTTACTATCGTGCAGGTTATCAATTTAAAGCCTCCGATGCCCAGTGGGCCTACGCGTTCCAGAACTTCGATCCGAATGGGGGACTTACCGGGGCTGTTCACGCCAGCCAGTATGTAACCTCAAATAGCACTTACAACATTTCGGATGCTTGGCCCCGAACCATGAGCAACCGTCCGAGCGTTGCTTTTTACGCTGTGGTAGGGTTCGGTGCAAACGGACTCGACGGCGGAGTCGCACCATCTGATACCTACACCGACAGTTTCAACACCGAAGGCTGCCAGTGCATGGTAACCGGTAATGGACCAGGTCCATCGGTTTTCCTGGACAACTATACGGTCGGCAGCGGCAATGTATGGCATTTCGATGACAGCGGCGGCTACGCCTTGTCGCGCCATGACTACACGCTTACGCGAAATTGGTTTTATGCTCCATTGACATATATGTTCACTGCGGACGGAGCAAACCAAAGCTCGGACGGCATGAGGCACGGGCATCGGCACTCCTTGGAATGGAAACAGGGAAATTGCGGCGCAGTCGTGGGAAATATTTTCGACACCTCGTGGGTAGAAGACACCCCGTTCGGTGATCTATTTGAGGTCGGCGCGGTTAACGGGTCCTACGGTATATGCGGC
>Ga0070739_10003783_pt1 | contig 18513 bp, 11 predicted proteins | sample Coa_R1_7_FD_66445 | JGI IMG/M metagenome (GOLD analysis project Ga0070739, IMG submission 66445) | Surface soil microbial communities from Centralia Pennsylvania, which are recovering from an underground coalmine fire - Coalmine... | ecosystem: Environmental > Terrestrial > Soil > Unclassified ... | reverse complement strand
GTGTTCGTTCCCGGTGACTTCCTCGACCTCGGCAGCCGGGAAGCGGTCGATGTGGCCCTACACCGGCTCGCCCGGAAGGGAACGATCCGCCGCCTGGCCCGCGGCGTGTACGACTTCCCGAAAGAGCACCCGGTGCTTGGTCTGCTCGCGCCATCCGCCGACGCCGTGGCCCGCGCTCTGGCTGGCCGCGACCGCACCCGGCTCCAGCCTGCCGGAGCCTACGCGGCGAACATCCTCGGGTTGTCGGAGCAGGTGCCGGCGAAAGCAGTCTTCCTGACCGACGGCCCGAGCCGGACGGTCAAGATCGGCCCGACCACGATCCAGCTGCGGCGGACCACCCCACGGAACATGGAGGCGGCGGGGCGGCTGAGCGGCCTCCTGATGCAAGCACTCCGCGAGCTGGGCGAAGAGCATGTGACCCAGGAGCGGCGTGAGCACCTGAAACGGACGCTCCCGGCTGACAAGCGGCGGGAACTCGTGAAGGATTTGAGGCTGGCCCCGGCCTGGATGCACCCGATCTTCCGGGAGCTGGCCGAGGAGGACGCATGAGGCTCCACTTCCTCACCCTGCCGGCCGAAGAACGTCGCCTGTACGTCGAGCAGGCGGCCGTCCGGCGGAACGTATCGCCCGTGCTCCTGGAGAAGGACTTCTGGGTGTGCTGGCTGCTGGGTCTGCTGTTCGGCTCGGAGTTCGCCGGCAGCCTGGTGTTCAAGGGCGGCACCTCGCTCTCGAAGGTGTTCGGCGTCATCGAGCGGTTCTCGGAAGACATCGACCTGTCGCTGTCGCCGGAGTTTCTGAAGCTGCCGGAAGCCGGGACGAGCCGGAACCAGGCGAACAAATGGATGACGAGGGCCGAGGCCGCCTGTGCCCAGGCGGTGAAGACCCAGATCGCGCCCGCCCTGGAAGCGGCCGCAGAGGCAGTGCTCGGCAAGCGCGACGGCGGCTGGTTCGAGTTCCTGACCGATGCCCACACGAACTCGCCGGTGCTCCTGTTCCACTACCCATCGTCGCAGCCGGCGGGGTTCGAGTACCTCCAACGCGCGGTCAAGCTGGAATTCGGCTCGCTCACGGACCAGCAACCCGTCGGCCGACATCCGGTGCGGCCGTGGCTGGCGGATGTCCTCCCCGTCGCATTTCCCGACTGGCAATGCGAAATCGTTGCCCTGGAGGTCGAGCGGAGCTTCTGGGAAAAAGCGACGATCCTCCACGCCGAGCATCACCGGCCGGCCGACAAGCCGATGCCCGATCGGTTCTCTCGCCACTACGCGGACACGGCAGCACTGGCCCGGCACCCGACCGCGAGCAGGGCCATCGACCAGCATGACCTCCGGGACCGGATTGTAGCGTGGAAGGGGCAATTCTTTGGCAGTTCGTGGGCCAGCTACCACCTCGCAAAGCCGGGGACCTTCCGTCTCGTCCCGCCAACAGCGCGTGTGCCTGCATTGCGGCGTGATTACCAGGCGATGCGCGACATGTATCTCTCTGATCCCGCCTCCTTCGACGACGTGCTTGCAACACTGGCAGACCTCGAACGCCGCATCAACCAGCCCGGAGGCGGATAGCACGTGCTCGCGGTGACTAAAGAACCGCGCCGACCGCAGCCTGGCTCACTGCCGGATCAGTTCGGGTGATAAGAAGGGGAAGCGGCCGCTTGATTCCACGGGCTATTACACCGAAAAACGGAAGAGCCCTGCTCAGGGCGCCCAACAGGCACTTCCAAGGAGGCAGCCGAAGTGAAAAGACTCGAATCTCGTGGCAGAGGAGGAGGCCGTCGCTCACTTGGCCGGTGTGCCATTTCCCCCGAAACACCACATGGCTTTCTCATGGCTTTCCGGCAAACATCAGCAGTTTATTCGTCGATTGGCTCAAACTGGCCGAGGCCAAAATGCGCAGAATGGCCGTAACTTGGGAATGGCAGTACGATTGGCTCGGGCAGAATCACCTTGAGCAACAGGCCAATTAGGTGAGTGGGATCGGATTGCGTGGCGATTGTATTGTCATGCTGATGAACCTTGCAAACTTCCCACTTGCTATTGGCCACCTCCGCTCGCTGAATAGTGGCCGACGAAGGATCGGTTCCGTTCTCACGGAAGCAAAACCGAAGTTGGTTCTCTGGGCTATACGGTTCCCGTACTCTACCTTCCGCAAACTTCTTTCGATACCAATACCGAGGCGGCACGAAAGGTGTGACTGACCGCCAAACACAAGATGGCCGAGGTTGTGGAAGCTCGCGCTGAACTCGGAGCAGAACTGGCCGCACAGGGAATCGGCCTCCTGCCCAGCGCAGGGCACCGACAGCCACCAAGGCATTCACCTCTTGTTGAGTGAAGCCGTAAGGACACCAGACGCGCAGCAACGACAAGTACTGCCCTAAATTGTCGGGTACCGGTAAGTAGAAGGCATGGTGATGCCCCGTTTGATACCCTTGCGGCCCGTCACGGCCGCTCAACGCGAACGACGGGCCGGGATGATTCCGAATGGCTGCATCGCGGAACAGTTCGGCAATCGACACAGTGAACTTCGCCGGAACCGGAATCCGGCATTGGAGGGAGAACTCCAGGAAGTGGGCCACGATGCGGCCGGCTGGCGCCCTCCGTTGGGGCGGTTGAGTGTGACGGACGACCCAGCGATGTGGCCACCCTTCCGGCATCCGATATGAGAACCAGGCGGCCCCGTCGGGAAGAGGCTGGGGCGCGTCAAGTAACTCCTGAACAAGGTGTTTCTGAGCTACGTCACTTCCCGCGTTGTCCTCGCGTCGCTTCCACAGGTCACTGGCCTGGAAGTCGTCTGGATCCGGGCAGAATACATCACGAAAGGTCGAACCGATCTGCCGACACGGTTTGCCGGATTGTAGAGCGACCTGAGCGGCTTCGCGTTCCCGGTCGGAGTCCACGACCTCGACTTCGCAGACCGATTCCGCTCGCCCGAAGTAACTCACACGTTCTGCGATGCCGCTGGTGACGCTGCAAACTACATGAGCGTCCGCCTCGCTGAGGCCGAGCAACTGCCATTGAATCAGCACGTCGCCGCCAACCGCCACGAAGTGGTTCTCGTGTCGGACGCGCTTATACTTCGCGAGCGAGACCTCACCCTTCGCCGTGGCGCCATAGTTGGGTTGGTAGTGAACGGCTCGCGAAAAGCTGACCTTCGGGAGGACGAAGGTTGGCAACTCTCGGCCAAGCGCTTCCAGCGTCCGAATAAGTTCGGGGCTGGGTTCACGACCAGGATTGGCTTGAAACCAGGCGGCGGCCAAGGCGCGGAGGAGCCGCCACGGGCTGGGCGGCCATTCGGCTTCCCTGATCCGCGCCGGGTTCTGCCCCCAAGGGTGCGCGTAGTAGCGTCCCCAAAGGAACGAGAGTCGAAGGGTTAACACGACTCAGCCTCCGAGTTCCAGGGTGAGCGGGGAGCGGTTGGCGGGCAGCTCGGCCTTCGTGATCAGGTCCTGGAGCGACCCATCGGCGGGCTTGCCGCCGTTCTTCTTGCCACCGTTGGTGACGATCTGCTCGAACGGGAAGTCGGTTTCGCTCCCGCCTTTCCATTTCGTCTTGTACTTCGCCGATTCCAGCACCAAGTCGCATTCGGTCCGCAAACGATGGCCGTCGCTCAGCGCCTTGAGGAACTGAGCGACCTTCCAGAGCGACAGGGCTATGAGCAGGCGGCGGCGGTATTCGCAGACGGCGGTTCGTTGCGTGGCAGCAGCCTCCTTTTCATCCTTGGGAGCCTCCGCTCCGACCGACAGGCCAGACAAGAGTCCGATGTCGATGGTGAAGTTGGACTGGATCGTCTGGGCGACGATGCGTTCCTTCCGGAAGATGGCCTGCCCGGCGTCACCCGTTCCGATGGGGTCGATTCGCACTCCCGGAACCCCCACGGGTTGCGCGTTCAGCCCGACGATACACGCCGTCAGCGCTCGCGGAGAGCGAAGACCGACGAACGTTAGCTCGCCTTTCAAAGAGATCTGAAATCCGTGAATGAGGGAGAGCGGGTCCAGCTCCATCGCCAGGCGGAAGATGCGCGGCACGTTGGCGGCAGGGATGTTGTCCGCCGTACCGTCGAGGACGCGCTTCACGAAATCGACGAGCTTCTCGCCCGCGTTCCATTCATTCCCGTTCTTCTGCTTGAAAGTCGCCTTCATGATGTACTCTGAGGCGAAGCGGTGGCCGTCGAGCGTCGATGCCGTCATGAACCGCCCGTTCTTCATGACCGTGATGTACGGCAACCCCGCGAGTTCAGGTAGCAGAGTCCCCGTGTACTTGTCGGCCACCGCCACCTCTTCCAGGCGGTTGGCCATTGAAGGTTCAGACTCGATCAAGCAGACCTGGCCATGCTCCCCAGAGGGATCGGGGTACAGCACCGGGCCTATGTCTGGGAACCCGGTCGGCTGAATGCGTGGATCGGCCGTGCTGGGGCTCAGGGTAGCCGTCACGTAGAGTCGCTTCGTATCCCTGGGGATCGAGACGCCGCCGAACGAGAAGTCTGAGTCTGCCATGTTGGATGCGGCTCCTATCGGTTGGTTTGTGGGAGGGTGATGGCCCGGAAGAGTTGCCAGCGATCCTGCCGATCGAGGGGAATCAAGACCGCCGCGGCGAGCCGCCGCGACAACACCGGGTCACATAGGAGTTGCGCTTGGCCGGAGCCGAGCGCGACCACGTCCCGGCCGGCCAGTAGCTGCTTCTGCCTACGACAATCCTCGCCGTAGACGTTCGGGACGCCGACGAGGGCCAGGCGGCGAAGTGCCTCGGATACGCCCGCGGCGACCATCCCCGGTTCCTGACGGCTGACGAGAGACACCGTCCGCTGCACAACGGCACGCGGACCGGAAGTCCCCGCGCGCTCGACGGCATCATCGGCCTTCGCATCGCAGGCGATCTCGATGAGTGCCCGGGCGGCAGCGTAGGCAACGGGCAGCGCGTCGAGGTGTTCTTCGTCCGTCGTCTCCGCTGCATGTTCTTGGCGCCCTGACGGAGACCCTTGCCAGTCGATCAAGCTGAGGGCCTCGACCATCCGGACAATCCGCCGGTCATCGAGTTCGCCGCGCAAAAATGCCAGCACCGCTGAAAGCCTCGCGGTACAAGTACCCACCAGCGCCGGCCGGAAATCGGCCGCCGAATCGATGACTCGGCGCGCAAGGACCGCCGACAGATCGCGCGTCAGGTCGATGCCTGTCCAGACCGCCTGGGGCGAAGGAGATTCCGGCAAGAACCACTGCCGCTGGCCTCTTTGCAGCGGCAGTAATGATCCGAGGAACGGCTCCGTCTTGGAAAACGTCCCATCGGGCTGTCTCTCTCGCCCTCGAATGGATGCCACGGCACGGGCAATCTCGAACGCGGGGTCAGCCGCCAAGTCGCCGAGGGCTTCGGACCAATCGTCACAGCGGAGCGGGGGAACGAACGTGACGCGCCGAGGCCCGACCGTCTCGCGGAGAGACTTGGATGTCGCCAGATGAGAGTTCAAGTCGGCCAAACGGCACAGGACATCGAGGACCTTTGTTGCGTCCGGCTCGGCCGCAGCTTCTTCGATGGCTTCGAGGACAGGCGCTCGGAGCGGATGAAGGTCGTTCTTGGATTCGCGTGCGAACTCGAACTGGTTCAAGAAGCCGGACTCGTCAACGGGGGCCAGCAGCTCGTTCAACATGCTCGACGCCGCATTCCCGGAACAGGGCACGAACCGTCCGGCCGTCGTCCACGGTACGTTGGCCCCTTTCAGCTTGAATCGAAACTCCTGGAAAGCGAAGAACCCGGCATCGACGCCTTGAGAACGGACCGCCCGGGCAAAATCGCTCGAAAAGCGGCAGTCCTTGGAAGGCAGGCGCGCCTGAGAGTCCAGCAGGAATGACTGAAGCTCTTGAAAGCCTGTGGGCCGGGTCCAGATCGGGAGCCAGAACGAAGAGGCCAACCTCAATGACTTCCCCTGCTCGTCCGTCATCGTTTCCGTGCTCTCAAAGACGAAGGGGAACGCGGCACGGGATCGGCTCCGGGCGCTGAGAGCCTTCGAGGTGGTGCCACGCATCGCCAGCGCACCCTCCACCGCGAGGAGATAATCCAGCGGACAGAACGGGTAATCTTCGGTGACCCAATCGGATCCTTGATTGTAGCTCTTGATCGCATCGGGAAAGAACGGCGTCCCCTTGCCCTTTTGATTCCCGGCATTGATACCGCTTCCGACGACCCGATCAGCAAACAGACTGGCTCGCGTGAACGCCTCGGGGTTTTTCCGGAACGCGATGAAGTAATCCCAGAAGTTCAGGAAGATGTCCGCGTTGACCTTGTCGCCCGGTCGGCCGCGGCGAACGAAGAGTGGGTTGTCATTGTCCCTAGGCAAGTGCAACGCGCAGAGCGCGTCGAACGACTCGGCGACGGCATCGGGCAGTTGATCGCGGTAGCGAAGGAAGACGCTGCCCGTGTTTTGGTCGCCATCACCGCCTTGTAGGTTGGCGACAAACCGCCGGGCCAGTTCGAGGCAGTCGGAGAACACGTCATCGTCTCGCAACACTTTTTCGACGCTCGGCAGCGTCCCGTCCTTCTTCGCGCTTTCCTTTCTGGTCGATGCCCGAGGCATATTCTCTGCGGCAAGGACGCTCTGCAACTCGTCGAGATGTTCCCAGCGAATCTCGAACTCAAACTTCCCACTCCGGGGAACCTTGATGTCTTTGGGAAGGCCGAAGGTCTCAAGTTTGTCGGCACATCGTGACACGAATGCCCTCAGAGAATCGACCGGCGCGGTAATGCTCGCGCCGACGCAGCAACACAGGCCGGTGTCCGACAGGATCCCCCGAATCGCCGAGATCGCCGCACTCTCCGGGGACCAGGAGATCGGCTTGCCCTTCTCCAGCTGCTTCTTGGCAGTAGTCGGCGTCAGGCCGAGTTCCTTGAGGGCCGCGGCATTCCGATCCGCAAACCGCCGCAGGTCCTCCGCCGGACCGGAGATCGTGACCTCCATCTTGTCCGTGACGCCACCGCTTTTGTTCCATGCGGCAATCACCGGGGTCGGCCTGTACTTCTCTACGAAGAACCGTGCGAGGCTACCCGCGTCGGGGTAGCGATCGGATCGCAGCACGAAGGTCGCGGTCCCCGGATTCCACCAGCCCTCAGCAGAAGGATCGCAATCCTCCTGCGACGCGCACTCGCAGAGGGCTCGCAAGACGCCGATGGCCTTCAGCGCGTGCCCCAACACATCGTGTCGGCATCCAGGCAATGGGATTCCTTGAGACGCGGTCATCGCTGGGCGCCTCCCGAAACACATTCCTCCGCGCGATCCTCTGCTGACAGCGGCTGCGCGTTGATTACTCCCGTGGAAGGGTTCGCGCTGGCACGGCAGTCGGCGGCCCGCACAATCGCCTCGTAATAGGCGAGGCGGAACGGTCCAAAATGGTCGAGCAATCGGAGCACGGACTGCGTCCAGCTTTCTGAACCATCCTGCCCCCGCCCCATCTGGCGGCACGCGATCGACAGGGCGGGCGTGTCCGGCAGCGGCCGTCCGTCCAGTGTGAAGCCCGTGACGCGCATGCCCTCGCGGATTCCGCGAACTTCGTCCGATCCCCGTCGTACCCGCCTCGGGTCGCGCGGCAGTTCGTCGCGGAGGGTTTTGCGGACGTGACCGTGGTGCGACATCACGAGATACTCGGCCAAGAGTTCATGAACTGTCGGTAGCTGGCCGTCCCGGCGACGGTGCTGCCGTAGCGCGAGGGCCGAGGCGACTTCATGCCGCAGACCCGGGGCGAACGCCCGTTTCAACCGCCAGACTTCGCGCGGCAGGGCTGATCCGGTCAATCCCCTCAGCAGGGGGCTTTCTCGAAACGAGAACTTCCCGATCGGGGCGATCTGGCCCGGCCAGGTCAACCGTGCTTCGGCTGCCACCCGGCGGGTCGCACCTTGCCACTCCTCAAGAGCCTTGCCGTAGTCATGCCATCGGATCGCCTCGGTGATGGCACCGCGAACAGCATCATCGAGCGGCGAGAGTGCGTCGAGGATGACCTCCGAACACGTCCGCACATCCCGCGTATGCGACTCGATGCTTTGCCAACCAGTCTCAAGGCTGGAGAGAAGATCCTCGTCCGTGGGGCGCTGGAGCGGCACAGACAGATCCGTCACGCGAATACCGCCATTGCCGGTGCCGGTCCAGCCGAGGCCATCTTCGTACCCCCCGGCTTCGGCGGGAAGGAGTAGCGTGGCCCCGGGAAGAAGGTTGTCACGGCTTGCCGGCTGCCAACCCCGTTCGCGTCCCAGCCAGACGAATCCCTGTTGCCAGGGGCTACTCTTCGCGAACACCTGCCAGATTGGAACCTGGCAGATCTCCTGTCGGCCGATGTCGAAGTCAAAAGGAGGCCCTTCGCCATCCCACTGCCGCCAGAGGACGTAGATGTCCGTTTCGGGGTCAATGCCTCGGACGAACGGAGAGACATCAGTGTAGCCAAGGGAGAGGTTGGAATCCGTGTCGAAGAAATCGAGGAGTTCGTGCCGTTGCAGCGAGTAGTCCGGCGGCTGAAGGGCCCTCTCCAGTGCCGGTAGGAGTTGCGTTTCGAGGTTGGCAGGACTGGCATCCTCGACCGACCGGAAAGATGCCTGCGCCGCCTCGCACTCCTCCCGGTCATACGGCAAGTAGGCGCGGGCCGTTTCCCGCTCATGCCGTTCGCGGTCATCCTTGGTCGGCCGATTGGGAAGCGGGGGGAGGGGTATCCCAACGAGAACCGCGACCGGCCTCCAGCCGTATTTGACATCGGCGTTGTGCCCGAACTCCCCGGCCCGATTCAGCCGCCCCAGACGCTGGACGATGCTGGGAAGCGGAGCGACTTCCGTCCAGAGGATCGCCGACGAGAGATCGACGCCCGCTTCGACCACTTGCGTCGCAACAACGATTTGTCCCGCCTGTCGCTCCAGGGGAGCTTTCAGGCGGTCCTGCTGCCTGGCACGGTCGGGAGGTCGGAACCGCGAATGGAGCAAGACCAAGTCGATGGATGATTGGTCACCGAGCTTGTCTCGGAGCGCAGCATGGATCTCCATCGCACGATTCACGGTGTTGCAGATGATGAGGGTACGCCGCGGAACCTCGGCAGGCGCCTCTCTCAAGCTCGACAACATCTCGTGATGACGAGTGAGGACTCGCTGGGCTGCGTCGGGATCGTTCAGGTTCCAGAGTAGTTGGGACTCCAGCTGCTTGGTCGCCAATCGCCGCTGGCCAAGCACCCCGTCGGTGTCTGATCGCTCCTCCGGGGATAACGTGAAGACGAAGGCGGATGATCGCCGGTCACCCTCGCCATCACGCCACTCTCTCGAAGCGAGCATCCTCCGGCTGGCCGTTGCCGACATGTACCACGAGAAACATGGTTTCTCGGTGCCGAAGTACTTCTTGCCAAGGATCTCGCCGCCACGGAAGGCTTCGAGCTGAAGGCCGGTGGCGAGTCCGGGTCCCAGCAGCTGCACCTCGTCAAAGATCCAGAGGCAATCGTTGTTCAGCAGGCCGAACTCGAGGGGCCACCGAGGGCGGCGGGAGGCGTAGCCGCGGTTCAGCGCCCGCGATAGGAGCATGTCCTGCGTGCCGACCAACAGCGCGTCCCGCTCGGGCCAGTGCGCCCAGTCGGTTCGTTCCTCGCCGCCCATCAGGAGGTGTACGGCGATCCGTCCCGAACCCTGCGCGCCGTTCCGGCCAGCCCAGCCAAGTTCGCGAGAATCCGACGAGTCCGGGCTGTACTCGCGCAACTGCGATGTCCACGTCGGCAACCCATCGTCGGCTGGATTCTCCCAGATTGCTTGGCCCGCCAGCAGCCCCAGCCGGTCGAGCCACCGGATCGCTTCCGAATGGGTCTGCTCGGCCAGGACGCGCATGGGCAAGCAATACACCAGTCGGCGAGGCGTGCCGGTCCGCACGTCCGCGGGCGCGAACCGGCGCCGCCAGACCCAGGACAGGACAGCCGCCGCCGTCTTCCCGAGCCCAGTGGGAACGTTCAGAAGATAGGAAGTGGTCGGGCCGGCCGTCGCGAGTCGCTTCTGGTAGGGGTACGCGGTTATGCCGGCCGTCGCGTGGTTGAACATCGCGGCGAAATGGATTGTCCCGTTCATTTGTTGCGTCACGGCCATTACGCCACTCCTGCGACTTCCCTCCTACTACCGTGTTAGGGGAAAGAGTACCGCGCGCTACCTGCTTGTTCCAGGTCGGTAGACCAAGAATGCCCTGATACCTTGATGTCCGGCCGAGGCTCGCAGAGCCCGGTTTTCTTAGCGAATAGAGCAGCAATCGCCTGGAGGTCTGCCCGCACCTGAGGTATCCGACAGTCCTGATGCGGGCGGGGCAGGGTTCGCCAGACCTGCGGAACACCAGAAAAAGTGGATCAATGTGATGGCTATCAACACTACGAACAGACCACCAAGCGCGCCACGGCCCAGGCCAAGCGGGCTCGCCGAAGAAGGCTGCGAAGCCGAACGGGCAAGGGTGTCCCCAAATGTCCCCAAAAAAGCGCACGAAAAGACCCCCAGCCGTCTCTCGACGACCGGAGGCGTTTCGGTGACCGGAGCGACTGACGATCGTCGCGGCCAGATCAGAAGCGCTTGATTTCCCAATGCCACCGCAACATCAACAGTGGTTTGTCCCCAAATTGTCCCCAAACCGATTTACCACTCGTCATATCCCTGAAACGACAGTAGCCGCAAGTCCTTTACTTGCGGCTACTTTTGTTTAGCGAGGGCGACGGGACTCGAACCCGCAACCACCGGATCGACAGTCCGGTACTCTAACCAATTGAGCTACGCCCCCAAATTATTGTTTCTTCTAACTTTACGTCATTTTTCCTTTTTCTCTGCTACGCAACTATACAACCGCTACTACAACCGTATAATGAAGAGTATGGCCTGGTAGTCGTTACCGAGTAGGCCGTGTACACAGCGAGACCGGGTTAAGGAGTTATCGCCATGTCTGAAAACAATTCTACCGCGCCGGCCTCATCCGGCAAGCCTGCCAAGCCGAGTAAGCCATATCCCGACTTTCCGTTAACCGCGCATCCTGTTGGCCAGTGGTGTAAGAAAATCCGGGGAAAGTTGTACTATTTCGGGCCATGGGACAATCCAGATGCCGCCCTGGATAACTACTTGAAACAGAAGGACGCCCTGCACGCCGGTCGTAAACCGCGCCAGGAAGCGGAGGGAACGACGGTCAAGGGATTGGTGAATGACTTCCTCAATTACAAACGGTCGTTGCGCGATACTGGCGAGTTGGCTCCGCGAACGTGGGAGGACTACAAAGCAGCGGGCGATTTGCTCATCCAGTACTTCGGCAAGGGCCGTCGCATCGACGATCTTGATCCCGAAGACTTTAGTGACCTGCGCAAGAAATTGGCCCAAAAGTGGGGGCCGACAACAGTACGCAACGCTATTCAGCGTATCCGCGTCATCTTCAAGTTTGCCGTCGATAACGGTTTGACGGATCGTCTCATCCGTTATGGGCAGGGGTTCAAACGTCCCTCGCAAAAGACGTTGCGCCTGGAACGCGCCCGCAAGGGACCAAAACTGTTCACACCGGCAGAGGTCCGCGAGCTGCTTGATACCGCGACGGTACCCGCGCGGGCGATGATCTTGCTTGGCATCAATTGCGGTATGGGTAACGCTGATTGCGGCGTATTGCCTCTGTCCGCTGTGGATCTAGAAACGGGAATAATCGACTTCCCGCGTCCGAAAACCGGCATCCCGCGCCGTTGCCCCCTATGGCCGGAAACCATCGATGCCGTCCGGAATGCCTTGGCTTGCCGGCCCCAACCCAAACGAGAGGAACATGCCGGACTCGTATTCATTACCAAGTACGGCAAGCCGTGGGCGAAGCTGACGACCGATAATACTTTGGCGAAGGAAGTGAGTAAGCTGATGAAGGCGCTGAAGATCAATGGACGAAAGGGGCTCGGCTTTTATACCCTTCGTCACACCTTCCGCACGGTGGCCGACGAATCCAAAGACCAACCCGCAGTCGATTTCATCATGGGCGATGAAGTACCGAACATGAGCGCTGTTTACCGAGAAACCATCAGCGATGAGCGATTACGGGCCGTGGCCGATCATGTTCGCCGATGGTTGTTTCCGTCTACGGCGTTCTTGAAGGGGGTAGAATAAACCCGATAAAACGACAGGTCCGATCAACGCGGGGCCAGGTGCCAGTCCAGCAGATCCGTGCACTGTCTATCCCGTGCTGTTCGCTCCTGTACTGATCGCGTTGCTTGACGCCTCTGTTGAGCCTCGCTGGGAAACTCAAGCGCGACTGTAACGCCCGCCTTCGTGCAACTGGACAAGTCCCACTACCGCACCCATGTCAATTACAGGCAGGAACCGGCCGACAAGTCGCTGCCGCTGCCGGCCGCGAGCTACACGGGTAGCTACCACAACGACTTCCTCGGCGATGCTATCGTCGCAGAGGAGACCGGCAAGCTCGTGCTGAAACTTGGGCCGAAATGGCGGGCATTCCCGCTGACGTGCTTCGACCGCGATACGTTCACCTACCAACCCACGGGCGAGATGTCGGCCGGTCCCAGCTGCGCTACGCTCCGCATTGGCCCGGACCGCATCGCGGACGCGGTCACGCTGGAATACCTGGACGTGCATGGATCGGGCACGCTGACCCGCGTGCCCGTGCGGAAGTAGCGCTGGCGGCGCTGTACCTCCCAACCTGGAGGTAAACAGCTGGGCCCGCCGCCGGTCGGTTAGATGGCCTCAGCCCTGCCATCGGAGGCTTTCCGTCGTAAAATGCCTGCCTTACGTCCCGAGATCCGGCCGCACTCCGCGCCGGTCACTGCCCTTTCCAGGAGGCGGCATCATGCGAAAGCGAACGACTCTGGCAGCCGCGGCAGTGCTTGCGGCCGGCGCCCTCCTCGGCTGCCTGGCGGCATCAGGCTGGCTGGCCGTGGCGCAGGATAAAGCCAGCCAGACCAACGCCGCTTCCCAATCGTCCGCAGGAGCGACACAGGACGGCGGCAAAGTGTGGTGGCCTCAGTTTAGAGGACCGAATTCCTCGGGACTCGGCGAAGGCAGACCGCCCATTCACTTTGGCCCCGACCAAAACGTCCTTTGGAAGACTGCTGTGGGGGCTGGACTGTCATCGCCCATTATTTGGCAAGGACGTATTTTCCTGACGGAATTTGATGAGGCGACCAGACAACTCGCCACCGTGTGCATCGACCGGCGCACCGGCAAGATCCTCTGGCGGCGTACGATAGCGCCGGAACAGATCGAAAAGGTCCATGCAATCAGCAGCCCTGCCGCCGCCACGCCTGCCACCGACGGAGAGCGGGTCTATGTCTACTTCGGGTCCTATGGGTTAGTGTGTTACGACCTGGACGGAAACCAGAAGTGGGAAAGACGACTCCCGTTGCCGGAAAACCCCTATGGCACGGCCGCTTCACCGATCATTGCCGGTGACTTGTTGGTGCTCAACCATCAGGGAAAAGACTCCTACTTGCTGGGCGTCCATCGTCGCGACGGCCGGACAGTCTGGAGGACGGATCGCTCGAAGTATCAGTATGGGTGGTCGACTCCGGTGCATTGGCGTCACGACGGGGTCGAGGAGATTGTCGTACTGGGAGGTGACTTTAAGCCGGACCAGCGTCTAATGGCATACAATCTCGCGGATGGAGCGGAGCGATGGTGGGCAGGAGGGCTGCCGCCGTGCGGGAAAAGTACGCCGGTCATTGGTGGCGGTTTGCTGTTTCTGGCTGCGCCGGACATTATCTTGGAGACGGTGGCTGAAAGACGGAACCCGGAACGAGCCGCGCAGTTCTACGCGAAGAACGCGGCTCGTGTAATGGCTGTTCGTCCGGGCGGCCAGGGTGAAGTCAACAAGGCGAATATTGCCTGGTCGGAGAGGAAGGGCGTTCCAGGTGTTCCCTCACCCCTGTACTACAAGGGACGACTTTATACTTTCCAGAACGGCGGTTTCGTTTTCTGTCGAATCGCAAAGACAGGCGCGTTGGTTTACAGCGGACGGCTGGGAGCGTCGGGCTGCTACTACTCCTCGCCGGTGGCTGCCGATGATAAGGTCTACATTGCATCCGAAGAGGGCGTGGTGCTTGTGCTGGATTCCGGTGAAGAGTTGAAGATTCTGGCCTCGAACAAGCTTGACGGCGCGATCCTAGCCACACCGGCGTTAGTCGACAGGAACATCTACGTGAGAACCGAGAATCACCTGTACGCATTTGGAAAGTGAGAAACGCACCCGACCCTGAGGCCCGCCATCCTTGTTTCTCTTGGCCGTCTTCTGTGGGGCCATCCACACCTTGCAGGAGTTCCTCCGCAACCACGTCTGGGGCATACCCCATACCCCAAAAGCCCCAAAAGTCCCGCAGATAAGAGAGCGCAGGCCTGGCCCGTCGCCGGCGCATTGCCCCGAAAGTTAGCCCAAAAGGTTCGCCACTACGGAAAAACATGGGAAAAATGATACTTTCGGGGCTTATGGGGTATGGGGTAAGAGTCCAAAGGCAACAATTGTGCGGATGATCCAGACGATGTACCAGCCGTATTAGCGGCTATACAGATGCTGGCTGAGCACTTTCGCTATCCAGTCGTGCCGGCGCGTCTGGACAGGTTCCCGGAAGACGCTTTCGTTTGCGTAGCTAGCACCGTTCGGGCCATGCATCAAAAAGACACACTGCCCACCGGGCTTGAACTCGAACTGCTCGAACGTGTTCGTGCAAACCTTCGGCTCCTACCATTGCGCGAGGCGATCCGGTTGCTCGAACGCGGCGAATACCTTCGGGGGCGGACACGAGAGCACTCGTTCAGGGCTGATGACAGCCTTCGGGTTATTCGCTTGGGACATCGACAACTTCCGCCAGGATTCTCTTTGTAAAGAGCCTTCGCCACGCCTTCGTTCATGCTTCTTTAGCGACCGCCGCACTTCGCTCGGCGATCAGGCGGTTGACCGCTTCATTAGCAGGCCGGATCTCGAAGGGCCCCATCCTCACACCCGGGTGTTTCGACATCAGCGCGATCGCGCGGTTCAGGTCGCGGGCTTCCAGCAGCAGTATGCCGCCGAGCGTTTCCTTGGTCTCCACATACGGACCATCGGTGACTACGATCGCGCCATCCTTCATCCGCAACGTGACCGCGTTGCGGGCCGAATCGAGCGCTTCTCCTCCCAGGAAATGTCCGCCACGTCGAAGTTCGTCGTCGTAGGCAAAACACTCTTCCATCATTCTCTGCGCATCTTCCTGCGGAATCTGAGCAAACGCCGCCTCATCGATGAACCCTAAACACACGTATTTCATGCGACACCTCGTTCAAAGATTACTCTTCCGGACTTGCTCGGCCCTCACTGGCGCCAAGCTCTCGTCCATTAGTCGAATGGGCCAGGCCGCAATCGACACCACAGACGGATTTTTTTTCAAACGACAGGCCCCAACCACTCAGTTCCTTGAACCGTCCCCTGCAACGCAGCAGCGACGCAAACGACTAACGCCAAATAAACCCAGCTCATCAGGTTTTCTCTACACGCCCCGCCCCCACAAGCGTCAAGTTGCTTGACTGGTGGCCGACTTCCAAAACAGTCAATTAGTTGGGCTATCGATACCAGCCGCGTTGCCGAAGACATGGACCAACGTGGGGATGATCCCCATGTTGGACTCATCAGGTAGGAATTTCGAGATGGTGGCTCTCCATCTCGATGCTATGCCCATGTGACTCGCTACTATCGAACTAGCATCGCAAACTTTCTCAAACGTCTTGGTGTCGTATGGTCATCATGATCATACTTTGCGTCCGGGACGACCGGCAGGAGCAGGAGGCGGCGGAGCTACGGGTGGTGGTTCCGGCGTTGCCAGGGGAACCATCACCGGCGGCCCCACGGGGATAATAGGCGCCGGGGCAGGCGCACTCATCGCTACCAGCCGTTTCAGCAATGTCGCCGTTAGCCGCGTCATCTCCGCACGGCTATCCCGAGCATACGCGTCATTGGCGACGCGGTCATACACGATCATCGCTCCGTCCAGGGCCACTCCCGCGAACAGACCGCGACTGCGCGAGTAGGACATGATCTCCGTCCGCAACTGGGCATCGGTCTCGACCTCCGCCTGCCTACCCACCGGGCCAGCCGCAATGGCTGCGTCGGCACCCGGCGTCAGCTTGCCTTTGCCTGCCAAGACGCGGCTGAGACTGTCGCGGCTCTTAGCGCATGCCGGGCCCGTCTTATCCTCACGACCGCTCCCAAAATGGGCTTACCGAACTCCAGCCGTCGAGCGTAGAGATCGCCCCTTTACCTTCTCCGTCGCTGGCATACTTGCAGGCAGGCCGGTCCTTCGCCGCGACCCGATGAGGAAAATCACTCCTAGAACCACGAGTGCCGTCGCCTCACTCGTACGACCGGCCAACTCTTCACCCGCGACGGCCCACCCAAACACCACGGCAACCAACGGATTGACGAACGCATAGGTCCCGACCAATGCCGGCGAGGCGGCCGTGAGCAGCCAGGTGTACGCTGGGAGAGCGACGACCGCGACCACCGTCAGATACCCCCATGCCGTGAAGGATTGCCACGACGCGGCGGCGGGATCGAGTCGCCTACCCTCGCCTACGGCCAGACCCAGGCCGACGAGGATTGCCCCGCCGACAAGCATTTGCATACCCGCCGTAAGCGTTGGGGATGAAGGTACGTTAGCATAGCGGTTAAAGAGCGATCCGACAGCCCAGGCGACCGCAGCTAGCATGAGCACGCCCGCACCGACAGGATCGACACCACCCGGCGCGGACAGCACGGCCACTCCCGCCATGCCCAGTCCAATACCGACCAGTTCGAGCGCACGTGGTCTGGACCGCCCTCCGTACCCCCAGTCGAGGAGCAACAGCCACGCCGGAAGGGTGGCCACGATCAGCGCCGCGGCCCCGGACGGGACGGCCTGTTCGGCCCACGTCACTCCGCCGTTGCCCAGGACAAACAGAGGCACCGACGCGACGGCTGCGTTAAGCCAGTGCCGAGCCGAGGGAGCCGATCTGCCGGAGCGGGAACTGTAGGCATAGAGGGTGGCTCCCGCGACGAGGAAACGAGAACCTGCCATCAGGAATGGGGGCAGCGTTTGGATCGCCAGCCGAATGGCGAGGTAGGTCGAGCCCCACAGCACGTAAATCGCAGTAAATGCAAGCAGTAACCTGATCCGGGTCCCTCCCGGCTTTTCACTTCCCATCACGCGCTCTTCTCATCCACGGATTCCGTTTCATTCACCGTTCCGACCGCCGTACTGGCTCGCCATAAGCGTGCAGTCGGACTTTCTTGCTGGCAGTTTCTGGGCACCGCATCCGGGACATTGTATCGGACCGGAGGTCTGGACGTGAGGGCCCCTTCTTGGCTTGCCGACCAGACCACTTCTACTTCCGCAACCATTGTCGTTTTGGAGTCACCCGCAGTTTTCAGTCAGATGCGATGAAAGCGAAGGATGTGAAGAAACTTACCATGACGCGATAGGGAGGATGGGCTTTCTTCGCTTTGCTCGCTGCCCTCAACAGATTTCGCAGCGTTCGTCAGGCCGCTCCTAATCCGGCTTGCGGATTGATGCCTTGCGAGAGAGATGGACGAGTTTGCAGAGAAAAACCGAATTCGTGCAGGGACGGGGTGCGCAACATCTACGCAGAATTGCCTGCCCGAACGCTTGATCGTGACATCGCTTTCGGCAATAATCGTGAACTCGTTAACCCACTGTTTTCGTCATTGAGGAAAAGTTGTCCGAGGGCCGCTGGGCCGCGTCAATCGACCCCAGCGTTACTACTCGGCGTTCGGCAATGTTGCGCTCGTTGACTACGAGCACATACTTCCTGCCCTGATCGCTAAGGACCGCCGCATCGGACGATATCTCCAGCACCCTGTGCGGCGGGCCGAGCGTCAACGCTACGCAGAACGGACTGGAGAATTACTCTGGCTCGCTCGGAAGCTGCAGGAGATTCACTGAATCGCGGTCCCGCCACATTCAGTACCCCATGTGCCAAATGTGTGGCCACCCACTCGCGAACGGTCTGGATGCATGAGGCCAGGTTTCCTGCATCGGCCAAGTCGATCACGAGGCACGGCTTGCCCATAGCATGACACACATTTACCGTCAGAAGGGTGCCGCCCGCTGGCTCGCCCCACGCCAGGACCAGGGTTCCATCGGAATCGCGGACGTTCCATTCCGTTCGCTGGCCGTATTCGCTCGAGGGTGTTTCTTGGAGCGGATAGCGATCGGGAATCCTTCCATCCTCGGCCTTGCGGCCATGCGGGCACCAGCCGCCGCAGGCAATGCCCAGCTCTAGGGCCACATCCAATGCCGCCCTATCCACTCCAGTCTGCCCTCCGGAAACCAGCCGGAAGATCATAGCTCTATGTGCTCCTTCCTGGCCAACAGTCCTGATACTGGGGGAAGACCCTTCGCAGCGACCCGTCACCCGGATTTCAGTCAGGTGCGAAGAAAGCGAAGTAACTGGCCGTCTAGAAAGTAGCCTTTCGGCTCGGCAGTGGTCCATGTTATCTTGTGGTTCATGAATACAACTGCACGGAAGCGATACCCGAGCGACCTGACCGAGCTTC
>Ga0070739_10003777_pt1 | contig 18551 bp, 25 predicted proteins | sample Coa_R1_7_FD_66445 | JGI IMG/M metagenome (GOLD analysis project Ga0070739, IMG submission 66445) | Surface soil microbial communities from Centralia Pennsylvania, which are recovering from an underground coalmine fire - Coalmine... | ecosystem: Environmental > Terrestrial > Soil > Unclassified ... | reverse complement strand
TGCTTCAACGCGTCCTGGACGACAGCCAGTCCCGCAATTGGAGAGTCTGATGCCTGCTCCGACGGCCGAGCGTGCCGATTCATGGCCTTACCGACTGTCTACTGAAAGGCCGGGGTTAGGAAGGCGCCGTTCCAGGCTCAAGTGCAGGGTGCTGGCCCGTCTGTCAGGATGCAATGGGCGTCGACCGCGGTCAGGCCGGTGGCACCGAGGTAGCGGGCGCCCAGGAAGGAGGGCTGATGGCCGGGCCGCAAGTGGCCGCTCCGGGGACGGCGGGACCGACGCCGTCGGGCTGGGTCAAGGTTGACTGCCACCTGCACACGGTGCGCTCCGGCGACGCTGTAACGACCCTGGACCAGCTCGAAGAGAGAGTCGAGGCGATCGGTCTGGACGTCGTGTGCATCACGGACCACCATGCCGTGGACGCCGCCATCGAGGCCCTGCGCCTCGATCTGGGCGCCCGAGTCGTCGTGGGCGAGGAGATCCGAACGCCCGCCGGCGAGATCATCGGGCTGTTCCTGACCGAGCGCATACCGTACGTCCTGCCTGCTGACGAGGTGGTGGCGCGGATCCGCGCTCAAGGGGGCCTGGTCTACGCCCCGCATCCGTACGACGGCGTCCGCAACAGCCTGCGCCATGCGCTGGATGGGCTGTGCCGCCAGGGGTCCATCGACATCATCGAGGCGTTCAACGCCAAGTTGAAGGACGACGCGCACAACCGCGTCGCCTCGGAAGTCGCTGCCCGCTACGGCATCCCGATCGCAGCCGGGTCGGACGCCCACGATCCGCCCGGAGTCGGTGCCGCGTGGGTCGAGATGCCCGACTTTGACGGCCCCGTGGCGTTCCTCGACTCGCTCTCCGCCGGAAGGCTGGTCGGCGAGTACCGACCTCACGCCCCCCGCTTCCCAGGAGCCTCCCCGGCCCGGTGGGAGCCATCAGCCGACGACGTGACCCCTCCTAGGGCTGCTCCCCACCGGGTCCGGTAGAGATCGTTCCGGCCGATGCGGTCGGCTCCGGGCGTTCCGGGGCTCCTGGCTCCAGCGGATCGGCACTCCGAACCGGCGCGGCACCCATGATGGCCACTCGATAAGGACAGGAGACGACACATGGAACTGGAACCCAGGAAGCCGACCGCCCGAGGGCCGGCAGACTGGTTCACAGGCGACGTATACATCGATCCCATCGCTCAGGGCCATGGGGCGACACGCGTCGGCATCGCCCTCGTCCGGTTCACCCCCGGCGCCCGCACAGCGTGGCACACACACTCCGTCGGCCAGACCCTCCACGTGACCGAGGGCCAGGGCCGAATCCAGGCCCGGGGGAAGCCGTCGTCACCCTCCGTGCCGGAGACACGGTCTTCGCCCCCGGCGGTGAGTGGCACTGGCACGGTGCTGCCCCCGATCACTACATGTCCCATCTCGCTATCAGCGAAGGTGAACCCGAGTGGGGCGACCACGTCACCGACAGCGAGTACGAGGGCAGCTGACGCGCGAACCTCCTCGGAAGGCAGCTGGTCGCCTTGTAGGGCGCGGGCCCTCGACGGACACGATCGGCTCACTCACCTGGCGAACCGGCCGCCCCTGTCTACCCTAGGGGTGGCATTCGGAACCGCGATATGAACCGATACAGACGAGGAGGACCCCCTTATGACCTCTCCAGCCAAATGCGCGAACTGCGGTGCGCCGCTGCCGTCCGACCAGCCTGTGGGCCACGGTTACTGCGAGAAGTGCTCAGCGGCGTGGCAGCGAGGGAAGGCCGCGACCGTCCCGGGCAGGTGTGCGAACTGCGGTGCGCTGCTGCCGTCCGACCAGCCTGCGGGCCACGATTACTGCGAGAAGTGCTCAGCGGCGTGGCAGCGAGGGAAGGCTCCGCGCTAGCGGTGCGGCTCGACTCGACCCGATCCGGGCCAAGCGATTCGCGACTGGTGCCAATGTCGGGCGGGTTCGGCCGGGTGGCCAGCCGCTCGGCGGCGTCGCCCGCCGCCGACACCGGCAGAGCTTCGAGGCTGCTCAGGCTCGCCGCCCGTCGTTCGGGGCGCTGTGGAAGCCGACGGTGTGGCCATCGGGATCGTCAACCTCGCAATAGCGGTTGCCCCAGAAGGCATCGATAGGCACCAGATGCCCGGTGTAGCCGGCGCCGACCAGAGTCCTGTAGAGGTCGTCGACTGCTTCGCGGGAGGGAAGGCTGAACTGAAGGACCGTCGCCGTTCCAGCGGAGGGACCCCGCCAACCGGGGTCGTACATGGCGATGATCGCTGGTGTGCTGAACGCCAGATGGGCTCCTCCGCCCATGTCTATCTCGACATGGCTCTCTTGCTCAGCGCCCTCAGGCACATCAAGGCCGATCCGCCGATAGAAGGCCATGGTGGCCGCCATGTCGGTCACCGCCATATGGATGCCGACGAAACCCGTCATGCGGCGGCCATGGCCTGCGTGGTCGCCCTCTCGACCAACGACTGGTCAGTGAGGGGGAAGTCGAGCCGCAAAGGGCCGAGCAGGTCGACCTGGGGGTTACAGGCGAACCTTACGTGGCTGCTGAGGTTCCGGTTGCTTGCGTGCACCAGCAACGGGTGAGCGAAGAGTACATCGCCTGCGCGCCCGGTCACCTCCACGACCTGACTCTCGCTCGTCGGCACCGGAAGGCGAGATCGGACTTCGGGGTCGTTCAGGGGCCTGGGCTCCACCTCAGCAAGGAGCCGCGCCACCTCGGCATGTGAACCGGGGAACACCGCAGTACCGCCATGGCCGGGGGGAATGTCCGAGAAGTAGAAGACGGCTTGGACCGCCTTCTCCGGCATCCGCAGCACCGGACGCCGCTGATCGCTGTCCACATGCCATCCCAAGTCGATTGTGCGCGCCTTGGCAGCAAAGCCGGGGAAGAGCACCGGCCACCATCCGAAGGCCTCGTTCCAGGCCCAGCGACCGGTGCCCAGGAGATCGTCCAGGACGCCATACAGACGCGGGCCCGGGATGCCGGCGAACGGAGCTCCATCCACCCCGTGCTGGAGGTGAACGAAGTTGTCATCCCAGACGACAGGGTGCTCCGGTGAGGACCAGCCCTGGGCATGGCGGCCGATGGCCTGCCAGACCAGCTCCGAAGCCGCCCGGGCGACCTCGCCATCGAACATCTCCCGCACGACGACGAACCCTTCCTCGACGAACTGGCGGGCCTGCTCACGCGAGAGAACCCGCACCGCCCCACTCCCCGACGCCAAAGACAGGTTCCAAGTCCGGCATGCTACTTACCGGATCCAGCGCACGCCGCTCAAGAGGCTCGAGACTCCCGCCCCCCTCACTCGGCCGTCGGTGCGCCAGCGGTAGGAAGCTCAACCAGCAATACGACCAGCGCCTGCCGGAGTTCAGTCGGCGTCGTGTAGGGCGGCCTGCACCTGGCGAGCGATAGCCCCCAGCGAGCCGGAGGAGAGAAGCCCGGGCCCGATCGGTCCTGCCTTCGAGACCCCGATGGGCGGAAGGGTGCGCAAGGCAGCCTTGGCTGTCGGGGACAGGTGGTCGGTCTGCCAACGGATCTCCTCGGCAATCGCCTGGGGCTCGTCGGGGGCGGCCAGACCAACCGCCCTGGCGGCGTACGCAGCGGCACCGAGCGCGTGTGCCCCCATATGCGCCGTCGCCGCTGCCTGGCCCGCCGCCCGCGCGGCGGCAGCGGCAGCAGGCTTGCCGGCGACGTCCCGTGCCGCTGCCTGCGCCTCTCCGGCCAGGCTCCGGGTGGGCCAGACACGAAGCTCACTGCGAGCGAAGGCCCTGAGGCCGTCTATCGCCCGCCGGGGCCGAGGATCGCTCGGGGCCTCTGCCTCGAACAGGGCCAGGACGCGCTCGGCGCAGTCGGCGGCCCAGAGGGCAACCAGTCGTCGGTCAGCTTCAGTGAGTGTCTGGGGAGACCGCACTCTGGCGGGCGGCCGCTCTGCATGCATCCCTTGATTGTGGCCTGGCGGACTTGTTGGCATCGGGAGAGGCACAGCTGACCGGGCACAAACAGGGCGCAAAGTGTCTGCCGCCCCCCGCCTCCGGCCCCCTTCCAGGATGGTATTCATCCCGACGGGACTCGAACTCATGTCGGGCCTTGAGCAGCAGCCCAGGACCGATTCTTGGAGCCGGAGAGGTTTTGCGTTCTCCTGGTCAGGACCCCTGGGGTCATCTGTTGTTGCTCATCCTGCACCCAGCTGCGCGATGCTCCGTGCGGCTCAACGCGAACGTCCGAGCCCTTCACCCCCTGGCGCGGCGTCTATCAGGACAGATTTGGCGCCTCGAAGCCTTGATGAGTGTCGAGATGACGCCGCCTCGCACGGATTGGTCGGCCAACCCAGGGGGACGCGTCCGGCACGCCCGTCGGCGCGTCACAGGCTCTGATCGAACCCGGCCGGTCGAAGATAGAATCCCGCGATCTTCCCACTGCTGTCGAAGGCCACCTGCACCTCGATACTCCCCGACTCGAACTGTGTCGGGACGAAAAAGGTCTGATAGCCGGGCGTGAGAGCCTTGAAGATCGGGGTTCCATGACCCTTGTAGGCTCCCAGCGGGCCAGCCACCTGCTGCCATGCTGCCGCCAGGGCCGAGGCGGAGAGCCCGGCAGACACCGTGGCGTCGAACTGAGCGCTGACGGCACTGAAGTTCCCGGCCGCCAAGTCAGCGGTCACCTGCTCAGCCTTGGCGGCGAGGTCCGGCGACGCCGCACCGGCTCGTGCCGCGCTCTGCGCGCCGTATGGCTCAAATAGCAGTCCATTGATGAGGTGGGTCCCAGGGTCGATGCTGACGGTGACCTTCGTCTGTGTTCCCAGGCGGCTCTTGAGCAACAGGACGGCGTCGAGAGCCCCCGGACCCATCAGGAAACGCTCGAGGCGCCATGTAGCGGCCGGACGAGTCTGGTCCACCACTGAGGTGATCCTGGCGGCCGGTACTTGGGCCAGGAACTGGTCCGAGAAGTGGGCCGCGTACGAGGTGACTGGAGCTTGACCGTTGGCCAGCTCGATGGCATAACGGATTTGAGCCCCTAGAGCCGTGTCCGGGATGGACGGACCGCTTGCCTGGCCGCCCGAGGACGCGGTGGAGCAAGCCGAGGCCACGACGGCCAAGCTCAAGCTCGGAACGACGATGCTGTACAGCCACTTCCACCGTGTCATCCGCAGCTCGCACCCCCAGAAAGCGCTCGTCCCAGTCTGTCCTATCGGGTGAGACTGGACAAGCTTCGCCAAAACCGGTCCGCAGCTGCGAGTTGCCAAGCTAGGACCGGCTCCGGCTCAGAACCGGAGAATCTCGGTATCAACACATCCTGCAGGTCGACGACGATGAACACCGTCGTGCACGAGGAGCTCCAGGCGCGCTTTGCTGCCCGAGTCGCCTTCGGCCCTGGAGACAAGACTTCGAGACGGCTGCCCGGATGCTCGTCCCCAAGTCCGAGGTGCGCCAGAACATCGGAAGGTGGTGGGACCCCATACTCCTTGACCGGATTCTCGCCGCGCTCGGCTGAATCAGGCGCGGCGATGCGACTCGCCTTCCGCCCCCCACAGCGCTGGCGACCGGGGTGGTGCGTGTCGCGGCGTTGTGGCTCGAACCGGGCCAGTCCCCCAAGCCAGTTGACTCTTCCGCCCTTGGACCCTAGCGTGTCTGGGTAATGCGGGGAGACGGCCTGCGCGGTCATCTGGAGCTTCTCCTACTGGCGGCGGTAGCTCGGCGGCCCGGCCACGGCTATGGAATCGCGGAGTACCTGCGCACTGTCAGCTCCGGGGAGTTCGACGTCCCCGAGGGCAGCATCTATCCGGCCCTTTATCGGATGGAGCGCCGGGGCGTCATCAAGAGCGCCTGGTCCGAGGACGCCGGGCGGCGCCGACGGGTCTACGCCATCACCCCTAAGGGTCGCAGGGAGCTCACCCAGGCCCAGCGGGCCTGGACCGACTTCGCCCGGGGGGTGAACGCCGTCCTGGGGGCCATCGGATGACCGCGGTGATGACAATTGCCGACTACTTGAGGGAACTGGACCGCCACCTGCACGTGGGCCTGGAGACCAGAGTGAGGCTGTTGGAGGAGGCTCGGGACCATCTCGAGGAGGACGTCGGCCGACTCGAGGCGCAGGGCCTTTCCACCCAAGACGCCGTGCGAACCGCCATCAGGCGCTTCGGATCGCCCGAGGAGGTGGCGGCCCGGGTGCGTCCGGAACTGGGTGGGCTCAGCGCCGAGGCCGCCGAGGGGTTGTTGGGCCGTCTCCAGCGCCACCTGGAGAGGGCCCCGGTTCGCACCTACCTGGCCATGGCCGGCGTGGTCATGGTGGCCAACGCCGCCTTGGGGCTGCGGTTGGTTCGCCACTACCACGTCCATCTCCTCCAGACCCGCTACTTCGCCTGGCCCGCCACCGAGCTGGGCCTCATCGCCGGCAACGCCCTTCGCGATTGGGTGTCCCGCCGGGGAAGGCCGCCGATGCAGCGACGCCTCCGACTCCGTGCCTGGGACACGGCCCATCCCTCCGCCCGGATGGCTCTTATCCTCGGACCACTCTCCTTGTTGAGCCTGGAGGGTCTGTCCGGGTCGGGCCTTCAGCAGCTGGCCGAGCTGGCGGGCATCCCCCTTGCCTGGACCGCCCTGGCTGTCATGATCGCCCTGGCCTGGCACCGCAGTCGCACCGGCTGGCCCCGGCGGCTCACCGCGCTGCAGATGGGCCTCATTTTCCTGCCGGTCGTGTCCACGCTGGGGGTCGCGGTCGTGTCCATCCTGGGGGTCGTCCTGACCGGCGAGTTGCACGGCCTGAGGCCCAAGTCCATCGGCTTTCAGGCAGTGGTCTCGATCGTTGGCCTATTGCCGGTCTTGGCCCTCGCCCATGCCTTGCGATCCCAGGCGACCGGTCTTCGACCCGCCAGGGGACGCCTGGTCCTGGCCGTACTGGCCATACCCGGTGTCATGGTGGCGCTGGAGTCCCAACCTGGCCACAGCATCTCGGTCCTCTGGCGGGGGGCGGCGGTAGGTGGTGGCGTATCCGTGCTGACCTTCGCCCTGCTCTTGGCCCTTCACGGTCGCCGGGCGGTCCGGGACCGGCTCTCCGCTGGACGGCAGTGAACCGGGGACCCAGAGGGGCCACCCCGAGAGCTAGGTCGGCGAGCGCCGGAAGCTATGTGTTGTCGTCCCCCCGCAATCGGGGCACCGTCGCCGAACTTCCTTGTCGTACTCGACCTCGGTCAGGTCGATCCGGGCCCCGCAGTGGCTACAGGTGATCCACGCCCGTGGCACAGGGCGCCCCGCAGCTTGAGGCCCCGCACCAATTGGCCTCCCGCCCCAGCTCTGCCCAGAAGCCTCCACCGGTATCGTGAGTGGGGAAGCCGGATGCTTCGAGCCGAGCCACCAGATCGCCAGCGCTTTGTGCGAAGGCCAATGCCCTCGACCAGGCGGTATAGGCGGCGTCGAGGTCGACCTCGTGCTCCTCGTAGTCGGGGCCAACCAGGCACATGTCCTTGACAAACGCCTCCACGGCCCGGTCGCAGAAGCGGTGCTGGCCTCCGCGGCCGTCTGAAAGGGCCGGGGCCACCTCTTCCCCGGGCGCTTGGCGCCGGGCGAAGCGAGGGTCATTCTCGACCAGCCATGCCAGCTGGCCCGCGCCCGCCATCGGGGCACCCTTGAGGTAGGCGGCGATGAGCAGCGAGGCGAGCCCGCAAACGCCCAGGAGGACTCCTGCGGGGAGAGATCGAGGGGCAAGCACCCCGAAACCGCCGATGGTCGCGGCCAGGGCGAGGACGACGACGGCGTGGCCCTCCCAAGAGACCGGGGCGAGGCCCACTCCCGAGCTATCGGTCCGCGGACGGAACCACCGCTTTGACCCGAGGCGTGGCTTGGACATTTGGACACATTGTGGTCACTTCGCGGTCGGCTCGCCAGGCCCTCCGGCGCGCCGCGGTGATGGAGACCACCACCGCCACCCGGTCCGACGGGAGGTGAGACAACCTCCGCACTCCTCCGGGGGAGTCGCCCCGAATCCCGAGCGCGTGCGCGGCCGCAGTCGTCCCAGAACGGCCGGGCCCAGGAGTAGGACCCTCTGCAGACGCGGCGCATGTAACGCCCGTGGTCGCAAACCGGCGAGCCGCCGAGGTCTTCACTTCCTTTGGAACGTGCGGTCGGAAGTGGGCCCCGAACGGGCCGCGGTACCGACTTGCCTCAGCGACAAGGTCCGCCGCGCCCATCCAGGCATCGGTGCCCCCGAACCCGGGCCCCGCTTCTGGTCTCGAACATCTACCTCAGCCCATCGCCCAACGCCGGGAGCCAGCCAAAAGCACACCCGCGGACCGCGCGGACTATTGCGGCGTGAACTGGGTGGAACAGGTTGCCCTGCCGGAGAGGTCCACATCCACCCTGACCGTATAACCCACCGTGGGATGGCCAATCGAAAAGGTGACTTGCCCCCGTCCGATGCCGTCGGTGGTGAACTGGAACTGGTGGCTGGTCGTCTTGTAGTGGGCGGTGACAGTGCCAGCGGTTTGCGGCAGGTTCGAAGTGACAGAGACAGTCTCGTCACCCCCATCGCCGGGAGTCGGATTGCTCACCGAGGCCGAACACGAAGCCGACGCCGTTGGTTGTTGAGCGGCCGCTACCGTCGTGGCCGGAGCGGCGGTCGTCGGGGACGACGGCGATGCTTGAGCCGTCGTCGTGGGTGGCCGCGATGGTGAAAGAGATGAGATCGCCCAGACGGGATGGATCTCGGCCCAACCACCGTGGTCCTCATCTAACACGTACGGTCCGGTCACATAGACATGCGACCCGACGGCGGGGGCGATCTCGTCGGCCCCGGTGCACGTCCCGTAGTCGTAGCTACCACTCGGCGGTCTCGGAGGCTGGCCTGGGTGGCAACCCGGCTCGTCAGCAGGCACGATCTCATCTACCAGCCACCCATGCTGGTCCGAGGAATTGGCCGATCGAAGCAGGTTGGAGAACTGCGGATCGACAGCCAGGTCGAAGTGTGTGTCGCCATCTGCCTCCGCCCTGACCGACTCGACTGTCCCGCTCAGGGTCATACATGGGCTCATAACGGTCAGGCGGTTCGGGTGATAGACGTTGGAAAGGGTTGGACCGCTCGGCGGGTCGTCCGGGCCGGAGGCAGTCCCGGCCCCGGCTGGGACGATGCTGCCAGCGACGGTCGGAGCGCCGCTCCCCGATAGGCCGTCGTCCTCGGCTGCAGTTGACGTGGTCGGTGCGCCGGTAGTGGAGGTAGACAGAGTGGTCTGCTCGGTACCCCCGCTCGATCCAGCAGCGCTGGTTTGGTTGCTGTGGTGACCGGAGGTTGTAGAGGCGATGACGCTGAGCAGCAGCACGGCGCCGGCAAGCCACCAGCGTCTGCGCCGGTACCAGGCAAACTTGTCCGGAGGTGCACCGGGCTCCGTCATCGGACGGCCTCGACCGGCTGGCCGCGAGAGATGCGCTCCAGCGAGGCTTCGATTCGCTCGAGGCGGGCGTTGAGCTCGCTCAGTTGTGCGGCCGCGGCATCGACATCCGTCTGGGCGAAGTAGCTAGCCAACGTGGCGGTGAGCACTCCGAATAGGGCGATCCCCGACACCATGAGCAGGACCGCGACGCCGCGCCCGGCCGCCGATACCGGGAAATGGTCCCCGTAGCCAACGGTAGTGACCGTGGCGACAGCCCACCAAAGGGCGTCCGGGTAGTTGTGGATATTGGAACCGGAGGCGTGCCGTTCGAACTCCAAGTCGAAGCTGGCCGCCAGGAAGACGATGACGACGACGGCGAGCAGCACGAAGTGCAGCTTGCGATGACCCAGGATGTGGCGGAGCTCTCGGATGGCTACTCCAGCCAGGCCGACCGCCCGCAACCCCTGGAGTCCCCGGATCAGACGCAAGGAGCGGATCGCCCGGGCGGGGCGCAGCATCGGGATGGCGATGACCACGAGATCCGGTATGTGGGTAGCCAGGAAGTGGCGACGGTTGCCGGCTAGCCACAGCTTGACCAGGTATTCGACCGCGAAGAGCGCCCAAATGGTGTAGTCGGCGGCTTGGAGGGCGTCGCCCACGGCTCGAGACAGGTGCATCGCCACAGGGACCACGAGAACCGGGATGAAGGCGACGGCCAGAATCATGAGGGGTCCATCGACGGCTCTGGCAAAGCGGTCGTAGGCCGCGCCTTGGTCGACTCCAGTGGCCATATCGAATCCCCCGGTGCTCATCGACAATGTCCCCGTCGGAATTAGCCATCCAGTAGGCCCAGCTACACCGGAGCCTCCTCCTGCTCGTCAGGCGGGGTTCGTTCTCTTCCATCTTCTACCAGGCGCTCCTTCGCCGTACCTCTCCGGGAGACCACCCTCCAAACCCTGGCGGTGGTGCTCGCCCGGGTAGGTGGCCTGGGCTTGGTCCACATGCCGTCGGTGGTCTCGGTGCTAGCCGGGCGAGACGGAGACGTCACGTCCGTCGCGTAACGGCACTCACTCCTGCGCACATCGTCTCCCTGCTGTGAGTGAAGGTGATGACATCTAGGGACGGCGGAGCCAGCTAGAGGATGGAACCGCGCCGTAGCTCGGCACCGTCCGCCCGACGAAGATCGACACATCCGGGTGCGGCGGTCCTGGCCTCCGTGCCATCCGGATGTCCTGTCTACGCAGACGAGACACTGCCGGGCAGGGCGCTCATCCTTCGTCACCCGACTGACTCTTGCGACAGCAAAATCGTCGCACAAGGGGTCGGCTCGGGTTAGGGTCCCGGATCGGTGACCGGAACCACCGAGAGCGGCAGCTTAGACCCCTGGAGGGTGGCCGGGCCCTACCTGAGGGCGTTCTCATCCGCCACCGCCAGGCAAAGGGCAAGGCTGGCCAGGAAGGCACCCCTCCCCGAGATACAAGCCTGTGCCCTCTCTGACCCAGATGCCTCTGTGCGCCGGACCTGCCTTGGCTATTTGGATCACCACGCCAATGAGGCCTCGACCACAGTCTTCGCCAATGCGCTAGCCGACCCGGTGGACTCCGTCCGCAACGTCGCTCTCCACTCGATCGCGTGCGAGTCTTGTCGGACCGACGACCTCTGCGTCTCCGACGTCGTCCAGGACGTCGTGGACGTCCTCGAGCACGATCCCAGTCCGGAGCTCCGAACCAAGGCGATTCCGACTCTTCTCCGACTGGCCAGCCGCGACGGTCGGGCCATGGAGGCTATTGGACGCGCCGCTGAGAATGACCCCGACAGCATCGTTCGCCGCGCGGCTGCCGGTGCTCTAGCCGGCTCCTTCGTTGCGCCTCGGAAGAGGTATGAGCGCAGACAACGACGCCATGATCGCCGAGAGGGACGGACCTCGACCTGAGGGCTGTCGCTTCGGGCTCGCTAGCGAGGCGGGCTATGCCGCCGACGTGGTCGTGGTCGACCTGTCCACCATCACCGACACCGCCACCTACGAGGACCCGGTGGGACTGGCCCGCGGCGTGAGCCACGTCGTGGTCAACGGGCGTCTCGCCTCCGGACGGCCTTCCGACCAACGAAAGGGCTGGCCGGGCCATCCTGAGGGCGGCCTGCCACGGATCATGAGCCTGGGCTGGGTCAACCCTCGGACATCAATCCTCCGATTCGGGGCCTGAGCGCGCCCTCCGGCGCTACCCAGTAGGCCTCTGCCCCGCCCAGGACCGCCCTGCGGAAGACGCGGCCCTGCCCATTGCGGACGGCCACGATCCGACCGTCACGTATGGCGACCCATCGGCCGGCGTGTTGCTCCGTCTTCTTCACGAGGTCCGCCGGAAGGGTTCGCCGCCGAGCGTCGGACTCCCACCTCTCTGCCAGAGAGCGGACCGCCTCCGCCGCCACTGATCGCAGCTTGGGGCTGGGATCCGATGCGCCCACTGCCATGACCAGGTCGATGGCCCACTGCTGGTCGAAGAGGTGGAGGGAGCAGACGTGTACGACCATCGAGCGAACGAGGCTGCTCTGGTCGTGTACCGCCCGCTCGAAGAGTGGACGCACATCGACCACGCAGCCATTCGGCTTGCAGTTCTCGCAGCTGAGAGTGTGGACGGCCTTGCGTCGCACCTGAGGATTGTCGTCATCCAGGGCACGCCGCAGGGCGGCGACCACCTCGGCGGTGAGGTCGACACGATCGAGGATCTGCGCTGAGGTCCGCCGAACACGCCAGTCCGGGTGGCGCAGACCCTCCAGGGCGGCTGCTCGCCTCTCGGCCTCGGAGAGAGCTAGGAGGTGACGCCGGCTGGCCTCGACCTGGGAAGGATCCGCAAACTGGCCGAGCAGGCTGCGGCTCCGCTCCGAGACCGGCGGGTCCGATAAGCGCTCGGCGACCAAGGCACTACGAGCCGCCGTATAGGGCTCACCGGTGTCCAACATCCTGGTGCGCACGAGGCGCTTGAAGTCTCCATCTTCGGGCATGACGGCTCCTCCGGGATGGAGCGCTCCCCAGCAACGCCACCCGGTGGCTCGTCGACTTGCCGCTTGACCCGGGAGTGCTCCTCCCTTCGCACCGCCCGGGGAGCTGGGGTCCCAGTGAGAGGTGCTCGGCGTCAGGTCGCGCCAAGTAGATCGTATGGGAGCCGGCAGCCGATGTCGCTTGCATTTTCTTCGAGGTGGGCTCCGTCAGGGTTCCCCCGAAGGAGTGACCGGGCAAGGTGTCAGAGTCCCAGGGTCTCTATCAACGCGCCATGCGCTGTCGGGGAGAGTGTCCTGGGCGGCCAACCAGAGTCAGTCATCCTGAATGGAACCGTGCTGACCGAGGAGTGCACCGATGTCTCTCCCGCTGGCGGCAGACGAGCAAACTTTGGGATGCGGGTCGTTGGCCGGGACCACTGGACGACTCGAGACGGGGGCATGGATTTAAAAGAGCTTGGCAAAGCTGGCCGCCTCGGCCACTGCCGTTACAAGGGCGCCGACGGCGAAGCCGATGGCGCCTCCGGCTAGGCCAACCCGGCGCAAGGTCAGAGCGCCCAAGGCGAGGCTGACCACCACTGCCGGGAAGACGACCCACAGGACCCCGCCCGCGGGCCTCGGTCCCGCTCCCACATGACCGCCCAGCACCGCTCCGGTGGTCCACGCCCAGGCCGCAAGACCCGACGAGACGACGACCAGACCGACGAACATCCAGGTCAGGAGGTTCATCGCGCCCTTCCTACTAGCACGGATACCTATGGTATTCAATACTGATGGTATGTCAACTGGGTAGACTGACGCCATGGCCCGTAGCGGACTGACCAGAGAGGCGAAGACGGCGGCTGTCAGGGCGGCGCTGATCGAGGCCGCGGCCGAGATGTTCGCCGAGCAGGGCTTCGACAAGACCTCCCTCGACTCCATAGCGGAGCGGGCTGGCCTGACTAAAGGGGCCGTCTATTCGAACTTCGCCCACAAGGAGGATCTTTTCTTCGAGGCCTGCCGATCCGTGGCAGCCAGCGGGGACCAAACCGCCTTGGGCGGAGACGGATCCCTCGCGTCCCGACTCGCCCGATGGTCCTTGTCCGTTGCCCACCTCTCCTCCGAACCCGGATCCGACCGTCGAGCGGCCCTGGAGGCCGAGGCCCTCCAGCTGGCCCTACGCAGTGAACGGACCAGAGCTTGGGTCGCAGCCCGCCAAGCCGAGGCGCGAGCCCGACTCGCTGCGGTGCTCGCCGATTATGCAACCCCGGGCCAGCAACGGACGGCTGTACCTCCCGAGGAGCTGGCGACGATCCTGATGGCCTTGCTGCGGGGATTGCTCATGGAACGCACGATCGCCCCGGACGCCGTTCCCGATCGCTGCTTCGCTGACGCCGTCAGGATGCTGTTAGCCAACGTATCTAACTCCGATTTGTGAAGCCGAGGTCTGGCGCTCGTCGTTCGAGGAAGCCAATGGCCGACGTTGCGCTGCGTAAGTCGAGTGCATGAGTTCGAGCCGGAACCATCGTTCTGCGTGAACCCCCATTGAGGTTTTGGACCATTCTGAACATTGGAACTTCCTGTGCCATCCCGTCGGTGTTAGGCATGAAGTCCTCATGGCCTGCTTGAAAGGTCAGCTTCGCCGGTCGGGAAGGTTGGCCGCCTCGGCCTCCTGCAGCCACCTCTTGCCGATGTCGGCGCGCAGACGTCGACCTCTTGGTGGCCGTTTCGGATGCCACCTTCCGTGGGATCAGCCACTGTCGGGTTGACGATGCCTACGACTACGGAGCGTTTGAGCCTCTGAGCATCTCGGCCGACCATCGGGACGAGGAATCAGCGGCGCCATGCTCAACGTCGGCTTCGAGCGCCTGGGGGCCGCCGGGGCATCTCACGCGGTGCAGGGGCCTAGCATCTACTCGCTCGCCGCTGCCAGTTGCTGAATGCGAGTCTTCAGGGCTTGCCGGAGTTCGGGCGGACCGAGGACCTGAACGTCGAAGGGCATCCCCAAAACGAAGGCGACGAGCGAATCGAGTCCGTTGGCTCCGGTTCGCACGACCGCCTTGTTCGGGTCACCATTCGGGTCAGGCTCTACAACCGCCATGGTGGCGGGGTAACTGCGTCGCACACGATCGACCGGGCCGTCAACTAGCAACTGAGCCTCGAGGGCCCACGGCGAGACGGTGGTGGCTTCGCTGACCAAGGCCTCGGGGTCTGGCGGGTCCGAGAACGTATACCGGTGCCCTGTGAGTTGCGGCTCAGTTATCCGGTCCACGCGGAAGGTTCGCCACGCTTGCCGCTCGCGGTCCCGGGCGACGAGGTACCAGCGCCGCCCGGTATGGACGACCTGAAGAGGTTCAACGCTCCGATCGCTGTCCTGGCCGTCATGGGCTCGATAACGGAACCGGATCCCTTCGCCCCGTCGACAGCCCGTGGCCATGACGAGGAGAACCTCTGGATCGATCTGTGGCTGCTCGGCCCCGCGCATATGGACCAATCCGTCGGTCAGCGCCCTGACCCGCTCGGCGAGCCGAAGGGGCAGTACCTGGTCGATCTTGGCCAGGGCGGCGATGGCTGACCGCTCCATTCCGGCAAGCGACGTGGTGGTCGCCACACGGAGTCCGAGCACGATGGCGACGGCCTCATCGTCGTCGAGCAGGAGAGGCGGGAGCCGCCCCCCGGCGCCGAGCTGGTAGCCGCCGTCGATTCCCGCGGCGCCCTCGACCGGGTACCCGAGGTCACGCAGCCGGGCAACGTCGCGTCGCAGGGTGCGTTCGGTGACGCCAAGACGGTCGGCGAGGTCCTTCCCCGCCCAGCGGACTTGGGCCTGGAGGAGGGAGAGGAGCCGCAGAAGACGGCTGGCCGGATCCATGGTGACACGAATCTTTCCACCTCCGGACAGCATCTGTCCTGAGGTCGTCCTACGGTGACCCGGGCGACGTGGTCGAGGCTGGGGAAGAGCCGCCATGGAGATCGATGTGAGAGGCCTGCACATCCCGGTCGCCCGAGTGGCGTTCCCGGAATACAACTCCGTCCGGCGCCGGTTCGAGGAGATGCTGACCGGGTTCTCCGACGCCGAGCTGACGACTGAGGCTCAAGTGGCTCTCAGAGGCAGGCCCCGCCACCTCCTTCTCCCCGCAGTCGTGGCCGAGGACGTCAGCCACCCGGCCGACGTCGGCCACCTCCGTGATCTCCGCCAGAACCGTCTCCCCCGGGCCGGCGACTGATGCCGACCAGACCACCCGAGCCCCCGGCGACCAGCGCAGGACTCGCTCTCGAGGCGGAGAGGCTGCGTCGCATCCGAACCATCTGCATGGGCTGGCCGGAGGTGGAGGAGACCACCCTGCAGGATCGGCCGCTCTTCAGGGTCCGCAAACGGCGTTTCGCCATTGTCAACGGCTCATGGTGTGCGACCCGGCCCCGGTGGGCGAACGCCGGCCCCTCGCTACACGTGCTCACCGATTCCGTGGAAGCCGGAGCTCTTCGAGCCGACCCCAGGTTTCAACCCTCGCCCCACCACGGAGAGCAGGGTTGGGTCGCCCTCAGGCTCGACGCCGCCGACATCGCCTGGGACGAGATCTCCGAGCTCCTCGAGACGGCTTACCGGACGGCCGCGCCGCGGGCCCTGGTCGCCACACTCGACAAGCCCCTCAAGTCCAGGAGACCTGTACAGCCATGACTTCTGTTTTCACCCGCCACCACTTGGACCAGCTCGTTGGCACCGTCAGCGACTCCTGGCGTGCGGGAGCGGACAGAGACTGGTCAGTGCGGGCAGGTACGCTGGAGTGGAGTTGTCGACAAGCTGCGGACCACGCAGTTGACTGCACGGTCGCTCCAGCATTCTTCCTGGCGTCCAGGAAGACTGACTCCTTTCCCGACATGGGTCAGTGGGCCTTCACCGTTGGGCCCGAAGCGACGCCGGCGCAGCTGATCCAGGCGCTGGAAGTCGCTGGTCGTGTCCTGGCGGCCGTCGTGGCCGACGCTCCACCATCGACCAAGGCTGTCATCCGCCGCCGGCCAACGGTCCAGAGTGCGCCGGCCGCCGACTTCCTACCGCGAGGTGCGCTCGAACTGATTCTCCACGCCCATGACGTGTGCAGTGGGCTCGCCGTCCCGTTTGAGCCGTCCGCAGAGCTCTGTACGGCGCTGATTGCACACACCGCCGACTGGCCCTGGGGCCGGGCGGCCCCGGGTTGGCGCAAGCCGGTACCGACCAGCGACCCGTGGGGCGAGCTGCTCAGCGCATCGGGACGTAGTCGCTATGTGAGTCATTACTAGCATCGGCGGACCGTCGGGCGCGTTCCTGGACTGCTCAACCAGTGCGCAGCGGTCAGCCGGTGAGTTGGGCTGCTCTCTGGCCAGTGCTCGACAAATCGGCCCGGCCGCGCTGACAAGACGGGGTGTCAATTCGGGGCCGGGGTGGGAACGAGGCCAGCCGCTGACCACCCGTCGATCAATGCGTGACCCCGACGGCTTCACGTGGCCGCTGCTGCCACGGCCCGGGCGACGTTCCCCCTCACGAGCTTGAGCAGTCCTTCGCGGTTAGGAAAGTCTCCGTCGAGGAGCCGCAACGGGCCGGCGCACAGCGACAAGTAGAGGCAAAGGCGGGATAGCTCGAGTCAAGCCGGATCGAGATCGGCCCTGGCTAGAGCGGGGTAGCGAGCACCGAACCGTACACGAGGCCCTCGATATCAATGAGAACAGGGCTGCCATCCGGATCGACCAGCACATGATCAGGACCCAGTTATCCATGGATCAAGGTGAAGTGTTCTCGAGGTCGAGGGACTGGTCGGAAGACGAGGTTCCGGGGGGTGCACCTCCGATACGCGCGGATTCGGTCGAAGCGTGGCGGTGCCGGCGTTGCCCTTCTGCGGTCGAGGAGGGGCAGGCCATACTGGTTTGCGAAGCTCCTCAGCCCGCGTTGAGGATGTCGTCCACGATCAGGCTTGCCGCCGCGGGACATGCTTTGGTGAAGGCGAAGAAGGGCCCAAAGTCGCGGGTGGAGGCGAAACCGGGGAAGTAAAGACCCGGCACCGACGATTGGAATGCCTCGTCGAGTATGGGGAAGCCGTGGGCTTGGTGGATTTCATCGATCAGGTCTCGGAGGTACGGGACGAGGGGCAGGTCCGTCCTGTAGCCAGTCGCGAAGACGAGGCGGTCAACGGTCAGGCGATCGCCATCGGAGAGCGTCACGGTGTTGGTGCCGTCGTCGTGAGAAGACACTTCGATCACCTGGGTGCCTGGCCGCATACGAAACATGTCGCCTTGGAGCCGCGGTGTCAGCCACCACTCCAGGGTGAGGCGGCCGACCTCCCAAAACCGACGGCTGATCGCGTCCTGTTCGCCCTGGCTCAGCGTTCGCCACCACCCGCGCCTGCTCATGGTGGCGTCCATGTACTCATCAACGAACTTCCAGCTCACGCGCTCGAAGCGGGGCACGCCGTGGCGGTGGACGATATCGACGCGTTCGGCGCCGTTGTCGCCCAAGAGCGCTGCCCACTCATAGGCACTCTGCCGACCACCCACAATCAGGACCCGGGCGCCGGCCAGATCGTCGAAGCGGACCAGGTCGCACGTGTGGGCGCCGGCGTTGGCTTGAAGCGCGGCCGCCCAGTCTGGCACCTGGCGGAAGTAGCCGTTGCCGGGAGCGGCCACGACGCGGTCAGCGGCCAGTTCGGTGCCGTCGTCCAAGGACGCGACGAAGCGGCCATCCCTAGCCTGGAGACGGGTGACTAGGCATTCACGGACGGCAACGCCCTTCTGAGCCTGGAACCAGCCGGCGTAGTCGAGGAAGACGCCGATAGGAACGGGGTCGACCTCGTCGGCCTGGATGCCGCGCTCCTCTAGAAAGGCCTCGAAGGTGGCGACACCCGACGCGTCGAGGTGCCAGTCGGGTCCCGAGCGCAGGAACATGCCGTCGGGCATGTTCTCCTTCCAGAAGCTCATTTGCCGTCCGACAACGACCGTTTCGATGGCTCGCTCGAGCGCACGCGCGGCCACGGCCATGCCGTAGGGCCCCGCACCCACCACGAGCAGTGACGTCTCGTCCAGCGTGCCCTCCCCGCCACCGCGACGGCGCCAACCTCAGGTGGCCAGCAGCCCCAACGGGATTCGAACCCGTGTCGCCACCTTGAGAGGGTGGTGACGAGAGGGCCTCCGCGAAGTTTCTGACCTGGTAGGGGCCTAGTTGGATAGCCCGTCGGCGGGCCCTCGGGCACAATGTCGGGCACAAATC